>Ga0308010_1000112_pt1 | contig 75416 bp, 72 predicted proteins | sample Neamet129_FD_202368 | JGI IMG/M metagenome (GOLD analysis project Ga0308010, IMG submission 202368) | Marine microbial communities from water near the shore, Antarctic Ocean - #129 | ecosystem: Environmental > Aquatic > Marine > Unclassified | place: Southern Ocean | collected 2014-07-24 | reverse complement strand
TAAACCAGAAATTATGGCTGATGCAGCGCATTATATTTTGACCAAAAAAAGCACCGAATTTACTGGTAATTTTTGTATTGATGATGAAGTCCTAAGTGATAATGGTATTAATGATTTTGGGCATTATTCTGTTGAGCCGGGCGTTGATCTCATGCCTGACTTTTTCTTAGATTAGGTTATTTTATGAGCGATCGTCAGGCTAAATTTGAAGGCACAAAAAATGTGTTAAGTGCTCATAGTTTTGACTTGAACCAATTGAGTGAATTTCTTTTATCTCGCATTGAGGGCTTTAAGGGTCCTATAGAGGTTAAGCAGTTTAAAGGTGGTCAATCCAATCCCACTTATCTGCTTATCACACCAAATAAAAAATACGTTTTAAGAAGAAAGCCGCCTGGAAATTTACTAAAGTCGGCGCATGCTGTTGATCGTGAATTTCATGTGATTGATGTATTGAGTAGGATGAATTTTCCAGTCCCAAAACCATATTTATTTTGTGATGATGACTCAGTAATTGGGACAGTATTTTATGTGATGGAATATATAGAAGGGCGTATTTTTTGGGATCTAGATATACCTAAGAGTAATCCTAATGAGAGGGCAGCAATATATAATGATCTAAATAAGGTTTTAGCGAAACTTCATAATTTTAATTATGATGCCCTTGGCTTATCTGGATTTGGCAAATCAGGTAATTACTTTAGTCGTCAGATCTCAAGATGGTCGAAACAATATAAAGCATCTGAGATTATATCCATTCCTGAAATGGATCGGCTGATTGAGTGGCTACCAGAAAATATTCCAAATGAACAATCAGTTGGCATAGTTCATGGCGATTATCGTCTAGATAATTTAATTATTCACCCTACAGAACCGAAAATTATTGGTGTTTTAGATTGGGAATTATCAACTATAGGCAATCCTCTTGGTGATTTTACTTATAATTTATTAGCTTGGCAGATGCCTGATATTGGTATCGGATCTGCTGGCTTGTATGGAAGGAATCTAAGAGACTTGGGTATTCCCGAAGAAGAAGAATATATTAATGCATACTGTGAACGAACTGGAAGGAAGGAAGGATTATCTAATCGCGACTTTTATTCAGCCTATAATTTTTTTCGTATCGCTGCTATTTTACAAGGCATTGCAGGCAGAATAAGGGATGGAACAGCAGCCAATACAGAGGCGAAAAAACTTGTACAAGCGGTCAACCCATTGGCTAAAATAGGCTGGAGTTATGCAGTTAAATCAGGCATTTGATTGGATAGATTGTTAAATTTTTTTAATTAATTATTTAGGATAAATAATGAGTGATAGGATTGATTTTGATATTAAAGATAATGTAGCTGAGGTTAGATTAAATCGCGCAGAGAAACACAATGCTCTAGATCATAAAATGTTTGAAGCGATAATAAAAATTGGTGATCAAATAGCTCATGATAACTCAGTTCGAGCCGTGATATTACATGGTGCGGGTGAGAGTTTTTGTGCAGGGATAGATTTATCCATGTTTGCTGGTGAAGGAATGGCAGCTGATTTTTTAAAAAAAATGCAACCCCGAAAAGGATCATTAGCTAATTATTATCAAAGCGCTGCCTATATTTGGCGTGAGATACCAGTTCCAGTAATAGCGGTATTACAAGGAGCGGTCTATGGTGGCGGTCTTCAAATCGCCTTGGGTGCGGATATTAGATATGCCGCTGAAGATGCAAAGCTTTCGATCATGGAGATCAAATGGGGCATTATTCCTGATATGGCGCTTACTACTTCATTGCCGTATTTGATGAACACTGATAAAGCAATCGAATTAGCCGTTACAGCAGATATTTTAAATGCTAATGAAGCTTTTAACAAAGGGCTTATTACAGCAATTAAAGAAGATCCTCTGAGAAAAGCAAGGTCACTAGCAAAAGGAATTGCAAATAAATCACCGGATGCGATACGTTCAATAAAGCGTCTGTTTTATGATACATGGCATAAAAATGACGAGATTTCATTAGGTCTTGAAGCGCAATTACAAATGCAAGTTATGGCTGGTGAGAATCAAACAGAAGCAGTTAAATCATCACTTGCTAAAATCAGACCGCATTTTTCGAATTCAAAGTTATAATTAATCCTATTATTAATTCACATTTATTGAGAATGGAAATGAAAGAATCTAAAACAGTCATATATAAGCAAGATGAATCGGTTGCTACAATTACCATTAACCGACCAGATGCAATGAATTCATTCAATGCTCAATTGCGCTCAGAATTGCTGAATGCAATTGAGAAAGCATCACAAAATAATAACCTTAGGGTCATTATCATTAATGGTAATGGAAGAAATTTTAGCGCTGGCGCTGACCTCAAAAATATGGATGATGCTCAGAAGTCAACAGAAGAGGTGCTTAACGATGAATACCGACCTATTTTCGATGCGATTAATAGTATAAATCAACCAGTTATAGCCTCCATTCACGGTCATGCTGCAGGTATTGGTCTATCTTTAGCTTTAAGCTGTGATTTATTAATTATGGCTGATGATGCTTTTTTATTAGCTCCTTTTTCCTCTATTTCTTTAGCACCAGATGGGGGAATGAATTGGTTTTTAGTGCGCCAGCTAGGTTATCGTAAGGCTTTTCAGTTATGCGTCGAGGCAGAGAGAATTGATGCAAAGTTTTGTGTTGAGTATGGCCTAGCAAATAAATCTGTGCCAGCTGAAGAGCTATTTGATGAAACCTTGCATTGGGCAAAAAAAATCGCAAAAAGGGCACCATTATCAGTTCAAGCAACCAAGAAGATGATGAGGTTTGCGGCATGTCATTCTTGGTCTGAAACCTATGATATGGAAGTTCCGCTGCAACAAGCATTGTGTGATTCGAAAGATTTTGAGGAAGGTGTGAATGCATTTATTGAAAAGAGAGAGCCTGTTTTTAATGGTAGTTAAATATTTATTTTCTTTCACGGAGTAATTAAATTGATGAAATTATCTTTTATTGGTTTGGGTGTAATGGGCTATCCAATGGCTGGCTTTCTTGCTAAATCAGGTCATAAAGTCACTGTCTTTAATCGAACTGAAAGTAAGGCTATTAAGTGGTGTGAGGAGTTTAATGGGGATTATGCGTCCTCACCTTTAGAGGCCTCCAAAGATGCCGATATTGTCTTTACGTGTGTTGGAAATGACGATGATGTGAGAGAGATTGTATTAGGTGAAAAAGGTGCGATTCATGGCCTGAAGAAAAATGCAATTCTGGTTGATCATACGACAGCTTCTTCGATTTTGGCTGAGGAACTAAATATTCATTTATCTAACGAAGGTAGTTCTTTTTTAGATGCACCTTTATCTGGTGGTCAAGCTGGAGCGGAATCAGGGCAACTGACGATTATGGTGGGTGGTGACGAAACTATATTTAATAAGGTCCTTCCTGTTATGAATAATTACGCTAAAGCTTGTACTTTAATTGGGAAAGTAGGCTCTGGACAGAAGGCAAAAATGGTGAATCAAATTTGTATTGCCGGATTAGTCCAAGGTTTGGCTGAAGGACTGCATTTTGCCAAGCAAGAAAAATTAGATATTAAGGCTGTAATTAATGCTATCTCAAAAGGAGCCGCCCAATCATGGCAAATGGAAAATCGTTGGCAAACTATGATAAATGACGAGTTTGAATTTGGTTTCGCTGTTGAATGGATGCGAAAAGACCTTGAAATTGCCCTTAATGAGGCTAATCGTGTGAATGCTAAAATAGAGGTTACTGCTCTAGTAAACGAGTATTACAAAGAGATTGAAATAATGGGTGGTAAGCGATTTGATACATCCAGCCTAATTAAACGGTTAGAATCCTAATTTTTTATTGAATAAAATTTTCTTTCTGTTTAAGATCCTCATTCCATCAGGGGTGATCCATTGGATCTGAGATTCGTGATATTTCATGGGAAATATTATATCGAGAACCCTTAGAACCTGACCCGGATAATACCGGCGTAGGAAGAGGATTTTAATATGACTCAGTCAAATACTGTGTTTCGTCTCACTATTTATTCTTTTTTTCTCTTATTCTTTATTCACGCAGTCTTTGCTGAAGAAATCATGGATGAGATTACAGTTACTGCTGATTTTAGATCAAGATCAGAGATCAATATTCCTCTGAGTATCACTGTTTTGGACAAAACCCTCATAGAAAAGTCATCAACTCAACACTTTCAGGATTTAATATACGCTATACCTAATATTAATTGGTCTGGAGATGGTAATCGTCCTCGTTATTTTCAGATAAGAGGCATTGGTGAATTAGAGCAATATCAAGGAGCTCCTAACCCATCGGTTGGCTTTCTGATTGATGATATTGACTTTAGTGGTATCGGCTCAATTGCAACATTGTTTGATATAGAGCAAGTTGAAGTTCTTCGTGGTCCTCAAAGTAGTAGATACGGTGCCAATGCTTTAGCGGGTTTAATTTATATGCAAAGCGCCACTCCATCAGAAAAATTTTCTAGGAAAGTCCAATTAAGGATGGGTGAGGACAACGAGATGGCTGCCGGATTCGCCATTGGTGGACCAGCATCAGTAATTAAAAATGCTAAATATCGAGTTAGTATTCACCGCCATCAAAGTGATGGTTTTCGGGATAATGCTTATTTGAATCTTACCGATACAAATCAGAGAAAAGAGACTTCATTGAGAGGGAAGTTAACTTGGGATTTTAATGATGATTGGTCTTTTAATTTTAGTGCAATGCACGTCGATATAAATGATGGATATGATGCCTTTGCTATCAGCAATACTATGACGATGCTCTCTGATAAGCCAGGAAAGGATGCTCAAAAAAGTAGTGGAGTTTCAATTAAAAGTATTTACTCTGGATATGATACTTATATGATCGAATCAATCACAGCATTAGCGCATTCAAAAATCGATTTTTCTTATGATGCTGACTGGGGAAATGAAAAGGCATGGGCACCCATAACGTATGACTATGTGACACAAAATGACCGAAAGAGACGGACTGCTTCACAGGAAATTCGATTTATTTCATCAGATAATGCGGGCTCTTTCGCCAACGTTTCTCAATGGTTGTTTGGATTGTATTTATTGAAGCTTGATGATGATTTAGGCACCCAAAATTTCGGAACATATGATGATCCTATATATGTTTATCAAGATTCATTGAGTACTTCTTTTACAAGTAAATATGAAGCCATGAATGCATCTTTATTTGGGCAAATAAACTTCAATGTAAATGAAAGAGGCTTGCTAACATTAGGGTTAAGAGTGGAGAACAGAAGTGTTGATTATAGAGACTCTGGGAAACTTAACATGGATCCAAGTGAATTAATGATTGGTGGTGATGTGACCTACATGAATAATTTATCAGATAATCTTAATGGTTATATTACTTTATCTCAAAGTTACAAGGCTGGAGGATTTAATTTAGGTCTTGTCCCAGACGCTCAACGTAAATTTGATCAAGAAACATTAAGAAATATTGAAATTGGGTTTAAATCAATATGGAATGAAGGCGATCTTAGAATCAATGGTTCGTTATTTTATAACCGGCGACAAGATCAACAAATAAGGACTTCTATGCAGTTATATGCGAATGATCCATCCTCATTTGTATTCTTTACCGGCAATGCAGCAAAAGGCAAGTCAGTCGGTTTGGAGGCAGAAATTCGCTGGACTCCAATTGAAAGATTGGAGCTATATCTTAACGGTGGATTGCTTAGAGCAAAAATAGATCAATACTCCGGTCCTGATACCAGCTTGAATGATCGTGATGCTGCGCATGCACCAAGATATACTTACAGTGCTGGTTGGGATTATCGTTATCCATCAGGTATATTTATAATGATGTCTGCATCTGCACGCGATGAGTTTTATTTTGATGTCAGTCATAATGAAAAATCTAAAGCGTTTGAATTATTGAATGCACGAATTGGTTACGAAAAAGAAAATTGGTCGATTCAGTTATGGGGCAAAAATTTAACGAATGAAAAATTTGCAGTTCGTGGGTTTTATTTCGGCAATGAGCCTCCTGATTTTCCAAATGCAGTTTACACAAGGCGCGGTGATCCTCGTCAAATTGGGTTAACTTTTGATATGAGGTTTTGATCATGATAAGAGTAGCAGTTGATATCAGTCTATATCCTCTAGATAAAAATTTTATTCCACCGATAAGTGATTTTATTTCCCGACTTAATGAGCACTCATCATTAACCGTAATAACCAATACTATGAGCACTCAAATTAAAGGTGAATATGATGTAGTAATGGGTATTTTAAATAAAGAAATGAAAGAGACTTTCGAAAATCATGCTAAAGCTGTTTTCGCTATAAAAATACTAAATAATCCTATCTCCGATTAAGGTTTTAGCTTTAATATTAGGATCATGGAAATTCTCGCCGTTATTTTAGCTGTCCTCTATCTTCTTTTGGCAATTCGTCAAAATATCCTATGCTGGTTATGTGCAGCTATAAGCACCTCAATTTATGTTTTTTTATTTATTGAGGCAAAGTTATATATGGAGTCCTTACTGAATGTATTTTATTTTCTTATGGCTATTTATGGTTGGTATTCTTGGTCAGGTAAAAAAGAATATGTGACGGGCTTAAATATTTCAGTATGGAGCTTTAAAGCTCATTTCTTTGCCAGCATGGTAATAATCTTGCTTTCCATTTTTAGCGGTTATTTTTTATCAATATACAGTGATGCCATTTATCCCTACCTAGACTCTATGACAACTTACTTTTCAATCTGGGCGACTTATTTAGTCGCCCGCAAAGTACTTGAGAATTGGTGGTATTGGTTGGTAATTGATTTATTTTCCATGGCGATTTATTGGTCACGTGATCTAGAAGTTACGGCATTATTATTTGCGATTTATATTGTACTCATTCCTTTTGGTATGTTGGCCTGGAAACGCAGTTATAACAGCCAGATGATATGATGGAATTAGAACCATTATTGGCTTTACTGCCAAATGCAATCTCAAATAAGGTTAAATCTATTGAGCCATTAGTCGGCTTAACGAATCAGTCATTCAAATTGATAACAAATAAATATTCTTATGTTTTAAGGATCAATGCAAAACATACTGAAGCTTTTAAAATTGATCGAGCTCGAGAATTAATAATATTAGAAAATGCTGTCACAGCAGGTATTGCTCCTGAAATAATATTTAAAGATAGTGTAAATAATATTCTGGTTACTTTATTTATAGATAAAGAGCCTTGGGTTGAAAAAGATCTTCAGGATCAAGAAAAATTAAAATTATTGGCTCAACTTTTTCGTAAGACTCATTCCTTACCAAAAGTCGGTTCTCCTTTTGAGCCAAACGACATAGCAAGTAATTATTTTTTTAATTTACAGTCAGAGCCTCAATATATTGATTTTGGCAAAAAATGTGTTGCATTTATTCAGCAATACGGATCAGTTGAAGCACAATGTTGCTGTCATAATGATGTTGTAGCTTCGAATATCATTGGATTTAAGCCATTGTTTTTAATTGATTGGGAGTACGCGAGTGATAATAATCCAATATTTGATATTGCTTCCGTGAGTTGTTGTCATAGACTGAAAAAATCTCTGGAGCAAACTATTTTGGATGAGTATTATGATGGTCATACAGATCATCAGTATGAAGAATTGTTGATGCAAAAAAAATTATATGATGCTCTTTATTGGCTATGGCTCGCTTCTCGACATATTTTAAGCCCCAACAGTAAACAGGTATCACTACTCAAGGAAATCCAGTCTAGGTTAGGTTTTGATTGAAAATTTTACTTTCTTAGTGGTTTTTATAAATACTTCTACCAATGGTTTCTCAGCTCTCTAAGCTTTAAAAAAACTGTCTCTGGCGATGGTTGTGAGTCAAGGTCATTGAATGATTCGCGTAATTTTTCAATAATACTGGGATTTTGAAGGCGAAAGAAAGCATTGAAATTTTTCTCTTCCTCAATGGTGGTAACAATAGCTGTTGGATCTTTATCTTTATTTTCATTTAGTAATTTATTGGCAAATTCGTTTTGAGGTTCCCTATCAAGCGTGAACTCTAAGTTATTAATTAGGTAGTCATGACCGGGAAAAATTTGTGTATTTAAAGGTAGTCTGTCCAGTTGATTTGCAAATGTTTTGTAAAGCTCTTTTGGGTCTCCTCCATGGTGACAATTGCCTGCACCTGCATTAAATAATGTATCTCCACTAAACAGTGCTGGTGTGTCTGTATGGGAGATTAAGCAAATATGACTCATTGTATGTCCTGGGGTATCTAGACACTCTAATTCAATCGATTGACCTACCTTGATGATCTCTCCATGTTTTACTCCTCTATCGATATTAGGAATTAAGTCTTTTGCATTTTCATGGGCAATTATTTTCGCGGAAGTAGCATCAGTAACTTCCTTATTTCCACCTATATGATCCCAATGATCATGAGTATTTAAAATATGTGTAATATTCCAGTGGTTTTTTTTGGCAATGCTCAAGCATTGTTGATGATCAAGAGGGTCAATTGCTAGGGCCTCTCCAGTATCAGGACAAACAATTAAATAATTAAAATTTCTGAAGGCATTGCCCGTCCATATTTTCTCTATGATCATGATGGCCCTTTATTTAATTGGCGTGTGAATCTGAAGAATAAGTTTAATCTGATACTAATTTATGCTTAGATTAAGGACAAAATAACCGATAGATAGATTTTTATCAAATAGTGTTCAGCATGGCAAAGGTAAAGAAATGAGTCATTTGTTCCTAATAAGGCATGGTCAAGCTAGTTTTTTATCAGATAACTATGATCAACTCTCAGAGAAGGGGAGGCAGCAAGCAAAAGTCTTAGGCGAAAAATTAGCATCAAAAGAGATTATTTTTGATACGGTATTTTCTGGTGGTTTAGTTAGGCAGATAGATACTGCTGAGATCGTAGCTAACCAATACGCGACAAAGAAAATTCCATTTCCCAAGTTTCAAACAGATATAGGTTTGAATGAGTATCCTGCCGAGGAAATCATGACTACGCTTGGAAAGTATTTGATCGATAATGATAAAGACGCAGCTGATCTTTTCGAGAAATGCAATAACGCTACAGAAGAGCTTGATCGTCATCGATACTTTCAAAAATTATTTGAAATAATTTTAGAATATTGGGTTCAGGGTCATAATAACGATATTGGTTTGTCAATTTCATGGATGGAATGGAGTAATAAGGTACGAGATACGTTGCGAAACATAATGATGAATGCTGGGAAAAGTGAATTAATAGGCGTATTTACTTCTGGCGGACCTATTGGTGTTAGCGTTCAAACTGCACTTGATTCTCCGCAGATAAAAGCAGCTGAATTAAACTGGCGTATTTATAACTCATCCATCACTAAGTATACATTCTCAGGCTCACGCTTCTCATTAGATCAATTCAATGATGTTTCGCACTTGCCAGATGAGTTACTGACATATCGCTGAGATAATATTCTAACTGGCAGTATTTTTAATAGTTAAAATTTCTTTTTACTTATAAATTACTTAACCATTTACTAATATTTTTTCCGATTTCATCTGGCGAATCTTCCTGTAAAAAATGCTTTCCTGGGACAGTTATTTCTGTTTGATTTTTCCAAGTTCGGCAATATTCTCTTTGTTTTCCAACTAAAATTGAACCAGGCTCAGCATTGATAAATAATTTTGGAATATCTGACTTTTCAAGCCATTTGGCATATCTGGAAATAATTTTATTAACATTCTCTGGAGATCCATCAATAGGAATCTCTCTGGGCCAGCTTAAAGTAGGCCTCCGATCTTCGCCTGATTTTAGAAAAGGTTCACGATAAATTGCCATTTCTTCAGTGTTTAGCTTCCTAATAATAGAATTAGGGAGTACACCTTCTATGAAAATATTTTTATTTAAGATTAATTCCTCCCCAGCGTTTGAGCGAAATGCTTTAAATATATTGGTAGCAGAATCTGGCCATTCACCCCATTTTACTGGCCTGACAAGCGCTTCCATATAAGCAATGCCCTTCACGGCTTTGGGATTAAGAAAAGCCCAATCAAAGCCTAGTGCTGAGCCCCAATCATGAATCACCAAAGTAACATTGTTGTTTATTCCTAGTTGCTCCCAGGCTTTGAATAGATACTCTCTTTGCTCCTCATAAAGGTATTTATTTGGTCCAGATTGATCTAATTTTTCAGAATCTCCCATGCCTATCAGATCTATTGCTATGCAGCGTCCTTGTTTAGCGAGATGAGGCATAATATTTCGCCATAAATAAGATGAGGTTGGGTTGCCATGTTGAAATATAATGGGATCGCCATGACCCATCTCGATATAAGCCATTTTTTTATTATTTACTTTAATAAATTTTTTTCTTGGTTTGGTACTTAACATTATTTCGAATCCGTTTTATGGTTAATTCTGTCGTGATTAATATTCATTAGTCTGCTAGATTACTCATAACTAGTTTAAAGGGCTACTTTCTTATGAGTAATTATCGTCACACCGATTACTGGAGTGCAAATCTTAAATTACTTTCGAAGTGCATTTTGATTTGGTTCTTCTCTTCATATGGTATGGGTATTCTCTTTGTTGATTATTTGAATGAGATTCATATTGGAGGTTTTAAATTGGGCTTCTGGTTTGCACAGCAAGGCTCTATTTATGTATTTGTGTGCCTGATCTTTTACTATGCTTGGAGCATGAATAAGATCGATAAAAAATTTGATGTGAATGAGAAATAAATACGAATTATGGATCTAAAGACACTCACATATCTTGTAGTTGGTGCTACATTCATTCTTTATATAGGGATTGCTATTTGGTCACGTGCCGCTACGACCGGTGAGTTTTATATAGCTGGAAAGTCTGTTTCACCACTTGCCAATGGGATGGCTACTGCAGCAGATTGGATGAGTGCTGCCTCATTTATCTCTATGGCTGGGCTTATTGCTTTTTCTGGTTATGATGCGTCGGTTTATCTAATGGGATGGACGGGTGGTTACGTTCTGTTGGCTCTATTTATTGCTCCTTATTTACGCAAATTTGGCAAATTCACAGTTCCAGAATTTATTGGCGAACGTTATTATTCTAAAACAGCTAAAATTGTTGCAGTTCTATGCCTTATCTTTATTTCTTTTACTTATGTTGCCGGTCAAATGCGAGGTGTAGGCATTGTATTTTCTCGCTTTCTTGAAGTGGATGTTTCAGTTGGATTATTGATTGGTATGAGCGTGGTCTTTGTTTATGCGGTATTAGGAGGTATGAAAGGGATTACTTATACCCAAGTTGCTCAATATTGTGTACTAATTTTTGCTTATACAGTTCCGGCAATTTTTATTGCTCTTCAAATAACGGATAATCCCATTCCGCAATTAGCATTCGGGAGTAAAATTAGTGGAACTAGTTTTGGGTTATTGGATAAATTAGATGAGATTGTCACAGCACTGGGCTTTAATGAGTATACTTCTGGACTGAAAAGTAAAACGGATATCTTTTGTATTACTTTAGCTCTAATGGTTGGTACAGCTGGTTTGCCGCATGTCATTGTTAGGTTTTTCACAGTACCCACTGTAAAGGATGCACGCACATCTGCTGGATTTGCTTTATTGTTTATTGCCATTCTATACACAACGGCACCTGCAGTTGGCTCAATGGCTCGTTATAATCTTATTAATACTGTTCAGCCCGGTGAGATTGGAACCCCAGAAGGCAATTTATTGTATGAAAATCGCCCTGATTGGATGACTAGATGGCAACAAACTGGCTTAGTAGAATTTAAAGATAAAAATAACGATGGCCGAATTCAATTTTATAATGATCAAAATCCCGAATTCATTGATAAGGCATCGGATTATGGGTGGCAAGGTAATGAGTTAATTGTTGATCGTGATATTATGGTTTTAGCGAATCCAGAAATAGCTGGATTACCAAATTGGGTAATTGCGCTGGTTGCCGCAGGCGGTATAGCAGCAGCACTTTCAACAGCTGCCGGCCTTCTGTTGGTTATCTCATCATCTATTTCGCATGACATTGTTAAAGGTGTAATTAACCCGAATATCTCTGAAAAAAATGAATTAATTGTTGGCAGGATAGCTGCAGCTGTGGCTATTTTAATTGCGGGTTATTTAGGCTTTGATCCACCTGGCTGGGTTGCAGAAGTGGTTGCTTTTGCATTTGGCTTAGCTGCGGCTTCATTATTTCCAGTAATATTTTTAGGTATATTTTACAAGAGAATAAATAAATATGGCGCTATAGCTGGCATGCTGACGGGACTATTTTTTACTTATGGATATATTGAGTATTTCAAAGGTTTGTTCTTAAAGTGGATGGGATCTCCTTGGGGTGAAAACATTGCTTCAAATTGGTTGTTTGGTATATCTCCTGAAGGAATTGGTGTCATTGGTATGTTGTTAAATGTAATGGTTGCAATCGGTATTTCTCATATGACAGAAAAGCCGCCACAAGCAGTATTCGATTTAGTCGATCGTATAAGAGTTCCCAGGGCAGATTAGTTTTTTAAGATCAGTTAGCCAGAGCTTCTTGAAATTTTATGAGACCTTCTTTCACAGCTTTTCGCCCGTAACCAATTCTGAAATGATTATTAGGTGATGGCCCATTAGCGGAATCATAAATGTTTCCTGGTAATAACATAATTCCATGCTCTTTAATTAGCCGTTCACAAAATTTCATTACTCCTTCAGAGCCAAGATATTTTGGATAACCAATGCACCCACCATCGGGTTCGTTCCATTCAAATAGATCTTTGTTTTGAGCAAAAAATGGATTAAGCAATGTTAAGTTATCGTTGATAATTTTACGATTGCGATTCAAGATATTACTACTTGCCTGTAAAGCAATTACCGCTAGAAATTCACTGGGTGAAGAGTTGCAGATTGATAGGTAGTGTTTCATTTTTTCCATTTTATGCAATAAATCAACGTCTTGAGAAGCTATCCAGCCAATACGCAATCCAGGTAATCCATAGGACTTTGACATTACATTTAAAGATAAGCCTTTTTCATATAAATCAGCTACTTGAGGTAATCTTATCTCATTGTTTCTCTCCATCAATCGATACACTTCATCGCTAAATAGGTAAATTCCTCGATGTCTTGCAATATCAATTAAGTCATTGAGTGTTTGTTTTGAAATGACTTTACCGGTTGGGTTATGTGGGAAATTAATTGAAATTAGACGCGTGTTCGGTCGAATGGCTTCTTTGATTTTTTGTATATCTAGATTCCAATTATTATCTGCTTCAAGACCTATTCCCGATACATCACAAATTGAAGCAGGGATAGTTTCAGAGGATTGGTAATTTGGTGTAATGATAATAGCATGATCGTCTTTTTTGAGTATACAATGCATGGCCACGTATAGACCTTCTTCAGCCCCAGCAAAAGCTAAGATATTTTCTGATGATTGTTGTGAATAACTATTGGCCACCGCTGATCTTAATTTTGGAGATCCGTAGGTTTCGATGTATTTGAAATTTAATTGATGCCAGTCTTCTCTATCTTGCTCAGTACCTAAATCTAGTAAATCTTGAAGTGTCATCGATTCCATATCTGATGCGCACATATGATATTTGGCATTAAATTCCCATTTAGAGAAAAACGTCTCCAGTTTAAAATCAGGTAGAACAGGCATTTTTTATCTCTCCATCATATTTTTTATTGCACTATTTTGACAGAATCTTATCACCATTTCTTAATGGCTGTGTTGCAATAAGTAAAAACTAGAGCAAGTATACTTTAACTACCGCGAGTAACGTGTTTAGATAAGCTCTCATTTAGGAGAAAATTATGTTAGCAGTTATGTTCAATGTCTTCGTTTTTGCCATATTGATGCTTATTATTGCACGTCAGATGAAATCTGGATTAACGTTATCGAAGCAAATCCTTATTGGATTAGTTCTTGGGGTATTCTTTGGCTTGGCTTTGCAGTTTTTGTATGCTGGTAGAAATGAAATTATACAAGATACACTTGTATGGACTAACGTAATTGGTTCCAGTTATGTAAATTTACTGCGAATGGTGATCATGCCATTAGTATTAACAATGATGATTGCAGCTGTTGTTAAAATGAGAGATGTTGCCTCATTAGGTAAAGTTGGTTTTTCAGTAGTATTGATATTATTAGGAACAACAATGCTCTCAGCCTTGGTGGGTGTAGGTATTTCCAATTTATTTGGGCTATCGATGGATGGACTAACTGAAGGAGCACGAGAGCTTTCTCGGGCTGATTCATTGGTATCTCGACAAGAATCAATTGCTAGCTTGGGTTTGGCGGATATGTTGGTACGATTTGTTCCCTCTAATATTTTCTCAGATCTGACTGGAGCTAGACCAACTTCAGTAATTGCCGTGGTTATTTTTGGGATTCTTTTCGGTATTGCAGCACTAATGGTGGCAAAAGAAGATCAAGAGAAAGCCGCGCCTATCATTTCCTTTGTGGAAACAGCACAAGCCATTATTATGAAACTTGTTCGTATGATTATGTTGCTGACTCCATATGGTATCTTAGCTTTAATGACCAAAGTAGTTGCCGGATCAAATGCTGGTGATATTCTCGATTTGATAAATTTTGTACTGGCATCCTATGTGGCAATTGCTCTGATGTTCTTGGTGCATGCCTTACTCCTTCGAATGAACGGTGTAAATGTTCTTCAATATTTCAAAAATATTTGGCCTGTATTAACCTTTGCATTCACTTCCAGAAGTTCTGCTGCGACCATTCCATTGAATGTGGAGACGCAGGTAGAAAAATTACATGTTCCTCAGTCGATTGCTAACCTCTCTGCAACACTTGGTTCAACAATTGGTCAAAATGGTTGTGCTGGAATATACCCTGCAATGTTAGCGACAATGATTGCTCCTTCGATGGGCGTTAACCCGATGGACCCAATGTTCATTATGACACTAGTGATGATTGTTACCATTAGTTCGTTTGGAATAGCGGGAGTAGGTGGTGGCGCTACATTTGCGGCATTGGTGGTATTACCCGCAATGGGCTTTCCAGTCGCTTTGGTGGCGCTATTAATATCAATTGAGCCGCTTATTGATATGGCAAGAACCGCATTGAATGTGAATGGCTCTATGATGGCGGGAGTCATCACTGGACGTATTTTGAAAGTTGAAGAAATCGATACAGATATTTTGGCAGCAAAAAACACATAAATTATTTTCTGATGGAGCATTAATTCAATCGAATACAAAATTAGTATGAGGTATTTATGATAGATGATGATGTAAATTTTTCAGCAGAGATATTATTAAAGTGTAGAGATTTCACTGAAAATTTGGTTTTTTTTACTGAAAGAGCTGGCTTTAAACTAACGATGATTTTTCCAGCTGATTCTCCGCATACCGCAATTTTGTCAGGTCATGGCTTGAGGATTCGTATAGAAAAGAGTGATATTGATACCGATCTTTCAATTCATTTAATAAGCAATGATGATAGCCTCTTATCGAAAAATGACGGCCTGCTAAAAGCTCCCGGCGGTGCTCAATTATTCTTTAAACGCAATGAAGTGAATTGTGATGATGAATTAGTTATGCCTCCTCTCTATGAGAAGATGGTTATTCAACGAATGAGGGATGGGAGTGACTGGGTTGATGGCCGAGCTGGTATGCAATATCGAGATTTGATACCTAATCGTTTAGGTGGTCGTTTTATAGCTTCTCATATTCGTATTATTGAGGGTGGGCCAGTACCTGACTATGTTCACCATCATCATATTCGTTTTCAAATGATTTATTGCTATAAAGGTTGGGTTAGAGCCGTTTATGAAGATCAAGGAGAGCCATTTATAATGAACGCTGGTGATTGCATTCTGCAGCCTCCTCATATTAGACATCAAGTGCTCGAATGTTCGGATCACTTCGAAGTGATTGAGATTGGCTGTCCAGCTGAGCATAAAACATTAGTTGATCATGAGATGGAGTTACCTACATCCAACATTCGAACGGATCGAAAATTTGATGGCCAAAAGTTTGTGTTTCATAAAAAAAGTGAAGCTCTAGAAACATTCATTCGTTGGGATGGCTTTAATGTGAGAGATACGGGTATTCAAAATGCTACTGATGGTGAGGCATCGGTTAATGTATTAACTCCTTCCGATCAGATTGATCATGAATTTATGACACATAAGGCTGAATTTCTTTTTTTGGTGGTTTTGTCAGGAAGTATGTCTATTGAAATTAAAGAGCAATCACTAATTTTAAAGGAAGGAGACGCTTGCTCTATTCCAATTGATACTGCTTTTCGTTTTATAGAGTTATCCGGTGATCTTGAGATACTTGAGGTTGCATTGCCTGGAGATTATGAAAAAGAGCAATTAAGCTGCTTTTAGTACCCTATTAATTAAAAAGTAGATCAATCAGCACTACTCCAATCGCGATTGGTGCAATAAACCGATTGGTAAAGCGCCAGTAGATTCGCCAGTAAGAGGTATCTTGAGAGAATTGCTCTTCTAGCACTGAGTTTTTTATTACCCATCCAGAAAAAGCTGCTATCAATAATGCATTGACTGGGAGAAGTAAGTTAGCAACTGTAAAATCAATAATGCCAAAAAAATTACGGTCAATATTTAAAAAAGCTAGTGGCTTGATGTCGGCCATGGTGCTGAAAGATAAAACTGAGCCAAGAGCAAATACCCAAATTGTGAAACCGGTAATAATGCTTAATAGCCTTCGCTTTCCTGGGTATTTTTCTTCAAGCCAGGAAACTATTGGCTCTAACATTCCCATTGTGGATGTATAAGCGGCGAAAATTAATAGCACAAAAAATACAATACCAATTAAATGACCGCCAGGCATATTTCCAAAAGCAATCGGTAAAGTTATAAAAATTAGGCTAGGCCCTTCCCCTGGGTTTAAATTATTTGCAAACACTATTGGAAAAATAGCTAACCCCGCCAATAGAGCGATTAGAGTATCTCCTATACAAACAATTGCAGCAGATTCTTTGATTGAGTAATGATTTGGCATATATGCACCATAGGTCATAATTAAACCAGTTCCTATCGCGAGGGAAAATAATGCCTGACCAAGAGCCATTAAAACTGATTGACCGTTAATTTTGCTAAAATCTGGCTTAAAAAGGAATTCTACTGCTTGTAGAAATTCACCTTGAATCATGCCGTAGATCACTAAAATTATGATTAATACAAATAATAACGGCATTAATATTTTAGACATTTTTGCGATTCCGTTATTCACGCCTTTCGCAATAACCCATACAGTCATTGAAATAAATAAACCACTAAGAAAAATCTGTAATGTTGAATGGCTGGTTCGTTCATTAAAGAGTTCTGCCGAACCATTACCATCAATCATATAAAATGAATTCATTAAGGCCAGATACAGATAATCAATTGCCCAAGCACAAACTACAACATAATAACTAAATCCCAAGAAAGGCAATAAAACACTCATCCAACCTATAGATTTCCATAACGAATTCGCATTATGAGTATTGACTAGTTCCCTCATTGAATTCAAGGGGCTCTTATGACATTTTCTGCCAATAAGTAATTCGCTAGATAGAATGGGTAAACCGAGTAAGAAAACAAAAGCTAGATATATTAAAACAAAACCACCACCGCCGTTCTCACCAGCAATGTAAGGAAATCGCCAAAGATTTCCTAAGCCTACAGCACCACCAACTGTCGCTAATAAAAAAGCGGGTCTATTTGACCAAGTTGTATAAGTGTCTTTACTCATTTTTTAATTTTTATGTTGATTGTATGTTGTCGATAACTCATTTTTCAAATAATCACCATATAACATTGGTTTGAATTTTGCTGGATTTTTTTTATTAACATGATCCCCCAAAGGTTTGATGGTTGCATTCACATTTGGGTCAAAAAAGAAAGGGCATGAATAACGCTCCTTATTTGATTTATTTATAACTCGATGCGGGGTAGAGATTAAAAAACCATTACTTAATCTATGTAGCATGTTCCCGACATTTACTATGAAAGTACCGGGTATTTCAGGAGCATCGAGCCATTCCCCAGATTGTGTTTTTACTTGTAATCCACCGATTTGATCTTGTGAAAGTATCGTTATACCACCAAAATCGCGGTGAGGAGCAGACCCGAAGCTATTATCATAAGGATTTTTCGATTGAGATGGATAATAGAGTAACCTCAACCAAATCGTAGGTATCTCAAATAAGGAAATAAATTCAGGTCGAGTTATACCAATTCCTTGGGCAATAATAGAAGTGAGCTTCATGCATAATTGAGTCATTGCTTCCGCGTATCGAGTACTTCGCTCTTTGAAGTGGATTATGTTTTTTGGCCAAATATTTGGCCCTGCTAAATAGCTACTATTTATAACGTCTACATCATTTTGTGGTGCATCACGCATCATGATAAAAGATTCACTTTGATTGGGTATTATAGTATCTGCCAAGTCCGAGTTGGGCTCGGTTGAAGAGTTGATTGGAATATATCCACGATGCAAATGATCTAATTCAATTCTTTGCTTCTCTTTTTTGGGTAAAGAATGAAATTCTTTTGAGGCGACAAATACATCATCAATAATTTTCTGGTCAATATTGTGATTGATGATGTAACTAAAACCAACGGTTGAATAAGCTTTTATGAAGTTATCAGCAATTTCCTCAAGATCTTGGGTCTCATTAGATTGCAATTTCCCAATATCAATAATTGGAATTTGATTGATCATTCTTTCTCCAAATTAAATTTTTTAGCAAATATTATTAGCTTTAATCATCAACGGCATCAGCTTCTAGAAAGATTGCGTTCCCTTCATTTTTCGCTTCACCTATGGTTATTTCATCACCAATCATGAGAGTCATTAAATCCTCAGCCACTTCCATTGTTCCGTCATAATCGGTCATGCCAAGAAGCTCATCTCGAGTAGTTTCAGGAGGAATAATGTGTGAATATATTCCCATTCTAGGTCGTGCCTCATTAAATACATGCGCAACTTGTGCCGGCGTAGAGTGGACAGACATGCTGACATTAGCGAGTAGCGCTTCTTTTGAAGCTCCTGGATAAGGTATTTGTGTTTCATGCACCAATACATCTACCCCTTTACTTATGTCAATAATCTCACTTCCAGGAAGAGATCGAGTGTCCCCTGAGAAGACCACGGATCGACCTTTGTAATCAATACGATAACCATAAGTTGCACCTTCAAGGCCAAGTAATTCCTCTGTGTCGATATTTATTGGCAGATGAGCTACGTTAAAGGCGGTAATTTTTAGTCCATTTTCATTAAAAAAGACCCCCGGATCCACATCAGTAGTGATTAGATCAGAGCCTTCTTTATGAACATTCGTCATATAGCGATAACGAAGATCCCAGTCATAAGCGTCTTCAAAATGATTCATGAGTTCGGTTGTTCCTTCTGGACCGAATACTTTCATATTGGTTTTTCTTCCAAATAGCCAACCCGTTAACCAAAGATTTGGAAGTTCAATTGTATGGTCATAATGAAGATGAGTGATTAATACATGATGGATGTCTGTTAATAACTCAAAACCACCAGCCTCAAAGATTCGTTCGCGCATACCTGGGCCAGCATCTACAAGTATTTTGTATTCTCCCGCTTCAACCAGAATAGAAGGTCCATAGCGCTTAGCGGATGGTCTTGGAGCGCCCGTACCTAAGAACGTAAGTTTTATTTCATGCTCTGGATCAGCTGAAAAAGATATTGGCGCTGTAAAAACTAGAAAGAAAGAAGTAATTAACAATACTATGGGCTTAAGAGACATATTTTTACCTTGTTGTATAAAGTTATTAATTTTTTAAAAAGACTAGATAGCATCATATTGAAATATCAGTGACTTGCCAATTTTTTGTAATCTTTTCTAATGAATTGGGTTGATTTAACGTATTATGATGACCATGAATTCGATAATAAATATTAGTAATCTCTCCAAAGTTTATGAAGATGGCTTTCAGGCTCTAAATGCAATTAATTTAGATATAAATAATGGTGAAATCTTTGCTTTATTGGGACCAAATGGCGCTGGTAAAACTACATTAATTAATATGATTTGCGGCATTGTTAATATTCAGCATGGCGAGGTTAAAGTTGCGGGCTTGGATATCATTAAAGATTTTCGAGAAACGCGCGCTATGATTGGTCTCGTTCCTCAAGAGTTAACTTCAGAAACATTCGAAACAGTTTGGAGCACGGTAAGTTTTAGTCGCGGTCTTTTTGGCAAACAAGAAGATGCTGCTTATATAGAAAAAGTCTTAAAATCTTTGTCGTTATGGGACAAAAAAGACAATACCATCCTTACTTTATCTGGCGGAATGAAACGTCGAGTATTAATTGCAAAGGCTTTAGCTCACGAACCTAAAATAATTTTCTTGGATGAACCTACTGCAGGAGTGGATGTTGAATTAAGACAAGATATGTGGGGAGTGGTCAAGCAATTAAAGGATGAGGGTGTAACAATTATATTGACTACACATTATATCGAAGAAGCAGAGCAGATTGCCGATAGAATAGGGATTATTAATCAAGGCGAATTGATTCTGGTGAAAGATAAAAAAAGTTTAATGTTGGAATTGGGGAAGAAGCATCTGCAAATTAATTTAATTAATCCTTTGAAAGATATACCTCATGAGCTTAAAAATTATCAAATTGAGTTATCTGCGAACAATAAACAGTTAATTTGTACCTATGATAAAGCGAATGACTTTGGTATATCTTCGCTATTAGAATTACTTTCTAATTTAAATATTTCATATTATGACCTTGATACTAAAGAGAGCTCACTCGAAGAGATTTTTGTGGATCTTGTTAAACGGAAGCCAAATGAATTATCCAGCGATTAAAGCTATTTATATTTTTGAAATGTCGCGTATGCGTCGTACTTTGTTTCAAAGTATTGTTGCACCAGTCATTTCGACCACACTTTATTTTGTGGTTTTTGGTGCTGCGATTGGCTCAAGAATTACAGAAATTGATGGTGTCAGTTATGGTTCTTTTATCGTGCCTGGACTAATTATGCTCTCAATCCTGACCGAAAGTGTATCAAATGCTTCATTTGGTATTTATTTTCCAAAATTTTCAGGATCAATTTATGAGGTCTTATCTGCTCCAGTATCTTATGTTGAAATTACTCTTGGGTATGTGGGTGCGGCGGCATCTAAATCTATTATTGTTGGCATAATTATTCTTCTAACAGCAAATTTATTTGTACCAATTCAAGTCGCTCATCCAGTTTGGATGTTTGCTTTTTTAGTGTTGACGGCGATAAGTTTTAGTTTATTGGGTTTTATTTTGGGAATATGGGCTGATAATTGGGAAAAATTAGCAATTGCACCTGCTTTAATAATTACCCCACTTGCCTTTCTTGGCGGCAGCTTTTACTCCATATCAATGTTGCCTCCTTTTTGGCAAAAAGTTACATTATTAAATCCCGTGGTATACCTAATTAGTGGTTTTCGGTGGAGTTTTTACGAAAATGCTGATGTGAGTGTCTATGTAAGTATCGCAATGATTGGGGTTTTTTTATTGATTTGTTTGATACTGATTTGGTTAATTTTTAAGACTGGATACAGATTAAGAGTATAGAATAAAAGAATGTATAAAAAGAAAACCATAGCACGTCGAAAATTCCTTGAAAATATTGGAAAAACTATTGGAAGTGCGGCGATGTTAAGAACCATGGTTGCAATGGGAGTAGGACTGGGGATTAATGCCTGTGGTTCTTCTTCAGCAGGCCCAGCGGTTTCGGGTTCTGAGAGTATCTCAAGCTTAACCAGTGCTGTAAGTGACTCAAGTAATACCTTAAAATCTCCACGACCGGGGGACTGGAATTCAGGAATTGGTATAGGGAAATCTGTGGTGATTCTTGGTGCAGGAATTGCTGGTATGACCAGTGCTTATGAGCTTGTAAAATTAGGGTATTCGGTATCTATTTTGGAGGCAAATAATAAGGCGGGTGGACGGAATCGTACGATTCGAAGTGGTGATATAGTTACCGAGATAAACTCAACTCAAACTTGTATTTTTGACAATAACCCAGAACTTTATTTTAATCCAGGGCCAGCTAGAATTGCACATCATCATGAATTTTTGTTGGGGTATTGTAGAGAATTTGGCGTTACCTTAGAGAATTTCACAAATGATAATCGAGCCGCTCTATTACATTCAAGTTATGCTTTTGAGGGAAAACCACAAGTAGCAAAAACAATTCTAGCTGATACTAGAGGCGATATTTCGGAACTTCTCGCATTAGCGATAAATCAAAACTCTTTGGATCAATATTTAACAAGTGATGATAAGAAAAATATTTTAAGCGCGTTAAAAACTACGGGAGATCTAGATAGTTCTTATAATTATCTAGGAACAAGTCGAGCTGGCTTTTCCGGACAAGAAAATACTGGCAGCAGAGAAAGAGGAACTGGAGTAACACCTAATAAATTACAAGATTATATTTCACAAAGTGGATGGCAAAGAGCGTTGGCTTTTTCTCATGGTATTAATCAGCAGCCAGCAATGCTTCAGCCAAAAGGTGGCATGGATAAAATTGGCGCTGCATTTGCTTCAAAAATATCATCGTATTTAACTTTAGAGGCTATTGTAAGGGAGATACGTAAAACATCAGAAGGCGTCAAAATTCATTATGAAAAAAATGGAACATTAATAGAAGTTACTGCTGATTATTGTATCTGCACGATACCGACTCCAGTTTTAAAGGATATTCCGAATGATTTCTCAGTCAACCATCAACAAGAAATTGAGGAATTTCAGTACTCTTCTGCAAGTAAATTAGCTTTTCAGTCAAGACGTTTTTGGGAGCAAAATCATAATATTTATGGTGGAATTTCTTGGACAAATCAAGCAATAACACAAATGTGGTACCCCAGTAATGCTTTAGGCTCCAATACGGGAGTCATTATAGGTGCCTATATATGGGATACTTTGGCCGCAAATACATTCACAGATCAAACACCACAAGAGCGAATTATTTCAGCAATGCAGCAAGGTAATGTAATGCATTCAGAATACCAAAGTGAGGCCGTAAGAGGGGTCAGCGTGGCTTGGAAAAACGTTCCTTTTCAATTAGGTGCTTATGGCCAATCTTCAGCATCCGTGCTTTTAACTCCGGATAATAATATTTTTTTTGCAGGAGAGCATTTAAGTACCCTTAAAGGCTGGCAGGAAGGAGCTATTTTATCCGCTTATCAATCAATTAATGAGATTGTAAAGAAAACATCTGCTTGAGTTGTATAATATAAACTAATATATATGAGTGATTCTATCTGGGTAAAATATGAAAATACTTGAAAAGTTACACATGGTTTTGCGGTGCTGGAGATACCGTTTTAAATCTGAAGTTCACTCAATTAAATATGTCCGATCTTTAGACTTGAGCGGTACGACCATGCTGGATATTGGCTCAAATAAAGGAATCTATTCAATCTATATGTCACGCGCTGCGGGTGAAAATGGCAAGGTAATAGCGTTTGAGGCTCAGCCGGAACTTAAGCAGTTTTTATCACAGGTAAGATCTTCATTTAATTTAAAAAATTTAGAAGTAATTAATACCGCTCTTTCATCAGAGCCTGGAGTGATGACTTTACAGAGAGAGTTTGTGGGTTCTGGAGCAGCAAGTTTTAATTTTTATGATCAAGCTAATCATGAACTAGATTCAATTAAGGTAAATGTAACAACATTAGATGATTTTCTCGATGGTAGGAATGACCAACGTATTAGCTTTATTAAGTGTGACGTGGAAGGTCATGAAGCTGATGTTTTTTATGGCGCTAAAAAGACTTTAATAAAGGATATGCCAATACTTCTATTTGAGTGTCATCGCTCCGAAGAAGAAAAAGGCGAGCTTTTCTCGTTTTTAACCGAGATAGGCTATACCGGATTCTTTTATCATGTAGAGCCAAAAAATCACGCTAATCTTTTTAAGAGAGGAGTTGGTAAATATATCCATTTTAGTCAATATTCTGAATACGATTACTGTAGACCTTCAGTTCAGCATAGGAATTATGTTTTTATTAAAAATGGTGAGACGCCTTAACTTTAAATGGATTTTTAATGAAAATTAAGCTTCCACAAGAATGGCATCATTGTATGCACAATAGTTTTAAAGCTGGCTAAAAATCAATTATTACCAAGTGGTTTATAGAAAAAATGAGTCATAAAAAATGAATAGTATCCCTGTTAAAATCTCCTTTAGCTTGGTTCTTTTGATTTTTTTATCGCCAAAAGTAAATGCATATTTTGGTGATGAATTTGATTTGGCGTTATTCCCAGAAGGATCAAAAACAATGACAGCCCTTCAGTTTGGCACTGCAGGGATGCTAAAAAGTAAAAAAATTACGAGCACTACAACAATAGATAAAATTCTTAATCAGGAATTTTTTATTAGCACTAATATAGATAATTTTAATATTGGCTTCTCTTTTAAGCAGGGAAGAACTGCGGTGACACGGAATGTCTACCCTAAAAAAATCAATACACGAGCACAAAATTATCGTTTATGGCTAGGCTCAAAACCTTGGAAAAAATCTCAATGGCGAAGTTTTTTTAGTTATCAAACTACCGATTTATTGCAACTTCAGTGCTACGCAATGGCATCAAGAATAGTGGGAGGGAATTGCGATGATGCTGAATTTAGATTTCTAAATCCAGATAAAACTAGAAATGATGATGGTAGTCTGAATACAGTCCCAGTTCTAAATACAAAGGTTCAAGCTAATATAATTGGTATAGAACTAAGAAGAGAATTATTCTCTACAAATAATTTTCGACTAGCTTCGCAGGTGAGGTTTCAAAGCGCTCGTATTGAGCATGATATAAGTTCACCATTATTTACAATGAGGTCGCCGGTATTATTGGATTTTAAAGTTAATGGGAAGCCATTAAGACAACTACGTGATGAGTTTGCTAATGAGTTACCCCAAACTAACCCATGGTATGAACATAATGCTTCTATAGGTATAAGTGGAGCACGATCATTTTATAATATTCTAAGTATTGAAGCGGGTATAGCTTATACAAAAGTACTCAGAAATGATTATGAAGAGCACCCTTCGATAAATGAGATTACCGATAATTTTAGATTGGATGTATCGTTTATTTGGGCTATAAAAAGTAATATGGCAATTTATCTAAAAGGCTTTGCTGCTTCACATAATACTCTGGGCTATGAACCGATTGCTTATAATAGAAAAAGCAGCAGTCAATTTGATAAGAAATATGGGGAAGTTGCAATGGGATTCTTAAAGTTTTGGTAAATTAATGAGAATATTTAAAAATTTAAAAAAATACTCATTTTTTTGGCCAATAAAGCTATTACTTAAGAGAATTGCCGGTCAAGAATTGTGGTTGAAAAAAGAATATCAAATAGAGACAGTCAGTTATGGTGAATGGGAGTTTAGTCCGCAATACCTAGGTGATGATGCAATTATATATTCATTAGGAGTAGGGGACTCTATTGAATTTGATCTTAAAATTATTAATCACTATAAAGTGTTAGTTTTTGCATTTGATCCCACACCTTATGCAATGGAGTGGATAGATAAGCAAGTAATACCTAAGGAGTTAAAATTTTATCCATGGGCTGTTTCTGGTAAAGATGGCGAGTTTAAAATGACACAGCGTGTCAATCATAAAGGCCATAAATCAGAAATTATGTGGACTGAATTATTACCTAATGAGCATTCCGAAAAGAGTATTACTGTGCCCAGTTTAACTATTTTTAGCATTATGAAAAAGTTGAGCCACCAGAAGATTGATCTAATGAAAGTCGATGTAGAGGGAGCTGAATACGAAATTATTGACCATCTCATACAATACAATATCAAGCCTAAGCAATTACTGATTGAATTTCATCATCGTTTTGAAACTAAGAATAAAATAATGACACAAAAAGCTATACAAGACTTGCAACAGATTGGCTACAAAATTTTTTCGATCTCTGAAACCGGAAGAGAAATAGGTTTTATTGATTTGATAGATTCTTGATTTGCCATGAACGAGGTTTTAGTTACTCATTTACAACTAAAGATTCTCGTATTTTATCGATTTGTGAAATAAGCTTAGGTTTAGGTGATGTTCCAAGACAATGCTTTTTCCTTGGGCAGCTTGAGCTTCTTGAGCAGATGATAGTAGCCTCTCTTTCAGTCCCTTCAGCAATCCAGCCAATATTAAGTATTTTACTGATACTTACCAATTGTATTTTTATATTATCAGGGATGTGACCAGCACCATTATTTTTATTGCATTGTTCTTCTATAAGATGGATGGTGTTATTTGTGTCTATTCCTTGTGCTAGAAGTGCTGGGCCAAGATCAATTCCTGTACATAAAACATGCGGATTACCTGCCGCATCTTTACTGCGAATTGATTGGCAGCAATATAATTTTTTTTCTTGATCGGTGATTAGAATTGAAATTTGAGCTGATGGCTGAGGATCTTTTGTATCTAGCATTCTAAAAACTGCCCAATGCTGGCAAGGATCAGATAGCATAGTCATATTCCCCCAAGGCATAGGTATCCCATTCCCTCTATAAACTGCTCTTAAATTACCAGGTGGGTATGCGTCAAAGTAATGCCAATGAGGGTAAGGTGAAACAGATGACATGCGTCGCATGATCAATGTTGTAGTTAGGTCAATCTTGTCCCCTATATTTATTGAATAAGCATGCTTGGCTAGGAATTGTCGAAATGGTGTTTTTGGGCACAGTAATGCTGAAGCAAAATAACTGCACTCAAAATCACGCCAAGCAAATAAGACATCTTTCGCATCCATGTTAGGAGAGTCAGCGTCGTGTCTTCTTCCTGATGTTCTGCCACCTGAGACTTGAGGGGCTCTAGCACCATCTCCACCATGAAGAACCATATGCCCAATATGATTTGCTAAGTCAAATTTTAAACGTGCAGGGACTTTTTTCAAATCTTCATTCAAATACATAATATTCGGCGCATCAAAAAAAGATCTTACTAATGTATTGAGCGGCTTTTCAGTGTCACCTTTATCTTTAAAAGAAGTTTTATTGAACCAACGAATTTCCATACCAAGTTTTTGTGTGATTTTAAGAATATCATCTAAAGATAAGGGGAATTGCTTCTGACCGATAGTCTCAGCTGCTCGTTCTATATCAGGAAATCGATTTTGATTAGACTCTTGGTGCGCGCGGATTAAAAGATGTGCGAACTGTCTTCCAGTTGTTCCGGTCTGAGCGAGTAATTCAGGAATTGCTGATTGCAGTAAATTTTCTGAAAATAAGAATCCAGGCTCAAGAGGCATACCTTTTACAGCATTACTTATGGGTGTTGGATCAATCGCATCATCTTCCAATGATTCATCATAGAACCATTTTTTATCTTTTTGAAAAATTTGTGAAATTGCATCTACCAATTCTTCGGAAGGTACTCTCTTTCCATTCTCAATCATGGATAAATAAGAAATCGATGGCGCCGAAGATGAGTCTATCTGAATACATCTTACCGATAAATCTTCGAGCGTAAGATTATTTCTTTTTCTCAATGATTTTATCTTCGTTCCTAGAAAATGAGATTTTCTTAAAATTCCTTGGTACATCTGAGGGTATCCTGGTGTTTTGTAAAATTTACACTGTGAAATTTTTACTGTGAATATTTATATAATATTACACTAATATATCATTCTGTTTCTAACGAAACAAACAAGATTAGATGCTTAAATATAATTTAATCATGTTGTAACGAATAACAAAGAATTCAGGATCATTATTTTTTTAGAGGTTGTGATGAATAAAGAAGAGCAAATTATAGAACTGGAAAATGAATGGCAAACTAATCCGAGATGGGAGAATGTTAAGAGAGACTATAGCGCTAAAGACGTTGTCAATCTTCGGGGTAGTATTATTATTGAGGCAACAGTTGCTAAAAAAGGCGCTAAAAAATTATGGGACCTAGTTAATCAAGAGCAGCCACTCTGTGCGTTAGGTGCCCTGACAGGCAACCAAGCTATTCAAGAAATTCAAGCGGGACTAAAGGCAATTTATTGTTCAGGCTGGCAGGTTGCAGGAGATGGTAATAGTGGAGGTGAGATGTATCCTGATCAGAGCCTCTATTCTGTTGATTCCGTACCCAAAATGATTGAAAGAATAAATAAAGCATTTATTCGAACCGATGAAATTCATTGTCTAGATGATGATTTTAGTATCGATTGGTTTGCGCCTATTATCGCTGATGCTGAGGCGGGATTTGGAGGCAATCTAAATGCATTCGAATTAATGAAAAGTATGATTAAAGCTGGTGCATCAGGCGTTCATTTTGAAGATCAATTATCTTCCGCTAAAAAATGTGGCCATATGGGCGGTAAAGTTCTTGTTCCCACAAAAGAGGCGATATCGAAACTTGCTGCTGCCAGATTAGCTGCTGATGTAATGAATGTTCCAACAGTGTTGATTGCTAGGACAGATGCCGATGCCGCAAATCTTATTACTTCAGATATTGATGATGAAGATCATGTATTTCTAACGGGTGAGAGGACTTCAGAAGGCTTCTATAGAACTAATGCAGGTCTCGATCAAGCAATTGCCAGAGGCTTATCATATGCACCATATGTTGATTTATTGTGGTGCGAAACATCAAAACCTGATTTAGAGCAAGCAAAGAGATTTGCGGATGCGATTCATGCAAAATATCCCAATCAATTACTAGCTTATAATTGCTCCCCTTCATTTAATTGGAAATCTAATTTAGATGAAAAAACAATGAAGCACTTTCGTGAAAAACTTGGAGAAATGGGTTATAAATTTCAGTTTATCACGCTTGCAGGTTGGCATGCCCTTAACTCAAGTATGTTTAATTTGAGTCGAGCATATAAAGAAAATGGAATGTATGCATATTCGCAACTTCAAGAAAAAGAATTTGAAGATGAGCAGCATGGTTTTCGCGCCGCAAAACATCAGTCTTTTGTTGGTGCCGGTTATTTTGATGCGGTACAGAATACAATTATGGCAGGCCAGTCATCCACAACTGCGATGGATGGAAGTACTGAAGAAGAGCAATTTACTAAATAGGCAACTAAAAATGAGATTAAATTTTTGCGAAGAGATTGAAATTGACAAGGATATGTCCATTATATGGGGAGATTTTAAGGCCTTTCAAAGGGAATTGGTTGATTTAAATGCAGACGGACAGGACGAAGAGGCGCCAATCGAGGCAGAATAATGAATGACAGTTATGTCTCACGTCATGGATTAGACGTTAATCCACAATTTTCTGATTTTGTGGAATATGATTTAATTCCTCATCTTCCATTTGGTGAAGATGAATTCTGGGAAAAATTAGCGCTTATTATTTCATCTTTTTCATTAGAAAATGATGAGCTTTTAGAAACTAGAGAAGATCTTCAAAGTAAAATTAATTTTTGGTGTAAAAAGAATAGTAATAATCAGATCAATTATAATAATTATAATGATTTCCTAAAAAAAATAGGCTATCTAGAGCCTCTTGTTGACGCATTTCAAATTACAACTAATGATGTTGATGCAGAGATAGCATTAATCGCTGCTCCCCAACTCGTTGTTCCTGTTAGTAATGCGCGTTTTGCTTTAAACGCTAGTAACGCTCGTTGGGGTAGCTTGTTTGATGCTTTGTATGGTTCAAATGTCATACCAGATAAAAATTCAACATTAGAAAAAAATAATTATGATCCTCAACGAGGGCGAGTAGTTATCGAGTATGCATTAAATTTTTTAGACAATGTTATTCCTATAAAAAACGCTAAGCATTCGGAAGTTAAGAGCTACTTTGTTGATCACTCTAGTGATGAATATTTGCTATATGCTATTTTGAGAGATGGGGGTAAGTCACAATTAAAAAATTGCCAGCAATTTATAGGGTGGTCAGAAGAAAAAAATTCTCAATCATTATTATTTAAAAATAACAATCTTCATATTGAATTAAAAATAGATTCCGATGACCCAATAGGAAAAGAATCGCCGGGAAATATTTGTGATATTTTTCTTGAATCCGCAGTTACTACGATTATGGATTGCGAGGACTCTGTCGCTGCTGTTGATTCTGAAGATAAGATTAATGTTTATAAAAATTGGCTTGGATTGATGCTTGGAACATTGACATGTGAAATGCAGAAATCAGGTAAAACATTCACACGCTCTTTAAATAAAGACAGGGTATTTACAGCAAAAGATGGCAAATTACTATCTCTCTCTGGGAGAGCGCTTATGCTGATCAGAAATGTTGGCCAACATATGAAAACGGACATGATCTTGGATAGCAATAAGAACTTAGTCAGTGAGGGATTTGTTGATGCTTTTATTACCACAGCCTGCGCACTTGCCGGCAATAAAGACACAAAAAAGTTCTTTAATAGTAAAACTGAAAGTATTTATATTGTTAAACCTAAAATACACGGCTCGCATGAAACAAAGTTATTTAATCGTTTGCTCATGAAATTGGAAGAATTATTCGAATTGCCTGAAAATACGATAAAAGTTGGTTTAATGGATGAAGAAAGAAGAACGTCCTGTAATTTGATGCAATGTATAAAAGAGATAAAACGTCGAGTAGTTTTCATTAATACTGGTTTTTTAGATAGAACTGGTGATGAAATTCATACGAGTATGCATCTTGGCCCCATGCTTGAGAAAGAGAAAATTAAACAACAAGATTGGTTAGATGCTTATGAAAAGCAAAATGTAGATATTGGCATTACCTGTGGTTTTATAGGAAAAGCTCAAATAGGTAAGGGGATGTGGGCAAAGCCTGATGAGCTAAAAGAAATGATGGAAGTCAAGATAGAGCATCTTAAATCAGGAGCTAATTGTGCTTGGGTACCATCACCCACAGCAGCAACTTTGCATGCAATGCATTATCACTGTATTAATGTGAAAGCAGTTCAACAAGAAATAAAAATACGATGTGATGATTACGTTTTAAATTTGCTTAAGCCGCCTGTTAGTTTTTTGAAAGATCTTACATCTAGCAATATTCAAAATGAATTAGATAATAATATTCAAGGCATCCTTGGGTATGTGGTGCATTGGGTCAATCAAGGTGTAGGTTGCTCAAAAGTATTGAATATTGATAATGTCTATCTAATGGAGGATAGGGCAACACTGAGAATTTCAAGTCAACATATAGCTAATTGGTTATTGCATAAAGTTTGTACAAAAGAACAGGTACTTAATTCGTTTTATAAAATGGCAGAATATGTCGATGAACAAAATTTAAATATAAATTCTTATACAAGGTTACTAGAGAAAAAACAAAAGAGTTATGCTTTTCAGGCTGCTTGTGAATTAGTTTTTCAGGGATGTAATCGTGCCAATGGCTATACGGAAGAAGTATTGCATAAATATAGAATATTAGAAAAAATTCAAAAGAATTTAAAAAATAAATAATTCTTACCTGAAATTAATTAAATAGATATAAAACATATACTTATTAATTAAATTAACATATTTAATTGAGTTTCTCTTTTTTATATGTAATATTTTCTGTTATTTTATTTGACTATTATTCATTTAAATATATTATATGCACATAATTATTCAGATAAATGTGTTAAATATAATGAACTTACAGGAATATCGAAAACAAGCTATTCGCGAGTTATTGCATGATGGGTTTGCTACATCACAAAAATGCTTAGTTGAGGAGCTGAAAAAAAAAGGCCATGTCGCCACACAATCATCGGTCAGCCGTGATTTAAAAGATATAGGTGCCTTTAAAACCATTAATGGTTACACCTTAGGAATAGAACAACAAAAAGATTCAAGTCCTATTCAAAGCATTACTGATTTAATTATTGATCTACATATTGCAGGTCCTAATTTATTGGTGATTAAAACAAGAATTGGGGCCGCGCAACAGGTTGCTTTATTTTTGGATGAATGTGATTACCCTGGAATTGTGGGTAATATCGGTGGTGATGATACGGTTTTTACTGCTACTTCTAATAAAATTAATCAAAGAAGTTTAATCGATAGTATTAAATTTTTAATTAAACGATCCTAATTTTATAAATTCTCATGAGTATTGATGATTCTCCTGTTGTGCTTGCTTATTCTGGTGGATTGGATACCAGTTTTTGTATTCCTTGGCTTAAACAGCAGTTAAAAAGAGAAGTGATTACCGTCACGGTTGATACCGGTGGTATTGATAAAAAACATGCCGATATATTGCAGGACCGTGCATTCAAACTCGGCGCGATGCAACATCACATAATTGATGCAAAAAAAGAATTTTTTCATAAAGTCATTAAATATCTCATTGCTGGAAATATAAGAAAAGGGCATTTATATCCATTATGTGTTGGAGCGGAAAGGGGTTTACAAGCAGAAAAATTAGCTGTATTCGCAAAAAATAATGATTTGAATACAGTGGCGCATGGATGTACAGCGGCAGGTAATGATCAAGTTAGATTTGATATTGCATTAAGAACCCTAAATCCGAAGTTAACTATTTTAGCTCCAATTAGAGATAATAATTGGGCCAGAAAAGAGCAATTAAGATTTTTAAAAAAGAATAACCTTCCTATCTCAAAGAATAATAGTAGTTACTCGGTTAACCGTGGTTTATGGGGAGTTACTATTGGAGGTAAAGAAACATTAACTTCCATAGATTCAATTCCAGAAGATGCATGGCCATTGTCAGCTAATGCGTTTAATAGAAATTTACCAGAAACCAATCATGTAATCGGTTTTGAGCAAGGTGTGCCTACTTCACTGGATAATGAAAAATGCAATCCTGTTTTGCTAATTGAGAAATTAGAAGAGTTATGCAGATCTTATGCTATTGGTCGAGGCATTCATCTGGGAGATACTATATTGGGTACCAAGGGTCGAGTTGCATTTGAGGCGCCTGCCGCGGTAACACTCATAAAAACCCACCGTGAATTAGAAAAGTTGGTCTTAACCGCCCTGCAAATAAAAACAAAAGAGTTACTTGCACCTATGTATGGCGATTTTGTGCATGAAGGCAAGCAGCTTGATCTCGCGTCTCGTGACATTGAAGCGTTTTTCGAATCTTCACAAAGGAGAGTTACTGGAGAAGTTAAATTTAGCTTAAAACCTGGAAACCTGTTCATAACCGGAGTAACTTCCCCGTATTCATTAATGCAAGCATCATCTGGTTTATATGGTGAGAAAGTCGGTGAATGGACGGCTACGGATGCGAGTGGATTTTCTAAAATTCTTTCTTTATCAGGTTCACTGCAATCTATTGTAACAAGAAAATTAGAGAAAGAATTATGAAGATTATTTTTGCAGACAAAATTGCGTCAGTAGCACAGCATAATAATCTTGGTAACGAACTGCGGGTATCGCTTGATATACCTTGTGAAGAAGGGATATTGCTGGCAGTAAGGATATTGAATAACAAATCCCGCTATAATCAATTGGAATTAACCAGTGGCAGAATGTCAACACTAAAAGAAGGTGATATTGTCATTGGTGCATTAGGTCATCGAAATGCTTTATTGGGTTATTCTGGCTATCTACCAAAGGATCTTAAGGCTGGTTCTTCTATTCAGGTACTCAATATTGGTGGGGTCATGGGAATTTGTGATTCTTATAACCCGGATGTGGGCCCGCCATTTAATTGTGAAGTCTTAGGGACAGTTTTAGATTTTCCATTTCTTGGTCAGAGGGTCGGCATTCCTGCAAAAGTAGGAATGCACTCTTATGATGAAACTGTCGCGTTAAATGTTTCTAGTATTCCAATTATTGCAATTGCTGGAACATGCATGGATTCAGGAAAAACAGTGGCTGCGTGTTCTCTGATTAGTAGGTTTAGGCAATTAAACTTTAATGTATCAGCCTGTAAAGCGACTGGCGTTTCGTTGAGGAGAGATATCCTCTCGATGGAGGATGCTGGAGCAAGTAAAACAATGATATTTTCAGATTTTGGCGTGGTGGCAACCACACCATATAACGGATCACCATTAATAAAATCATTGCTAAATCAGCTTGCTTTGGATCTTCCTGATGTGATTGTGGTTGAATTAGGTGACGGTTTATTAGGTTCTTATGGGGTTCAAGCCATTCTTTCGGATCAGGAAATAAGAAAGTCACTTAGTGGCATTATTTTATGCGCTAATGATCCAGTTGCTGCTTGGGGTGGGGTAAAAATCCTAAGAGAGGAATATGAGATTGAGCCTACTGTTGTTAGTGGGCCAGCAACAGATAATTCTGTTGGGTTAGATTTAATCAATAATATGCTTAATGTACCGGCAATTAATGCACTCACTAATGGTTCTGCATTAGGTGATTTGATGGCTAAATTAATTACTTCTGATTGCCTTGAGGTGCAATATGAAAATTAATACTGTTATCTTGGGAGCATCGGGTTATGTGGGTGGAGAATTATTACGTTTAGTAAAAACGCACCCAAATTTTGATATTATTGCCGCAATATCAGACACATACGCGGGGGAGGAAATTAATAATGTCTTTCCTCATTTAGCTGCCCCTTATCATAATGAAGTTTTCAAAAGTTATAAAAATTGGAATAAAGATATTGATATTGGTGGCTCAATAGCTATTTTTAGTGCAGCCCCGCACGGTATATCAGCAAATTTGTTAGCAAAAATGATTGATGAGTTATCCTTAAATAATATTAATACAAGAGTTGTGGATGCTTCTGCTGATTTTCGATTTTCTGACCCAGATAAATTTTCTCAGACATATGGTATTGAGCATCCTCAACCAGAGCTACTGGAACAATTTATATGTGGGGTGCCAGAGCATACGAATGATAGTAGTTCATATTTTGTTGCCCACCCTGGCTGCTTTGCTTCAGCCATATTATTGGCATTAGTTCCCATTATATCAGAGGGGATTACTAATGATGAGTATTATATTAGCGCGATAACTGGAAGCACTGGATCTGGACGATCACCAAAAAAAACAACACATCACCCCGAACGTCATAGTAATATTTTTGCATATAAACCACTATCTCACCGACATGCGCCAGAAATCGAGAGTTTATTAGGAAGAGTTTCTTCGGTGAAGCCAAAAATTAATTTTATACCTCATTCGGGACCATTTTCGCGTGGCATATATGCCACCGTCCAAGCCAAATTGAATATTAATTTATCAACTAAAGAAATCAGCTCTATATATAAAAAATATTACTCAGGTTCGGAGTTTGTAATTTATACAGAGGGTCCACCGCAATTAAAAAATGTGATAACCAGCAATTATTGTCACATAAATTCGACAGTAAATGATGGTCAAATTGTTGTGAATTGCGCGATTGATAATTTAATAAAAGGTTCGGCGGGTGGCTCGATTCAATGGATGAATAGATTATGGAATTTACCAGAAACAACTGGATTAATGTCGATTACATCACCGTGGGTTTGATATATGTCTGACAAAAGTATAAAAAATTCCAATATCAGCTTCTTGAAAAAAGAAGAACAGGTAATCCTTGGAGTATATAAACAATTATCTTTGTCGATAATAAGCGCTAAAGGGTGTGAACTGATTACTAATGATAACCGAAAAATACTGGATTTATATGGTGGTCATGCAGTTATGTCGCTGGGTTATGGAGAGAAGAATTTCCTTGATTCAGTAAAAACACAAATGACAAAATTATTATTTCAAAGTAATTTATTGCCACTTGAAATTCGAGCACGAGCTGCAGAAAATTTATTAGCTATAGCCCCTGATAGTTTGGCAAAAGTATTTTTTGTAAATTCCGGTTCTGAAGCAAATGAAAATGCATTGAAAATTGCATGCTTAGCTACTGGGAGAAAAAAAATACTTGCCGTAACTCATGGATTCCATGGACGAACCGCAGCAGCAGCAGCAGTTACTTGGAATGCAAAAAATAGCTGGTATGGATTCCCAGCCATGCCTTTTGAGGTCGATTTTATACCACGTGATGATTTGAGCGCAGTGAAGAGCATGATCAATAGTAAAATAGCCGCAGTTATAATAGAACCAATACAAGGCGTGGCTGGAGCTTATGATTTGTCATCTGATTTTCTTAGGTCTATAAGACAAAAATGTTCTGAAGCTTCAGTTGTTCTTATTGTAGATGAGGTACAAAGTGGAATGGGGCGCAGTGGAAATTACTTCGCTATTCAGAATTATGATATCGAGCCAGATATTCTTACTACAGCAAAATCTCTTGGCGGCGGTGTTCCATGTGCGGCATTAATAACCACTGATTATCTTTCTAGTTACCTAAAAGTGGGTGATTTAGGGTCAACATTTGGAGGGACTCCTTTAGCTTGCGCAGCTATTAATGCTGTTATTGAAAGTTTATCTAAAAATAAGTTATTGCATAACGTAAAAATGATGGAAAAAGAAATTCGAGAGAAATGCTTAGTTGGTCCTGTCAAAAACATACAAGGCAAGGGCCTTTTATTGGGATTGGTATGTAATCGTCCTGCCACTGAAATACAAACTGAATTACTTCATAGAGATATTCTGACTGGCACGAGCGCTGACAATAATGTACTTAGATTATTACCACCATTAATTTTGCAATCACATCATATAGATAAACTTAGTGATGCTTTGATTTCAATATAAAAAGAAGAACTTAAAAAGGAATGCAGAATGAAATATTTTAACGATCTTGCAGATTTCAATAGTGATGAGATACTCGGTTTACTGGAGTTAGCTAATTCTTTAGATCGTCATCCTGAGCCAAAAGCATTAAATGGCAAGGTGTTGGCTCTGTTGTTTTTTAACCCATCCTTGAGAACACTGACTTCTTTTCAAGCAGCTATGACTAGATTGGGCGGCGGTACTTTTGTGGTTTCTCCTGAAATGTCTATACATAGATTAGAATCACAAATGGGTATAGTAATGGACGGAAGTGCTGCAGAGCATATTAAAGAAGCAGTTCCAGTTATAGCATCTTATGCAGATGCAATTGGTATTAGAGCATTCGCGGAAAGAAAAGACCTTGAAACAGATCTTCAGGATGTGAATTATAATAATTTGATAGATCTCATCGATAAACCATTTATTAATATGGAATCGGCTATTAACCACCCATGTCAGAATTTAGCGGATTGGAAAACATTGGATGATTTTAAAATACCTGCAAAAAATGGGAAATTTGTATTAAGTTGGGCTTATCACCCCAATGCTTTGCCATTAGCAGTGCCAGCTTCAACATTACATATGGCTTCAATGCGTGGAATGGATGTTACTGTCTTAAGACCGGAAGGTTTTGAGTTACCAGCTGAAGTGATGAAAAAAGCTAAGGCAGCGGCAATTTTATCAGGGGGAACGGTCACCGAAACGAGTGATCGTTATGAAGCTATGCAAGATGCTCATATTATTTATGCAAAATCTTGGATTTCTGCTAAATATTATAATGACAAACAAATGGAATCTGAGGCGCGAAAAGATCTAGTAGATTGGCGAGTTAAAGATTCTTGGTTTGATAATGCCTTACCATCTTGTCGTTTTATGCATTGTTTGCCCGTTAGAAGGGGTGTTGTGGTTGACGATTCAGTTCTAGATGGTTCAAAGAGTATTGTTATCCATGAGGCTCGAAATCGAATGCTTGCACAAATGGCTGTGCTATATCAAATGATGAAATAATTAAGGGCGTTAGTATGCTAAAAAATAAATCATCGATTGTATCGGCTTTAAAATATGCAACTCCATATATAAGGTTGTTTAAGAATAAAATTTTTGTTGTTAAAGCCGGCGGCGAGCTATTTACCAATAAGGTATTAACGGGAAAATTGATTGAACAACTGGGTATTTTGCAACAATTGGGTATCAAAATAATACTAATTCATGGAGGTGGAATACAATCTTCCCAAATGGCCTCATCGCTTGGTATAGAGTCACAATTTGTTGATGGAAGACGGATTACAGATTCTAAATCTATAGATATAGCAACGATGGTCTTAAACGGGCAAATAAATACTCAAATATTGGCTGTTGCAAGAGAGTTTGACGTGAATGCTATAGGGATGAGTGGCATTGATGCAGGGTTAATTAATGCTCATCGTCGTGAAGTAATAAAAACTAAAGACAATAAATCAATTGATTATGGTTTTGTTGGAGATATTGATTCAATTAATACAGATTTACTCAAAAAACAACTAAATATGGGCCTTATTCCTGTTATTAGTCCTCTAACATGCGATAACAATGGTGTTATTTTAAATATAAATGCAGATACGGTTGCCGCATCAATAGCTGCTGAAATAGGTGCCGAGAAATTGATTTTAGTTTCTTCAGCACCAGGAATATTAGAAGATAAGGATGATAATTCGTCTTTGATTTCTTATTTAGATTTAAAGAAATTAAAAATATTAATAGATGAGCAAAAAATTACCGATGGGATGTTACCTAAATCCACTGCTATTAACTTTGCTCTAGAGCGAGGTGTTGCAAGAGTGCACATCATTTCATATAACACCCCTGACTCTTTGTTGATAGAAATCTTTACCAATGATGGCGCCGGAACATTGGTTGTGAATAACATTGAAATGTTATCATCTTCCGAGCAACTAGGAGATAAATAATGAGTCGTTTGTGGGATAAAGGATTACCGCTCGATCAACGCGTTCTAAAGTATACAGCCGGTGAAGATCATCAGCTCGATGCAAGGTTGGTTGCTTATGATATACGCGCAAGTATTGCACATGCTGAAATGCTCTTAGAGGTTGGGTTATTAACTCAAGAAGATTGTCAAAAAATAACAAACGGCCTTAAGCAATTACAACTTGATTACACTAATGGTAAATGGAAAATAAATCTTGAAGATGAAGATGTGCATACTGCGCTGGAGGTCAATTTAACGAAGTTAATCGGAGGCGTTGGCGGACGTATCCATTTGGGCCGATCCAGGAATGATCAGGTATTGGTTGCATTGAGATTGTATATGCTCGATGCAATTGATGAGATTGCATCGAGTACGAATATGCTATGTGTTGCTCTTGATGCACTCAAACAGCGACAAGGTGAAATACCTCTCCCAGGAATGACTCATATGCAGCACGCCATGCCATCTTCAGTTGCACTTTGGTGCGATGCATTTATTGAGGCATTTGAGGATGCAAAAATTGGCTTAGAGAATGCAAAAATTCGATCAAATAAAAATCCTTTAGGCACTGCTGCTGGATACGGGACTCCTAGCCTACCTATAGATAGGGCCATAACTACAGAGAAACTTGGTTTTGCTGTAACCCAATTACCCGTTACTGCCGCACAGTTATCTCGCGGTAAAGCTGAAGCGCATCTTTTATTTGAATCAACGATGGTGATGCAAGATTTAGGGCGACTTTCGAGTGACTTACTCCTCTACTATACACAAGAGTTCAGCTATATTAATTTAGCTCCAGAGGTGACTACTGGGTCTTCAATTATGCCGCAAAAAAGAAATCCGGATGTATTGGAGCTCATAAGAGCTTCAACAGCTACTGCGCATGCATGTTTGAGTGAATGTTTAATGGTTGTTGCGAAAATACCCTCAGGTTTTCAAAGAGATCTTCAGAAAATTAAAGCACCTTTATTTAGAGCCATTGACATTACTATTGAGAGTATTGAGGTTATGACGCACCTGATTTCTTCATTAGAATTCAAGCCTGAGAATATTAAACTTGATAAGAGTCTTTTTGCTGCTGAAGAAGCCTATAAATTGGTATTAGAAGAGGGTGTTTCATTCAGAGAGGCCTATCGACGCATAGGTGAAAATTATAAAAAATAATAATTATTCTGATTGTGAGTCAATATTCTCATCCTCGTACTCATAGACTTGTGATGCAGTGTAGGTTGCTGCAAGGGCATCATTATATGATATATGATCATTAGTTGGAGAGCTGTCACGACGTATAATTCTATAAGATAGATATATAGCTAAAAGTAAATGCATAATTCCAGTGAAAACGAATAATCCACTAGGACTAGTTAAAGATATCAGGATTGACGATAACATCGGCCCAAGTATTGCTCCTATACCAAACATCAAAAGTAGACTACTTGACACTAAGACGTAATCGCTAGGATCAGCGTGATCGTTTGCGTGAGCGACAGTTAAGGTGTACATAGGAAAAGAAACCGCTCCCCATGCAGCACCCAATAAATTAATTCCAATAAAATCGATTGATTGAATGGAAGAAATAATTAATGAGGCAATAAATACACCCAACAATGCATTAAGGACGATCATTTTTCGACGACCAATTTTATCTGACAATAACCCTATTGGCCATTGAGACAGGGCGCCACCAATAATAGTCGATGTCATGAACCACGCGGTATAACTTATATCTGAGAAGAGAGAGGTCATAAAAATAGGTGCTAATGACCAAAAAGAACCATTTACCGAACCTACAAATAAACAGCCAATGATTGCCGCAGGTGAAATTATAAATAATTTTTTAAGATTAAAATTTGCCGTTTTTTTTATTTCTGGCGCAGGAGAGGTCGATAAGGCGACGGGGATGGCTGCTAATGTGATGAGGATGGATATTATTGCAAATAATTCAATTCCACTTGGCTCGTATAGTAACACCATTAGTTGACCGAGTGCTTGGACCGTTAATGTGATCATTACATAGATTGAAAAAATCATTCCTCTATTCTGATTGTTTGAACGATTATTGATCCAGCTTTCAATAACTATATATAGGATTGCAAAACAAAAACCAGTTAACATTCGAAGTATCACCCAAATCCATGGATTAAGAATCAAGGAATGGATTAAAGCTGTGGTTGATGCTAATGCTGTCATAGCCAAGAAAACTCTAATATGTCCAACTCTTTTTACTAATTCAGCCCCAAAAATACAGCCAATAGTAAATCCCAGAAAATATGCTGCTCCGATAAGGCCAACAGAGATTGTTGAAAATGCTTCCAGGGAGGCTCTAATCGGCAGTAAGGTGCCTTGAAGTCCTCCTCCGGTATTAAGTATTGCCACACTAATCAATAGTGCGGTTACTGGTTTAAGGGTGGCTTTCATTTATTGTGTGATATTTTTTTATTTAGGCTTGTCTGTGGACTGCAAAGCTAGCAATCGACATAAGCGCTTCTTTATATTTTGACGCTGGTAACACTGAGCTTGCATCAATTGCTCTCTCAGCCGCCTCTTGAGCTCGCATAGAGGTATATTCAATCGCTCCAGTTGATTCTATAATTTCTTGAATTATTGCTAGTTTTGTTAGATCACCATTTTCAATCGCTGTTTGGATGATTTTTCTCTCTATTGGCGAGCTATTCTTAATTGCGTATATTATTGGAAGAGTTGGTTTGCCTTCTGCGAGATCATCACCTAAATTTTTTCCCAATACTTCGGAAGAAGCACTATAGTCCAAGGCATCATCTATTAACTGAAAAGCAATGCCTAAATGTTTACCGTAATCAATCATAGCGATGCGATTAGTATTATCCGCGTTGGCGAGGATCGCCGCTGCATGTCCACTCGCTTCAAATAAACAAGCCGTTTTTCGATAAATCACTTCGGTGTAGTTATTTTCATCAATATTTGGATCATGAATATTGATTAGTTGCATTACTTCTCCAGTCGCAATGGTATTGGTTGTATCAGCAAGTACTCTCAATACTTTCATTTCATTTAATTCAACCATCATCTGAAAAGCTCTAGAGTAGAGGAAATCACCAATCAAGACACTAGCTTGATTCCCAAAAATAATATTCGCCGTATCCTGACCTCTTCTTCGTTTTGATTCATCGACGACGTCATCATGAAGAAGAGTAGCTGTATGAATGAATTCTATAATTGCGGCTGTCAGTATGTGATTTTTACCTGAATAATTGAGAGCTTTTGCAGTTAGCAATGCAATTAATGGTCTGACTCTTTTCCCGCCACTATTGATTATGTATTCGGAGACTTGTGAGATTAATGTGACATCACTGCGAAGGTTTTTTCGGATTAGTTTATCTACAGCTTCAGAATCATCCCTTATTAGATTCTGAACTAACTCAAATGCTTTTTCGCTGTCAATTTTTTTTTGATTTGCCATATATATTTGCGATAATGCCTGAAACTATAAATATTCGCGATTAAATTTTTATTAATTTTTGTAGTTTACAGTACAAGAATAAAAAGTAATTATTTTTGCTTGCGTTGACCTAGCTCGATAGTATCTATACTATTGCCATTCTTTATTAAAAGTAAAAAATTTAAAAGTTTCTGTTTCTTTTTAGAAATAATAATTATTATATAATTTTCAGTAACTTATCAGAAGATATACTTATTTGGGGTATTTAAGATGTACGCAGTATTTCGCTCAGGCGGTAAACAATATCGTGGAACTCAAGGTGATCGCTTAAAACTTGAAAAAATTGAAGCCGAAGAAGGGTCAAGTATTAATTTTAATGAAGTGATCCTTGTGGGTGAAGGTGCTGATGTTAAGATTGGTAAGCCTTATCTATCAGATGTTTCTGTGATTGCAACGGTATTACGTCAGGGTAAAAGTAAAAAAGTTCCAGTTGTAAAATTCAAACGACGTCAGAATTATCTTCGTCAAGGAACGCATCGACAGTTTTTTACTGAAATTGAAATCACTTCAATTGGCGATCAAAAAGTAGTCAAGAAAGTAGCGACGAAAAAAGTAGCCAAGAAAGTAGCGACGAAAAAAGTAGCGACGAAAAAAGTGGCGACGAAAAAAGTAGCCAAGAAAGTGGCGACGAAAAAAGTAGCCAAGAAAGTGGCGAAGAAAAAAGTAGCCAAGAAGAAAACATAATATTTATTTTAGTGTAAAATCGAACATATCAAGTTGTTTGAAAATAAGTTATTCGGAGAAATACCATGGCGCACAAAAAAGCAGGCGGTAGTACTAGGAATGGAAGAGATTCGGAAAGCAAACGTCTTGGTGTTAAAATGTTTGGCGGCCAAGAGGTAATTGCAGGTAATATAATTGTTCGTCAGAGAGGAACTCGCTTTCATCCTGGCGTAAATGTCGGCATAGGAAGAGATCATACGCTCTTCGCAAAAGCTGATGGGCAGATTAAGTTTCAGAGAAAGGGTATTAAAAATAGACAGTATGTCAATGTTCTTTAGTTGCTCTGTGTATTTAAAATGAATTATTACCCCGCTGTTGCGGGGTTTTTTTTATCTAACTAAGATAGTTTTATTATGAAATTTGTTGATGAAGCACTAATTAAAGTAGCTGCAGGCTCTGGTGGAAGTGGATGTTTGAGCTTTCGTCGTGAAAAGTTTGTCGCTAAGGGTGGCCCAGATGGTGGCGATGGTGGCGATGGTGGTAGTGTTTACTTTATTGCCAGTGATGCAACTAATACACTTGCAGATTTTAGAATAGTAAAGACTTATTCTGCTGAAAATGGCTCACCAGGCTCTGGAAAAAATATGACAGGAAAAGCTGGCAATGATCTGCAGGTAGTTGTGCCAGTGGGAACAACTATTATGGACATCGATACCAGTGAGTTAATTGGGGATCTTAAAGAAATTAATCAGCGAATTAAAGTAGCTCAAGGGGGAGATTCAGGCCAAGGTAATACACGTTTTAAAAGTAGTGTTAATCGAGCCCCTAGGAAGATCACAAAAGGTACTCAAGGAGAAATCAGAAGATTAAGCTTGGAGTTAAAATTAATTGCTGATGTTGGACTACTTGGCATGCCGAATGCCGGTAAATCAAGCTTGATCAGGAAAATGTCTAGCGCTAAACCAAAAGTTGCTGATTATCCTTTTACGACTCTATATCCGAACTTGGGCGTTGTTTCTGTTGGTATGTTGCAAAGTTTTGTTATGGCGGATATACCAGGATTAATTCAAGGTGCAGCTGAAGGGACTGGTTTAGGTATTCAGTTCCTTAAGCACTTGCAACGAACGAGGATATTATTACATTTGGTTGATATTGCTTCTTATGATTTACCTCTAAAACCAGCCAAAGCATTTTCGGATATAGAGCAAGAGTTAGAAAATTTTTCTGAAGATCTTATTAATAAAACACGATGGTTAGTAATCAATAAAATAGATTTATTGCCTCATGAGGCTATGCATTCAATATGCGAAGATTTTATTGGTGAATTAAATTGGACTGGCCCTGTATTTCAGATTAGCGCTATAACAGGAGAGGGAGTGGAAGAGCTTGGGAAAGCTATTATGCTTGAACTAGATTCTTTGGATCTAAATTTGAAGAATGTTTAGAATTGTCTATTAACTTAATGCTTTAATCATTTTGTTTAATCTGCTCTTATGGCGAGCAGCTTTATTTCTCTTGATAATATTCTTATTTACCATGCTGTCGATGATCGGAGCGGCATTTTTGAAGGCTTCTTGAGACGCTTTGTGATCTTTAGAGTCTATAGCGGCAATAACCGCTTTGATGCTGCTACGGAGCTTAGATCTAAGCCCTACATTATGCCCACGAGTTTTTTCGGCTTGCCGTGCTCTTTTCTTCGCTGATTTAATATTTGCCACTGTTAATATTGTCCATTTTTTTAATTAGTAATATTTTTCATTTTTTATAGACCTAGTTTTAGATCGAATGAATAGAGCGGCGTATTATTCTTTTATAATACGAAATTGTCAATCGGATAATTTAAGAAATATTTAATTAGACCTATGTGTAAAAATAAAAAAATAAGTAGATTATTATTAGGTACAATTATTATAAAATATTAATCATGACTCTTAACAATAAAAAACCAAAGAATAAGTTAATTCACTCAACCATTATTGTTAGTTCGATGACAATGTTATCACGAGTATTTGGGTTGATCAGAGATGTTGTTTTTGCTAGATTTTTTGGCGTCTCAATTATTATGGATGCGTTTATAGTAGCTAATCGTATACCTAATATGTTGAGACGTTTTTTTGCAGAAGGTGCTTTTAATCAAGCTTTTATTCCTGTTATTGCGGATTACAAAGAGAGGCATACTCATAAAGAAGTAAAGTTATTGATTGATTCAGTTGCTGGAACTTTTGGTTTGATACTTTTTATAGTTTCTATGATTGGCGTTATTATGGCGCCAATTCTAGTATCAATAGTTGCACCTGGCTTTATTATGGATGACGGGCGTTTTGACTTGGCTACGTTAATGTTGCGCTTTACATTCCCATATTTAATGTTTATCTCATTGACGGCGTTTGCCGGTGGAATATTAAACACATATGGAAAATTTTCGGTCCCAGCATTTACTCCAGTGATATTAAATGTAACTTTAATTTTGGCTGTAATTTTTCTTGCACCAGAATTAAATAGCCCCGGACTTGCTTTGGCCTATGCTGTATTTGTTGCTGGGATTATCCAATTAATCTTTCAACTGCCATTTTTATCAAAGATCAATCTAATACCAAGACCGAGATGGCGAAGTGGGCATGAGGGTATAAAAAGGATAGGGAAATTAATGGCACCCGCAATTTTTGGCTCATCAGTTGCGCAAATTAATATTCTAGTAAGTGGTGTAATTGCCTCAATGCTTGGTATTGGGAAAATTAGTTTATTATACTACTCTGATAGGATAATGGAGCTACCTTTAGGTTTATTTGGGATAGCTCTTGCGACTGTGACTATGCCATTTCTTTCACGTCAATACGCACAAAAATCTATGGAGAAATTTGCCTCGGTAATCGATTGGTCGATGAAGTTAGTATTCTTGTTTGTAGTTCCTGCGGCTGTTGGTATTTTTCTTTTAGCAGAACCAATGATTGCCGTTATTTATTATGGTGGAATGTTTGATCAAACGAATGTTGAGATGACCGCGTTGAGCTTGAGAGCTTTTGCCATCGGCTTAATAGGGTTTTCATTCGTAAAAATTCTTTCTCCCGCCTATTTCGCTAGAGAAGATACAAAAACTCCAGTTAAGATAGGATTAATTTGCTTGTCAGTGAATTTGATTTTAGGTGTTTCATTTGCGTATTATTTAACACAGTTAAATTCTCCTGGGGCGCATGCAGGCCTTGCCCTTGCTATTTCTATTGCTGCTTTGCTGAATGCTTTATTGCTTTATAATGGTTTAAGAAAAATTAATATAATTCAGATGAAAAAGAATTGGTCTAACTTTCTTCTCAAAATTTTTATTGCAAATTTAGCGATGTTTTTCTGTTTGTCTTATATTCAGAAGCCACTTCAGTGGTGGTTGTCTCTTGAGCCTTTGAGCCGATCGCTCTCGTTATTACTTACAATAATAATTGGTATGATAGTTTATTTTAGTGTGTTATTTCTATCTGGTATTAAATTAGATAGTTTTCGTTTTAAGAGTAACTAAAAATTATGCAATTAATTAGATCTATTAATAATTTTCCTCATGACCTTGTAAAAAATGGATGCATATTAACTATAGGGGCTTTTGATGGATTACATCTGGGTCATCAGTGCCTTCTAGACCATGTAATTAAAAAAAGTCTAGAAAGTGGCTTGCCATCTGTTGTTATGAGTTTTGAGCCCACTCCAGGTGAGTTTTTTTCACAAGAAAAACCACCAGCAAGATTGATGCGTTTCAGAGAGAAGTATCAAGCACTTGAAAAATTAGGGATTGATATTTTCTTTTGTCCGCGTTTTGATGAAAAAGTACAAAATTTAGAAGTAGATGATTTTATAAGGCAACTATTAATACAAAAATTGAATTTAAAATACTTGGTGATTGGGGACGATTTTCACTTCGCACGAAAACGCAGTGGAAATTACAAGCAACTTGAAAAAGTTAAAAGGTTACTAAAATTTGAAATAAAAAAAATCCCCAGCGTTATTGTAAATGAAAAGCGAACAAGCAGTACCTTGATCAGAGAATTGCTAGATCAAGGGAGATTGATTGAGGCCAGACACTTTTTAGGAAAACCTTATCAAATGTCAGGGCGCGTAGTTATTGGTCAGCAATTAGGCAGAGAGCTCGGTTATCCAACTGCGAATATTAATATTCAGCGCTTACAAAGTGCTTTGATGGGAATTTTTGCAGTCAAAGTTCATGGGATTTCTCTTAATCCATTAGATGCAGTCGCCAGTCTTGGTGTACGTCCTACTTTTTATAACGGAAAAAAACCTATACTTGAGGTGCATATTTTCAATTTTAATGAAGATATTTATGGTCGTTATATTGACATAGATTTTATTTCCAAAATTCGTAATGAGGTTAAATTTAATAGCGCAGATGAATTGATTGAGCAAATGCATAAAGACTCAAGTGATGCTCAGAAAGCACTTTCAATTTATTAATTAATTAGGAGTTAAATAGAGAATATGGACATAAAAAATATTTCTAGTGAGTCAAAGTTACTAATCAAATGGAGCTCAGTCACAATTTTAATTTTTACATTAGATCAATGGGTTAAACATTGGATTGTTCAAAATCTTTCCCTGTATGAAAAAATTAGTATTAATTCTTTTATCAATATCACGCATCAACAAAATGCTGGAGCAGCCTTCAGCATCTTAGCGGATGCTGGTGGCTGGCAGCGTTGGTTTCTATCGTTACTAGCTATTCTTGTTTCTGGTTATATTGCTCATTGGCTGTATCACTTAAAAAGTAAGCCTCAATGGTTTTTGACATATGGTCTCTGTATGATTTTAGGAGGAGCGATTGGAAATGTTATTGATCGATTAAGGTTTGGTTATGTCATCGATTATGCTCAAATTTTGATAAATGGATGGCCCTTTCCATCATTTAATGTGGCAGATGCCGCAATTACTGTGGGTGCCGCTTTTATAATAATTGATGCAATAATTCAAAAAGAAGAGAATTAATAAAAATAGAACGCTTTGGATTTAAAATGCTGTTAGTTTATACTTGTAAAAAATAAAATTAATTTCTAAAATGACAGACAGAACAAATATGAATTATAAAAATCTACTAATACAGCAAGGGATTAGTCCAACAAAGCAGCGTTTAGAAATCGCTAGTGCCTTACTAGGAAAACCTCAGCATATCTCTGCCGATCAATTACTTATTTTGCTTAGAGATCAAGGTAGTAAGGTATCAAAAGCTACAATTTATAATACTTTAAATTTGTTTAAAATTTCTGGATTAGTGCGTGAATTAAATATTGATTCGGAAAAAGCCATCTATGATTCAGCTACTTACACTCATCATCATTTTTATAATATCGATACGTCTGAAGTTATTGATATACCAAACGATGAAATTAATTTCGACGCTTTTCCCTCATTGCCTCTTGGGACAAAAAAAGAAGACATAGAAATTTTGATTAAAATTCGTCAAAAATAATAACTTTTTATTAAGCTTTTCTTTCGATCTCACAGGTTAATTTTATTTATCACTTAAAACGCATGCTCAGATTAATGGCTGAGATATTTTTTGTTAAAGCACCAACTGATATGAAATCGACACCTGTTTTTGCAATTAAACGAATATTCTTGAGTGTTATATCTCCAGAGGCTTCAAGTAATTTTGGATTATCATGTAAAGATTGATTGATCTCATACGCCTTTTCGAGCATTTCTTGACTAAAATTATCCAATAACAAACGATCAGCACCCGCTATTATTGCCTCTTTCACTTCATCAAGTGTTTCAACTTCTATTTCGACTGGTATATTTGGGTGCAAAGCTTTTGATTTTTGGATGATACTTTTAATTCCACCGCCACTGATAATGTGATTTTCTTTTATAAGAATTGCATCATAAAGGCCAATTCTATGATTAGTTCCACCACCACATAACACGGCATATTTCTGAGCTAAACGTAATCCCGGTAGAGTTTTTCTTGTATCCAATACTTTACAGTTTAAATTTTTTAATTGTGCTACATATTGTCTGGTGATAGTTGCTGTGGCAGATAAAGTTTGGAGGAAATTCAACGCACATCTTTCACCAGAAAGAATATTTTGAGTTGATCCTATGACTTCGAAAATCATTGTATTTTTGTCTATGAAGTCACCATCATCAAACATCCATTTTATGTCAATATTTGAATCAAGTTGATTATAAACTTCATCTACCCATGGCCTTCCAGATAGCACCATATTTTCTCGGCAAACAATTTCTGCTTTGTTGTGAGATGAATCACTGGTGAGTTTTGCTGTTATATCGCCATCACCAATATCTTCCATGAGGGATTTTTTGACGGAATGGGTAATTTCATTTTTTAAGGCATTATTAATAAACATATATTTTTATAAAATAAGCCCAGATTTACTGGGCTTATTAAGTTCTATAGAATAATTTTTATGATATAAAATGTTACATGATAAAACCATGATGCGCACCCACCATACTCATTACCATTGGAATTGACATTAATGTATTGGAGCGAGATGCAAGAAAAGCAATTCTTTTGCCTTTTGCTATCTCATCAGCTGAAGCCGCGACAATACCCAGAATTTTTTTCTGATTAGGCCAAATAAGAACCCAAACATTAAACAACATGATAGTGCCAAGCCAAGCACCAATTCCGATAGTTGTAGCATAAGTATCATTTGATCTCATTCCAAGCTCAAAGGCATCCCCTAATCTTCCTGTTAATTGCAGGTATCCAGCGCCAGTCAACCAAGTAAATAAAGCTCCCCAGCGAAACCACCAAAGTGCTCTTGGTGCAACATATTTAGTTATGCCTGCGCCTCCAGGGCCACCCTCATCACTTAATGCCTCACCTAAGGCAGGCACTTGTACAAAGTTAAAGTAATACAAAAGACCTATCCAGGTAATACCAGATAGCACATGAGCCATGATCATGCCTGATTGACTTGCAATTCCAATTAGGTGACGATCACCCGTTATTAGAATTATAATTATCGCTAGAATAAAACCCGAGATTATGGTCCCGCGAACTGTATTTAAAGGATTCATATTTAGTTACCTACTTTTTATAAGTTAATAATAGTGGGAAAAACAATATTCATTATAGATAGTTTAATTAGATAAATGTTATTTTTTTGAGAGACAAATAGAAACTGGTTAAGTTACAATTGTTTAATTATTAATTCTTAACACTGAGAGTAGAGATTTTGGATATCAATGAGCGCATAAAAAATCAATTAGACAGCCATGACGTTATGCTTTACATGAAAGGGACTCCAGATTTCCCGCAATGTGGTTTTTCCAGTCAAACCGTTTCTGCCCTTAAGAAGATTGGTAAGCCATTCTCTTATGTAAATATATTTGAGGATTCGGAGATTCGCGAAGGATTAAAATCATATTCAAATTGGCCTACATTTCCTCAACTCTATATAAAAGGTGATTTGGTAGGCGGTTGTGACATCGTAATGGAAATGTATCAAAATGGGGAATTGGCAGAACTTCTAAACGAAGAAAAATAATTTCTTTGGGTTGTTTTTCAGCTTAGATATTTTTGGTAAATTGGATTAAAACGGTTAACAACATCACAAAAAATATCCGCAGTTTTCTCCGCATCATAAGCGGCACCATGAGCTTGCTCTGCATCCCAGTCAAAACCAGCAATCTCGACAGCTTTAGCTAAGACTGTGTGTCCATAGGTCACACCGCATAAAGTAGCAGTATCAAAGCAAGAGAAGGGATGAAAAGGATTGCGTTTTAAGGAGCACCTTTTAGCTGCCTCATTAATGAAATTTAAATCGAATGAAGCATTGTGTCCAACTAAAATAGCTCTCTTGCAAGATAACTCCCGCATGGCTTCATTTATTCGCTTAAAAATATCATTTAGTGCTTCTTTTTCATCAATGGCCAATCTTAAAGGGTGATCTGGGTCTATTTTATTTACCGCCAGAGAAGCTGGTTCAAGGTTCGCGCCCTCGAATGGCTTTATATGATGGCGAATGGTGGCACCACGTAATAATGTCCCGTCATCTTGTGGATCAATCATGACAGCGGCAACTTCCAATAATGCATCTGTTTGATGATTGAAGCCGCCAGTTTCGACATCTACAATAACTGGTAGGTAGCCTCGAAATCTATTTGCTATATGAAAGTTCTGATTCATTTTTCTAATTATCTTTAAATGTAATAAATATATCTTATCAATTTTTTAAATTGAGGATATTTCTTTCAATAATCAAGTTTAAGGTGAAACGAATGCCAAAGCCCGTAATTTTAGTCGGAATATGGGCAAGACCACCTTTATTTGTAGCCGCACTTAAATCGATATGTATCCATGGAATCGAGGGATCAACAAATTCATTAAGAAAACAAGCCGCCATTATATGGTCCCCACCACCACCAGGAGAGCATTGTTTGATATCAGCCGTATCACTTGCAAGTTCAGACATAAATTCTTCACCAATTGGGAATGGCCAAACTCTCTCACCGCTCTCTCTTCCACTCTTTTTTATTATTGGATGTAGATCTGGATGATTGGTGAATGCTCCACTATATCGAGTGGTTACTGCGTTCATGCAAGCGCCAGTTAATGTTGCGTAATCGATAATAAAATCAGGTTTCTTCTCTGCAGCAAAGAATAAGGTATCAGCAAGAACCATTCTGCCTTCTGCGTCTGTATGAATCGTTTGAATGGTCTTACCATTAGCTGCTGTAACGACATCTTGTGATTTATAAGCTTTAGGCCCAGTTCGATTCTCGGTTATTGCTAGCCAGCAATCTACCTCTATTGGGAGATTTAGTTTTGTTATCGTTAAAAGCGTTCCCAATGCAACCGCGCTTCCACCCATATCAATATGCATTTCAAGCATACTGTTAAATGGCTTTAAGTTACTGCCACCAGTATCAAATATTATACCTTTTCCAATTAAACTTAGAGTTTTTGTGGGTAATGTATCTTGACGTTTAAACTTTAATCTTACGATAGCGGCACTATCATCTTCATTGCCTTGAGCGACCGCTAGAAAAGCACCAGCTCCCATCGTTTTTAATTGCTCTGTTTTGTAAACAGTTAGTTCCCAATTAAGATCTTTTGCCAGATCATGCAATAGATCTATGTAATTAATTGCATTTAATTTATTTGCAGGCAAAGCAGTTAACCAGCGCGCTAAATTATTTCCATGAGCTTCAGCAATCTCTCTATCTAATTTAATTTTTTTGGCCATGCCAATTAGTTTTATGCTTTTTATTTTTTCTTTTGCAGGCGTAGATTTGAATTCAGGCATGATGAATTTAGCAGCTAATGCTGCTGAAACCATATCTTTTGCAATAGTTTCTTGATTGCATGAATCGAACCCTAAAACCCATATGGCGATGCTTCCTGGTTTTTCATTAAGTGTAGCCTGAATCATTTTTCTAGCAAATGTTAAGCGATCATGAGCTTCGGAATGTGCATCAATTTTTGCAATATGAAGGGCAGTTTGTATCTTATTTTTTATTCTAGTCGATATAGCTGGGAGGCCGCCTGAAGAGCGTTTTGATATTAATAGTTTTAGAGCTTCTCCTTGAGGAATACTTTTCCAGATATTATCAGAATTTTTTTTTGGCAAAATGATTAAAAGCTGATCGATTTTTTCAAAATCAATACTTTTGGGCTTTTCAATTTGCTGGATGATCCGGATATTTTTTTTAAAATCGGTATATTGGAGTTCTGCCATTTTCTCATCACCTTAGATACAGTTATTGATTGCAAGACTTTGTATTCTTATGATATTTAACTCAAGGATAAAATCAAATTTACTGTTTAATATTGTATAATGAAAATCCTATCAGGAGATATTGGTGAATTCACCAAAGAAAACCTATAATACCCCTAAATATTAAAGATTATGGATAATCGATTATGAGTGATTTTAGCAGAATTGAAGATAAAGATCCGATTGAGACCAAAGAGTGGCTTGATTCTATAGATTCTGTTATTGCGCAACATGGTCCAGAAAGAGCTCATTTTATACTTAATAGAATGGTTGATTATGCTCGTCGCTCAGGAACCTATCTTCCATTCTCTCATAATACTGCGTACCTCAATACTATCCCTGTAGGAATGCAGCCAAGCTATCCTGGCGATAGATCTATTGAAAAGAGAATTGAGGCTATTATCCGTTGGAATGCAATGGCAATGGTTGTTCAGGCGAACAAAGAGAGCTCTGAATATGGTGGGCATATCTCTACTTATGCCTCTTCAGCCACATTATATGAGGTTGGGTTTAATCATTTCTGGAGAGCACCAACCAAGGAAAATCAAGGGGACATGGTCTTTATTCAAGGACATTCTTCGCCTGGTATTTATGCAAGAGCCTATTTAGAGGGCCGATTAAATGAATCTCAATTAAATAGATTTAGAAAAGAAGCAAGTGGTAATGGCTTGTCCTCTTATCCGCACCCTTGGTTGATGCCAGATTTTTGGCAATTTCCGACTGTTTCAATGGGTCTAGGGCCCATGATGGCAACATATCAAGCGCGCTTTATGCGTTACATGGAGCATCGTGAATTGATTCAACCAAACAATAGAAAGGTATGGTGTTTTTTAGGCGATGGTGAAATGGATGAACCGGAATCTATGGGTGCCATTACAATGCCGGTTAGGGAGGGTTTGGATAATCTTATATTTGTAGTTAATTGCAATTTACAAAGATTAGATGGTCCCGTGCGTGGTAATGGTAAAATTATTCAAGAATTAGAGGCAGCGTTTGGTGGTGCTGGATGGAATGTAATTAAGCTGATATGGGGTTCACGGTGGGATCCATTGTTGGCTAGAGATGCAGATGGACTTCTGAGAAAGATAATGGAGGAATGTGTTGATGGTGAGTATCAAAATTTCAAATCTAAAGGTGGAGACTACGTAAGAGAAAATTTCTTTGGAAAATATCCAGAGACTAAAGAAATGGTAGCGAATTTATCAGATCAAGATATCTGGCGGTTAAACCGAGGTGGACATGATGCAAAAAAAGTATATGCAGCCTACGATAAAGCCATAAATCATAAAGGTCGACCAACTATTATCCTCGCAAAAACCGTCAAAGGTTTTGGTATGGGTGCAGCAGGTGAAGGGCAAAACATTGCCCATCAACAAAAGAAATTAGATATAGAAGCATTAAAGGAATTTAGAGATCGTTTTAATATTCCCATATCAGATAAAAACATAAAAGATGTCCCATATTATAAACCATCTTCAAAAAGTGAAGAGCTTGAGTATCTGCTAGAAAAAAGAAAAAATCTCGGAGGTTTCCTTCCACAAAGAAGAACTAAATCAAAAAATCTTAAAATACCGTCATTAGAAATTTTCAAGAGTCAGCTAGAAGGAACGGGTGGTCGAGAAGCATCGACAACTATGGCTTTTATACGAATTCTTAATTCATTAGTGCGCCATAAAGGTATAGGAAAGAATGTTGTCCCTATCGTTCCAGATGAAGCAAGAACTTTTGGAATGGAGGGGATGTTCCGGCAGATAGGCATCTATTCTTCTAAAGGCCAATTGTATACCCCTCAAGATGCCGATCAACTTATGTTCTACAGGGAAGATAAAAAGGGTCAAATATTAGAAGAGGGTATAAATGAAGCCGGTGCATTTTGTTCTTGGTTAGCTGCGGGTACTTCATACAGCAACCATAACAGTCAAATGATTCCGTTTTATATTTATTACTCAATGTTTGGATTTCAGAGAATTGGTGATTTTGTCTGGGCTGGTGGTGATATGCAATCTAGAGGATTTTTAATAGGTGGTACCGCCGGAAGGACAACTCTAGCTGGTGAGGGCCTTCAGCATCAAGATGGCCATAGTTTGATCAGCGCCTCTTCAATTCCAAATTGCGTATCTTATGATCCTACCTATGCTTATGAATTAGCGGTAATTATCCATGACGGATTACGTCGCATGATGGGTAAACAGGAGAATATTTTTTATTATATTACTTGCATGAATGAAAATTATTCACACCCCGCTATGCCAGAAGGAGCAGAAACAGGCATTCTAAAAGGAATGTATTTACTGCAAGAAGGAAAAGATAAAAAAGATGTCCTTAGACCTCAGTTAATGGGCTCGGGTACCATATTGAGAGAGGTGTTGAAAGCGGCAGAGATGTTAAAGAGAGATTACGCTATCACATCAGATGTCTGGTCAGTCACCAGTTTCAATGAGTTAAGAAGAGAGGCGTTAGAAAAAGATCGATGGAATCAACTTCATGTTGGGTCTAAGAAGAAACTCTCTCATCTTCGAAAATGTTTAAAAGGAAGAAATGGTCCATTTATTGCTGCAACAGACTATATGAAACTGGTACCAGATCAAATTCAGAATTGGATTCCTGGCGCGTACGTAACTCTTGGTACAGATGGTTACGGAAGAAGTGATGGTCGAGATGCATTACGGGATCATTTTGAGGTTGATAGCCGATATATTGTATTGGCTGTTCTGAATGCTTTATTTGATCAAGGTGATATTGAGAAGAAAATTATAATTCATGCTATGAAGAAATATAAAATAGATCCTGAAAAGTTAGATCCTGTAAAAATATAGGTACTAATTATGAGTAATAAATTTACTAATTTAATTGATATTAAAATTCCTGATGTGGGAGATTTTGATACTATTGAGGTCATTGAGATATTAGTTGGAAAAGGGGATTTGGTTAAAAGTGAGGAGAGCTTGATTACCCTTGAAACTGATAAAGCAAGTATAGATATACCATCACCTGAAAATGGTAAAATAAACTTCCTCAGCGTAAAGGCTGGTGATAACGTCAAAGAAGGCGATATCATTGGTCAAATGATGATTTCAGACTTACCCGTGATGGATAATGATCATCTTGATAGCAAAGTTAAAAAAGAGAAGCCAAAAAAATTAAAAGATTCAGCAAAAATAAGTCAAGAAACTGCGGATAGTAAACCTAAAGATAGCACAGCACTAACGGTATTAGGAGTCTCAAGCGCCTTGCCTCCGATTGATGAGCGGCATTTTTCAACTGCCCATGCAAGTCCTTCAGTGCGTAAATTTGCTAGAGAGCTAGGCGTTAATCTTATTGAGGTAACTGGTACAGGGCCAAAGTCCAGAATTTTAAGCAATGATGTCAAAAAATTCGTTAAATCTATTTTATCAAGAGCATCTTCTGCGGGGTCGGCTCTGCCAAAGATCGTAGCTATTGATTATGCAAAATATGGTGATATTGAAATTGAACCTTTATCGCGAATTCAGAAAATATCAGGTCCTCGCCTTCAAGCTAGTTGGATTAATTTGCCTCATGTGACGCAGCATGATTTGGCTGATATCACGGATATGGAGAAAGAAAGGGTGCGGCAAAAAAATCTTTCGAAGAATAAAAAACTTAAGATATCGCCACTGGCGTTTATTATAAAAGCTTGCTCAGTGACCTTAGAGAATTTTCCAAATGTTAATTCCTCTCTTTCTGAAGATGGAAAATCACTGGTTCTAAAAAAATACTTTAACATTGGCTTCGCAGCGGACACAAAAAATGGCCTCGTAGTTCCAGTAATTAAGAAAGTAGGTAGCAAGTCAATTTTTGAAATTGCTGCAGAATTAAATGAGCTCTCCAATCTAGCTCGTGAAGGGAAGTTACCGGCTGATAAAATGCAAGGAGCAACGTTCACTGTATCGAGTCTTGGCGGTATCGGTGGCACAGCATTTACACCTATTATAAATGCGCCTGAAGTAGCCATTCTTGGCGTGTCTCGTGCACAAATGCAGCCTGTCTGGGATGGCAAGAAATTTAATCCAAGATTGATGCTGCCGTTATCTTTTTCTTATGACCATCGAGTCATTGATGGTGCAAGTGCGGCTCGCTTTACAACATTTTTTGGGCAACAAATAATGGATGTAAAAAGCTTAATCAAGGAAGGATGAGTTTATGAGTGTATCTCGAGATATTAAGATTCCTGACATTGGTGATTTTGGTGATGTTGAGGTAATTGAAATTTTAGTGAAAGTTGGAGACTCTATAAAAGAAAATGATAACCTTATTTCACTCGAGACAGACAAAGCATCGATTGATATTCCTTCTACGCATGCAGGAATTATTTCTTCAATTCATGTTTCTATTGGCGATAAAGTTTCCTTGAATGATGTGATTATATCGTTAGAGGAGACTGAAGAGAAGATTGATAAGAGGCAACCAGTAAATAATAATCCTAAAAATCGAATAAAAAAATCAGCAACTCATGACACTGATTTGCTAATTTTAGGAGCTGGACCGGGCGGTTACACCGCTGCATTTCGTGCTGCAGATCTTGGTTTAAAGGTAACTTTAATTGAGAGATGGCCTGTTCTGGGTGGGGTATGCTTGAATGTAGGCTGTATTCCCTCAAAAGCATTATTACATGCCGCCAAAGTTATAGATGATGCAGCTGCGATGAAAGATCATGGTATAAAATTTTCTAAACCACAGATTGATCCCAAGGCGTTAACTTCTTGGAAGAATACTATTATCAAAAAGCTTACCAAGGGTTTAGAGCAACTTGCAAAACAAAGAAAAGTAGAAGTGATTGTGGGTAAAGGTAGTTTTCAGTCTCCAAATAGGATTATTTTGGACAATGAGGACACTATTGATTTCAAACAATGCATTATTGCAGTGGGCTCGGAAAGTACCTGCTTACCAAATTTACCTGATGATGAACGAATAATGGACTCAACTATGGCTTTGGAAATTGATTCGATTCCAAAAAATTTGCTAGTTGTTGGTGGGGGGATCATTGGTTTAGAACTGGCTTGTGTTTATAGTGCGCTGGGAACTAAAGTGAGTATCGTAGAGTTAACTGATAGTTTGATGCCGGGAACAGATTCTGATCTCGTTTCACCTTATTATGAAATTGTGAGTAAGCGTTATGAGAATATTTATCTAAATACAAAAGTGAATAAAATAGAAGCTCTAAAATCGGGAATTAAAGTTGGATTTGAGGGAAAAGAGAGTCCAAAGCCTCAAATTTTTGACCGAGTATTAGTTGCAATCGGACGTCGTTCCAATGCACATGATATAAAACTTGAAAATGCTGGGGTAGATGTTGATAAGCACGGCATTATAAATGTTAATAAAGAGATGAAGACCAATAAGTCACATATATATGCAATAGGAGATATCACAGGTAACCCAATGTTAGCTCATAAAGCAACGCATCAGGCAAAAGTAGCTGCTGAGGTAGCAAGTGGTAAAAAAAGTGCCTTTGATGTAAGAGTCATTCCTTCGGTTGCTTATACTGATCCTGAGATTGCTTGGGTTGGATTAACAGAAAATGAAGCAAAAGAATCAAATATTGCTTATGAAAAAACAAAGTTCCCGTGGTCGGCAAGTGGCAGATCTTTAACAAACTCAAGGGATGAGGGATTTACAAAATTACTATTCGATAAAGATACTGGCAGGGTGATTGGGGGTGGCATTGTTGGTATGTGTGCTGGTGATCTTATTGCTGAGATCGCGTTGGCGATTGAAATGGGTGCCGATGCTGCGGATATTGGTATGACGATTCATCCGCATCCAACACTTTCAGAAACGATCGCTTTTGCTGCTGAAGCACAAGAAGGAATCCTGACAGATTTATACATGCCAAAAAAATAAAAAGTAATTATTTATCTAGATTATTTGTTTTAACTCTATTCATCAGGTCTTTAATGGTATTTTTTTTGTTTTTTAAAACAGCTGCTTTTTGTAAATTAAATTCTTCATTCTTTCTTTTGACTTTATTTTTTTTTCTCAAAATATTCAATTTGGCTTGCATTTTGAATAGGTTTTTTGGTTTCCTTTCATTACTTTGGATTAGCTCTATACAATCAACAGGGCAAGCTGGAAGGCATAGTTTGCAACCAGGACACTCCGATGCAAGAACAGTATGCATGTAATTATTTGCCCCTATAATGGCATCGAATGGACAAGCTTTTATACACAATGTGCAGCCAATGCATTGTGATTCATTAATTAATGCAACAAAATTACCTCTGATCATAGTCGTATTTTTATTTTATTTTCATCCCTGGTTTTGCCTCTGCATCTACCGATAGAAGAAAGATATCGCTTCCGCCAGGGCCAGCAGCTAAGACCATTCCCTCAGAAACGCCAAACCGCATCTTCCTTGGAGCAAGATTAGCTACCACTACAACTTGACGGCCAATGAGATCTTTTGAGTCATATGCAGATTTGATACCAGCAAATACTTTACGATTACTCTCTCCAAGATCTAACGTCAATTCAAGAAGCTTATCCGCACCCTCGATGTCCTTTGCATCCGTGATAAGTGCAACACGTAAATCAACTTTTAAGAAATCATCAATAGTAATTTGATCGGTGTCAGGTTTAGCTAAAGTATCTTTTGTTGTCTCTTCGGAGGCTGCCATCATATTATCTACCTTTTTCTTTTCTGCCCTTAATAAAAGTGTTTTATATTTAGTTATACTCTTCCCAAGTATAGGATTTTCAGCGTCTGTCCATTGCCAATTATTTTCACCAAAAAAGAGCTTCACTTCATCAGCTATCTTGGGAAGGACGGGTGATAGATATATCATCAGCAATCTAAATAAATTGAGCCCTTGAGTACAAACTACTTGTACTTGTTTGGCTTGCTCATCATTTTTTATCATTACCCATGGTTTCATTTCTTCGATATACCGATTTGCTTTATCAGCAAGTTGCATTATTTGCTTCATGGCTTTTGAGTATTCACGTGCTTCATAATGATCTGCTATCGATTGAGAGGATTTTGAAAACATATTGAATAAATCAACATCATCTAATTGCGAAGCTAATTTACCCTCAAAATTTTTATTAATAAAACCTGAGCACCTACTGGCTATATTAATCAATTTTCCCACTAAATCAGAGTTAACTCTTGCCACAAAATCATCCATATTTAAGTCTATATCTTCCATACTTGGACCAAGTTTTGAGGCGTAATAATATCTAATAAAACTAGGATCAAGATTATCTAAATATGTTTTTGCATTGATGAAGGTACCTCGTGATTTTGACATCTTCTTGCCATTAATCGTCAGAAATCCATGAGCAAAAACAGAGGTAGGTTTTCTTATGTTGGCACCTTCAAGAACAGCTGGCCAAAAGAGGGCATGAAAATAGACTATATCTTTACCAATAAAATGATAAAGCTCATGACTGCTGTCTTTTTTGAAATAAGAGTTGAAATCTAGATCATCTTTCTTATTGCACAAGTTAAGGAAGCTAGCGAGATAACCAATTGGCGCATCCAGCCAGACATAAAAGTACTTATTCGCTGTTCCGGGGATCTTGAAGCCAAAATAAGGATCATCTCTTGAAATATCCCAATCCTTTAATCCCATCTCAAACCATTCAGCCAGTTTATTTGTTATATTTTTATGTAATCCTGAAGTTTTTATCCACTCTTTTAATTCATTTTCAAAGTTACTTAATTTAAAGAAAAAATGTTCCGATTTTTTCCAAATTGGTTTTGAATTAGATAAGCTGGATATTGGATCGATTAACTCATTTGGCGAGTATGTTGCACCGCAACTTTCACACGCATCCCCATATTGGTCTTTTGCGGCGCATCTGGGGCATGTGCCCTGAATGAATCTATCAGGTAGGAACATATTTTCATTTGTATCAAAAGCTTGTTCAATATCTTTTGTGTATATATGATTTTGCTTTTGGAGGGTTGTATAAATATCTTCGACAAGTTTTTTGTTTTCATCAGAGTGAGTGGTGTAAAAATTATCAAATTCAACATTGAAGTTTGCCAGATCTTTGTGCTGTTCTTTTGCTATATCTTCTACTAGTTTTTCGGGAGTGACGTCCTTTTCTCTGGCTTTTATCATGATAGGGGTGCCGTGGGCATCGGCTGCACAAACATAATGACAGTTGTTACCTTGTAACTTTTGATATCTAACCCAAATATCAGTTTGTATATATTCCACTAGATGCCCCATATGTATTGAACCATTTGCATAAGGTAGGGCACTTGTAACTAGAATATTGCGTTTTTTATTTTTCATTGAATTTTATTTATTTGGAATTAATCACGATCAATTATTATTAAACTTTAAGCTATGAATTATGCCATGATCAGCAATAATTATATTGTTTTTAAGATTTTTCTATAATTATTTCTCATAAAAATCTAAATTTTGACGTAACCTTAGTTACAATAGCGGCATAATTTAATTTATTCTCAAAGGATGGACCGTGAATCCGAAAAATAATGTTGAAATTACTGAACTCCTAAATGCTGTAGTGATTCCAGACACGGAGGTAACATTACGTGATGTGGGTCGTGTTAAATCAGTTGAGGTCAGTGATCATGAATGTTCTATCGTCATAGAGCTTGGTTTTTATATAGAATCAGATCAAATTTTCTATCAAAATCTCTTTTCTAGCAGTGTGTCTTCAAAGCTTGGTGATAGAAAAATTTCTATTAAAATAGATAGTCACATTGAGCCTCATGGTGTGCAACCTACTTTAGCTCCAATTAAAGGTGTAAAAAATATTATTGCAATTGCCTCTGGCAAGGGTGGAGTTGGAAAATCGACCACTGCTGCCAATATGGCCCTAGCTTTGCATAAAGATGGAGCTAGAGTTGGAGTGCTTGATGCTGATATATATGGGCCATCTCAGCCTTTAATATTTGGCATTGAAAATGAGCAACCAACCAGTCATGACGGCAAATCAATGAACCCACTCATTGCCTATGGTATTCAGATAATCTCCATTGGTTTTCTGATAGATGCAAAACAACCAATGGTGTGGCGAGGACCTATGGTTACATCTGCTCTGAATCAATTATTGAAGCAAACTTTATGGGATAATTTGGATTATTTGATCGTAGATATGCCTCCAGGAACTGGTGATATTCAACTAACTTTATCTCAACAAGTGCCTGTAAGTGGCGCTGTTATAGTTACCACACCTCAAGATATAGCTTTACTGGATGCTAGGAAAGGATTGCAAATGTTTCGAAAAGTCTCGGTGCCGATACTGGGTATTATAGAAAATATGAGCACTCATATTTGTAGTAATTGCCAGCATGAAGAAGCGATATTTGGAATTGGTGGGGGGGAGAGTATCGCACAAGAATTCGACATTAATTTACTTTGTAATATTCCACTTAATCATTTAATCAGAAAGCAAACGGATGATGGAACACCATCTGTGATCGCTGATCCAGAGAGTGACTATGCCTCTCGGTATATGAAAGGTGCGAGACAAATGGCAATTAAGTTAGCAACAAAAAAGAAAGATTACAGTCAACATTTTCCAAATATTGTGATTGAGGAGAGTTAATTGAGTATTAAATCAGATTATTGGATACAAAATATGGCATCAAGTCATCAAATGATCGAGCCTTATGAGGCTAATCAAGTGAAGGTCGTAGATGGAGAGCGAATCGTATCTTATGGAACATCAAGTTATGGTTATGATGTCCGTTGCTCTAATGAGTTTAAAGTTTTTACCAATCTTGAATCTGTTATTGTTGATCCTAAGAATTTTGATGAATCAAGCTTTGTTGATAAAACTGGTGATATTTGTATTATTCCACCTAATTCTTTTGCTTTGGCAAGAACAATCGAGTTTTTCAGAATCCCACGAAATGTTCTTACTATCTGCCTAGGCAAGTCAACTTATGCACGTTGCGGTATTATTGTTAATGTCACTCCGCTTGAGCCGGAATGGGAAGGTCATGTCACTTTAGAATTTTCAAATACAACGCCATTACCGGCTAAGATATATGCGAATGAGGGTGTTGCACAGATGCTGTTTTTTGAGTCAGACGAGGAGTGCAAAAACTCATATAAAGATCGTGGAGGAAAATATCAAGGACAGACAGGTGTTACTCTTCCAAAAACATAAAAATTAAAATTCAACCTCTAGAGGTCTCTCAAGCCTCTCGTGATTAAGCCAGATATTTTTATTTTTATATACTAATTGCCCTGAGATTAATAATTGAAGGGCTTTCTTATATATTTGATGCTCTTTTTCCAAAACCCTTGATGAAAGCGTTAAGGAGTTATCATTAATTTTTACTGGAACTTTGGCTTGAATTATCGCTGGGCCACCATCTAGCTCCTCAGTGACAATATGAACAGTGCATCCGTGCCAGTTTTCACTGCTATCAATTGCCCTTTGATGAGTATTTAAACCAGGAAATTTTGGTAAGAGAGAGGGGTGAATATTAATAATTAGCCCTCGGTATTGATTGATGAACCAAGGTGTTAGGATCCGCATAAACCCAGCTAAAATAATATAATCAGGTTTGTATTTTTCAATTTCTTTTAAGAGTATTCGGTCGTAATGTATTCTTTCTGAGAATTCACTATGCTTGATGCAAGATGTAAAGATTCCGGCTTTTTCTGCTCTTTTTAAACCTTTTGCATTATCGACATTGCTGATAACTGCAGAGATAGTTAGTTTTAATTCTTTATTTTCAATTGCATCTATAATTGCTTGAAGATTTGATCCGCTACCCGATATTAAAGCAACTGCACTTTTACCTTTTGTTGTTTTGATCAAATGAAATTAACTCCTCCACCACCACTACTAATCTTACCGATATTCCATGCTGTTTCATTATAAGATTTTAGTAGATCAAGGGTCTTCTTTGCATCATATTGGTCAACAACTATTGCCATGCCGATGCCGCAATTAAATGTTCTTCTCATTTCTTCAGTTGAGATGTTACCGGATGTTGCTAACCAATCGAATATAGGATCTTCTTTCCAGCTATTTATATTAATTTCAGCATGTATTTCGGGAGCAAGTATACGAGGTATATTTTCAGTAAGGCCTCCTCCAGTGATATGCGCCATACCCTTTATATCAATCTCTTGCATAAGTTTTATAATTGATTTTACGTATATTTTAGTGGGTTTTAGAAGTAACTCCTTTGCTGAGATCCCATTTATTTCGGAAGTTTTTGCCACATCAAGTACTTTTCTAATTAATGAGTAGCCATTCGAGTGCGGCCCACTTGATGCAAGTCCGATGACTACATCGCCTACTTTTATTGATGAGCCATTAATTAATTTTTCTTTATCAACCGCACCTACACAGAAACCTGCTAAATCATAGTCATTATCTTTATACATATCAGGCATTTCTGCGGTTTCACCACCAATTAGTGCTGCGCCAGCCTGTTCACAGCCATTTGCAATTCCAGCTATTACTTTAGTAGCAATATTAATATCTAATTTACCACAGGCAAAATAATCAAGAAAAAATAGAGGCTCAGCACCTTGCACTAAAACATCATTAACGCACATCGCTACCAGATCAATACCGATAAATTCATGACAATTCATTTCGTGCGCCAATATTAGTTTAGTACCAACACCATCGGTCCCTGAAACCAAGATAGGTTCTTTATAGTTTTTTGATTGAAACGCAAAGAGACCGCCGAATCCACCTAGTCCTGACATTACTTCAGCTCTTTTTGTCTTTGCAACAAAAGGTTTTATTTTCTCTATGAGTTGATTGCCAGCATCGATATTTACTCCGGCTTCACGATAAGTCATCGGTTTGGTTTTATTTTTCATATTATTGAATTTTCTTTTATAAAAAACTTAATTATTTTTAGAATGATGATAATTTTTTACTAGTATCACTTATGTGATTATATACTTAAAGCAAATAAGTCGATAAAGTTATATTTTGAACTCAAAGTGAAATTATTTTATATATGCGTTTAATCAAAAAATTACTTATTGCTTTTGCTATCCTTTCATCTGTTTACACCACAAATATTTCATCTTTTGAGATGACTACCTTGTATGACGTCACAGTAGCTTACGATACGATTAATTTTAGATCAAATAGAAACGCTCACAAGAAGGCGCTTGAGAAATTATTAATCAGGGTAATTGGACCACATGAAGTCAGTATCTCTATCTTGATAGATCAATATTTCCCTGAACCAAGTAGATTTATTCGGCAGTTTAAACCTGGCGATAATGGCGACTTAATTGTCTCAATGGATGGTGAGGCTATTCAAGAAATTCTTCTAGATGCGAATCAAAGTGTATGGGGCGCTGAAAGACCATTAACAATAATTTTTGTGGCCATAGATAAAGGTATGGGTGAAAGAGAAGTAGTTGCGAGTGATAGTTTGAAGAATAATTTAATGCAATCTAAAGATATTAATAAAAACCAACTGCTGAAACAAAAAATGCTAGAGAGAGCTGATTATCGTGGTATTCCGATTGTATTTCCCTTTATGGATAATGAGGACCAATCAAATGTAAGTTTCAGTGACATCTGGGGTGGGTTCACTGCGAGTATGCTGGATGTTTCTGAGAAATATAATGCCTCAATAATACTCTCTGCGAAAGTTCGTAATGATGAAGGAGAGATTAATGACTGGATCTTACATATCGATAATAACTCCACATCATTTTCTGCGTCTCCAGATGAGGCAATTAATATTTTGGCTGATACGCTAATAACGAGATATGCATATTCTGATAGAATTCCGGCAAAAGAAATTGAAATTATATTTGAAGGCATTGACTCGATAAATGATATTGGGGATATCTATCTAGCCTTAAATAAATTAAGTATGATTGAATCTTTTATTGTTAAAGATATAAGTGAGAATTACGTTCAATATTTAATAAGCTATAATGGCTTTACTAGAGACCTAGTGACATCATTGAATGATCTTGATTTGTGGAATATAGATGCAAGAATGTCTAATAATTTACAAAATATAGAAAATAATAACCATGTTTTGCAATACAAATTAAAGTTTTAATAAAAATTATAATTAATTATATATCATGTATCTAAACTGGATCCCGAATATCATATCTATAATTAGAATTATTCTAATTGTGCCTGTTTTAGTATTAATCCATCAATCTCAATTTGAATGGGCCTTACTACTATTTTTAGTGGCAGGATTATCTGATGTATTAGATGGCTATTTAGCTAAACATTTTGGTTGGCGAACACGTATAGGTGCATTGTTAGACCCAGTTGCTGACAAATTATTGGTAGCAGGCACATATATCATCTTGACGTGGCTGGGTTTGATTCCTCTATGGTTAACTGGAATCGTGATTCTAAGGGACCTTATTATTGCTAGTGGCGTATTGTTTTATAGTTTTGTTATTGAGCCTTTTGAGGGCGAGCCTACTATTATTAGTAAAATTAATACCTTCTTAGAATTGCTATTTGTTCTTATGGTGCTGAGTTCATCAGCATTTATGTGGCCGAATCAAAATGCTATTACTATTTTAGGATCTGCGGTTTTTGTAACTGTGGTTATTAGTGGCATTGATTATATTATATCTTGGACACGAAGAATAAAGTCTCATAATATTCATGCATAAATCTTCTTAAATGTATTCAAGGATTTAATATGGGACAATTAGGGCTTCCTGTTAAACTCGCTGATTATGCTGTGTTTGAAAGTTACTTTCCAGCTGAGAATCAGGAAATATTGATGTTCTTGATTGAATTGATTTCTGGTAATCACTATTCACCAAGTTGTTGGCTCTGGGGCGCTAATTCTATTGGTAAGAGTCACTTGTTACAGGCTGTTTGTGAGCGTTTGCAAGATGATGCTATCTATCTTCCTATGGAGGAATTAATTAATGAGGATCCATCTTTATTAATAGGTCTTGGTACGCGAAGATTTATTTGTGTTGATGATATACACCTTTGCGCCAAAAAAAATCATTGGGAACTCGCCTTCTTTGAGCTATTCAATCGTCTAAAGGAGCTAAACTCCACATTAGTAGTTTCATCATTACACGCTCCAAAAATGAATAATTTTGATCTATCTGATCTTACAAGTAGGTTTTCTCAGTATCCAGTACTTAAGATGAAACCTCTTAGTGATGAAGATTGCAAGTCAGCTCTTCAGTTAAGGGCAAAACTTCGGGGTTTGGTTTTGCCAGACGATACAGTTAATTATATGATTACTCATAAACAAAGAGATATGAAAATTCTTTATGATTTATTGGATAAATTGGATACCGAATCGCTTGCAGCGAAACGTAAACTTACCGTACCTTTTTTGAAGAATGTTATGGATGATCAAGTCTAAGTTTTAAAGCGATCTTAGCAATTCTTTTACCAATTGTTTGTGCAATGACTTTTTCATCATGGCTGAGCCCTTCATCTATAACGTTGGACGCCACGTGGCTTGGTCCATAGGGTGTTCCACCGCTCGTGGTTGTAGATAATTCTTTTGTGGAATAGGGCACACCAGTGATTAGCATGCCGTGATGTAATAAGGGTAGGGCCATAGTGAGTATCGTAGATTCCTGGCCACCATGTTGACTTTGTGATGAGGTGAAAAGACCAGCAGGTTTCCCCTCAAGTGCACCGTTTAACCATTCGTTACTAGTGCTATCAAAGAAATATTTTAATTCTGCCGCCATATTTCCAAAGTGTGTTGGGCTACCTAAAATTAATCCTTCACATTCAAATAAATCTTTTTTATCTACATAGGCCGGGCCATCGTTTGGAATATCACTCTCCAAAGCTTCACATACGGTTGAGATTCTAGGTACAGTCCTAAGTTTTGCGATAGCTCCATTTATAGAGTCTACACCTTGACATATTTCTCTTGCCAGAGCTTCAGTTGAACCATTTTTCGAATAATAAAGTACTAGTATTTCACTCATAAGTTACAAAATCTTATATAAATTTTCAGGAGGCCTACCGATGATTGCCTTTCCATTTGAATTATTTATCACGATTGGGCGTTGCATTAATTTACAATTTTTAGCTAGCCAAATCGATAGTTCATCGTCTTTTTCTGACATAGGCAGGTCTGTAGCTTCAAGATAATCCTGTTCATTTTTTCTAATTATATTTTTAACTGGAGTATTTAAAGATTTTGAAATATTGAGAACATCCTTTGGTGATAAGGTATTTTTTAAATATAAGATTACCTCGGGTTCAATACCTTGTTCTTTTATGAGCGATAAAGTATTTCTTGATTTAGAGCACTTTGGATTATGGTAAATAGTTAATTTCATAACAAAAGTGTATTTTTTAATTACTTAATAACCGCATTAAATTTTCTCTAGTTATCATCTCAGAGTCTTTATTGGTTCGATGCCGATATTCAATATTATTTTTTTCAATTCCTTTTTCACTGATTACTACTCGATGTGGGATGCCAATGAGCTCTGCATCAGCGAATTTTACTCCTGGCCTGACATCGCGATCATCAAGAAGAACTTCGAATCCTAATGCCATCATTTGATCATATAGGTCATTAGTAGCTTCCTTTACAATCTCTGATCTATTCAAACCAATTGGAATAATTATTATTTTAAATGGCGCTAAAGTTTCCGGCCAAATAATCCCTTTGTCATCATGATTCTGTTCTATTGCAGCACCAACTATCCTCGAAACCCCTATTCCATAACAACCCATTGCCATGGGAGTATCTTGACCCTCTTTGTCTTGAACTGTTGCATTTAGTGCCTCACTGTATTTAGTACCAAGCTGAAATATATGACCTACTTCGATACCTCGAGCAATATTAAGCTTGCCTTTACCAAGAGGAGATGGATCTCCATTTACCACCATTCTAAGATCTAAAGTTTCAGGTTTTTCTAGATCTCTTTCGAAATTTACACCCGTGAAGTGATAATTCGACTCATTTGCACCGCATACAAAATCACTCATACAATTAACTGCATGATCGAAGTAAATAGGGATATTAAGATTAATGGGTCCCAAATAACCAAGCTCATGACCAGTGACAGTTTTAATTTTCTCGGGACTTGCCATAGTTACTGGCAATGACACACCAGAGAGTTTTGAAACTTTAATCATATTAAGCTCATGATCACCCCTGATAACTAATGCTATTGGCTGATCTGATCCTTCGATAATTAAGGTTTTTAATGTATCTTTAGATTCAATGTTTAAGAATTCACATAAGGATTTAATATCTTTTGAGTTAGGTGTTGATATTTTTTTCTTTTCTTGAGTTGCGGCGGCCCATGAGTTACTGGTCTTTTTAATTACAGCTGATTCAACATTAGAGGCATAATTTTCTTCATCACAATATACTATCGCATCTTCTCCAGAATCTGCTATAACATGAAATTCTTGTGAGCGATTACCACCAATCTCTCCGTTATCAGCATCAACAATACGAAATTCTAAACCCAATCTAGAAAATGTTGAGGAATATGCTTCATACATTTGCTCGTAACCTTCTTCAAGTGATTCTTGATTGACGTGAAAGGAGTAGGCATCTTTCATTATGAATTCACGAGCACGCATAACTCCAAAACGAGGTCGTATCTCGTCACGAAATTTAGTTTGTATCTGATAAAAATTAATGGGTAATTGTTTGTGACTTCTTAGCTCTTTTCTGGCTATATCGGTAATGACTTCTTCATGTGTTGGGCCAAAACAATAATCTCTGTCATGGCGATCTTTCATGCGCAATAAGAGTGATCCATATTGATCCCAGCGCCCAGATTCTTTCCATAGTTCACTTGGTTGCACAGCTGGCATGAGTAATTCTTGTGCCCCAGCACGATTCATTTCCTCTCTTACAATTTTTTCTACTTTTCTTAAAACCCTCAAACCTATAGGCATCCAAGTGAAAAGTCCTGAGGAGAGTTTTCTTATCAAGCCTGCTCTAAGCATGAGTTGGTGACTAATTATTTCAGCATCAACTGGATTTTCTTTTAGAGTATTAAGACCAAGTTTTGAATAGAGCATATTATTTATTTTTTGTTTGTTAAATTTTTTGGTATTTTACATGGTAAAGAATGTAAAGTAGAGACGATTAATAGTATATATCTATTTCCTTTGCGTAATCATTAAATTACCCGCTGATTAATTTAACTATATACCATTTAAAAAGATCTCTTATATTTATCAATAAGTATGTGAAAATACATGACAAAACATCAACGAATTAATTATTTAGAAAGAATGGGCATTGATGTTTGGCTTGCTAAAGATTTTGATAAAACTAGACTATCCGAGACTAATATAGTTGATAGTAATCTTGATTTAGATGAAAGAAAATTATGTCATGAATGCAATACACCTCACACACATGAGGGTGGATTAGATAACAATAACTCTGGTTTATTACTATTGGCAGAAAAATCTAATAAAGACGGCGATTCCAGTCTATTTTTATGGTCTAAAGCAGGTGCTTTGATGGAAGCTATCTTATACTCTATTGGTCTAGGGATAAAAGATGTTGCTATATCAGTGACCTGTTGTAAAAAATTTAATCTGCAGAGAATTAAAGATGCACAACCGAATATGATTCTTATTTTTGGTGAGAAATCTGCACAAACAGTCCTGGAAACAAAAAAACCGATAGGCGAACTCCGCCAAACGATTCATATGATCGAAAAAATACCTACTATAGTAACGTTCCATCCAAATGAATTGTTTGTAGATCCTAGCTTGAAAAAAGAAGTTTTACTGGATCTTGATTTTATGCAAACTCAGAATCAAGATTAATAAATGCAAATAGTTGATCTCAGTATAGGAATTAGCTCAATGCATAATTCCGATCTTTCAGCAGTCGCAAGTATAGAGCGAAGAAGTTATGACTTCCCATGGAGTGAGAATATATTTAAGGACTGTTTGTTATCTGGGTATATCTGTTTAGTTGCAAAAAGAAATGATCTTTTGGTGGGATATACTATTTTATCATTCGCTCTGGATGAGGCTCATATTTTAAATTTTTGCATCGATAAAGATCATAGAAATCTTGGTTTTGGCGATAAAATGTTAGATTTTTTAATTGCTAAATCTCAATCTGAGGGAGTTGGAAAGATATTTTTAGAGGTTCGTCCATCAAATAAAAAAGCTATTGCATTATATGAAAAAAAAGGTTTTGAAAAAATTGCGAAAAGACCTTCTTATTATAAGCATGCTGATGGCAGGGAAGATGCGGATATTTATTTGTTATATACGAGTAAAATCGGCTACTTAGATATACAATACTGAGCAACTTGAAGTAAAAAAAACGTATTTTCTATTTAATGATTTTATCCCTTAGTTATCTTGAGTTAGGTGTCTAAAGGTATATTTAAGGCTTATATGAATTCTATTGAACTTCAATCAGCAAAGCGACGTACTTTTGCCATTATATCGCACCCCGATGCCGGGAAAACAACTTTAACTGAAAAGTTATTATTATTTGGTGGAGCTATTCAATTGGCCGGTACCGTGAAAGGTCGAAAAGCCAGTAGGCATGCTACATCAGATTGGATGGCTTTAGAGCAACAACGTGGTATTTCAGTCACCTCATCAGTTATGCAGTTTCCATATAATAATTGTATTATAAATCTACTAGACACACCGGGACATGAGGATTTCTCTGAGGATACATATCGAACTTTGACAGCCGTAGATTCAGCTTTAATGGTTATTGATTGTGCCAAGGGCGTTGAAGCTAGGACTATAAAATTAATGGAGGTTTGCCGTTTACGTGATACCCCGATCACTACTTTTATTAATAAGTTAGATCGAGAGGGACGGGAGCCTATTGAATTATTAGATGAAATTGAAGATATATTAAAAATAAAATGCTCACCAATTACGTGGCCAATTGGTATGGGCCGATCCCTAAAAGGCATTTATCATTTTCAACAAGATAAGATTTTTAGTTATAGTTTAGATAAAGGGCGTGAGCGGGTCTCAACAATAAGAGTGATAGATGGTTTGAATTCATCTATGGCAGATGAATTTCTTGGCGAGAACTCGAAGATATTAAGAGACGAAATTGAGTTGATAAGAGGGGTCTATCCTGAATTCAATAAAGAGCTATATTTATCTGGTAAACAAAGCCCTGTTTTTTTTGGTTCTGCTATCTCTAATTTCGGGCTTAAAGAGCTGCTTGATGGGTTTATAGAAACCGCTCCAAAACCAAAATCTCGTCAATCTAATAAGCGAGTCGTTCTTGCTGAAGAAAAAGCACTAACTGGATTTGTTTTTAAAATACAGGCAAATATGAATCCAGCGCATAGGGATCGTATAGCTTTTTTAAGAATTTGCTCTGGCGAATATATTAATGGCATTAAATTATTGCATGTCCGTTCAGGAAAAGAGATGAAAATAACTGACGCTATTACTTTTATGGCCTCTGATCGGCAAAAGACATCATCGGCTTTTGCTGGAGATATTATTGGTCTTCATAATCACGGAACTATTAATATTGGAGATTCATTTACGGAGGGAGAAGTAATAAAATTTTCTGGAATACCTAATTTTGCACCAGAAATTTTTCGAAGAGTGATACTTAAGGATCCATTGAAATTAAAAGCGCTTAAAAAAGGATTATCACAATTATGTGAAGAGGGAGCGACTCAATTATTCAAACCTATGAAAAATAATGATTTAATATTGGGTGCTGTTGGTTTGTTGCAATTTGATGTGGTGGCGCATCGATTACTGGATGAGTATAAAGTTGAATGTAATTTTGAATCGATTAATGTGGCGACGGCAAGATGGGTGGAGTGTGAAGATATAAAAATATTTGAGGAATTCAAACGTAAAGCACATGATAATCTTGCGCTTGATCATAGTGATCTCTTAGTTTATATCGCTCCTACAAGAGTTAATTTAAATCTAACTGAGGAGCGGTGGCCCGATATTAAGCTACAAAGAACGCGTGAGCATTAGAGATTAAGGCATCTTTCTCTTTCTTCTTCTGGTTTTTTTCTTAAAGATGGGCTTGATCTCTTTGTCGGGATATAAATATCTATCTATTAGCATTGCGTTACCCGCGGAAAAGTTACCCAGCGAATTTTTTATTATTTCGGGATTAATATCCGGAGATTGATTGCTATTCAAAGCATCTCGCATTGCTGCAATATGCTCGTGTTTTGTTCCACAGCAACCGCCAATAATATCCGCCCCTATCTTTTTGGCAAAGCTAGCGTATTTGCCCATTAATTCTGGTGTGCCTGTATAAGCAATTTCCCCTTCAATAAATTCTGGTATGCCACAATTACCTTTTGCTATCAGATACATGTCTTTATTTTTTCTTTCTTTTGCTAAGCAAATCATTGTTCCAATTAGCTCAGATGCACCAATACCACAATTTGCTCCATAACCAATAACATCTGGATAATATTTTTCAGCCAGTCTTACCAAATCTTTTGGCTCCAAGCCCATCATAGATTTTCCATGTGTATCAAAGCTATAAGTACAAACTATAGGGAGGTTATATTTTTTTGCCGCAAGAATCGCACATTCCAATTCTTCTTCAGCTGACATTGTCTCTATCCATACTAGATCTATGCCACCATCTTTCAATCCCTTGATTTGTTCACTGAAAGTTTCGAGAGCATCTTCACGTGTTAATTGACCTAAAGGTGTAATTAATTCACCCGTTGGTCCAATTGATCCAGCCACTATAATTTTTCTATTACAATCACTGGTTACTTTTCTCGCTATCCTTGTGGCTTCAAAATTTATCTCATAAGTCCTATCTTGGGCGTCATGTAACTTAAGCCGATGCCTATTTGCTCCAAAAGTATTGGTTAGGATTATATCGGAACCGGCTTTTATGAATTTAGTATGATTTTTTGCAACATTTTGCGGCGCTTCTATATTCCATAATTCTGGTGGATAACCAGATTCAAGACCCATGGAAAAGAAATTTGTACCTGTTGCACCATCAGCAATTAAGTAACCTTTTTCGCTAATTAATTTTTTAATTTCGATTTTATCTAACATCAGTAACTCTTTTTTATGACCTTATATCGAGAGCATGACAAATCGCATAGACCAGTTCTGATCGATTCAGAGTATAGAAGTGAAATTCATTAACACCCTCTTTCTCTAACGCTTTAGCTTGTTCTATTGCGATATTTCCAGCTATCAGAGAGCGAGTTTTTGGGTCATCATTTAATCCTATAAATCTATCTTCAATCCATTTTGGAATCGTTGTCCCACATTTATCAGCAAATTTTTTCAACTGCGGAAACTTAGTAATGGGCAATATGCCGGGTACTATTGCCACTTTGATATCTTTTCTAGCGCAACGATCCCGAAATCTTAGATACACATCTGTATCAAAGAAAAATTGAGTGATCGCTCTGGATGCTCCTGCATCTATTTTTCTTTTGAGATTATCAAGATCTGTTTCTGCATTTTTACTTTCCGGATGAACCTCCGGATAAGCAGCCACTGAGATATCAAAATCTGCAATTTTCTTTAAATCTTCCACTAATTCTGAAGCAAATTTATATGAATTATTATCTCTGCTTGAAATATTGTCAGGGTAATCGCCACGTAAAGCCACGATATGACGAATACCTTGATTCCAATAGTCATTTGCTATGTTTTTAATTTCTTTTTTTGTTGCACCGATGCAAGTCAAGTGTGGGGCAACTTTTAAAGCTGTTGAGGTTGTGAGTTTCTTGACTGCTTTATGTGTTCTTTGTCTTACAATTTCATCATGTGTATAGGTCACAGATATGAATTCTGGATTAAGAGGTGCAAGTTTTTTGATTGATTGCCACATCATTTGTTCCATTTCTTTATTATTTGGAGGAAAAAATTCAAAAGAAACTTTCTTAGAATTAAAATCTTCATCCAACTTACTTATATTAGTCACTATATTTCCTTATATGTGATTAGAAAAATTAAATAAAAAAAAACCTGCAAGCGCTAGCTCAACAGGTTTATGTCTGTTTAGCTGTATTTATTAAACGCCCGCAAGCTGATCAAATCGGCGTTATAAAAATAATTATATATCAATTACATCTTGTTTAAAAGAAGGTTTTTTCGCTTCAAATTGACTAGTTTAGCGGTTTAAAGAATTTTATGCTTTCCTTTAAGAATCTCTGCAAACATGACACAGTCACCCATGAAGCTATAAATAGGGTAATAAAAAGTAGCGGGTTTATTTTTTTCAATAAAAAAGTGTCCAAACCAAGCAAATCCGTAAGCTGAAACAAATGCAAACATGAGGTTCTTAATTTCATAGCTGTAAAATAATCTTAAAGTGAAAAAAATAAATAACCAAGCACCGATGAAATGAACAAGCTTCGTGTGCTTATTTTTATGCTCTTGAATATAGTATGGATAGAAGTCTTGAAAATTATTGAATTTTTTTTTCATGATTTGATTTGACCAATTTATTTCGAAATGATAAATACTTCAGCAGTATAAAAAACGAATAGAACATAAGAAAATAAAAATATTATGTATATATAATGCCATTTTTTCTCTGGATGCTTGTTTTTATCCAGCTGACTTTTTCTATGCAAACCGATGATGAGGAATGGAATAAATAATATTAATAAATATAAGATAGGTCTAATCATTGCCTCATTTATAACATTTTGATGAATATATATAAAATAAATAATACAAATTTTTTATATTTTCACTAAATTTTTTTTTAAAATCAAACAGCTCATAATCACGTCTCATTTATTAAATTTGTTATAATACACAGATGCAATTTAATAAAATTTTTAGTGTCGCACCGATGATGGATTGGACGGATTCTCATTGTCGATATTTCATGAGGTTATTGAATCCAAATATTTTACTTTATACTGAAATGATTACTGCTAATGCCTTGCTTTTTGGTAATAAAAGCAAATATCTTCAATATAATTATGAGGAACACCCCATTGCATTGCAGCTTGGTGGTAGTGATCCCAGTATGATGAAACAAGCCGCTATGATGGGTAAGGATTATGGGTACGATGAAATTAATCTAAATATCGGATGCCCAAGCGACCGAGTAAAGCAAGGTTCATTTGGCGCCTGCTTGATGGCCAAGCCAAAGCTTGTAGCAGAGTGTACTAATGCCATAATTGAGGCG
>Ga0308010_1000110_pt1 | contig 77210 bp, 76 predicted proteins | sample Neamet129_FD_202368 | JGI IMG/M metagenome (GOLD analysis project Ga0308010, IMG submission 202368) | Marine microbial communities from water near the shore, Antarctic Ocean - #129 | ecosystem: Environmental > Aquatic > Marine > Unclassified | place: Southern Ocean | collected 2014-07-24 | reverse complement strand
GCGAAGTGCCATGAGTTTGCAAGGTTTGAAGCTTTAATGGCCTCAATTCTTGCAATATCTATGCCGCTCTACCACCCCGCTAACCCTCATCAATACTGGAGTTAGGGGGTTTCTCAGGGACGACTACTTACGCTTGCAGGAAAAGGTCTGGGGACTCTTTTCCTTCCTAGACCCATCCGGACTCATGTGAGATAAATGACAAAAGCCCGCATATGCGGGCTTTTCCATGTCACCTTGAAACTGATTTATTTACCCAGCTTCAGGAAATCATCTCCCTTGCCCAGCTCCAGCAGCCCGGCGTTGGAATAAACCTGCAACTTGGCGCGGGTGTCGGTGATGTCCAGGTTGCGCATCGTCAATTGCCCAATCCGGTCCAGTGGCGAGAACGGTGCGTCTTCCACCTTTTCCATGCTCAGGCGCTCAGGCGCGTAGGTCAGGTTGGGCGATTCGGTGTTCAGCAGGCTGTAGTCGTTGCCTCGCCGCAGTTCCAGCGTCACCGTGCCGGTGATGGCGCTGGCGATCCAGCGCTGGGCGGTTTCGCGCAGCATGATGGCCTGGCTGTCGAACCAGCGGCCCTGGTAGAGCAGGCGGCCGAGCTTGCGGCCGTTGTCGCGGTACTGCTCGATGGTATCTTCGTTGTGGATGCCGGTGACCAGGCGCTCGTAGGCGATGAACATCAGCGCCAGGCCGGGGGCTTCGTAGATGCCGCGGCTCTTGGCTTCGATGATGCGGTTCTCGATCTGGTCGCTCATGCCCAGGCCGTGGCGGCCGCCGATTTCATTGGCCTTGAGGATCAGGCTGACCAGGTCAGGGTAGTGCACGCCGTTCAGGGCCACGGGGCGGCCTTCTTCAAAGCTCACGCTCACCTCTTCGGCCTTGACCACGCAGTCGTCTTTCCAGAACGGCACGCCCATGATGGGGTTGACGATCTTGATGCCGCTGTTCAGGTTTTCCAGGTCTTTGGCTTCGTGCGTCGCGCCCAGCATGTTGCTGTCGGTGCTGTAGGCCTTCTCGGCGCTCATCTTGTAGCCAAAGCCGTTGGCGGTCATGAAGGCGCTCATCTCGGAGCGGCCACCCAGTTCGTCGATGAACTGCTGGTCCAGCCAGGGTTTGTAGATTTTCAGCGCGGGGTTGGTCAGCAGGCCGTAGCGGTAAAAGCGCTCGATGTCGTTGCCCTTGAAGGTGGAACCGTCGCCCCAGATGTTGACCTCGTCTTCCTTCATGGCGCTGACCAGCATGGTGCCGGTCACGGCGCGGCCCAGCGGCGTGGTGTTGAAGTAGGTGGAGCCCGCGGTGGTGATGTGAAAGGCGCCGGCCTGCAGCGCGGCAATGCCTTCAGCCGCCAGTTGTGGGCGGCAATCGATGAGGCGCGCCTTGATGGCGCCGTATTCCATGGCCTTGCGCGGGATCTCGTCGTAATCGGCCTCGTCGGGCTGGCCCAGGTTGGCGGTGTAGGCATAGGGCAGGGCGCCCTTCTGTTTCATCCACAGGAGCGCCGCGCTGGTGTCGAGGCCGCCGGAAAAGGCGATGCCGACTTTTTGACCGGCGGGGATGTTTTGCAGGATGGTGTTAGACATGAATTGGCCTCTAGCCCTTATGGAACGTGCGCAAGCTGCTATGAAATGAAGAGTAAGTCGCCTGCGGATCAGCCGAAGTGGCAGATGTAGTGGTAGGCCTCAGTCACCCGGATGTCGAAACTCGAGTTGCCCGGCACGCTGAATTTCTCACCGGGCGAAGACTTCAGCCAGGCATCGCTGCCGGCGAGTTTGTACTCGCAGGCGCCGGCCACACATTCCATGATCTCGGGTGCGCCGGTGTTAAAGGTCAGGGTGGAAGGCAAGACCACGCCGACGGATTTTTTGGTTCCGTCGGCAAAGGTGATGCCGTGGCTCACACATTTGCCGTCGAAATAGACATTGGCTTGGGTGGTGACGCTGATGTTGTCGATTTGTTGGGTGGTCATGGTGTGCTGGAAGGAAAACGGGCGGAAACCGCCGGGAGGGGCCCGGCGTGCAAAACCGTCGATTTTAGTTCACCCGGGCCATGCCGGCCTGAATCCAGCGGGCTCTTCCGGCCGTATAGGGAATACAGGACAATGTGTCCATGAATGCAGAAAGCCCGGATACCCACTTGATCGCGCTCATCGACCGCGTTGCCCAGGCCGACGAATCGGCCCTCAGGGAGCTTTACGAGCTGACCTCGTCCAAGCTCTACGGCGTGGCAGTGCGGGTGGTCAGCAACCGCAACTGGGCCGAGGATGTGTTGCAGGAGGCTTTCCTCAACATCTGGCGCATCGCGGGCGACTACAAGGCCACGCTGTCGCCGCCCATGGCCTGGATGTGCCTGATCGTGCGTAGCCGCGGGCTGGATTTCCTGCGCCGCCGCACCTCGGAACGCGCCGATGCGGCACTGGAACTCGACGATGTGATGGCAGAAACGGTGGAGGGTGATTCGCCCAACCCGATGGACACCGCGCTGGCCGGCGAGCAGGCCTGGGCACTGCACCAGTGCCTGAGCCAGCTCGAGAACAAGCAGCGCGAGGTGGTGAGCCTGGCGTACATGCGGGACCTCAGCCACGGCGAACTGGCCGAACAACTCAAGCTGCCGCTGGGCACGGTGAAGACCTGGATACGCCGCGGGCTGGAGCAATTGCGCGGCTGCATGGCGCGATTTGCATGAGCCGCATGGCATTGGTTTTGTTTGTTCCCGCCCAGGGTGACGGGAAACTTCTGGAAGAAGGTTTGTCATGAATATCACGCGCAACCCCGCACTGGTCGAGCAGCTGGCCGCCAGCTATGCGCTGGGCACGCTGCGCGGCGGCGCCCGCCGCCGCTTCGAAGCGCTGGCACGTACCCACGCGCCGGTGCGGGCGGCCGCGCTGATCTGGCAGGGCCGGATGGCCTCGGTGGCCGAATTGCAGCCCCAGGCTGCGCCCAGCCCGGCGGTCTGGAAACGCATCGAAAACCTGGTCAATGCCGACAGGCAGGCCAAGGCCATGCAGGCGGCGCGGCAGGCACCGGTTGCCGCTGCCGGCGGCGGCTGGTGGGCCAGCCTGGGCCTGTGGCGCGGCGCGACGGCCGCCGGTGCCATGGCTGCCGTGGTGGCGGTGGTGACCGGCCTGAACCTGAACACCGCGCTGAACGGCCAGGTGCAGGAACTCAGCGCGCGTCTGGCAGCCACGCCCGAAATCCAGTATGTGGCGGTGCTGGCCGACGACAAGTCGGCGCCCTCGGTGCTGGTGACCTACGACCCCAAACACAGCCAGTTGCAGCTCAAACACGTGGGCCAGTTCCATCCCTCGCCCGACAAGTCGCTGCAACTCTGGGCGCTGCCGCAAGCCGGCGGCCCCAAATCGCTGGGCGTGCTCGGCGAAGGCAGCGTGGTGCGCCTGCCGGCCGGCAGTGATGCGGTGAACCAGGTGCCGGCACTGGCGATCAGCCTGGAACCCAAGGGCGGCGTCCCGGCGGGCAGCGGGCCCAGCGGGCCGGTGCTGTTCAAGGGCGCGCTGATCCAGACCACGCTCTGAGCTGAGCGGCGCTTGGGCGGCTGCGCAGGGGCATCGATTATTCTGCGGGTTTTGTCCCGACCATCCGCATGAGCCGATCTCCCAAATTCACACCGCAGGCGCGGGTTGCCAACCCGGGGGCGCAGATCCTGGCCAAGCTCCAGCAGGGGCTGGCGCACCAGCAGCAGGGGCAGTGGGCCCAGGCCAGAACCCTTTACGAGCAGGTCCTCAAGCTGAAGCCGGGCAATGTGGATGCGCTCAAGCTGCTCGGTGTGGTGGAGCTCAAGGCCGGCCATCTGCAGCGCGCCGCGGAATTGACGCGCAAGGCCATTGCCATCGAGCCCGGCAACGCCGGCATCCACTACAACCTGGGGGTGGTGCTGGCTGCGCTGGGGCAGGACGAGGCAGCGGCCGGGAGTTACCTGCAGGCCGCGGTCCTCAAGCCCGACTTTGCCGACGCACACTATTTCGCTGCCAACACGCTGGGCGGGCTGAACCGACATGAGGCGGCCATCACCAGTTATGACCGCGCGCTGGCGTTGCGGCCGGACCACGCGGCGGCGTGGACCCGGCGCGGCAATACGCTCGCGGCGCTGGGGCAGCATGAAGCGGCGCTGGCCAGTTACCAGCACGCCATCGAGGCGAAGGCGGATTTTGCGGACGCCTGGAACAACCGTGGCAACGTGCTGCGTGATCTCGGGCGGCACGCCGAAGCGCTGGCCAGTTATGAGCGTGCCGTCCTGCTGCAGCCCGACCATGCCGAGGCGCACGACAACCGCGGCCTGGTGCTGCACGAGCTGGGGCGCTACGCAGAGGCCCTGGAAAGCCATGAACGCGCCCTGCTGCTGAAGCCGGACCATGCGCAGAGTCATTTCAACCGCGGCAATGCCTTCAGCGCGATGGCGCAGTACCCCGCAGCCATCGCCAGTTATGACTGTGCGATTGCCCTGCAGCCGGGCTTTGCCCAGGCGCATTTCAACCGGGGCCATACCCTCGACGCGATGAAGCAGTACCCGGCGGCCGCCGACAGTTATGCACAGGCCATCGCCCTGCGGCCTGGCGATGCGGCGGCGTATTACAACCGTGGCATCACGCTCGGCGCCATGAAAAATTACGCGGAGGCGGTGACCAGTTACGACCAGGCCCTGGCCCTGCAGCCTGACCATGCGGCGGCGTACAACAACCGCGGCGCGGCGCTACGGGACCTGCAACAGCACCAGGCGGCGCTGGACAGCTATGAGCGCGCGATTGCCCTGAAGCCGGATTACGCGGACGCGTACAACAACCGCGGTGTGGTGCTGAGCGACCTGGGCCGCTACCCGGAGGCTCTAGCCAGCTACGAGCGGGCCTGCGCCCTGCAGCCGGATGACGCGGAAGCGCACTGGAACCTGGCCCTGGGCGAACTGCAGATGGGGAACTTCGAGAGCGGCTGGCAGGCCTACGAGTGGCGCTGGAAACGTGAGGCGCTGGCGCCTGGCCTGCTGCGTTCTTTCCCGCAACCCCTCTGGCTGGGGGCCGGGTCGCTGGAGGGCAAAACCATTCTTTTACACGCCGAGCAGGGGCTGGGCGACACCCTGCAGTTCAGCCGTTATGCCCGTCTGGTGGCCGAACGCGGCGCGCGCGTGATCCTGGAGGTGCAAGCGCCCCTGCTGCATTTGCTGATCGGCCTGGAGGGCGTGGCGCAGGTGCTGGCCAGAGGCAGCGAGTTGCCGCCGTTCGACTGCCACTGCCCGCTGCTGAGCCTGCCGCTGGCCTTCAAAACCACGCTGGCCACCATGCCGCCGCCGCTGGCCATTACAAACAATCCTGGCAGCATGGCCGATTGGGCGGCCCGCTTGGGTCCCAGGAAAGGGCCTCGCATCGGCCTGGTCTGGAGCGGCAACGCCGGCCACAACAACGACATCCGTCGCAGCATCGCGCTGGCCGATCTGCTCAGGCACCTGCCATCCGGTCCCCAATATGTGAGCCTGCAAAAGGAAGTCCGTGCGGCGGACCGGGCCACGCTGCAGGCCCATCCGGACATCCTGCACGTCGGCGACGATCTCGGGGATTTCACGGACACGGCGGCCTTGTGCGAGCTGATGGATGGCATCGTCAGTGTCGACACCAGCGTCGCGCATCTGGCCGGCACGCTGGGCCGCACGCTGTGGCTGCTCTTGCCCTTTAACCCGGACTGGCGCTGGATGCTGGAGCGCAGCGACAGCCCCTGGTACCCCGGCGCTGTCCTGTGCCGCCAGCCGGCCATCGGCGACTGGGACAGCGTGCTGGACCGCCTGGGACAGCAGATCGGCAGCCTCCAGGCGTAAAAAAACGGGGCAAGCCCCGTTTTGTCGGTTCGCCTGGCCGGCGCTTCAACGCCAGTGGCGGTGACCATGCCCATGACCGCCGCGGCTGTAGCCGAAGTTGAGCGACAGGCCGATCGGCGGGTAATAGGGCCGCGAATAGTAGCCATAACCCGGGTAGGCCACCGGCGCCTGCTGCACGTACACCGGCTGGGTGTAGACCGGCTGCGAATACACAGGCTGGTTGTACACCGGCTGGCCATAAACAGGCTGGCCGTAGGCCGGCTGGGCCTGCTGCGGCTGGGCGAAGCCGGCCTGCGGCGCAGGCATGGCGCCGACCGGCGTCACTTGCAGGCGCACATAAGGGCCGGGATCGTTGGGCATCTGGATGGTGTACTGCTTGTCGGCGTATTCATACACCACGTTGTAGTGGGTGGTGCGGTTCTGGTAGCTGGTCTGGGTGCCGCACTGCTGCACGTTCTGCACCTGGCTGCGATTGCCTTCGATGTTGTTGCCGACCATCGCGCCGCCGACCAGGCCGATCATGGTGGCCAGCGCGCGCCCGCCGCCGTCACCGATGGCATTGCCCATGGCGCCACCGGCCAGGGCGCCCATCACCGCGCCCGCGCCGGAGGGCGGTGCCTGCATGACCATGGGCTGGGTGGTGCAGACCTGCTGCGGCACGCCGATTTGCTGCACCACCGGGGTGCTGGAGATCACGCGCGCCAGGATGTCCATGGCCGAGGCATTCACGGCGAACAGGCCGGATGCGGCGGCAAGCGTCGATAAAACAAGCGATTTTTTCATGATTTGCATTCCTTTTGAGCCTGCTGGAAGGTCCGTGAGGTCCCGCGAAGGGGCGGCCGGTCAGCGATTCCCAGTTTAATGTTTCAGAGCGCTTTTGGTGGACACAAGTTCAGGTAAATCACTGTAAAGCTGCCTGCCGCATGCTTTACAAAACCGCACGGCCTCGGGCTTATTTCAGAGCCGCGCAGCCCAGGCGGCGGCGTCGAAACCCACGCTGACCTGCCCGTCGGGCCACTCGACCACCGGGCGCTTGATCACGCTGGCATGGGCCTGCATCAGCGAAAGCGCGCCGGCGGCGTCGGTGGCGCCGGCCTGCAGCGCCGCGTCCAGCTTGCGCCAGGTCGTGCCCTGGCGGTTCAGCAACTTTTGCCAGCCGACGGCACTTTCCCAGGCGGGCAAGCGTTGGGCCGGCACGCCCAGCTTCTTGAAGTCGTGGAATTCATGGGCCAGGCCCTGGTCCGCCAGCCAGGCGCGGGCCTTTTTGACGGTGTCGCAGTTGGGGATGCCGTAAACAGTGATCATGCCGCGATTTTCGCACGATTTGTGAATCAAATCAGGGCTGGGCCCTTGACTGACAAGCGTGAGCAGCTATGAATTTAATAGCGAATGGACCTCCTGCCACGCGGGTCACCGGCCAGCCCTTGGCCGGCGGCCAGCCGTCAGCGGCGACAATAGTGCCCTCTATGGACAAGCTGAACACCCTGGACGACTGGCTCGCCTACTGCGAACGCCTGCACCCCACCGCGATTGCGCTCGGCCTGGACCGGGTCCGCAGCGTGGCCCGCACCATGAACCTGGCCTTTGACTGCCCGGTGATCACCGTCGCCGGCACCAATGGCAAGGGTTCGAGCTGCGCGATGCTCGAAGCCATCCTGGGCCAGGCCGGCTACCGGACCGGGGTCTACACCTCGCCGCACCTGGTGCACTTCGAGGAACGCTGCGGGGTGCGCGGCGAGATGGTGCAGGGCGCGGCGCTGCTGCCGCATTTCGAGCGTGTCGAGGCATCGCGCGGCGACACCTCGCTGACTTACTTCGAGTTCACCATGCTGGCGATTTTCAGCCTGCTGGCCGAGGCCAAGCTGGACGTGGTGATCCTCGAGGTCGGCGTCGGCGGCCGGCTGGACTCCGTCAACATCATCGACGCCGACTGCGCGCTGATCACCAGCATCGACATCGACCACACCGAACTGCTGGGCGCCGACCGCGAAGCCATCGGTTTCGAGAAGGCCGGCATCATGCGGCCCGGCAAACCGGTGGTGGTGGGCGACCCGGTGCCGCCGCAAAGCGTGCTGGATCATGCGGCCGAAGTGGGCGCTGACCTGTGGCGCCTGGGCCGCGACTTCAACTTTTCCGGCGACAAGCTGCAATGGGCCTGGGCCGGACGCGGTCGCCGATACGCAGGGCTGGCTTACCCGGCGCTGCGCGGCGCCAACCAGCTGGTCAACGCCTCGGGCGTGCTGGCGGCGCTGACGGCTTTGCGCGACCGGCTGCCGGTGACGGCGCAGGCGGTGCGCAACGGTCTGGCCATGGTCGAGTTGCCGGGGCGCTTCCAGATCATCTCCGGCCAGCCGACGCTGGTGCTGGACGTCGCGCACAACCCGCATTCGGTGGCGGCGCTGGCCGAAAACCTCGACGCCATGGGTTTTTATCCCTGCACCCATGCGGTGTTCGGCGCCATGGCCGACAAGGACCTGGCGGCCATGCTGCAGCGCGTCGGCCCCATGGTGGACCGCTGGTACTTCACCGATTTGCCGACCCCGCGCGCGGCCAGCGGCGCCGGTTTGATGGCGCGCTGGCAGGCCGGCAAGCAGCGTCCGTACGTGACCGGGCAGGTCTTCGCCAGCCCGGTGCAGGCCCTGCAGGCGGCCGTGGCTGCCGCAGACCCCGCTGATAGAATTGTGGTGTTCGGATCGTTCTACACGGTGGGGGCTGTGTTGAAAGAGGGCCTGCCCCGTCTTTTCGCCCCGCACGCCATGCCAGGGCGTCCCGCTCCCTCATCCCTCTAACGGACACCGCCACCACCATGCCGTTTTTCAACTTTCGCCGGGGCTCCTCCACCACCGCTGCCGGGGCGGCCGGCCCTGCCGAGAGTGTGGAAGCCATGCGCAAGCGTGCCAAACACCGGCTGATCGGCGCCGTGGTGCTGGTGCTGATCGGCGTGATCGGTTTTCCGCTGCTGTTCGACACCCAGCCGCGCCCCGTCGCAGTGGACATCCCGATTGAAATTCCCGGCAAAAACACCGTGAAACCGCTGGTGATGCCGGCGCCTGCAACAGCCACCGCGCCCAAAGTGGCTGCCAGCGCACCGGCCGCCGCAGCAGTCGACAAGGTGGCTGCGCCTTCCAGCCTGACGCCGCGTGAAGAAATCATTGCCGACAAGCCTGCAGCGCCCGCCACACCTGCGCCAGCTGCTATCAAAACTGAAGTGAAGCCAGAGCCCAAGGTGGTCGCCAAAGCGCCCGCGTCGAGTGACGAGGCGGCGCGCGCCAAGGCCCTGCTCGAAGGCAAGCCGGTGGCGACGGCCCCCGCCAAGGTGGCCAGCACTGATGTGGAAGGCCGGCTGGTGGTGCAGGTGGGCGCGTTTGCCGATGAAGCCAAGGCGCGAGAAGTGCGCCAGAAGCTCGAGCGGGCCGGGCTGAAAACCTACACCCAGGTGGCGGAAACCAAGGACGGCAAACGCATACGCGTCCGCGTCGGGCCGTTTGCCACCAAGGCCGACGCAGACAAGGCGGCCAGCAAGATCAAGGGGCTTGATTTGCCTGCGGCCATCCTGACCTTGTAAAAGGCAGTGGCGCGGCGTGGCGGTTGTCGATCTGGCTTTTCTGGGCGTGCTGGCGCTGTCGCTGCTGATCGGCGCCTGGCGCGGCCTGGTGTACGAGGTGTTGTCGGTGCTGGGCTGGGCCGCGTCGTTTTACCTGGCGCAGTGGTTGGCGCCGGACGTGGCGCTGATGCTGCCCCTGCAGAGCGCATCGGAGCCGGTGCGTTATGCGGCGGCGTTTGTGTTGGTTTTTATCCTGTCGGTGTTTGCGGCGGGGCTGCTGGCGGTGCTGATCAAGAAGCTGGTCGAGGCCATCGGCCTCAGGCCGGTGGACCGCACACTGGGCGCGGCCTTCGGCCTGGTGCGCGGCGTGATCCTGCTGCTGGCGGTGACGGTGGTGATCAACATGACAGCCTTCAAAAACGCCGTCTGGTGGCAGGAGTCGCGCGGCGCCGAGGTGATGAGCGCGGCGCTCAAGGGTTTGAAGCCGGTGCTGCCGGAGCAGTTCGGCAAGTATCTCGATTGACAGGCCCCCACGCTTGTCACTTCGTGTACTGCGCTGCCCCCCGACAGGGGGCCGTGCTTGCTTGGGGCGGCCCTGCGCGGCGCACTTTGTGTGGATCGATTTTATGAATGGAACTCTATGTGCGGAATAGTCGGTGTTGTCAGCAACGCCCCGGTCAACCAGCTGATTTATGACGGCCTGCTGCTGCTGCAGCACCGCGGGCAGGACGCCGCGGGCATCGTGACGCAGCAGGGACGCAAGTTCTTCATGCACAAGGCCAAGGGCATGGTGCGCGACGTGTTCCGCACCCGCAACATGCGTGCGCTGCCCGGCACGGTGGGGCTGGGCCAGGTGCGTTACCCGACGGCCGGCAATGCCTACAGCGAGGACGAGGCCCAGCCGTTTTACGTGAATGCTCCCTTCGGCCTGGTGCTGTCGCACAACGGCAACCTGACCAATGCCGCCGAGCTCAAGGCGGAACTTTTTAACACCGACCACCGGCACATCAACACCGACAGCGACTCCGAGGTGCTGCTCAATGTGCTGGCCCACGAGCTCGAGAAAACCACACGCGGCCTGCCGCTGGCGCCCGCCGACGTGTTCGCCGCAGTGCGCGGCGTGCACAAACGCGTGAAAGGCTCCTATGCGGTGGTCGCACTGATCGCCGGCCACGGTTTGCTGGCCTTCCGCGATCCTTTCGGCATCCGCCCCCTGTGCCTGGGCCGCGGCCAGAACGACAGCGGCAACACCGTGATGGTGGCCAGCGAATCGGTGGCGCTGGAAGGCACCTCGCACCAGTTCGTGCGCGACATCGCGCCGGGTGAAGCGGTGTTTGTGGACCTCGCGGGCACCGTGCACGCCCAGCAGTGTGCCGACAACGCGCAGCTCATGCCCTGCATCTTCGAGTTTGTCTACCTCGCGCGGCCGGATTCGGTGCTCGACGGGATTTCGGTCTACCAGGCGCGCCTGAACCTCGGCGAAACCCTGGCCAAACGCGTGGTGTCGACCGTGCCGCCCAACGAGATCGACGTCATCATCCCGATTCCGGAATCCAGCCGCCCCAGCGCCACGCAGCTGGCGCACCTGCTGGGCATCCCCTACCGCGAAGGCTTTGTGAAGAACCGCTACGTCGGCCGCACCTTCATCATGCCGGGCCAGGGCGTGCGCAAAAAATCCGTGCGGCAAAAGCTCAATGTGATTGCCAGCGAGTTCAAGGGCCGCAACGTGCTGCTGGTGGACGACTCCATCGTGCGCGGCACGACCAGCCGCGAGATCGTGCAGATGGCGCGTGATGCCGGCGCGAAAAAGGTTTACCTCGCCAGCGCCGCGCCGCCTGTGCGTTACCCCAATGTTTACGGCATCGACATGCCGACGGCCGACGAGCTGGTGGCGCACGACAAGACCGTGGAAGAAATCCGCATCGCGATTGGTTGCGACGCGCTGATCTACCAGGACGTCGAAGGCATGAAACGCGCGATCGGCGCGCTCAATACCAAGCTCGACGGGTTTGACGCGTCCTGCTTCGACGGCGTCTACATCACCGGCGACATCACGCCCGAAAGCATTGCCAAAATGAATGCCGGCCGTGTCGACAGCAGCGAAGAAAACGAGGTCGATGTCTCGCGCCTGGCCCTGCCGAATCCGCAGGAGGCATAAGCGTGAGCGAGCGAAAACTTCCCGATCATTTGCACCGTGACACGCTGGCCGTGCGCGTGGCGCAGGAGCGCAGCCAGCATGGCGAGAACTCCGAGGCCTTGTACCTGAGCAGCGGTTTTGTGCAGCCCGATGCCGAGACCTCGGCGCGGCGTTTTGCCGGCACCGAAGAGGGCTACACCTACGGCCGCACCTCCAACCCCACGGTCACGAGTTTCGAGCGCCGCCTGGCCGCGATGGAAGGCACCGAGGCCGCGATAGGTGCTTCCACCGGCATGGGCGCGATCCTGATGATGTGTATGGGCCTGCTCAAGGCCGGCGACCACGTGATTTGTTCGCGCTCCATGTTCGGCTCGACGATTGCGCTGATCGGCCGCGAGTTCGGCAAGTTCGGCGTCGAGACCACGTTTGTGTCGCAGACCGACGTGGCCGAGTGGAAGGCCGCGCTGCGGCCGACCACCAAGCTGCTGTTTGCCGAGACGCCGACCAACCCGCTGACCGAGGTCTGCGACATCGCCGCGCTGGCCGACCTGGCGCATGGCGTTGGTGCGCTGCTCGCCGTGGACAACTGCTTTTGCTCGCCGGCGCTGCAGCGCCCCACCGAGTTCGGCGCCGACCTGGTCATGCATTCGGGCACCAAATACCTGGACGGCCAGGGCAGGGTGATGGCCGGCGCGTTGTGCGGCCCCAAAAAGCTCATCGTCGATGTGTTCGGCCCGGTGGTGCGTACCGCCGGCATGACGCTCGCGCCGTTTAACGCCTGGGTGGTGCTTAAGGGCCTGGAGACCCTGAACATTCGCATGCAGGCGCAGTCGGCCAATGCGCTGGCCGTGGCGAAGTGGCTGGAGCAGCAGCCGCAGGTGGCGCGCGTTTATTACCCCGGCCTGGCATCGCACCCGCAGCATGAGCTGGCGATGCGCCAGCAGTCCGGCCTGGGCGGAGCGGTCTTGTCCTTCGACCTGCGCGGCGACGACGTGCAGGCCGCACGCAAGAACGCCTTCCATGTGATCGACAGCACGCAGGTCGTCAGCATCGCCACCAACCTGGGCGACACCAAAACCATCATCAGCCACCCCGGCACCACCTCGCACGGGCGCCTGACTGAAGAGCAGCGCCAGGCCGCCGGCATCAGCCAGGGCCTGATCCGGCTGGCGGTCGGGCTGGACCACATCGACGACATCAAGGCCGACCTCTCGCGTGGCCTGAGTACCCTGGCATGACCCTCAAGACACGTACCCGTTTCGCGCCTTCCCCCACCGGCTTCATCCACCTCGGCAACATCCGCTCGGCGCTGTATCCGTGGGCGTTCGCGCGTTCCACCGGCGGCGATTTCATCCTGCGCATCGAGGACACCGACCTCGAGCGCTCCTCGCAGGAAGCCGTCGATGTGATCATCGAAGGCATGCGCTGGCTGGGCCTGGACTACGACGAAGGCCCGGTCTACCAGATGCAGCGCATGGACCGCTACAAGGCGGTGCTGGCGCAGATGGTGGCCGACGGCCTGGTCTATCCCTGCTACATGAGCGTGGCCGAGCTCGATGCCCTGCGCGAGCAGCAGATGGCCGACAAGCAAAAGCCGCGTTACGACGGCACCTGGCGGCCCGAGCCCGGCAAGATACTGCCGACCGTGCCCGCAGGCGTGTTGCCGGTGCTGCGTTTCAAAAACCCGCAGGGCGGCGCCGTGGTCTGGGACGACAAGGTCAAGGGCCGCATCGAGATCAGCAACGACGAGCTCGACGACCTGGTGATCGCGCGGCCCGACGGCACACCGACCTACAACTTCTGCGTGGTCGTCGACGACATGGACATGGGCATCACGCATGTGATCCGCGGCGACGACCATGTCAACAACACACCGCGCCAGATCAACATCTTCCGCGCGTTGGGCCAGGACGTGCCGGTCTATGCGCATCTGCCGACCGTGCTCAACGAGCAGGGCGAGAAGATGAGCAAGCGCAACGGCGCCAAGGCCGTCACCCAGTATGCGAAGGAAGGCTACCTGCCCGACGCCATGGTCAACTACCTGGCGCGCCTGGGCTGGAGCCACGGCGACGACGAAATTTTCAGCCGCGAGCAGTTTCTCGCGTGGTTCAACCTCGACCACCTCGGCAAAAGCGCCGCGCAGTTCGACGAGGCCAAGCTGCGCTGGGTCAACGCCCAGCACATCAAGGCCACGCCCGAGGTCACGCTGGCAGAACTGGTGCTGCCCTTCCTGGACGCCCACGCGCTGTCCGCCTTCGATGCGCCGCGCCGCGTGGCCGCCTGTGCGTTGCTGAAAGACCGCTGCAGCACACTGGTCGAGTTGGCGGAATGGATGGACGTGCTGGTCAGCGAAACACCGGTCAGTGCGGAAGAGATCCAGGCCCATGTGCCTGCCGACGTCCACCCTGCGGTGGCCCGACTCGCCGAGTTGCTGGGTGAGGCCGAGTGGAGCAAGCCGGCGATTGCCGCGGTCATCAAGCAGGTGCTGGGTGAGACCGGCCTGAAGATGCCGCAACTGGCGATGCCGGTGCGTGTGCTGGTGGCCGGGCGCCCGCAAACCCCGTCGCTGGATGCACTTTTGTCGCTGATGGACCGCAGCAATGTGATTTCGCGTTTGGGGCGATTGAAAAGCGCCTGAAATTCGGGCTATAATTCAAGGCTCGACGATTGCAGGGAAACCTGCTCGGTTGATACGGGGGTATAGCTCAGCTGGGAGAGCGCTTGCATGGCATGCAAGAGGTCATCGGTTCGATCCCGTTTACCTCCACCATTCAACAGTCGATAAGTTTTCAGATTTTTTCGGCAGGTCCTTGTTGCAAGACAAAAACCTGCCGCCGGAAGTTCCAAGGTTAAGACCCCATCGTCTAGAGGCCTAGGACACTACCCTTTCACGGTAGGTACCGGGGTTCGAATCCCCGTGGGGTCGCCAGAATTCTTCACAGCGATGTGAGGTCCAAGGCGCAAGTTGACAACAAGCCCGCGCAAGCAGGCGACTTGGCTCGCAAGAGCGAAAGTTGTCACTACCAGGAGTGGTAGTTCAGTTGGTTAGAATACCGGCCTGTCACGCCGGGGGTCGCGGGTTCGAGTCCCGTCCACTCCGCCAGATACAAGGGTTTGCTGCTATGAAAATAGAAGCAAACCCTTTTTTCTTTCCGGCTCCGGCGTTCGCGCGGCGGCCCCGCCTGTCCTGCTGTGCGCCGCGCAAGGGCGCCCACACGCGGGCGTGCGCATGGTCTTGCGGTCAGCGCCCGGTCGGGCAATAGCTGTTTTTCGGTTCTTCACCGCGCAGGTACTGCCGTTCCTCTTCGTCGGTCGCCTTGCGCACCGTCGCCAGCGTGGCGCGGTCGCCGTACAGGTCTTTCAGGGTGTCCGTCATTTTCTGGAACGGATCGTCGTTGGGGCCGAAGGCCTTGAACCAGCGGCGCGCACGACCTTCGTAGTGAAAGTCCACGACCCAGATGACGGATGTTTTGAAAAATTCAGCCATGTGATCCGGTGGTGATGAGCGCCCGGGGAGGGTGCCGCCTTGCGGCCTGGTGAACTGCCATTGTAGGCAGCTACCGGCGGCGGGGCGTTGGAAGGTCGGCTCGGCCTGACTTGTCAGCCCTCGTCGATCTGTTTTTTCAGCGCCATCTTCCCGGCGCGCCGCGTGGCGGCCTGCGGTTTGCGGTGCGAGCCGGCCTTGCGCTGCAGCGCCGGCGCAACCAGCGGGTTGCGCGGCTTGGGCGCCGGCAGCTTGAACTTTGTTTTGCGGACGGCGCTCATCGCCCGAGTTTAAGCAATCCAGTGGACAAGGCCGTGCCGCAGATGATCACCACGGCGCACAGCAGCATCCACAGCGTGACCGCCTCGCCGAGAAACATCACGCCGTAGAGCACCGCAAACACCGGCACCACGAAGGTCACGGCCAGCGCGCGGGCCGGGCCGGCGCTTTCGATCAGCCGGAAGTACAGCACGTAGGCAATGCCGGTGCAGAGCACACCGACCACCCCCAGCGACAGCCAGGCCCGGCTGCCCGGCGCCTGCGCCGGCCACAGCCAGGCGGCCGGCAGGGCCAGGCCCAGGGTCGCGCCGATCTGGCTGCCGGCGGCGGTGACCAGCGGCGGCAGGCCGGTCAGGTGGCGCTTGGCATAACTGGCCGACAGCGCATAACAGACACAGGCGAACAGGCAGGCCATTACCGCCCAGCCCGGCGCCACACCCGAGGCGTCGGGCTTGAAGGTCGCCTTGTCCCAGGCCAGCATGGCCACACCGGCAAAACCGATCAACAGGCCCAGCACGCGTGAGCCGGTGGGCCGGTCTTTCAGCCAGAACCAGGCGACGATGGCGCCGAACATCGGCACAGTGGCGTTCAGGATGGCCGACAGCCCGGTGGTGATGGACAGCAACGCGAACGCAAAACACGCAAACGGGATGCCCGAGTTGAACAGGCCCACCAGGAACACGCGGCGCCAGTTCTTTTTCAGCGCCGGGCCATGGCCGCGCAGCAGCACCAGCGGCAGCAGGAAGGCTGCGGCAATCGCCACGCGCACTGCGGCGGTGGGCAGCGGACCGAAATCCAGCACGGCAAAACGCGTGAACAGAAAGGACGAGCCCCAGATGGCGGCCAGCAACATGAAGTCGACCAGCCAGCTTCGGCTTTTCAGGGAAGCTGCTGCGGCCGTCACCGGGCCCCCTCGAGGTCCACGCCCTCCAGCCTGAGCAGCGCACTTTTGCGTTCCAGTCCGCCGGCATACCCGGTCAGCGCGCCGCCCGCCCCCATCACGCGGTGGCAGGGCACGATGATGCTGACCGGATTCCGGCCGACGGCTGCGCCCACGGCGCGCACCGCAGCCGGTTTACCAATACGCTGGCTGACTTCGCCATAACTGGCTGTGCCGCCCTGGGGGATCTTCAGCAAGGCCTGCCAGACCGATTGCTGGAAAGCCGTGCCGTAGCTCAGGTCCAGCGGCACATCGAACTCGGTGCGGTCGCCGCAGAAGTAGTCGCTGAGCTGCCTGACAACTTCCCGCAGTACCGGATGCGCCGGGTCGGTGGGCCAGACAGCGGGTCCGGTCAACTCCGCGGGGAAGTGCTTTTGGCCGTCAAACCAGAGCCCGGCCAGGCCCTTGTCGGTGGCAGCGATGATGATGGCGCCCAGCGGGCTGGCGTAGCGTGTCTGGACGATGGGTGTCGTGAATTTCATGATGATCTCCTGGGAGTGTCTCTCATTCGGGGGAAGGTCTGGCGGCAGCACTGCGGCGTTCCGCAGGTTTTCAAGGTTTCGGGGGTTCAGCCCTTTGTGGACGAGCGTGAACAGCTATCAATTCAGTAGCATCCGGGACTTCAGGCGGTGGATCCATCGCGCCGCTCCAGGCGCGTATCACCGCGTAGCTGCGCCAGGGTTTCCACGCCAGCGAGGCCTGCTCGGCTTCCTTTGCCGGGTGCTTCAGTCCCGACACGCCCAGCGCCTTGTGCAGCGCCACGTCGCCGGCCGGAAAGGCATCGGGCCAGCGCAACGCACGCATCGCGATGTATTGCGCGGTCCAGTCGCCGATGCCGGGCAATTCCTTCAGCGCCGCAATCGTGGCGTTGACGTCGGCGCCGCCGTGCAACTGCACGCGTTTTTCGGCGACGGCCTGGGCGATGCCGACAATCGCCGCCTGGCGCTGGCGCACGATGCCCAGTTGCCCGAGCGTATCGCCACCGGCCTGCGCCAGCACCGTGGCCGACGGGAACAGGCGTGTCAGCCCAGGCCAGGGCGTTTCCATCGTCTCGCCGAGTTTGTCGACCAGACGCTGCGCCAGCGTGCGCGCCGCCGCCACCGTGATCTGCTGGCCCAGCACGGCGCGCACCGCCAGCTCGTAACCGTCCATGGCGCCGGGCACGCGCAGGCCGTCGCCGCCGGGAAAGCTGCCCCCCAGCACCGCATTGATGGCCTGCGGGTCGGCGTCCAGGTCCAGCATGGCGCGCACCCGGCGTATCACCAGCGGCAGCACCTCGCGCAGCGAGTCACTGATGCGCAGCGCCACATGGCAACGGCTTTCGTCGAAGCTGGCCAGCAGCCAGCCGGCATGCACCTTGCCGCCGGCTTCCACACGAAAAGTGCGTCCCAGCCTCTCCCCACCTGCGTCGTCAGCTACAAATTCGATCGCGTTGATCTGGCGCTTCTTGAAGAAGGCGGTCATCGCGGCCACGTCATACGGTGGCCGGTAACCCAGCTTCACGGTGATGCCCTGCTCGGTCGGCGTTCCACCCTGGCGCCGCAACTGCGTCGGGTTCAGGCCGTAATGCCCGACAAAAGCGGCATTGAAGCGGCGCACGCTGGCATAACCGCTGATCAGCGCCACCTGCGTGATGGGCAGCGCGGTGTCGGCCAGCAACTGCTTGGCCGTCAGCAAACGGCGGGTCTGCAGGTACTGCATGGGCGAGACGCCGAATTGCGCCTCGAAAATGCGCCGGACATGGCGGTCGCTGACGCCGAGTTTGGCCGCCAAACCTGCCACCGTGGGTTCTGATGTCACGGGCGTGCGCCGCGAAGGGCCGCCCCGAGCAAGCACAGCCCCCTCGGGGGGCAGCGAGGACACGCCAGTGCCGAGCGTGGGGGCCCAAGCCTCGGGTTCGTCGAGCAACCTGGCCGCCTGGTGCGCCAAAATATACGAGGCGTCCTGGATGGACCAGACCACCGAATGCGGCGCCAGCTCGGGCCGGCAGCGCAGGCAGGGCCGGAAACCCGCGTCTTCCGCCTGCGCCGCATGGCCGAAAAAGCGGCAGTTCTCGCGCCTGGGCGTCTTCACGCTGCAGACCGGCCGGCAATAAATGCCGGTGGAGGTCACGCCGGTGAAAAAGCTGCCGTCGAAACGTGCGTCCCGCGTTTTCAGCGCGAGGTAACAGGCATCGTCGGCCAGCAGGGTGTTGTCGGTGCTCATGGGCTGAATCATACGGCTGGGGCCTACATCCGCTAGCCGTTTTCGGACATCTTCCCCGCCCACCCCGCGCCTACAATCAGTGCGCTCAAGCAACCCCCAGGAAGGTCCCGACCCATGCAGGTGAACCCCTCGATTTTCAAGGCTTACGACATCCGCGGTGTCGTGCCGTCCACCGTCAACGAGTCCGTGGCCGAAGCCCTGGGGCTGGCGTTCGGCAGCAGTGCGCTGGCACTGGGCGAGACCGTGGTCGCCGTGGGCCGCGACGGCCGGGTCAGCGGGCCGGCGCTCTCGGCGGCCCTGATCCGCGGCCTGGTTGCCAGCGGCGTCGATGTGGTCGATGTCGGCATGGTCACCACGCCCATGTTGTATTTCGCCGCCTGTACGCTGGCGAACTCCGGCATCCAGATCACCGGCAGCCACAACCCCAAGGACTACAACGGCTTCAAGATGGTGATGGCCGGCCGCGCGATTTACGGCGACGAGATCCAGGGCTTGCGCCAGCGCATGGAAGCGGGCGACAGCCCCGCGCCGGCCCGCAGCGGGAAAATCACCCACGTCAACGTGCTCGCGCCTTACCGCGACCGCATCGTCTCCGACATCAAGCTGGCGCGGCCCATGAAGGTGGTGATCGATTCCGGGAACGGCATTGCCGGCGCTTCGGCCCCGGGCATCTTCCGCGCACTCGGTTGTGAGGTGACCGAACTGTTCAGCGAGGTCGACGGTGACTTCCCCAACCACCACCCGGACCCGAGCAAACCCGAGAACCTGAAAGACCTGATCGCCGCGCTGCAGGCCGGCGACGCCGAAATCGGCCTGGCGTTCGACGGCGACGGCGACCGCCTGGGCATCGTCACGCGGGACGGCCAGAACATCTACCCCGACCGCCAGATGATGCTGTTTGCCCGCGATGTGCTGTCGCGCGTGCCGGGCGGCACCATTGTTTACGACGTGAAATGTTCGCAGCGGCTGGCGCCCGAGATCACTGCGGCCGGCGGCGTGCCCATGATGTACAGGACCGGCCATTCGCTGATCAAGGCGAAGATGAAGGAAGTCGATTCCCCGCTGGGCGGCGAGATGAGCGGCCACATCTTTTTCAAGGAGCGCTGGTTCGGTTTCGACGACGGCACCTATGCCGGCGCGCGCCTGCTGGAGATCCTGAGCCGGGTGGCCGACGTCGGCGCGCTGCTCAACGGCCTGCCGACCAGTTTCAGCACACCCGAGCTCAACGTCGCCTGCAAGGAAGGCGAGCCGCACACGGTCGTCGAGCAGCTCATCAAGACCGCATCGTTTGCGGCCCCCGCCAAGATCAGCACCATCGATGGCGTGCGGGTGGACTGGCCGGACGGCTTCGGCCTGATCCGCGCGTCCAACACCACGCCGGTGCTGGTGCTGCGTTTCGAGGGCCACACCGAGTCCGCGCTCCAGCGCATCGAGTCCGACATGCTGAGCCTGCTGCACAGCGTCAAGCCGGACGCGAGTTTTTCCGCTTCGGCGCACTAGTCAAACCTGCGACGCGACACTCGACCGCATGAAGGTTTTGATCGTCAAACTCTCGTCACTGGGCGACGTGGTGCACACGCTGCCCGTGGTGCAGGACATCCTGGCCGCGCATCCGGGCGCAAAAATCGACTGGGTGGTGGAAAAAGCCTTTGCGCCGCTGCTGAGCCCGCTGCTGGGCCGCGGCCTGCAGCGTGTCATTCCCTGCGAGCTGCGGCGCTGGCGCAAGGCGCCGTTCAGCGCGGCCACGCGCACTGCCTGGCGCGCCTTCCGGCGCGAGCTGCAAAGCCAGTCCTACGATGCCGTGATCGACCTGCAGGGCCTCGCCAAGTCGGCGCTGGTGGCCTGGCTGGCGCGGCTGGCGCCCGGTGGCCGGCGTTACGCCATGGCCAACCAGACCGAGGGTTCGGGCTACGAGGCGCCGACACGCTGGGTGGCCGATGTGGCGATCGACTTGCCGCCGCACAGCCATGCCGTGCTGCGCGGCCGCGCGCTGGCGGGGCGCGCGCTCGGCTACACCCCGGTCCCTCGTCCCGACTATGGCTTGAATCGCGTTGCGGACCGCACCAGACCTGCGCAAGCAGCTCCTGAAATGATAGCGTTTGTACACGGCAGCTCGCGTGCCGACAAGCTCTGGCCGGTCGAGAACTGGGTGGCGCTGGGCCGTCAACTGAATGCCCAGGGCTACCTGATCGCGCTGCCGCATGGCAGCGACGCGGAGCTGGCCATCAGCCAGGCGATTGCCGAGGGCTTGAACACCAGCGAAAACAAAGCTGTCGTGTTGCCGCGGATGGCGCTGGACGAACTCACAGCGCAACTCGCGCAGTGCGCCGGTGTCATCGGCGTGGACAGCGGCCTCAGCCACATCGCGGTGGCGCTGGACCTACCGCATGTGCAGATTTACAACTTCGACACGGCCTGGCGCACCGGGCCGCTGCCGGATGAGGCGAGCGCGCGCCAGCGCAGCGTGTTCGCACAACCGTGCCCCACGGTGGCGCAGGTCTGGCAGGCCTGGCTGGCCTGCCGGCCGCCGGAAACAGCACAAGGTGCCGCCTGATGGAAGCCATGCTGCGCACGCTGTATTCGCTGCTGATGTGGGCGGCCCAGCCCTTTCTGCGGCGCAAGCTGCGGCGCCGCGGCCAGGCCGAGGCCGGTTACCTGGAAGCGGTGGATGAGCGTTTTGGTTTTTACACCCACCCGCCGGAGCTGCGCTCCGAGCTGGTCTGGGTGCATGCGGTGTCGCTCGGTGAAACCCGCACCGCCGGCATTCTGCTGGCGGCCTTGCGCGAGCGCTGGCCCGGCCTGCGCGTGTTGCTGACGCATGGCACGGCCACCGGGCGCGCCGAGGGCGCCGGCCTGCTGCGCGAAGGGGATGTGCAGGTCTGGCAGCCCTGGGACAGCCAGGCCGCCGTGGCGCGTTTTTTTGCGCACTTCCAGCCGCGCCTGGGCCTGCTGCTGGAAACCGAGGTCTGGCCCAACAGCGTGGCCTGCGCGCAGGCGCGCGGCGTGCCGCTGGTCCTGGTGAACGCGCGCCTGTCCGACAAGTCGCTGCAGCGGGCGGCGCGCATGGCGCCGCTGTCGCGGCCTGCCTATGCCGGCCTGGCGGCGGTGTATGCGCAGAGCGACAGCGACGCGCAGCGCCTGCGCGAGCTCGGCGCGACGGTACAGGGCGTGTTCGGCAACCTCAAGTTCGATGCCACGCCGGACGCGGCGCAGCAGGCCCAGGGCCGCGCCTGGCGCCTGGCGCTGGGCCGGCCGGTGCTGATGCTGGCCAGTTCGCGCGAAGGTGAGGAGGACGTATTTTTCAAGCAAATAACGGCCCTGATCCAATCCAGACGTGCGCAGGCAGCTATCAATACCGTAGCAAACGAAGAGCCGCAGATGCTCATCGTGCCGCGCCATCCGCAGCGCTTTGACGAGGTCCAGGCGCTGGCCGAAAAACACGGACTGTCGGTCGCGCGGCGTTCGGCCTGGAACGGCGCGCCGCAGGCCGCCGATGTCTGGCTCGGCGACTCCATCGGCGAGATGGCGCTGTATTACGCGATGAGCGACGTGGCCCTGCTGGGTGGCAGCTTCGAGCCATTGGGCGGACAGAACCTGATCGAGGCCGCCGCCTGCGGCTGCCCCGTCATCATGGGCCCGCACACCTTCAACTTTGCCGAGGTGTCCGAACTGGCGGAGGCGGCCGGCGCGGCGCGCCGCGTGGCTGGCATGGACGAAGCCGTGCGCAGCGCCTGCGCCATGCTGGCCCGTCCTTCCACGCAGCAGCAGGCGGCGCAGGCCAGCCTGGGCTTTGCGGCGCAGCACCGCGGCGCGGCCGCCAACACGGTACAGGCGCTGGCGCAATTTCTGAAGGACTGACACTGTGGCAGAACCGCTGGTCAACCAGTACGGGGCCGATGTGCCCAAAGCGATTGCACGCATGATCTCGGCGGTGCATCCGGCCTTCGAGTCGCGCAAGTTTGTGAACGATGCACTCAAGGGGTATGAGGCCCTGGCCCTGATGCCGCGTGGCAAACACATCGCGCAGGCGCTGCAGCGGCATTTGCCGGCCGATTACCCGAAAGCCATCGCCATCCTGCTGGCCTCGCTGGACCAGCCGCACGGCCGCGACCCGGGGCTGAGCCTGGGTTCCTTCCTGTATTTGCCGCACACGCTGTTCGTCGCGCAGTTCGGGCTGGGCCACTTCGAGGAATCCATGCGCGCGCAACATGCGCTGACGCAGCGTTTCACCGCCGAGTTCAGCATCCGCGCCTTTTTGCAGCACCACGAGGCGGCCACGCTGGCGCGTTTCAGGCAGTGGACCGGCGACACCAGCGAACATGTGCGGCGCCTGGTGTCCGAAGGCAGCCGCCCGCGCCTGCCCTGGGCCAGCCGCCTGCCGGCCTTCCAGAAAAATCCGGCGCCGGTGCTCGAACTGCTGGAGCTGCTCAGGGACGACCCGGCGCTGTATGTGCGCCGCTCGGTCGCCAACAACCTCAACGACATCGGCAAGGATCACCCGGAGCTGCTGGCGCAGACGGCGAAGCAGTGGCTCAAGGGCGCCAGTGAGGAGCGGCGCTGGATCGTCCAGCACGCGCTGCGCTCGGCCGTCAAGCGCGGCGAAGCCGGTGCGCTGGCGGCGCTGGGTTTCGGCAAAAGCGCAGAGGTTGAAGTGAGTGACGCCAAGGTTACGCCCAAGCGGGTGGTGATGGGCGACAAGGTCAACATCGCTTTCGACGTCACCAATACCAGCAAGAAGCCGCAGCGCGTGCTGGTGGACTTTTGCATCCACTACGTCAAGGCCAGCGGCAAGACCAGCGCCAAGGTGTTCAAGCTCAAGGTGCTGGACCTGGCGCCCAGGGAAACGGTGCGACTGAGCAAGACGGTGTCCACTGCCGAGATGACGACCCGCAAGCACCACGCCGGCAAGCATCGGGTGGAGGTGCTGCTGAATGGGCAGGCGCAGGGGTTGGGGGTGTTTGAGTTGCGGGGTATTGCGCCGAGGTAGCAGTCCCTGGGCGCACTTTTAAATCATGGGGTGAGGACGGCTTGGTGCTGATGGCAATGACGCTATCCATCAAAATAGTAGCTACACCTACGGTTACTGCTGGCCTTGAGGAATTCGCAAGATGCGCATGATGACAGTTTCCAAAAAGGCTAATAGTCGCCTACCGAAGATGCTCATGTTAGTCAGCATACAGGTAGCGGTTAGCATCTCTAGATGACTCACCTTGTGTATCACAATCTCCTAGGAGCGCTTGAGCAATCCTCCCCGTTTGATTCCGCAATCTTGAGAGTATGTCGATCTGGGCCGGTGGGAGTTGTTAGCCCATACATTGGTGTTGACTACCTTCAAAGAGTCATTACGCTAAGTCAGTCTTGGCGCCTAATCTCCGACGTTGAAGCTTGGTTGTCCTCGCTTTCCATACGCGCCCGTCCGAAAGCGTGGCAGTTCATTCGGGAAAATTTGGATCGAATTCATCATTGCCCTGCGGTGCATGCGAAAGCTGTCATCGGTCAGGATCTGGCGATGCTCGGTTCAGCTAATCTCACTATCACAGGTATCTTGAGTCGAACCGAGATGGGTATCCTGATAGATGATGCTGCGATGGTCGGCGAACTGAATTCTTGGTTTGAGACGCTGTGGATTCAAACGGAATCCCCCATTGCTGACGAAGCAAGCGCGTTTATTCGATGGTTGGACGATGAGGCAAGACGTTCTCCAACGCGACGTGAAAAATTCTCTCTCTCTGCTTCTGGGATGAAGATTCGTGCACGCCTCGCCCAGCTTCCTTTGTCTCAGCCGTCTAAACACGAAGGCGCAACAATCAAACTCGAAGAAATCGCTCAGAGTCTGATTTTCGAGCAGCAAGTGCTTTATAAATCTCTGGGAGATGCCCTTGAATCTGCAATCAATGCGTTGGCTGAAAACGAGTTCACTTTCAGCCAGATTGTTCAAAGTATTCGAAGATCATTCCCGCTCATGACCATGCGCGAGATCTATTTCGCGCTACTGCAACACTGTGCCAATCACGTGAGGTCTGTTTTTTCTCAAGACACGAGAAATCGACTTATTTGGGCAAACGGACGATTTGCACAATCGTCGAAAGAGCTAATTCATCAAGCGTTGGTCCCATTCGACGTGTTCCTTGTCCACTTGGTAGAACACTTTGACTTCATCCATCCCCGAGATATGTTGGACGAAGATGACCTGAAAGTTTTAACGGGGATTCGTGGTCTGGATCAGGCTGTCTTAGTTTCTGGGTTACTAGAGTGCGGTTTTCTTGAGATCGACGATATTCCGGGGCATTTGCCTCGGTACAGATTGTCCGAAGTCTTTGAATGGAGCGGACGCTACAAGCTATTTGTAAAAGCAATGCATGTTTGGAATGCAAAAAACAGCAGCGAAATTCGGAAAACCGAAACGTTGAGGTTAAACGCTTTGACTTTCTCAAAATCCGCGGATGAAGCTGTCGAGAAGATTTTAGAAATAGAAGATATGTCGTTGCCGGACTATCTTCACGCAGCGAAAAAGAAAGCGGAGGTCGCTGAGCAGGCGCGGAAGGAACTGCAGGCGGCCAAACGTAAACAGCGTCAGCATGAGATCGATAAATTACTAGCGCATCTTTTGCGGGATGTGCTTTCTGGCAAACAAATGCCGCCAAATGGTGAGATGCTGGCCGCGTTGGCTGTCGAATTGAACGTGAATCCTAAATGGGTACAGAAGGTACTTCGAGGTGATCCAGATATACCTAAGGTTTTGCTTTCCAATAAGGCAGTCTTGTCAATTAATCCAGAGCTTGACTGGACGCATCTCGCAGGTTACCCGCTTGCACAGGACGTGTGTAAGGGGTTTCTTAAAATTTAGAAGCCTTGCGTTGTATCGGATTGCGAGACTGAATCAACGTTGGTAGGTTCATGACACGTGATGGTCGAACTTGCCTATTGCTAAAACATACTTGCCCTAGCCAAGATTCCAGACAAGTTTTCGTATGACTGGCGGTTGCCTTCGTCCCGGTGGGGGAATGCACTAGTTCATAAATCGCTTCGCCGGCTGTACATAGGGTGATCCGGCTCGGCGACAGGCGCATGCTCCGCCATCAGCCCCGCCACCCACTCCATGAATACCCTTAACTTCGCACTCACATGCCGGTTCGGTGGAAACGCGATGTACAGCGGCATCGGGTCCAGGCGCCAGTCTTCGAACAGTGGCACCAGTTCGCCGCTGGCCCGGTGCGGCCTGGCCATGTAATCGGGCAGCCAGAGAATGCCCAGGCCGGCCAGGCCGGCGGCGAGGTAGGCGTTGCCGTCGTCGACAGCAAGGGCGTGGCGGCCCTGCACCTTGAGGCTCTCGTCACCTGAGTGCATCGCATAGGGCACGGCCTTGCCGGTGCGTGCCCACAGAAAACCGACGATGCGGTGGTGCGTGTCCTCCAGTTCGCGCGGGTGCGCGGGCAGGCCAGCCAGCTTCAGGTAGGCGGGCGCGGCATACACACCGAGCTGCAGGTCGCCAATGTGGCGGGCCATCAGCGACTGGTCGGTGAGTTCGCCGCCGCGCACCACGCAATCGACGTTTTCGCCAATGATGTCCACCATGCGGTCGCTGACGCCCATGTCGAGCTGGATGTCGGGATAGCGCGCATAAAACGCCGGCAGGGCGGGGATGAGGATCATGCGCGCCAGCGGACTGGGCACGTCGACCCGCAGCCGGCCGCGCGGCGAGGCCGAGGCGCCGGACAGGCTGGTTTCGGCGTCGTCCACGTCGGCCAGCACCCGCAGCACACGCTCGTAGTAGGCGGCGCCGTCGGCCGTCACGTTGACCTTGCGGGTGGTGCGGTTGAGCAGCCTGACGCGCAGCCGCGCCTCCAGTTGCTGCACCAGTTGCGTCACGCTGGTCCTGCTCATGTGCAGGGTGTCGGCCGCTTTGGTGAAGCTGCCGGTTTCCACAACGCGGGCAAAGGCCTGCATGGCATCGAAGCGGTCCATGGGAACTCCCGGCGTTGATGATTGTTTGGATTTTACGAACAGTGATGCGTGGGCTTGCCTGTTTATCCGCCAGACCTTGCGGCCTACAGTGACTTCATCTTTAACCCCCGGGGTCGCGTGGCCCCACTGATGGAGCACAGACATGAACAAACGTGACGTGGTTTTTCCGGCCGGGCGGCAGGCCCTTTATGAACACCACCGCTATTCGCCGGCGGTCAGGTCCAACGGCTTTCTGTTCGTCTCTGGGCAGGTGGGCAGCCGTGAAGACGGCTCACCCGAGCCGGACTTTGAGGCGCAGGTTCGCCTGGCATTCGCCAATCTGCAGGCGACCCTGCAAGCCGGTGGATGCGGGCTTGACGATATCGTCGATGTGATGACTCTTCACACCGATCCTGAAAAACAGTTCGGCACGGTCCTGAGCGTTAAAGATGAAGTCTTCCCGGAAGCGCCTTATCCGAGCTGGACGGCGGTGGGCGTCAACTGGCTGGCGGGGTTCGACTTCGAGATCAAGGTGACCGCGAAGATCCCGGAACCGGTTGGCCCCTGACGGTGATGTGCTGCTCAGCGCTCAGGCGCGGCTGGGAGCATCCGAGCTGATCAAGGCCCGAGCGCGGCATCCGGCGAATCAGGCGATGTACTTCTGCTTGCGCAGCCAGTCCGCCAAGCGTTCGGCAAACACCTTGTAGCCTTCGCTGTTGGCATGGATCTGGTCCGAGCGCAGCTGGGCGCGCGACAACACATGCGACCAGCCGCCCTCGAACAGCGGCACGCCGGTCGCTTCGGCCACCGTGGCATACAGCGGGTGATCGTTCAGCGAGCCCAGGGCGGCGGCCATCAGCTCGGGCCGCGGCTGGGCGATCAGCACGACCTGCGTGCTCGCGGCAGCGGTCTGCACCAGCTGCGTGAGCGCCGCACGGGTGCGCTCCTCCGGCCATTTGCGCAGGAAGTCGTTGCCGCCTATGGACAGCAGCACCAGCCCCGGCGCATTGCCGGCCAGCAGCGCGGGCAGGCGGGCCAGCGCGCCCTCGCTGGTGTCGCCATTGATCCCGGCGTTCTGGACGGTGTAGCCGGTCAGCGCCTCGAGCTGCTCGGGGTAGGCCGTGCCGGCGGCCGCGCCATAACCGAAGGTCAGCGAGTCGCCGAGGCACAGCAGGGTCGCTTCCTTCGGCAGGGTCTTCGCCTTGGGCTTGCCCGGCCTGGAGCAGCCGGATGCCAGCAGGGCGGCGCCCAGGCCGGCCAGCAGCAGCCGGCGTCGTTCAGGGCAAGGGTGGGGGGACATGCACCAAGGATAAACCAGCCCCGCATCTGCCCCGGGCAGGTGTGTGAAATTGTTCGGCACCGCAATGGCGCAGCACGGCTGTGGTAGGCTGAAAGCGACCCTGTGCAAACCCCATGAGTCCCCCTGACCACCGATTTTTTGCCGAGGAGTGACTGGTCTTGAAGCTAACCCGCCTTGCTGCAAACACCCTGGCCGGCCTGGGTGTGGGCCTGCTGCTGGCCGCCTGCGCGGCGCCGGTCAAGCAGTTTCCGCTGCAGGAGCAATTTGGCTCCACCGCCACCTATTCGCGCCTGTTCGACGCCACCGCCGCGCAGACCTGCGAGGCCGCGCGCCGCGCGTTGCTGAGCCAGGGCTACATCATCAACACCGCGCGTGAAGACCTGGTCGACGGCCAGAAAAGTTTCCAGCCCGAGCCCGAGGCGCACCTTCAGATGTCGATCCGGGTGGTGTGCGCGCCCGAGATCGGCGACAAAACGGTCAGTCTGGGCTTTGTCACCGCGCTGCAGGACAGCTACACCCTCAAGAAAAGCAACAACTCCGCCAGCCTGGGCGTGGGCGCGATCGGCTCGGTGTCGCTGCCCTTCAGCTCGAGCAACGACGCGCTGGTCAAGGTCGGCAGCCAGACCATCACCGCCGACGCGTTTTACGACCGCTTCTTCGACCTGGTCAAGCGCTACCTGGTGATGGACGACAGCGCCGACCTGGCCAACAGCCTGGCGCCGGCGCGCTGAGCTGATCCGACCGCGGCCACCACGCGCCGCACGCATCCGGATACCACTGCATCCGCGAGGTAAATAGCGGGTAAATACACGCGGCGACACGCGGCGTTGACGCGGGCTTCACATAGCCGGCCCACCATGGGCGCATCGGATCCACCCCGCCTTTGAAAAGCAGCGATCCGGTAGCAGGCCGAGGGGCTTGCTGGCCCTTTGTCCGAAAGCAGGAGAACCGCATGAAATCGAAACTGTTGACCACTTCCTTGTTGGCATCCGCCTTGTTCGCCGGCCTGGGCATGTCCCCGGTCATGGCGCAAAACACCAGCACCCCCAATGTGGACCGCGCGCAGCAGGCGATCGGTACCCGCATCCAGCAGGGCCTGAACTCCGGCCACATCACACCGTCGGAAGCCCAGGCGCTGTACGCCCGCGACCGCGACATCGCGGCGAAAGAGGCCTTCTTCAAGTCCAACGGCCAGGCCACGCCGCAGGAGCGCCAGCAACTGCGCGCAGACCTCGATGCCCTGGGTGCCGACGTCGAACGCATGATGGCCAACAATGTCTACAACGCACCGCGGGACATCGGCACGCCCGGGCTGGACCAGCAGGAATACCGCATCAGCCAGCGCATCGTTGAAGGTGTGCGCGACGGCCGGATCACGCAGCGCGAGGCGCGCCGCCTCTACAGCCGTGAACGCGTGATCGCGCAGCACGAGGCCAGTTTCAAGGCCGACGGTGTGGTGACGCCGCAGGAGCGCCGCCAGCTGCGCACTGAACTCAAGGCCTTGCGTGCCGATGTCGACCGCGCCATGCGCAACGGCCGAGGCAACGGCAACGGCAACGGCTACGGCTACGGCCGCAGTTAAGCGTCGGCAGCGGCCTCGCGCCAGCTGCCTGGCGCGAGGCCGTCCAGTTGCCAGGGCCCGATGGCCGCGCGTATCAGCCGCAGGGTCGGGAAACCGGCGGCGGCCGTCATGCGCCGCACCTGGCGGTTGCGGCCTTCGCGGATGACCAGTTCCACCCAGCGGGTGGGAATGGCCTGGCGCACACGCACCGGCGGGTCGCGCGGCCAGAGCGCCGGCGGCGCTGCCATCAGGGCGGCCCGGGCCGGTCGCGTGATGCCGTCATTGAGCATCACGCCTTCGCGCAGCGCCTGCAGCGCGGCTTCATCCGGCTCACCCTCGACCTGCACCCAGTAGGTTTTTTCCATCTTGAAGCGCGGGTCGCTGATGCGCGCCTGCAGCTTGCCGTCGCCGGTCAGCAGCAACAGGCCTTCGCTGTCGGCGTCGAGCCGCCCGGCCACATACACCTGCGGCACACTGATGAAGTCCTTGAGTCCGCGCCAGCGCCCCTCGGGCGTGAACTGGCTCAGCACGCCATACGGCTTGTTGAAAACCATCAGGCGAGGCGGTGGTGCAGCCGGCATCAGCGGCCCGGCTGGCCGGCCAGCACCGGACAGTCCTTCGCATGCCGGGCACGCCAGGGCAGGGGGCTTGGGCTCATCCCTGCATTATGCGCAGGCGCCACAGTGTCAACCCTGATGCCGCGGGCCGCGGAATGCCTGCCCGCAGGCGCTACACTGGTTTGGCGCTTTTACTGCTTGCCCGGACGCACGGGCCCCCACGAAAGAGCCTTCATGAAGCCCCTGGCTGGAGATTGTTGTTGACTGGTTTGCGCATCCGGCTGCTTCTGGTGGCGCTGCTGGGCCTGCTGCCGCTGTTCGTGGCCGTGTTTTATCCCGCGCTGCTGCGCTCGCATGGCCGGGAAGCCGGCAGCGCGGTGCCGGCCGGACTGGTGTTTGCACTGGCGGCGCTGGGCATGGTGCTGGCCGCCTGGGCGGCCGACCGGCTGGTGCTGGCGCCCTTGCGCCGCCTGCAGCAACAGGCTGCCCGCCTGCAGGGCGCGCCATCGCCCGCGGGTGAAACGGGGTTCGAGCTGGCCGGCCTGTCCCGCAGCCTGGCGCAACTGTCCGATCTGCTCGCGGCGCGCGACCAGGAGTTGGCCAGCACCGAAGATGCGCTGCAAACGGCGCGCGGCCGGCTGCGCACTGCACAGCGCATAGGCCGCATCGGGAACTGGGACTTCGACATCGCCGGCAACCGGGTCTGGTGGTCGGAGGAGACCTCTGCCATTTATGGGCTGACGCCCGGCGCTCCGGCCCCCTCGGGCAGCAACTACGAGGGCAGCCTGTCCCACGTTTTCCCCGACGACCGCGAAGCCTACGCCGCGGCCCAGAAACTTTTCTTCGCCGGCCAGGGCCCGCTCGACATCGAGTACCGCACCCTCCGGGCCGACGGCGAGCTGCGCTGGGTGCATGCGCTGGGCGAGGCGGTGCTGGATGCACAGGGCCGGCCGGTCACACTGTCGGGAACGGTGCAGGACATCACCGACCGCAAACTCGCCCGGGATGCCCTCACGGCCAGCGAGGCGCAGTTCCGCCGCCTGACCGACGCGATGCCGCACATCGTCTGGACCATGCATGCGGACGGCCGGCACAAATGGTTCAACCAGACCTGGCTGGACTACACCGGCCTGAGCATGGAGGCGAGCCTGCTGGAGGGCTGGAGCGTGTTGCTGCATCCTGACGACGCCGAACGCACCCACAGCCTCTGGTCTGCTGCGCTGGCACGGGGCGAGCCCTGCGAGATCGAACACCGCCTGCGGCGTGCCGACGGTGTGTACCGCTGGATGCTGGGCCGCGCGCTGCCGCAGCTCGATGACGCCGGCCAGCGGGTGCAATGGCTGGGCACGCTGACGGACATCGACGACCTCAAGCGCGCCACCGAGCTGCTTGAAAAAAACATGTTCATGAACCGCATCGCCGGCCGCATGGCGCGTCTGGGCAGCTGGACCATCGACCTGCCGGAACGCAAGCTCACCTGGTCGGACGAGAACTGCGCCATCCATGATGTGCCGCCGGGTTATGTGCCGACGCTGGACGAAGCCATTGGCTACTTCCTGCCGGAAGACCGGCTCAAGGTGATCCGGCTGGTCGAGGCCTGCGCCGAACACGGCACGCCGTATGAATTCATCCTGCCCAAGATGACCGCCAGGGGGCGGCGCATCTGGGTGCGTTCGCTGGGCGAGGCGGTGCGTGACGCCGAGGGCAGGATCATCCGGCTGCAGGGGGCGTTCCAGGACATTACCGAGCAGAAGGCCGCCGAGGCGCGCACGCTGGCGCTGGAGGCGCGCATGATCTCCACGCTGGAAAGCATCACCGACGGCTTCGCCCTGATGGACGCCGACTGGTGCTTCACCTTCCTGAACCGCCAGGCCGAGAACATGCTGCAGCGCCCGGCCGGCCAGTTGCTCGGCAAAAACCTGTGGCAGGAGTTTCCCGACATCCTCGGCACGCCGGTCGATCGCGGCTACCGCGCCGCCGTGGCCGAGCAGCGCACCGCACGCTTCGAGGCCTTCTACCGGCCGCTGCGGACCTGGTTCGTGTTCCACGTCTATCCGACGCAGGCCGGCACCGCGGTGTATTTCCAGGACATCACCGAGCGGCGCCAGCAACAGGCCCAACTGCACCTGCTGGAGACTGCCGTCTCGCGCCTGAACGACATGGTGGTCATCACCGAAGTGCGCAGCCGTGACGCGGGCAGCCCGCGCGTGGTGTTTGTGAACGACGCCTTCGAGCGCCTGACCGGCTACAGCCGCGGCGAGGCCATGGGCCAGAGCGTGATGATGCTCTGGGGTACCACGCACCAGCAGGCCGAGCTGCAGCGCATACGCAGCGCGATGGACCGCAAACATGCGGTGCGCACCGAGATTTCCGTGCGCAGCAAAAGCGGCGCCCCGCTCTGGCTGGAACTCGACATTGCACCGATTGCCAGCGAGTCCGGCAAGTTCAGGCACTGGGTGGCGGTCGGGCGCGACGTCAGCGAGCGCAGGCAGCAGCAACAACAAATCCTCGGCCTCAACAGCGAGCTGGAAGAACGCGTGCTGCTGCGCACCGGCCAGCTCGCCGAAGTCAACCGGGAGCTGGAGTCCTTTGCCTATTCGGTGTCGCACGACCTGCGCTCGCCGCTGAACACGGTGGACGGCTTCAGCCAGTTGCTGCTCAAGAGCGATGCGGACCGGGTCAGCGACAAGGGCAAACATTACCTCGAGCGCATACGCGCCGGCGTCAAGCAGATGGGCGATCTGATCGAGGGCCTGCTGACCCTGGCCCACCTGTCGCGCGAGGAAATGCGCTCCGAGCCGGTGGACCTGTCGGCGCTGGCGCGCGCGATCGAGCAGCTGCAGCGCGAGCGCGAGCCGCAGCGCCAGGTGGTGTTCGATATCGACGAGGGCTTGTGCACCCACGGCGATCCGCGGCTGCTGACCGCGGTGCTGCAAAACCTGCTCGGCAATGCCTGGAAGTTCAGCGCGCACCAGCCGGTGGCGCATATCGCGCTGGCGCGGCAGCCGGGCAGCGGCGGCGAAGACGTGTTTTTTGTGCGCGACAACGGCGCCGGCTTCGACATGGCGTTTGCCCACAAGCTGTTCGGCATCTTCGAGCGCCTGCACTCCCCCGGCGACTTTCCGGGCACCGGCATCGGCCTGGCCACCGTCAAGCGCGTGATCGAGCGCCACGGCGGCCGCATCTGGGCCGAAGGCAAGACCAACGAGGGCGCGACCTTTTATTTCACCCTGAAACAGCCGCTGCGGCCGGGCGCTGAAACCGCCGACTCATGAACCCGACGGTGGCGGCGCGGGCGTGGCCCGGCGCTGGCCGGACCGGTCCAGCATCAGCAAGGCCATGCCGCCCAGGATGGCGCAGGACGACAGCAGCAGCGCCAGGGTCAGCGCTTCGCCCAGAAACAACACGCCGCCCAGTGCCGCGATCACCGGAACGCTCAACTGCAGCGTCGCGGCATGTGTGGCTTGCAGGGCGGGCAGGGCCTGGTACCAGATCGCGTAGCCGATGCCCGAGGCCAGTGCGCCCGATGCCACGGCCAGCAGCAGCCCGCTGCGGTCCAGCGACAGCCGGTCCAGCCCCCACACCAGCAGCACCAGCGCCAGCGCCATCGGCACCGTACGCATGAAATTGCCGGCCGTGACCGCGGTCGGGTCGCCCGCGCCCTGCGGCGGCTGGCGTTTTCCGCGCAGCGAATACACGCCCCAGGCGACGCCCGCGCCCAGCATGGACAAGGCGCCGGCGAGGCTGGGCGTGGCCAGGCCGGGCAGCAACAGGGCCACCAGCCCCGCAAGCGCCACGGCCAGGCCCAGCCACTGGCGCCCGTGCAGCCGCTCCCCCCTGGCGATGCCATAAAGAATCATGGTGGCCTGGACCGCGCCGAACAGCAGCAAGGCGCCGGTGGCGGCCGACATGCTGATGTAGGCGAAGGAAAACCCGGCGGCATAGGCGAACAGCGCGCCGGCGGACAGCCAGTCACCCTGGCCCTGCACGCCGGGGCTGCCGCGCCGCAGCCACACCAGCAGCCACAACATGCAGGCGCCGGACAGCAGCCGGATCGCGGTGAAGCTGGCCGCGTCGATGGCCGTGTGTTTGAGCGCCAGGCGGCACAGCAGCGAGTTGCCCGCAAAAGCCAGCATGGCCAGGCAGACACAGGCAAGCAGTCGCAAACGGCTCATGGGCAGGGGTGGTGAAACGTCGGGAAGGGCGGGGTGTGGCCGGGGGCGGGACCCGCGGGGCGCTTGCATCATACCTGAAGCGGCGCCACGGCGTTGCCGGGCGGATGGCCCGCAGGAGATTTGGAAGGCTGGAAAGAGGGTGTGCGGTCCAGTGAGGTGGCCGGTGTCAGCGGCCACCTCATTTTTTCGGGCGCTATCGCTTTGATAGCTGGTGACGCTTGCCCCGCATGGGCTGGCGTCACTTTTTGCTTGCAGAAACCGCGGGCTCAGGCGGCTTTGGCGCGGCGCTGGCTGAAGGCCGAAGCGCGTTTGGCGCTGACCGTGGTGACGTCGTCACCGGCGATCTTGCCGGCCAGGTCGGCGGTTTTCTGCTCGATCTGCGCGGCCAGCTTGCTCAGCGCCAGCGCGCCGGGGGCGGTGACCTGGGCAATCGTGGACAGGGTGTTGACGCCGGTTTTTTCCTCAAACAGCGCAGCGTTGGCGGAAGCGCGCTCGACGCCGGTTTCCATCACCTTGACGAGCTGGTTCACCACCTGCTGGGCGCCGTTGCTGGTCAGGCTCAGGCCCTTGGTGTAGGCCACGCTGAAGGCCAGCTGGGCGGCGCGGGCATTTTTGGCGGTTTCGGACGTCAGTTCAGGGCGCGACTCGCGCAGGGCCTTGTTCCAGCGCTGCTCCAGCAGGCTGACCACACGCTCGCCGCCGGCGCGGTAGGCATCGATCATGTTTTTCGCGGTGTTGCCGTAGGCTTCGATCAGGTCGGTGGCCACGGTGGACAGGTTTTTGGCAGTCATGGTGTTTCCTTGGGGTGGGTTGGAAGATGCACCATCATCAGGGTTTCCACTAGTGGCTGCAACCTAGCCGGGCGGGCTTTCTTAGGGGCGGCTGCCCAGAACCGGAGGGCCTTCGGGCTGCTATTCGCTCTGATTTTGATAGCTGCTTACGCTTGTCCATCAAGCGTTACAGGCCTTTTTTGGCTTGAAGTTCAGGCCAGAAACAGCGCCGGGTCCACCATGGTGCGGTTCAGCATCACGCCCCAGTGCAGGTGCGGGCCGGTGACGCGGCCGGTCGCGCCCACCGCGCCCAGGCGTGCGCCCGCGGGCAAGACCTCGCCGGTTTGCGCGTCCATGGCGCTCAGGTGGCAGTACATGCTGAGCAGCCCGCCGCCGTGGTCCAGCCAGACGGTGCCGCCGTTGAAAAAGTAGTCACCCACGTCGATGACCCGGCCCGGCAGTGGCGCTAGCACCGGCGTCCCCGTGCCGGCGGCGATGTCCATGCCGCTGTGCGGATTGCGCGCCTGGCCGTTGAAAACGCGGCGCAGCCCGAAGGAACTCGACTTGCGCCCCGGCACCGGCACCCGCATGCGCAGGGATGGGGGAAGTGGCTGGCTGAAGGTCGCGATCACGGTTTCCTGGTGCGCGCGTTCGCGTTCGTAACGCGCCAGGTCCTCGGGCGACAGGTCCACCGTGCGCGGCGAGACTTTCAGTTGTTGTTCGCTGTAACGTTTGGGCGCGATGTTGTAGTTGAGCTGGCGCAGGCCTTCTTCCGGCGTGCGCACGCTGATGCTGGCCTCGCCGGGCGCCGCCGCCAGCGGGATGCCGACGATGGCCGTCCAGGCGATTTTGTCGCCCACCACCAGCAGCGGCAGTTCGCCCTGCTGCGCCACCGGCCGCTGCGCTGACGGGCCCAGCGGCAGGCGCGCCACGCCGCCGGGTACCTGTGAGGGGCGGGGCCAGACAGCGGATGCATCGGAAGATGTGGCGGCGAAGCCCGCGCCGGGCAGGGCCAGCAGGCCCAGGGCGCCCAGCAGCGCCGTGCGGCGCGACAGCCCAGGCTCGCGGGTGGTCAGGTGGGCTGCAGAAGAAGACACGCTCACAGGCGGGGGTTTATGCCTTTTCCCAGACGATTTTGCCGTCGCGCAGGTAGTCGTCGAACTGGGTCTTGGGAATCGCCGTCACGCCGGCCACGCCGTCGCCGGCGTCCCAGCTCAGGGTCGCGCTGTCCGGCTCCAGCGCCACTTCCACACGCCCGGGCGGGATCACGATGGGCGCGCCGTCACCGGGGGTGAAGGTCACTTCGCCGACGATGGTTGCGAATTGGGGCATGGAAGTCTCCTTGTGGGTTGCGGTTATCTCTTCATGCCATTAAGCCTGAGAGGCGTGCCGCAACGTGTCAGCCAACAGCGCTTTTCAACACCGCCAGCAGGGATGCTCTTATCCGCAGCTCGCAGCCGTGCTGCGCCGGAAGGTCGCGCCCTGGGCCAGCGCCATGTTGCCCTGCGCCGCGCTGATGCGCAAGGCATCACCCTCGGCCTCCAGCACCAGCTCGCCGCTGCTGCCCGCGGGCGTGCGCAGCTCGCTGCCGCTGATGGTGCCGGCCAGCGCGCGTGTGCGCTGGCGCCAGCCCAGCGTGCCGGTGAAGGTCTGGTACGTTTGGGTCAGCGTGATGCTGGCGCCGCGCAGCAGCCCGCCCGCGCACCACAGGCCTTCGACCCGCGCGGGCACCGTCCACAGATGGACCTTGCTCGACTTCTGCAGGCCCACCGCCTTGTCGGGCACCTCCACCACCGTCGTGCGGTCCGGCTTCCATTCGCCCATGTCCCAGTCGTGCGACACGATGCGGGTGCCGGGCTTGAGTGCCAGCAGGGCCGGGCGCAACTGCAAATTAAATTCCGGCAGCAGATACATGGTGATCACGGTTGCCGGCGCCAGGTCGGTCTTGAACAGGTCCTCGACGCGAAACTCGACCTTGTCTGCCACACCCGCGTTGCGCGCATTGGTAATACTTTTCTCGACCAGCGTCGGGTCGATCTCCACACCCAGGCCGGTCGCCTCGAACTTCTTCGCCGCCAGGATCACGATGCGCCCGTCGCCCGATCCGAGGTCGATCACATGGTCGCCACGCTTGACACCGGCGCTGCTCAACATCTCCAGCGTGACCTTGTCGGGAGAGGTGATGAAGGGGACTTCTTCGAGGGGTTGGGCGTGGGCTGCGAGTGGCGATACGAACAATGTGGCAAAAACTAGAACTAGCTGGGAAGGGGTGAAACTATGAGTTGACATAGAAGTAAGGCGTTTCAAAGAAGCTAACGTTCACTTTGCAGAGCAGGGGATGTTTTCGTGGCGGTTGTGAAAAGCGTTACCCGACGATCGGGCTGTGCTCCGATAGCTTTGTGAATGCGCGGTCCAACATTTCGTCAGGATTTTTCGGGATTCTCAATTGATCAAAAGCGTTGGCAATATCTTCCCTTGAAAGAAGCAAGATTTGATGCTTTGCGAGGCGGCCCTCTTCAGCTGCGATGCGAGATTTTGGAAGACCACAAACCAAGAATGCATCAACGCGCAAGTTGTGATTGCTGGCTTCAAGAACCTTCTTTAGAGCATTACGTCGATCTACCAGTTTCCCAACTTTGGTTTCAAAATCTGAAGTCTTGATCGTGCATTCAATTATTGCAAGCTTCCCGCCTGGGGTTGTTACGACGATATCCGGCGCTTCGGCTTCGACCTGAATTGCAGGGGAGAATCCCAGAAGGAAAAGAAGTGAAGCTACGCCCTTTTCAAACCCAACTGAGTCGGTGGTATCAATGAGTGATTTTCGGAGTTGCTTCAGATCTTTATCAAATAGTTGGGTGGCTACGTATCGAGCATTTGCCGCTTTTCCAGGATCAAAAAACCAGCGACGCATAACTGTCCGATCCCCAGCTATCAGCATTGCCAGAACGCTATCCGCGTTGGTCAACGGCAAATCAAGCAAGCCAGTCCTGAGGCCGTCTTTTGCGCGCTGCCAACTGATCGACGCGCTGACGTGTTTGCGAGTCTCGATGTTGAGACCGGGATATTCTCTTATCGCTAGTTGAATGTTTGACCGTGAATATTTGGAATGTGACTTCAGTGTCAATAGAAGTCGATTTGATTGCAAGTTCGATTCGTCTAGTGAAATTACCACTGGCGGGTGAACGCGGATGTTGATGCTGCTGGATTGTCCGTTTACGCGGGTATCTGAAAGCTGAAGCCAAGAACAAAGATCTGCCATGCCATCAAAAGGCGGCGTGATTTGTCTAAGCGTTTGATCGTTTCGCAAAGTCTCCGCGGAGGACGGCGGCGCGGTTCGCGCTCCTGAAATTTGAAGATGAAGATCGAAAAGCCAGCTGTCTCGATTTGGCATCTCCGAAAAGTGCTCGAGGGGTGCACCAGTGGGAAGCGAGAGCCTCAAGCCGTTAGCGACCATCACGCCTTCAGCTGCGAGTGAAAATTTGCGCAGAATCTCTGCTTTTGAAAGCGACGCTGTGAATTCCTGACCAGCGATTAGGGAGCCGAATTCAATGGAAAAACTGGTTGGTTTGTTGTTCGCTAGTGGGGAGGCTACCAAAGACGCATCTAGAATTTGCAGCTTGCCATCGTGCTTGGTCGTTAGGTATCTAACGTCTAGCGAATATGAGTCGCATATCCATTCAGATGCTGATTGTAAAAACTCATCGCTGGCAGGAGTCTGACTCAATTATTTCCCCCAACTATCTTTCATCCCCGTCACCCGATTGAACACCGCTTTCCCCGCAGCGTGATCTTTGATGTCAGTGACAAAGTACCCATGCCGCTCGAACTGGAAGCGCTGGCCAGCTTCAACGTTCGCCAGTGAAGGCTCCACATACGCCGTGACAACGCTCAGGCTGTTGGGATTCAGGTTCTCCAGAAAATCTTTTCCATCCGCTTCAGGGTGCGCTTCGGTGAACAGGCGGTCGTAGAGCCGCACTTCGGCTTGCACCGCATCGTTGACGCCAACCCAGGTGATCACGCCCTTGACCTTGACCGCGTCGGAGCCCGGCGTGCCGCTTTTGGTGTCGGGGATCAGTGTGGCCTGGACTTCGGTGACATTTCCGTTTGCATCTTTGGTCGCGCCGGTGCATTCGATCACGTGGCCGTATTTCAGCCGCACCTTGTTGCCCGGGAACAAACGGAAGAAACCCTTGGGCGGGGTTTCTTCGTAGTCGGTGCGTTCGATCCAGACTTGCTTGCCGATCTTGAATTCGCGTTTGCCCTGCTCGGGGTGGTGCGGGTGGACCGGGGCGGAACAATCATCTAACGTGTTTACGCCCATGACCTCATCCCAGTTTGTCAGCACCAGCTTGACCGGGTCCAGCACGGCCATGGCGCGCGGGGCGACCGGGTCCAGGGTGTCGCGCAGTGCGCCTTCGAGCGTGCTGTAGTCGATCCAGCTGTCGCTTTTGGTCACGCCTATGCGTTCGGCAAACAGGTGAATCGCCTCGGGCGTGTAGCCGCGCCGGCGCAGGCCGACGATGGTGGGCATGCGCGGGTCGTCCCAGCCGCTGACGCGTTGTTCGTTGACGAGCTGGGCCAGCTTGCGTTTGCTGGTCAGCACATAGGTCAAATTCAGGCGCGCAAATTCGTACTGGCGCGGGTGCGGGCTAGCAATCAGGCCGCCTTCGGCGAGTTTGTCGAGCAGCCAGTCGTAAAAGGGGCGCTGGTCCTCGAACTCCAGCGTGCAGATGCTGTGGGTGATCTGCTCGAGCGCGTCCTCGATCGGGTGCGCATAGGTGTACATCGGGTAGATGCACCATTTGTCGCCGGTGTTGTGGTGGTGGGCGCGGCGGATGCGGTAAATCGCCGGGTCGCGCATGTTGATGTTGGGCGAGGCCATGTCGATCTTGGCGCGCAGCACGGCGGCGCCGTCGGCGAGCTTCCCATCGCGCATTTCGCGGAAACGCGCGATGTTCTCGGCAACCGTGCGGCTGCGAAAAGGGCTGTTCACGCCGGGTTTGACAAAATCGCCGCGGTGGATGCGCATCTCCTCGGCGCTTTGTTCGTCCACATAGGCGTTGCCGGATTCGATCAAATACTCGGCGGCGCGGTACATGAAGTCAAAGTAGTCGCTGGCCTGGTACAGGTTGGTCTCAGCGCCGTTGTGCCAGTCGAAGCCCAGCCACTGGACCGCGTCCTTGATGGCGTCGACGTATTCGCTGTCTTCTTTTTCCGGGTTGGTGTCGTCGAAACGCAGGTGGCAAACGCCCTCATAGTCGCGCGCCAGGCCGAAGTTCAGACAGATGCTTTTGGCATGGCCGACGTGCAAATAACCGTTGGGTTCGGGCGGAAAACGCAGGCGGACTTTGGCCGGGTCGGGCTGGCCGGCGGCATGGTGGGCGGCGTCGCCCGGGCTGCCGCCCCATCGCCTGCCGGCATACGTGCCTTTGGCCAGGTCGTGTTCGATGATCTGGCGCAGGAAATTGCTGGGTTTGTGGATTTCTTTGTCGGCGGGGGAGGTCATGGCTTGATTCTAGGGGGTGGGCGTCCCCGCAGGGCTCAGGTGGGATGCGGGCAGAGGGTCCCCAGGGTTACGTTTGGCTACGGACTTCACAGAGCATCCGGTAAGCGCTTGACGTCCCGTCGCGTTTAATAGCCACAAGGGCACATGCCCATAACCAGGAGAAAGCCAAGATGATCCAATCCATCACCCGTTCCGTTTCGTCCACCCGGGCCCTGCTGATGGCGGGCGCTGCTGCGGTGTTGTCCGTGGCTGCCATGGGTTTTTCCACAGGCGCCCATGCCCGCAGCGACGTCAATTTCTCGGTCGGGGTGTCCACCCCGGGCGTGGTGATTGGCGTCAGCAACGCCTACCCGGTCTACACCACCCCGGTGTATGGCCAGCCGGTCTACGGTTACCAGCAGCAGCCGGTTTATGTGCAGCCCCAGCCGGTGTACGTGCAGCCACGCCCGGTCTACCGTCCGCGCCCGATTTATGTGCAGGCGCCGGTGTATGTGGCGCCGCCTCCCGTGTATTACCGCGGCGGGCATCACTACCGCCACCACGGTCACCGTGACCGCGGTCATCGCGGCCACGGCCACGGTCATCGCCACTGACCCGGATTCGCCGGATTCCAGCGGGGTGACCATCGCCCCGCAAAAAAGCCCGCAGGGTGCAAGCCTGCGGGCTTTTTTCATGGCTTGCGCGGTTCAGGAATTGGCCTGGCGCCAGAACACGTAGTCGGCCTCGTAGGGCACGCTGACCCGCATGCCGAGTTCGGCCGAACTGCAGTTGCGTATGGACGGCAGGCCGCCCAGGGTGCGGATGCGCTGGATGTAGCTGATGTTGTTCAGTGTGCCCGGCAGGCTGGCCGGCTCGACGCGCGCGCGCTGCAGCGGCAGGTTGGGCGGGCCGTTGTCCACCTCGACAAACTCGCGCACCGCCAGCTCCGAGCCGTCGCGGTGTATCCAGGCGCGCGCGCTGCGGGCCAGCACGATGCTGTTGTTGAAGCTGTCGCGCAGCTCGATGCTGCGGTCACGCGGCAGCCAGGCGTACTCCCAGGGCGAGCGGCTGGTGGCCTGGCATTCGTACTGGAGCTGGCCGACGCCGCGGGCTTCCAGCACCGCCTGGTGGCCGGCAGGCACGCGGATGTCGGCGGGCAGGGTGGGCTGCCGGGTCAGGTACTCGGTGAGCGGCCGGGGCGCCGAGCAGCCGGCCATCAGGACGAGTGCGCCGGCGGCCAGCACCAGGGTGGGCAGGCGGCTGGCGGGGGAGCGCGTGGCAGTGTGTGTGTTCAAGAGATTTCCCGGTGAAAAAGCCCGGCCTGTTGTCCCGCCGGCGTGAGGTTCACGATCGATGCCAGGACAGGCAAGCCCATAAGGAAAGTCCGCAGGCTTGAACCTGCGGACTGGTTGTCAGTGCTGCTGAACAGCCCTGACGCCGGACACACCGTTTCAAGCGGTGTGGCGGAAACTGAAAGATAGTGACGAATGATTGCTTTCTGCTCAGTCAAATCATCGTGTTGCAGGCAATGTCGTAGGCGCCGTAGGCAGAACGGCTGCAATGCGTCACCGGCTTGCTCAGGCCCGCAGGCTTGACCACCAGGGTGTAGCTGACGGTTTTAGCCGTGGCGGCATAAAGCGCTGAAGTGTTGTTGTTTGACGCCGTGACGGGCGCGTCACTGCGGAGTGCCAGCGTGGTCACGGGCTCGTCGACCAGCACCCACTGCACGCGTCCATCGGCCAGTACGACGCGTTCATACAACACGCTGTCGTGGCCGGTGGCCATCAGGGAGGCGGGCTCGGGCGCTGCGGAAATGCGGCGGTAGATGTCGGTGGCGGGAGGGGTCGAGGAGAAGGCGGCCATCATGGCGGCGGTGCCGGTGACGACCAGCAGGGTCAGGGCCAAGCCGATGGCGAATGCGCGAATTGTGTTGTGTCTGCTTCTCATGGCAATCACCCCTTTTCAATTTCTGCTCTTCTCGTGACTTCAGTAAACGCTTTACCGCACGCCGGCGGTGTAGGAGGCGGACCACAAACAAAGCAGGCGGGCTTCCTGGCCCGGCCTGCCTTCAAGGGTTAACCCCGGGGACTTCAGCCCTGGCGCCAGAAGATGTAGTCGGCCTGGTAAGGCAGGGTCAGCTTCTCGCCGTTATTGAGCGCTGCGCAGGGCTTGGTTTTTTCAACGCCGCCCTTGGTGTTGATGCGCTGGACGTAACTGATGTTCTGCAGGGCGCCGGTGCCGGTGGACTGCGCGGTGGAGAGCTGCAGCGGAATCGTGTATTCGCCGTTGGGCGCTACCGAGATCTGGGTGGCGACCACACTTGAACCGTCCACGTGTTTGAAGGTGGCGGGCGGGCCGGAATAGGCGACCACGTCCTTGCCGGTGCGGTCCAGCAGGTTGGCCTGCGGACTCATCAGCACCCAGCCGTAAGGGCCGGTTGCGGTGGGTTTGCATTCGTAGTTGAGGATGCCGGTAGCGCGGGTTTCCAGCGCCACGCTGTGGCCTGCAGGCACCATCACGGCCTGCGGCAGGCGGTCCTGGCTGTAGACCTTGGGCAGCGGCGGTGCGCTGGAGCAAGCCGCCATGATCAGCGCGGTGCCGGTGACCAGCAGGGTGGTGCCCAGCAGGCTTTTGCCGGCGGTGCGAACGTGTGTGTTGGTGCTTCTCATTGCTTTTCCCCGGTTTGTTTTTGCCAGATGCCAGTAGAGCCGGGAACGATGTAAGCGTGTGTAGGACGCCTGACCGGCGCGCTGCAAGGCAACAGCGCTTCGTGCCGGCGTGCCGCCGGCTGCCCCTTGCCGGCCTTGCCCGGCGCCTTCTGGCGCCTACTGCCCGAAGCGCGGGCCGGTGCTCAGGAAGTCGAGTTCCAGCGCCGTGCCGCTGCGGTCCAGCACATGGTTGCGGTAGGGAAAGCGCCCGAAGCGGGCGATGATGTCACGGTGCTGTTCGGCAAAACGCAGGCTGCTGGTCAAGGTCGCGCGCAGGGCGTCGGGCGCATCGGCAGCCAGCTGGCGGAAGCGCCGCACGCCTTCTTCCTGCAGCGGCAGGTCTTCCGCGTGCATCAGCGGCATATACAGGAACACCCGGCCGACCCAGGGCAGCTTGCCGTCCATGCCCTGTGCCAGCGCGTCCCGCACCAGTTGCTGGGCGCGGGTATCGCCGGCAAAAGCCTGGGCCTTGCCGCGGTGGATGTTGCGCGGAAACTGGTCCAGCAGGATGACCAGCGCCAGCCGCTCCAGCGGGTCGGCCTCCCACCCGGCCAGGCCGCCGGCCAGCGCCTCGGCCACCCGCGCGCCGAAGCGGTCGGCGATCTGCCGGTCCAGTTCGGCACCGCCGCCGAACCACTGTTTTCCCATATCGCGGCTGGGCCAGCCCGAGGCGAAGCCCTCGCCCAGCCAGAAGTCGAGGATGGCGGCGGGGCTGGCGGCGTCGGTCATGGTGTCAGGAAGAAAAGATTACATCGCCCGGAACTGCTGGGCGTACAGCCGGCTGACGGCGAGTTTTTCCGGCCGGCCGCGCAGGCTCAGCGACAGCTTGCCGCTCTCGTCGCGGTGCACGCTGTCGATGGCCTCGGCCTGCACCACGGTGCCGCGGTGAATCTGCCAGAAGACCTGCGCGTCGAGCTGCGGCAGCAGTTCCTTGAGCGGCGTGCGGATCAAATATTCGTGGCTGGCGGTCAGCACGCGGATGTATTTGTCGGCCGCCTCGAAATACAGCACCTCGGCCACCGGCACCATGCGGATGCTGCTGCCCACGCTGGCCTGGATCACCTTGATCGGGGCGGCAGCTGCCGGCGCCTGCCCGGCGGCCAGCAGCTGCCGCAACTGGCCCAGCGCCTGGTCCAGGCCGGGGCTGATATCTGCTCCTGAATTGATAGCTGCCTGCGCTCGTCCGGCAAGGGCCAGCTGCACTTTTGACACGGTTTTTTGCAGGCGCGCCGGCTGCACCGGCTTGAGCAGGTAGTCGACCGCCTGGGCTTCGAAGGCCTGCACCGCGTACTGGTCGTAGGCGGTGACAAACACCAGCGCGGGAAAGGCCTTGTCCGCGGGCCACGCGTCGGCCAGCTCGGCCGCCGCTTCCAGCCCGCCCAGGCCGGGCATGCGGATGTCGAAGAACAACACCTCGGGCTGCAGCGCCAGCGCCTGCGCCACCGCGGAAGTGCCGTCGCCGACGGTGGCCAGCACCCGCAGCGCCGGCCAGGCCTGCGCCAGCTCGGCCTGCAACGCTTCAGCCAGCAGCGGCTCGTCTTCGGCGATCAGGGCGGTGGCGGGCTGGTTGCTGCTCATGCTTGATAGGGAAACCGGGCTGTAGCCCTTGTTCCACCTGCGTGAACAGCTACCAATTCGATAGCGCTCTCGGCGCCGTGGCTGCTGGCCAAGCGTTCGCGCACCTGCGCCATGCCGAAGCCGGTGCGTTGGCTTTCGGTCCCGGACAGGCCGACGCCGGTGTCGATGACGTCCAGCACGATGTGCTGGCCCTCGCGGCGCGCGCTGACGGTGATGTGGCCGCCGGCGACCTTGGGTTCCAGACCGTGCTTGATGCTGTTTTCAACCAGCGGCTGCAGCAGCAGCGTGGGCACCGGGTGCTGCGCCAGCGCCTCGGGCAGGTCCAGGGTGTAGGACAGGCGCGGGCCCATGCGGATCGCCATCAGCTCGAGGTAGTCGCGCACGCGGTCGAACTCGGCCTGCAGGGTGTGGGTGGCCTGCAGCGAGGCGCCCAGCGTGGCGCGCAGGTAGGCGATCATGTGGTCCAGCATCACCTGGGCGCGCTGCGGGTCGCTGCCGATCAGGGCGCGCAGGTTGGCCAGGGTGTTGAACAGCATGTGCGGCTCGAGCTGGGTTTCCAGCAGCTTGAGCCGCGCCTCGCTGGCGTGCTGGCGCGCCTCCGTCATCTTGCGCTGCAGGTAGGCGCTTTTGTTGACCGCGTAGAAGTAAAAGCTGCCGACGATGCCGGCGATCGCGGTGATCAGGATGGAGCTGCGGAGCTGGGACGGGTCCTGGTGGCCGGCGCCCGGTGGGTACCAGCCGTAGTACTGGCACAAGGCGTCGGCGATCCCGGTGCCGCCGACGTAACCCAGCACAATCGCGCCCAGCACCAGCGCCAGGGCGGACCAGCCCTGGGGCCAGCCGGTCTCGGCGCTGGAAGGAAACAGTTCGCGGCCCAGGTCGATGACGGCCCAGGTGATGGTGGCGATCAGCAGCGAATACACCAGCGGCGGGCCATACGGCTTGTCCGGCACGAAGGCGTACTGCAGGGTGGCGATCGCCAGGGCAAACGCCATCACCTGCAGCATGTGCCTGAACTTCGCCAGCCAGTCGATGGTCCTCACAGCAGACGGGGCTGCGGAGATGGGGCCGGGTTCAGGGCGCATCGTGCCCGCGCTGCAGACGCTCGCGTTCCTTTTGCACCAGGTGGTCGCGCAGGCCGTTGCCGTTGCCCAGCACGAACACCGCCACGCCGTGCAAGGTCAGGCCGAGGCCCCAGCCGAGGAAAGGAAAAACCGACCAGGGCCGGCTGCCGAAGCCATGGCGCGACAGGGCAAGCAGCAGCAGGTTCACGGTCACGAAAAAAAACGCATGCACATACCAGCCGAGCTTGGCGGCGGCGCGTTTATGCGCCAGGCGTTCGAGGGCTTCCGGGCTGCGGGGCGGGATCATGCGGCTCATTCTAGGGGAGCAGGTGCCTGCGCATGAAGGCGGTGATCTTGCGGTAGACCGCGGGCAACTCGCCTCGATCAAAACCGGGTGGCCCGAGCAGCAGGTCTCTGGCGATGGGCGACAGCTTGTCAAGCGGCGGCGGGGGCGACAGCACAGCGCCATGGCCACCGGTTGGCAGGTCGGCCAGCAGTTCGCAGGTCTTGCAGGCTTGCAGCACCTGCGCGCTGTGAAACTGGGGTATCAGCCATTGGTCTTGCTGCGCGGTCACCAGGCCGAGTGGCACACGGGGCGCGGCCAGCGAAGCCATGTCGAAGTCCGCGGCCAGCGGTACGGCGGCAACCACGGCGCGTATCCGTGGTTCGGCATGAACCTGCCAGGTGCTATCGCTGAATTTCTGGCGGATCACGAAAAGCGAGACGGTTTTTTTCAGGCCGTCGAACATGCCGCCCGTCAGCCGGGTGGTGAGTCCGACGCAGGTATGGAAGTCCTCGGCGATGTGCGCTTCGCAATGCCGGGCGAGCTGCGCCGGCGACCAGCGCCCGCCGGCCAGGCTCAGGGCCGTGTGGCCGCCAGCCGACATGCCGTACATGCCGACCTTGTCCAGCGCCAGCAGCGGCGCAAAACGCGGGTCGCGCGCCACCGCGTCGATGGCGCGCGAGACCTCGGCCGGCCGCTGCCGCCAGCTGTCGGGCCCGGGGCTGGACGGGTCGGTGTAGTTGTCGCCGCGGTGCCGCGGCAATGCGACCACAAAGCCGTCGTCGACCAGGCTGCGTGCCAGGTCGGTGTAGGTCCAGGGTGAACCGCCGGAGCCGTGCGACATGACAATCAGCCGGCCGTTGCCGCGCACCGGCGGGCCGTGGCGGTCGAGTTGAAGGGAATACGTGCCCATCTGGACGCGCTCGCCGTCGCCTGCGCTGGGGTAAAAGACCGTGACCAGGCCGTCGTCCTGCGGGCCGGCGAGTTCGGTGAAGCCCATGCCGGCCTGGGCCAGGCCGGCCAGCGCCAGGCACAGGCCGGCGGTGGTGATACGCAATTGCTTGATGGACATGGCAATCTCCCTGGCAAACAATGATCAGGCGGCGACAAACTGCCCGTGCAGGCCCAGTGGCAGGCCGTAGGGCAGCGTGACACGGGCGACCGGGCCGGCGTTGACCGCAGCGGCATCGAACACCGACAGCGCGCTGCGCTCGCTGGGCCAATGGTAGGCCGTGCCCAGCACCCAGCCCTGGCCTTCGGGCGCGCTGCGCGAGGCCGGCACATAGACATGCTCCTCCGCAATCCAGCCCGCGCCATAAACGTGGCGCTGCTGCCGGTCGCCGTGCAGCGTGGCGACGCTGTCGAACCCTTCCACCCGCGCGTCCATGCCGCGGCTGCGTGCTGCCAGGGTGGTGAAGCGTGTGGGCAGGCCGTGGCGCGCCGGGTGGATGCGCGGGAACTCCACACCGCTGGCGTCCAGCGCCTGCATCTGCGCCTGGCCGGTGGCCGGGTTCAGCGTGATCTGCGTCCAGCGCGGCTGGTGCGCGTAGCCGGCCTGCCGCGGCTGGTCCACCTGCATCTTCCGCATCGCGCCCAGGATGTCGGGCTGGGCCACAAAACGGATCTGCACCGTGCCGCCCTGTTCCCAGGCATTGGCCAGGTGAAAGACGCCGGTGGCCGGCAGCTCGAAGCGCTGCACCTTGAAGTCGGCCTTGTCCACCAGCAGCACCACCAGCGGCGATTTTTCTTCCCAGCGGTAGTGCGAGAGCCGGTCGCCCGCGCCGGACGCTGCGGAAAACATCAGCGGCATCAGCAGGAACACCAGGTGGCGTTCGGTGATGGCAAAGTCATGCACCATGTCGGCTTGCGGCGCGGCCAGCACATGCCGGCGCCGCAATTCGCCGGCCGGGCTGATCTCGTACAGCAACAGGCTGCCGGTGCCGGGCATGTAGCCGAAGTTCCACACCGTCCCGTCGGGCGCCACCCGCGGGTGCGCCGAGAAGGGCGCACCCTGGGTATCGGGCGACCACACCTTGAAGCCTTTGGCCTGCAGGCTGTCGGGGTCTACCGCCAGCGCCGAGCCGGCTTCCCACAAGGCGAACAATTCGCGGCTGGCCGGCAGCGACAGCAGGTTGATGTTGGCCGGGTTGACGCTGTCCGGCCCCAGCATGGGCCGCGCGTCGGGCAGCGCTTGGGCAAAGCCCGGGTACAACAGCCGGCCTGCCGCCTCATCGGCCTGCAGCTTGGGTGTGGCCAGCAGTACGCCGCGGTGTGAGACGCGGCCGTCCTGGAAGCGGAAGGCCTGCAACATGCCGTCGCCGTCAAACCAGTGGTTCATGGCCACGCCGCCGAGTTCGCGCCGCGCCGGGCCCACGCGGTACAGCGTGCCGGTCAGCGCAGCCGGCCAGCGGCCTGCTATGCGCAAGGGCCCGCTGTCCAGCGGTGCTTTCAGGGGCCCGTTGTGCGGGGCGTAGCTGCTGCGCCAGGCGTCCTGTGGCGTGGCCGCACGGCCCCAGCCGGCGGCTCCGGCGGCAGCGGTGCCCAGGGCGGCCAGCGCGGCGCGGCGGTTGATGCTGAAGTTCATGGGGGCCTCCGCTTATTTCAGGTCGAAGCTGTGTTGCAGCGCGCCGTCTTCCATCCGAAAGGCGGCGTCTGCAAACGGCGGCGGGCCGGCCATGCCGCGCGCATTGCGGCTGAAGCCGTAGGGCTCGGTCGGCAAACCGAAGAGGTTGCTGTCCAGCTGGTTGTTGCTGTTTTCGTCGAGGTAGGCGGTCAGCGCGTAGTCGCCGGCAGGCAGGCCGGCGAACTGCAACGAGGCCTTGCCCTCGACCGCCTGGGCCACGGCCGTGCGCAGCGGCGTGCCGCGTGGGAAGCCCTCGGCCTTGTCGAATACCGCGGCGCGCACGGCGCCTTGCCGCTGGCTGGGAATGTTGACTTCGATGCTGAGGTCGCCCGCATGGGCGCTGGCCGCTGCCAGCAGGACGGGCAAGGCAGACAGGAGGGGAAACAGGGTTCGGGTGGACATGGAAACCTCGCTGGAACAGTGGGTTGAAACGGATGAAGGGATCGAAAAATTCACCAGGGGTCGCGCTGCAGCGTGAGGCGTTCGCGCTCCTGCTGCACCAGGCGTTCGTGCAGGCCGGCGCCACCGGTGAGCAGAAACACCACGGCGCCGTGCACCGCCAGTCCCAGGCCCCAGCCGAGCAGCGGAAAGACGGCCCAGTGGCGCCCGCTGGACAGCGACAAGGCGAGCAGCAACAGGTTGACCAGCAGGTAGACCGTGGCGTGGATGTACCAGCCCAGCTTGGCGCCGGCGCGTTTGCGCGCCAGTTGTTCCAGGCGGGTGTCGGGCAGGGCCGTGCTTGTGTGGGGGGTGGTCATGGCGATTCCTTTCAGGTGGGGAGGAGCGGGGACGAAGACGGGGCGGCTGCGGGCTGCAGGGCCAGGCGCCAGAGACGGGCGGCGCGTCCGGCGAAGGCGCCGCTGAAGATGCCGTAGAGCGCGCCTACCACCAGGGGGTACTGGCTGTCGTGGGCCAGGCCGGGCTGCATGGCCAGATCCACGCCGACGATGTATTTGGTCAGGAAGATGCCGAGGATCAGCACCAGCGGCAGCCAGCTGCCCGGGACCCGGAAGCTGCGGCTGGCCGCGTCATGACGTGTGCCGGCAGGCGCCGACGTCATGGCGACCAGGCCACCCAGCAGCAGCGCGCCGGCAAGCCAGACCAGCACGACGTAGCCGAACAGCGGTGACTTGCCGAAGGCGGACACGGTGCCCCACAGCGACAGGCCGGTCATGGCGAGCGGCATGACGGCCATGCGCAACTGGCTCACCCGGCGATCGCGCGTCTGGCTCAGGCCCAGCGCCAGCAGGACGGCGAACAGGCCGCCGACCCACGGCGGGGTCCTGGTGAGGATGGCGCCCAGCGCCTCGGGGTGCTGCGCGACAAGCTGGATAAACATGGTGATCTCCTTGGCTAAGGCGGGTTTGTCTGTGGGACGGACTTTGCCCAGCCTGGCCAACCGGCGCCAGCGGCTTGCGACGAAATGCCGGCGGCGCGGCGCGAAATGCAGGGCGGGGGCGTGAGCGGCGAAGCGCAGGACGTCGTGAGCCCGCGGCGATAATCAGCCCTTATCTTTCTGGAGCGTGCGTGGACATCACATTGCTGATCAAGGCGGCCATCATGGGCATCGTCGAGGGGTTGACCGAGTTTTTGCCGATTTCCTCCACCGGCCACCTGATCCTCGCCGGCGCGCTGCTCGGTTTTGACGACGCCAAGGCCAAGGTCTTCGACATCGCCATCCAGACCGGCGCCATTTTTGCCGTGATCCTGGTGTACTGGCAGAAGATCCGCGATACGCTGGTGGCGCTGCCCACCGAAAAACAGGCGCAGCAGTTTGCGCTCAATGTGTTCGTGGCTTTTGTACCGGCGGTGCTGCTGGGCCTGCTGTTCGGCAAGGCCATCAAGGCCAACCTGTTCACGCCGGTGGTGGTGGCGACCACTTTCATCATCGGCGGCTTCATCATCCTGTGGGCCGAGCGGCGCCAACAGGCCAACCCGGCCATGGCGCGTGTCCAGGAGGTCGAGGCCATGACCCTGAAAGACGCGATCAAGGTCGGCCTGGTGCAATGCCTGGCCATGATTCCCGGCACCAGCCGCAGCGGCGCGACCATCATCGGCGGCATGTTGCTGGGCCTGTCGCGCAAGGCGGCCACCGATTTTTCGTTTTACCTGGCGATCCCGACGCTGATAGGCGCGGGGGTCTACAGCCTGTACAAGGACCGCGCGCTGCTGTCGGTGGCGGATCTGCCGATGTTCGGTGTCGGCCTGCTGTTTTCATTCATCAGCGCCTGGCTGTGCATACGCTGGCTGCTGCGTTATATCGCGACCCACAGCTTTGTGCCTTTTGCCTGGTACCGCATCGTGTTCGGTATCGTGGTGCTGGTCACGGCGCAGATGGGGTGGGTGCGCTGGGCGGGGTGACTCTGCTGGAGGGTCATCCCCGGACCGGATGCGGGATCCATATTGGATAACTCGTGCAACTTGGCTTGCCAGCAAGCCGGGTCTCGCCCCGGCGGGCGAGTTACTTTTCTTTGTCTCGCCAAAGAAACCTAACGAAAAGAAAGGCGACCCGATGGTCTGGGTCCCTTCGCTTCGCTGCGGGCAACCTGCGGTGCTCGCCGAAAACGGGGCCGGGCTCGAACTCGCCTTCGGCTCAGACAATCGCCCGTCCTGATCCGTTTTCGGCTGCGCTCCTCGGCCCAGCCCGACGGGTGAGAAGAAGACCCAAATACCAATACCAATCCGGAGTCCTTGAAGCGCGCAGCGCTTCAAGGACGGGAATCTCAACAGACCGTCATGTGTGCACGCGAGCGCAGCGCACGCGGCCAAATGAAGTCCCCCTCTTTCGCCCAGCGGGGCGAGAGAGGGGCTAGGGGAGTGAGTGGGGAGTCAAGCCCCCATCATGTTCCGAAGCGAAGCCTCGATGGCCGCTGCGGTGGCCACCGGCTTTTCCATCGGAAACAGGTGGCTGCCGTCGAGCATCATGATGCGGCCCTTGGTGACTTTTTCGGTCATGGCCATGCCGACCTGTTTCATTTCGGCCGACTGGCGTCCGCCGATGAAGGCCACCGGGCACTTGAGCGGATGGCGCTTGAGTAAGCCTTCGAGGTTGTGCGGCAGGGTGTTGTAGATCGCGGTTTCCACGTCGCGGTCGAAGCTGAGCATGCGCTGGTTGTCGCCTTCGCCCTGCGCGTCGTGCGTGCCGTATTCGATGTAGTCCAGCAGCACCTGCTCGTCCCACTGGGCAAAGGCCTTTTTGCTGCGGAAATGCGCCAGCACCTCGGCCTGGCCCAGCCACTGGTGTCTGCGCTTGCGGCTGACGGCGCCCGGCGAGATCGAGCCCACCAGTTGCGCGCGTTTGGCCACGCTCAGTGCCGCTGCGCGCCAGCCGCCCAGGATGGGTGAGTCGATCAGCAGCACGCCGCGCACCGGCTGGCCGCCCAGCTCGGGGTTGCGTGCCGCACACATCAGGCTCAGGAAGCCGCCCAGCGAGTGGCCGACCAGGAACACCGCTTCGCCGGTTTTTTCCACCGCTTCGGCGCTGAAGTCGGCCAGCTGCTGCACCAGGTGCGGCCAGTTGCTGGTGACCGGGTAACGCGGGTCGTGGCCGAATTTCTCGATCGCCCGCACCTGGAAGCCGCGCGCCTTCAGGCTCTGGAACAGCACGCCGTAGGTGCTTGCGGGAAAGCTGTTGCCGTGGGAAAAAACGATGAGGGGTTTGGGAACAGCCGGCACTAAATCAGCTTTTCTTCAGGCGAGGTGATTTTCTTGAGCGGCTGGTTGCGCGTGAGCGGGGTCAGCAGCGGCACCTGGGTTTCGCCGCCGGTCCACATCGGGTCCTCGATGCTGTCGAACACCTCGCGCAGCTTCTTGCCCCAGTTGTCATGCAACATGCGGAAGTAGGGGTTCTCGTGGTCGATGCACACCACCTTGTCGGTCTGCAGCGAGTTGACTTCATAGACCACCATGTCCAGCGGCAGGCCGACCGACAGGTTGGACTTGAGCGTGGAGTCCATGGACACCAGCGCACACTTGGCGGCTTCGTCCAGCGGGGTGTCGGGCGTGATCACGCGGTCCAGCACCGGCTTGCCGTATTTGGACTCACCGACCTGGAAGTAGGGCGTCTCGGGCGTGGCTTCGATGAAGTTGCCGGCCGAGTACACCTGGAACAGGCGCATGCCCTCGCCGCGGATCTGGCCGCCGAAAATCAGCGAGACATTGAACTCCACACCCGCGTGTTTGAGGTCGTCGGCATCACGCTCATGCACGCGGCGGATGGCCGCACCCAGCACACGCGCGGCGTCGAACATGCTTTTGGCGTTCCAGATGGTGACGGGCGGGCCGCCGTCCGGGTCCTTGAGCTGCTCGACCTGCAGGATTTCGCGCACCGACTGCGAGATCGACAGGTTGCCGGCTGACAGCAGCACCATGAAGCGGTCCTCCGGCTTTTCATAAATGATCATCTTGCGGAAGGTGCTGATCTGGTCCAGCCCGGCGTTGGTCCGGGAGTCCGAGAGAAACACCAGGCCGGCGTTCAGTTTGATGGCGACGCAATATGTCATGAGAAATCGATAGTGGGTGAAAAATCAACTCGCGGCAAGCTTTTTGAGTTGGTAGAGGGCGTCCAGCGCTTCGCGCGGGCTCAGCAGGTCGGGATCGATGCCGCCCAGGGCTTTCTCGACAGCGCTGGCTTCAGGGGTGGCCTGCTCCGGCGGCGCGGCGAACAGGTCGACCTGGGCGCGGGTCGCGTCCTGCTGGGTTTCGAGGGCCGCCAGCGCGTGGCGGGCGTGGTTGACCACACCGGCCGGCACGCCGGCGAGTTTGGCCACGGCGATGCCGTAACTCTTGCTGGCCGGCCCGGGTTCGATGTGGTGCAGGAACACGATGTCGGCGCCGGACTCGACCGCGCTGACATGCACATTGACGGCGCCGTGATGCCGCGCCGGAAACTCGGTCAGCTCGAAATAATGGGTGGCGAACAGCGTGAAGGCCTGGGTCTTGTTGTGCAGGTGGGCGGCGATGCCGCCGGCCAGCGCCAGGCCGTCGAAAGTGGAGGTGCCGCGGCCGATCTCGTCCATCAGCACCAGCGAATGCGGTGTGGCGGCGTGCAGGATCTGCGCGGCCTCCAGCATCTCCAGCATGAAGGTGGACTGCGCATTGGCCACGTCGTCGGCCGCGCCTATGCGGGTCAGGATGGCGTCGATGGGGCCGAGCCGGCAACTCGCGGCCGGCACGTACGAGCCCATGCTGGCCAGCAGCACGATCAGCGCGACCTGGCGCATGTAGGTGGACTTGCCGCCCATGTTGGGGCCGGTGATGATTTGCATGCGGCTTTTGCCGCCCAGGTCGCAGTCGTTGGCGATGAAGGCACCGCCGCCGGTTTCGCCGAGGCGGGCCTCGACCACCGGGTGCCGGCCTTCGCGGATGGCGATGCAGGGTTCCTTGACGAACACCGGCGCCGTCCAGTTCAGCGTGAGCGAGCGTTCGGCCAGCGCGCACAGCGCGTCCAGGCTGGCCAGCGCACGCGCCAGGCGGCTGAGCGCAGGCACAAAGGCCTGCAGTTCATCGAGCAACTGCTCGTACAGCCATTTTTCGCGGGCCAGCGCACGTTCCTGGGCCGACAGCGCCTTGTCCTCGAAGGCCTTGAGTTCGGGCGTGATGTAACGCTCGGCGTTTTTCAGGGTCTGGCGGCGCCGGTAGTCGTCGGGCACCTTGCTCGCCTGGCCCTGCGTGACCTCGATGTAAAAGCCGTGCACCTTGTTGAACTGCACCCGCAGGTTGCTGATGCCGGTACGGGCCCGTTCGCGGCCTTCGAGATCCAGCAAAAATCCGTCGCAGTTGGTCTGGATGGCGCGCAGCTCGTCGAGGTCGGCGTCACAGCCGTGGTTGATCACGCCACCGTCGCGGATCAGCGCGGCAGGCTCGTCCAGCAGGTAGCGCCCCAGCAGCGCTGCACCGTCCGACGGCGCCTGCAGATCCTCAAAAATGGTGATCAAAAGTGCTGAGAGCCCATGCTGGCCGGGCGTGAGCTGCTCTGTTTTTTGTAGCGTCTGGCGCAATGCCACGAGTTCACGCGGGCGCACCTGGCGCAGCGCGATGCGGGCGGTGATGCGTTCGACGTCGCTGCAGCCGCGCAGCCCGGCGCGCAGCTGGTGGTGCAGGCCGGCACGCAAGTCGGTGATCGCGTCCAGCCGCGCCTGCGCCTGGCTGCGCTCGCGGCGCGGGTTCAGCAGCCAGCTTTTGAGGGCACGGCTGCCCATGCCGGTGCTGCAGGTGTCGAGCAGCGAAAACAGCGTGGGCGAATCCTCGCCGCGCAGGTTTTGCGTGAGCTCGAGGTTGCGGCGTGTGGTCTGCGGCAGTTCGATCAGCTCGCCGGATCGCACCACCTGCAGGCTGTGCACATGCGGCAGGGTCCGCCCCTGGGTGTGTTCGGCATAACCGAGCAGCGCGGAGGCCGCGGCATGGGCGTCCGGCAGGGCCTCGGCGTTCCAGGACGCCAGCGAGGCGACCTGCAGCTGCGCCAGCAGGCGGCGCGCACCGAGTGCCGCATCGAACTGCCAGGCCGGGCGCGCGCTGAGGGCGCAGCGCCCGGTCTTGAGGCGCTGCTCGAAGGCCGGCGTGACCTCGACGTTGTAGAGCAGCTCGCTGGGGCCTATCCGGGCGACCCAGGCTTCGAGTTCGTCGCTGGCGCAGTGCGCCAGGTGGATCACGCCCTGGGTCACGCTGAGCCAGGCCAGGCCGCAGTTGTTGCGAAGGCCCTGGTGCACCGCCAGCAGAATCGCTTCGCTCTTGTCGCTGAGCAGTTCGGTGTCGGTCAGGGTGCCGGGCGTGACGACCCGCACCACCTTGCGTTCGACCGGCCCCTTGGCGGTGGCGACATCGCCGACCTGCTCGCAGATCGCCACCGATTCGCCGAGCTTGATGAGTTTGGCCAGGTAGCCTTCGAGTGAATGGAAGGGCACGCCCGCCATCACCACCGGCTCGCCGGCCGACTGGCCGCGCCGCGTCAAGGTGATGTCCAGCAGGCGCGCAGCCTTTTCGGCGTCGGCATAAAACAACTCGTAGAAGTCGCCCATGCGGTACAGCAGCAAGGTGTCCGGGTAGTCGGCCTTCAGTCCCAGGTACTGGACCATCATGGGCGTGTGTTTCCCGGCCGCGGCAGGGGCGGTGTCGGCGTTCTCCGGAAGGGCGTCGGACGGGGAAAGGTTCACGGGAGCTTGGTGCGTGGGGAAGGCCGGCTGGAACAGGCACCGTCCAGCGGCGCCACAGCATGGCCGGGGAAAATAATAGCACTTGCGCCGGGACAGGCGCGGCGCTGCTGCGCTGCAGGCGAAAACAGGGCTGTGTAAAGCGACATTTCACTACAAATATTCCGGCCACCCCCCGCTAAACTCAAGGACGCTACCGCACGAAAGTGCGCCCAGCCCGCACAAAAATCCAACCAAGGATCCGTCATGACCGAGGAGTTCCGTTCGCCCATCCCTTCCGGCACCGCGCTGGCCGAATGTGATGTGCTGGTCATAGGCGGCGGTCCCGCCGGCGCCACCGCCGGCGCCCTGCTGGCGCAGCGCGGCCACAAGGTGGTGGTGCTCGAAAAAGAGCATCACCCGCGTTTTCATATCGGCGAGTCGCTGCTGCCCGCCAATTTGCCGCTGCTGGAAAAGCTCGGTGTGGCCGATGCCGTCAAGGCCATCGGCATGGAAAAGTGGGGCGCCGAGTTTGTTTCGCCCTGGCATGAGGCGAAGAGCCAGACTTACGAGTTTGCCGATGCCTGGGACAAGTCCATGCCGTTTTCCTACCAGGTGCGGCGCTCCGAATTCGATGAAATCCTGATCCGCAATGCGGCCCGCCTCGGCGCCGAGGTGATCGAAGGCTGCCGTGTCAAGGGCGTGGCGTTCGCGCCCGATGGCAGCGGTGCCACGGTACAGGCGCAGCGCGACGACGGCAGCAGCGCCGGCTGGCGCGCACGGTTTGTGGTCGACGCTTCGGGGCGCGACACCGTGCTGGGCAAGCAGTTCGACATCAAGCACCGCAATCCCAAACACAACAGCTCGGCGCTGTACGGCCACTTCACCGGCGCGACACGGCTTGCCGGCCAGGCCGAGGGCAACATCACGATTTTCTGGTTCGACCACGGCTGGTTCTGGTTCATTCCGCTGGCCGACGGCTTCACCAGCGTGGGCGCGGTGGTCTGGCCGCACTACCTGAAGACGCGCACCAAGCCAGTGAAGGACTTTTTCCTCGACACCATCGCCCTGTGCCCGGCCCTCGGCGAGCGCCTGGCCCAGGCCACGCTGTCGTCGGACGTGGAAGCCACCGGCAATTTTTCCTACGCCTGCGAGCGCACGCATGGCCCCGGCTACGTGATGATCGGTGACGCCTTCACCTTCATCGACCCGGTGTTTTCATCGGGCGTGATGCTGGCCATGCAGGGCGGCTTTGTCGGCGCCGAAACGGTGGACACCTGCCTGCGCGAGCCGGCGAAAGCGGCAGCGGCGCTGGCGCACTTCGACCGCCAGGTGCGCAAGGGTCCGAAGGAATTTTCCTGGTTCATCTATCGCGTGACCAACCCGACCATGCGCGACCTGTTCATGGCGCCGCGAAATGACTGGCGCGTGAAGGAGGCCTTGTTGTCCATGCTGGCCGGCGATATTTTCGGCAAGACGCCGATCTGGCGTTCGCTGCGGATACTCAAGGGCATTTTTTACATCTCGTCGGCCTTGAACCTGAAGCGTTCCTGGAAGGCCATGCGCCTGCGCAAGGCCAATATCCGTGTGGTGGATGCGGCAGACCCGCCGGAAGTCGCGGTCCACGGCGCACCCCTGGCCCATTGAGTCATGGACTACAAGCCGCACGCCCTGCTCGACAAACCGCTGGAGATCCACGTCAGGCCCACCCGTCTGCACGAGAGCCTGCGGATGTACCTGGGCTACCTCGTGCTCGGCGTGATCTGCCTGAGCGTGACGCTGCTGGCCTTTCCGATGCGCGCGCTGTTGCCGCGCGCGCTGAGCAAACGCCTGGGACGGCGGCTGGTGACCCACACCACGCGCGCCTACCTGCACTTCCTGACACGCATGGGCGCCTGCCGCTTCGACCTGTCCGCGCTGGATGAACTCCGGGACGGCCCGGCCATGGTGATCGCGCCCAACCATCCCTGCCTGCTCGACGCCGTGATGATCCTGTCGCGCCTGCCCGATGCGGCCTGCATCATGAAGGCGGAACTGGTCAACAGCGTGTTCTTCGGCGCCGGCGCGCGGCTGGCCGGGTATATCCGCAACACCCCGCTGCGCACCATGGTGCAACTCGGCGTGGATGACCTGGCCCGTGGCAGCCACCTGCTGCTGTTTCCCGAGGGCACGCGGACCACGCGTTTCCCGGTGGGCGCGATGCAGGGCACCACCGGCCTGATCGCCAAAAAGGCTGGCGTGCCGGTGCAGACGGTGTTTATCGAAACCGACTCCGGCTTTCTCGGCAAAGGCTGGTCGCTGCTGTGGACACCCAGCATGCCCATCACCTACCGTGTGCGGCTCGGCAGGCGCTTCGATCCGCCGCGCGACACGGCACAATTCGTCCGCGAACTCGAACAGTACTTCCAGTCCGAACTCGCGCATGCGCAGTTGCCGGATTTTCCCGTCAAGGCGCCGCCGGCCTGAGCCGCAGGTCCCTGACTTCCACCGCCCTTTGTTGATGCCGATGACCGTCTCTTCAACCTTTTCCCCGTTCCGCAGCGCCTCGCCCTCCCACCTCGTCCTGATTCCCAGCTACAACCCCGGCCCCAAGGTCTACGACACCGTACGTTCGGCACGCGCGCAGTGGACGCCGGTATGGGTGGTGGTCGACGGCAGCACCGACGACAGTGCCGCCGGCCTGCAGGCCATGGCCGCGCAGGACCCGGGGCTGCAGGTGATCGTGCTGCCGCAGAACGTCGGCAAGGGCGCTGCGGTGCTGCATGGCATCGACCGGGCGGCGGCGCAGGGCTTCACGCATGTCCTGACGATGGACTCCGACGGCCAGCATCCGGCGCAGCTGATTCCCGACTTCATGGCGCGGTCCGCCGCCCAGCCCGCAGCCATGGTGCTGGGCGTGCCGGTATTTGCCGCCGACGCGCCACGCCTGCGTGTCAACGGGCGCAAGGTCTCCAACGGCTGGGCCAACCTGGAAACCCTGTGGGCCGGCATCGGCGACTCGCTGTTCGGTTTTCGCGTCTATCCGATAGCGCCGCTGCGGCGCGTCATGCATGGCCAGCGCTGGATGCGCCGCTTCGACTTCGACCCCGAGGCCGTGGTGCGCATGTGCTGGCTGGGTGTCAAACCCGTCAACGTGCCGGCCACCGTCAAGTACTTCCGCCCCGACGAAGGCGGGGTGTCGCACTTCAACTACCTGCGCGACAACCTGCTGTTGAGCTGGATGCACTCGCGGCTGTTCCTGGGTTTTCTCGTTCGGCTGCCGCTGCTGCTCTGGCGGCGCATCAAAAGCTAGGGCCTGTGAACAGGCCCTAGATCATCCCGCCATTGATAGAGATGATCTGGCCGCTGATGTAGGCGGCTTTTTCGGAGGCCAGAAAACCCACCAGCTCGGCCACTTCCTCGGCCTTGCCGGCCCGCTTCATCGGCACCATCTGGTTGATGAGCTCTGCGCCGAAGCTTCCCTGCGTCATGGCGGTATCGATGATGCCGGGCGCCACGGCATTGACCGTGATGCCGCGGCTGGCTACTTCAAGCGCCAGCGATTTTGTCGCGGCATGCAGCGCGCCCTTGGCGGCCGAATAGTTGACCTGGCCGCGGTTACCGGCCACCGCGGCGACCGAGGTGATGGTGATGATGCGGCCCCAGCGGGTGCGGATCATGGGCATGGTCAGCGGCTGCGTCACATGGAAGAAGCCGTTGAGCGACACGTCGAGCACGCGCTGCCACTGCGCCAGTTGCATGCCGGGGAAAACAGCGTCGTCGTGGATGCCGGCGTTGTTGACCAGCACCTGGATGGGGCCGCCCTCCAGCAAGACCTCCAGCGCCGCCGCCGTCGCTGCCGCATCGGTCACATCGAAAGCCACGGCCTGGGCCTGGCCGCCCTGTGCCGTGATGTCCGCCGCCAGCGCCTGCGCCTTCTCGAGGTTGCCGTTGGCGTGGACGATGACGCTGTAGCCGTCGGCCGCAAGGCGCCGGCAGATGGCTGAACCGATGCCGCCGCTGCCCCCGGTGACAAGGGCGCGTCTGGAAGGGGTGCTCATGGGTGTTCTCCTGGAGGCATGGGTCGGGCGGGCGTGCCGGCGGGCAAGGCGAGCGCGGAGGCGTTCAGCACCACCACTGCCCGCCCGCTGATCAGCGCCGTGTCGCCGGCGGTTAAGGAAAAACTGTACAGCACGGTGTTGCTGTCACCGGTGATGCGCTCGGCGCTGATCAGCAGCGGCGCGGCAAGGGTGTCCAGCCGGTCCACATGCAGGCTCACGCTGCGGATGCTGGCCAGGTAGCCGGCACGCGGGGCCGCGCCGGCATCGCCGCCACCGGCCAGGCTTTCGCCCACCAGCGCACCATGCACCGCCATGGCTTGCGCCGCATATTCAACGCCGCAGGCGGCGCCCAGCCGGCCCTGCGCACGCAGCGGGTTGGACGGGGCGCGGTGGCTGGTGGCCAGGCACTGGATCCGGGTGTCGTCCCAGGCGCTGACCGCGTCCAGCAGGCACATGTCGCCCTGGTGCGGGATACGGCGGGCAATCTCGTCGTGGCTCAGTGTGGGCGGCGGGGTCATGGCTGCGCAAGGTCCAGGGCCAGGTGCATGTCGTCCAGGTAATCCAGTGTCACGGTGGCGGCCTGCTGCCTGGCAATGCCCTGCAACAGGGGCAGGGCGCGTGCAGCCGGTATGGTCTGGCGCAGGAACTCCAGGCCGGGATCGCTCAGCGTGTCCACCGGCGCGCGGCTCATGCAAGCGGCGCCGGAGAGCGTGATACGGGCCAGGCTGCGTTCGCTGCGCTGCGGACTCAGCACCAACGCGACACCCAGGGTGTCGGGCACCGGCCGTTTGCTGTTCAGGGGTTCCGGGTAGTGGGTGTCATAGGCCACCAGCAGCACCGGGGTGTTGTCCACGACGGCCTGTGTGACCGCTTCCAGAAGTCCTGCAGAAAAGCTTCCGTCGTGGGCGCACAGCACCGAGGATGTCGGCGTGGCGCCGGTGGAAATGCTCCAGTAGCCGGAGGCGGCGTTGTGCACCGAATTGTGAAACCGTGTCGGCGAGATCAGCCGGTCGCTGGAAGCCAGCGTCGAGCAGATGTCATGGCAGTTCACGCCGTCGCCGCCGGACGAGCTGAACACCGAGGGCAGGTCTGCGGCGCGCAGCCCGGCAGTGTTGACGGCCTCGTGGCCGACCGCCAGCGACACCTTGATGACGGCGCCGGCCCGGCGGCGTTCGGCGGCAGGCAGCGACATGGGCGGCGGCAACACGGTGGGTGCCGATACATAGGGGGTCTGGCCCAGCAGCTTGTCCCGGACGTCGTCCCAGCTCGACAGGCCGGGGCCGACCAGGCCGATGCCTTCCACGAACACCGTGAGAGGGATTGAAGTGTTGCTGACAGTCATGAGTGCTTCCTATCCTGCACGGCCAAGAACAAGGCTGCAGTTGGTGCCGCCAAAACCAAAGGAGTTGCTCAGCACATGCTGCGGCGCCTGCTCGCGGTTGTGCAGCAGGTAGTCCACCGGCAGGTCCGGGTCGACCTGGTGTGTGTTGACGCCGCCGGGCATGAAGCCCTGCTGCAGGGCCAGTGCGCTGATGACGGCCTCTAGGCCACCGGCCGCACCCAGGGTATGGCCGGTGGCGCCCTTGGTGGAACTGCCGGGCAGCGCGTAGTTGCCGAACACCGAGGCCACGGCCTTGCCTTCGACGGCGTCATTCGATGGCGTGGCCGTGCCGTGCAGGTTGATGTAGTCGATCTGCCCGGGCAGCAGTCCCGCGCTGGCCAGCGCCTGGCGCATGGCTGTGACGGCACCCCGGCCTTCGGGATGCGGCGCCGACATGTGGTGGGCATCGCTGGACTCGCCGATCCCGCGCAGCAGGATCACATTCGCGTCCAGGCTGCCTGGCAGCTTTTCTAGCAGCACAAAGGCCGCGCCCTCGCCGATGGAGATTCCCTTGCGCGCTGCGTCGAAAGGCTGGCAGGGCTGGCGCGAGAGCAGGTCCAGCGAGTTGAAACCGTACAGCGTGGTCAGACACAGCGAGTCCACGCCGCCGACCACCGCGGCATCGATCAGCCCGGCGGCCATCATGCGGCGCGCCGAGGCGAACACCTTGGCGCTGGAGGAGCAGGCGGAGGACACGGTCACGGCCGGCCCTTCCAGGCCAAAGTAGCTGCGCACGAACGCCGTCACTGAAAAGGGGTTGTGGCTGCCGGCGTACACCAGGGAAGCCGGCAGGGCGCCGGTGACCGGGTCCAGCGCCCGGTAGGCGAGTTCGGTCTCGAGGATGCCCGAGGTGCTGGTCCCGAGAAATACGCCGATACGCTGTTTGCCCACCCGGCCGGCCGCAGCCAGCACGGCTTGCTCGAAGCCGTCCTGGCGCAGAGCCAGCTGGGCCAGGCGGTTGTTGCGGCAGTCAAAGGCGCGCAGGTCGGGGCGCAGGACTTCGAGGTCCACGCCCGGGACGTCGCCGGTCCAGGTGGCGAGGTCGACCGAATCGAAATCGCAGGGTTTGAGGCCACTGCGTTCTGCCCGCAACGAGGCCAGGGTGGTGTCAAGGCCGACGCCGATGCAGCTGGCGGCCGTGAAGTGCGACAGCCGCAATGCCTGCATGGCGGCGGGAGGTGGGGGGGCGTCGGAAATCATCGGATCCTCGGTATGGTCATGACTCGGGCTGCAGCTGCGCGACCAGCAGCACGTTGGCAAATGGCGTGCCCTCGCTCATCGACTGCGCCTGCACCACAAAGCCCAGCCTGGACAACGTGTCCTGCCAGGCGGCCAGCGGCCGGCAATACAGCGTGCCCAGGCGATGGCCGCGCAAGGTGGTGACCAGGTGGTCGACCCAGTTGCTGATGGCAAAACGCAGGCCGCCTGCGGCATCGCCCACGCGCAGCAACAGCACGCCGCCCGGGGCCAGGCTGCGGCGCACGCGCGCCAGCACCTCGTCCTGGGCGGCCAGTGGAACGTAGTGCAGCACGTCGAGGATCACCACCGCGTCGGCGGCGCCGAACTCGGCCTGGCACATGTCGGCCTGGACAAAACTGGCGCGGCCGGCGCTGACTGCCGGTGCCAGCGCGCTGTCGGCGCGCGCCACATCGTGGGCCATCAGTTCGATCCCGCGCACATGTTCGGCCTGCGGCGCGGACGGCCAGCTTTCAGGCCAGGTGGCCTTGTTGCTGGCGTCCTGCGCGGCCAGCAGCCAGGAGCTCAACAGGCCCTGGCCGCAACCGATGTCGAGGATGCGCCGGCGCCCGCTCAGCAGCCCGGCGGCCAGCAGGTGCGAAAACACCGGATCGCCGCCGAGTTTGCCGCGCGCAAAAAACCAGGCATACAGCCCGGCGGCGCGGTAAGGCAGGGCGGCCTCGGCCACCAGCTGCTTGATGAAGGGTGCGGGACGGGAGCTCATGTCAGGGCCTCACGCAGGGTGACGGGCCGCAGGCCGGCCTGCGCGATCGCCTGCAGCAGCGGGGGCAGGACCTCCAGGATCACCGGAACGCCCCGCGGCGTGAGGGCCGCATGGCGGTCGTGCAGCAGCAGGATGTCGCCGGCCCGCAATGAGCTGCACAACTTGCGCAGCACGATGGCGGGATCGCCCTGGCGTGTGTCGTAGGCGCGCCGCGTCCAGCTTGCCAGCCGCAGGCCGGTGTGGTGCAGTGCCTGGTCGAGAAAGGGATTGCGCAAACCGGCGGGCGCACGGAAAAACTGCGGCCGATCACCGGTGATTGTCGCCAGGGTGGCCTGGGCCGCCTCGAGCTCGCGCCGGAATCCGGCCGGCCCCAGCAATGAAAAATTGTGGCGGTGCAACTGGCTGTGGTTTTCGATGCGGTGGCCGCGCCTGACGATGTCGCGGCAGATCTCCGGATACAGCGCGGCCTGGCGCCCCACGCAGAAAAAAGTGGCCCGGGCACCATGTTTGTCCAGCAGGTCCAGCACGGCGGGCGTGACCACCGGGTCGGGGCCGTCATCGATGGTCAGGGCGACTTCGCCGCGCGCCGCGGCGGCGGCCGGCAGCCGCGTCCAGTTGGCGCCCAGCCAGTGGCTGCGCGGCAGCAGGCCCACCGTTGCCAGCAAGGCATGGTTGACCACCACCACCGCCAGCGCCCAGGGCCAGCTGGACGGGAAGGCCAGCACGGCGAGGGCCGCAGCCCCATGGATGACCAGCGACAGGCTCACCAGCGGTGGCCACTGCCAGCGCCGGTGCATCGGGCCTGAAGTGGCCGGTGTGTTCATGCGGTGTTGCCTCCCGATGGCGCTGTCGTCGCGGCCCCAGGCTTGCCCGCAAAAATCGCCGAAAACAGCAGCACCAGCACCGAGCCGGGTCCGACCGTCAGGCCGATGGCCTGAAACACCGGCACTGTCGAGATCGCCAGCACGCCGAAACCGGCCACCGTCGTGAGGTTGGCAAACAGCAGGGAAGCCAGCGTACGCGGCGTGATGCCGGACGCTTCGCTGTCCTCACGCGCGGCCTCGTCGCCGGGCGCGGACTTTGGCGCAGCGCTGTTGAAAAACAGCGCGTAGTTGGAGCCCACGGCCACCACCAGCAGCAGGCCGATCAGGTGAAGAATGGTCAGCCGGTGGCCAGCCAGCGCCAGGCCGCCCAGCACCACCACGATGGCCGCCGCCGGCGGTAGCAACACCCTCAGGGTCCGGCCGGGTGAGCGCAGGGCCAGCAGCAGCAGCAGGGCGACGGCGGCGACGCCGGCGAGCGACAGCAGGATCGCCTCACGCAGGTAGCCGCTGTAAAGCTTGTCGGCTTCGCCCTTGAGGTCGACGAACAGGGTGCTGCCGGCGGCACTGGACGAAGGCGCTGCCGCCAGCGCCTGGCGCACCGCGGCTGCATCGATGATGCCGCTGGCCGGTGCATGCAAGGGCAGCAGTGCGCTCCAGCCGGCCGGCCGGGACGGGGTGGCGCTGTATTGCAGCAGCATGCCGTCGACGGCAACTGCGAGCGTGGTGCCTTCCAGGTCCGCGCGTTGCAGTGGCCGGCTCCTGCGCGCGGCTTCCGCGTCGGCGAGGAAGGGGGCCAGCTTGTCCGCCTGGATCGGTAAATCGGCCACTGCCTGCCGCAGCCGCGGACCGAGCTCTGCCGGTGCCGGCAGGCTGACGAGCCGGGCCTGCTGAGTCGCCATGCTAGGCAGGAAACGCGTCGGCGTGTCGATGCCGGTGATCACCTGCTGCGCCACCAGGCCCTGCAGGGCCGTCACCGTGGCTTCCGAGGCCCTGAGTGCCTGTTCCTGGCTGGGGGCGCTGACCACCACCAGGTAGCGCACGTCGGGCGCGCCCAGGTCGGCGCGCAGCTCGGTGTCCAGCCGCTGGTCGGCCATGGACACCGGGCTCAGCGCTGAGAGCTCGTGGTTCCACAGATGGTCGCGATGGATGGCCAGCGGAATGCAGGCCAGCAGCAGCAAGACCAGTGCCGGCCACTTCAGGCGGGGTGCCAGCGCCACCCAGCCCTGCAGCGTGCGCCCCAGCGGAGACACGTCACGCACCCGGAAGCCCGCGGGCATCAGGTGTGGCATCACAAACCGCGTGACCGCTGCGGCGGTCAGCAGGCCGGCGATGGAATACAGGCCCAACTGCGCGAGCCCCGGAAAACCCGAAAACAGCAGCGAGGCAAAGCCCGCCACCGAGGTCAACACGCCGAGCCGGATGGTCGGCCAGAACCGGCGCACCCAGTCGGTTCTGGAAGTGGCGCTGCGCTCCGACTGCACGAACAGGTAAATCGAATAGTCCACCGCCTCGCCGATCAGCGTGGTGCCGAAACCGAGGGTGAGGCCATGCACCTCGCCGAAGCCGAGGCTCACGGCAACGATGCCGGCGACCGTGCCGGACACCACCGGCACCATGCCGAGGGCCAGCGTGGTGAAGGACCGGTAGATGATGATCAGCAGGGTGAACATCAGCGCCATGCTGATGATCGAGGTGCGGGTGACCTCGCGCTTGATGGTGTCGCGCGCCTGCACCGCAAACACGCCGGGGCCGGAGACCACCAGTTTCATGGATGAAGCGGGTGTGCCCGGACCGGCCTGCTGCGCCTGCGCGAACGCGGCGCGCACGGCCTGGATGGCATCTTCCTGTGCGTCGGTGTCGGAGCCGGGTGCGACGGTTTGCGCCAGCAGCAGCGCGCGCTGGCCGTCGCGCGAGGCCCACACGCCGCCGGCGCTGTTGGGCCGGTTGGCGCCGCTGCCGTCGCCCGAAAATTCTTCGAGCAGCAGCGGGATTTCGCCGGTGGGGTCGCGCGGCAGCAGGGACTTGGTCAGCAGGCCGGCGGGCGAGGCCAGCAGGTCCAGTGTCTCGCTGATGGCCGACTGCAGTCCGGCCGTGGTAAATCGCTCCGGTGTCACCGCCGGGCTGAGCAGGTAGCGGTGTTCGAACAGAAAGGCCTGGTCGCGCTGCATGCCGCCGGATTCGCCGTTGCTGATGGTGGTGAAACGTTTGTCTGCGCGCAAGTGGGCGGCCATGGCCCCGGACACGGCGGCGCGGGCCGGCAGGTCGCCGCCCTCGATACCGACCAGGATCAGCCGCGAAACCAGGCCGTCACGCAGCTGGTCGACCAGCAGCTGCTGTTCGGGCGTGGGTGAGCGCGGCAGAAAGGCCGACATGTCGGCGGTGAACTGGGTGCGCGTCACCAGCACGCCGCACAGCAGCAGGGCCGCCAGCCAGATCCAGACCGGGAGCAGCTGCCGCCGGAAAAAACCTCGAATCATGGGGCCAGCGGAGCGATGACCATGACCGAGCGGTCCTTGTCCGTCTGCTCGATTTCGATGGTCTTGACTTCGGCACGGCTGCCGCCTATGCGGATGCGCTGCACCACGTCCAGCATTTTGGTTTCGACCGGACGCAGGATCAGTGTCCAGCGCTCCTCGCTGCCTTCGAGCTCGAGGTTGTAGACGCGCCTGAGTGCGGCAACATCACCGGCCAGCGTGCCGCGTATGCTTTCGGTGAAGGCCACCAGCTCGGGATAGTCCTGCAGGCGCAGCGTCATGCGCCGCTTGTTGCGCTCGACCGTCAGCGTGCCGCTTTCAATCAGCATCGATTCGGGCCGCGGCTTGAAGGTGCGTTTTTCCAGCCGGTCGGGTGCGGTGTACAGCAGCTCCCCCGAGGACTCGACCGGTTTGTCGAGCAGCGCGATGTATTTTTTCTCGACAAAGCTGGCGCGGCCAGACTTGTTCTGCGCCAGGCCCTGCATCAGTTGCGCGATGTCCCAGGCGGCCAGCGCGGGCGTGGCCATCAGGGCCAGCAGCAGGCCTGCTCCGGCCAGCAGGGCGGAGAAGCGGTGGGAGGTGGTTCGGGTTGCGTCATGCATGGGGGGGTACCGGGTGGGCCTCGGGCGCGGGCGGGGCGGGCTGCCAGAAGTCGAAAAAGTTGAACCAGTTGTAGGGGGCTGCGCGGCAGTGCGCCTCGAGCAGCTGGGCGTAACGCGCGATGGCGGCCTGCACCGCGGCCTCGCGGGCACCGGCCGGGATGGTGGAGAAGTCGGCCAGGGTTTCGAAATGAATATCGTAGCGATTCCCGCCACCATACAGCCCGACCATGAACAGCACCGGCCGGCGCAGGATGGCCGCCATGCGGAAGGGCCCCACCGGGAACTCCGCGGGTTCACCCAGGAAAGGGGCGGGCCGGGTGCTGTCGTGATTCAGGCAGCGGTCGGCCAGCATGCCGACCACGCTGCCGCCTTCGATCAGTTCATGGACCCTGAGCATGGAGTCGGCATGGCCCAGCGCCACGATGTCCTGCTGCGCTGCCGGATTGATGGCGCTGAGGGCCGCGTTGATCTTGCGGGCGTTGTCCTCGAACATCACCATGGCCACGCGCATGCCCGGCCGGCGGCGCCCGATGGAGCGCAGCACTTCGAAGCTGCCCATGTGTGCACCCATCAGGAACACACCCTTGCGGTCGGCGGTCAGTTCGGCGATCAGGTGCTCCTGGTGGATCCGGATGTCGAAAAGACTGAAACGGTCGTTGATCAGGTAGACCCGGTCGTGCACGCAGGAGGCAAAACTCAGGAAGTGCCGGAAGATGTGGCGCCACCCGACCCGGGGCAGGTCCAGCGCGCGCTGCAGGTAGTCGCGGGAGGCGCGGCGCGCGGCGGCATTGGCCAGCAGGAAATAGACCGCGATGCCATAGAGCACGCAGCGGCCCGCGGCGCGTCCCAGGCGCAGCGATATCCAGGTCATGACCCGCAGCATCAGCATGTTGCTGCGTTCCGGCCGCTGCCGCCAGCTGGCCCGCGCCGGCCCGGTTTCAGCGTCGCTCATGCGGGGCTGCCAAAGCCGAGGACGCCGGTGGCGACCTGCCGGCCGGGACCGGCGATGCCAAACCGGATCTGTCCCGTGCCGCTGTCGCTCCATGACAGGTGCAGGATTTCGCCGGGCGCCACCGGGCTGAGGAACTTGGCGGAATGGACCTGGCAGGCGGCGCCAGCGCCGGCCGCCAGTGCCTGTTGCACTGCGTGAACCGCAGCATCGAGCAGCAGCACCCCCGGCACGATGGGCTGGCCCGGGAAGTGGCCGGCAAACACCGGGTGGCCGGCTGGAAAGCTCAGGCTGGTCTCACCCTGCATGCGGATGGCCTTTCTGGTGCACCTGCGCCAGGGACTGCAGCGCTTCACGCGGCAGCTTGCCGGTGCTGTTGCGCGGCAGGGCGTCGAGCAGGACCAGCGGACGCGGCAGGAAGGTGGTGTCAATGCGTTTTTTCAGCGCCGCATGCAGTTCGGCCTGGGTCATTCCCGGTGCCACCGCAAACGCCATCAGGCGCACCACGGTGGCGTGGTCGCTGTCGTCGGGCATGAAAAAGGCGCCGTCCTGCACGCCCTCGATGCTGAGCAGCTGGTGGTTCAGGTAATCCAGCGAATTGCGTTTGCCGGCGATATTGATGAGGTCGGCGAGCCGGCCGTGCAGGAAGAAGCGGTGTGCGTCGATGGGCTCGATCACATCGTTCATGGGCACCACCTGCTCGACATGGCCGCCACAGGCCCACATGCGCTCGTCGTGCGGCGTCAGCGTGACCAGCGGAAACAGTTCCCACTGGTCGGTTTGTGCGCTGCGCCGGGAGGCAATCTGCCCGGTTTCGGTGGAGCCATAAATTTCGAACAGGGGCGCGGAAAAACGCGACTCGCACTGCTGCGCCAGCGATGGCAGCATGGGCGCAGTGGCCGATACCACCAGGTCCAGCGCCGGCAGCTCGATGCCCGACGACAGCAGCACCCGCAAATGCACCGGTGTGGTCACCAGCACCCGCGGCCGCGGCACGGACTGCAACGCGCTCACGATATCCGCCGGGTAAAAGGGCTGGCCGGCGTGGACCGCCGCGCCGCTTTGCAAGGGCATCAGGACTGTCGATTCAAAGCCGAACATGTGCTGCGGCGGGACGGTGCCCACGGTGCTGCAGGGCCGGCTTTTGCGGGCCCCCGGCGACGGCGACGGCGCCAGGCCCAGGCGCTGGGCTTCGGCACGTGCACTTTGGACCAGCGAACCCCAGGTTTTGCGGTGCGGTTGCGGCAGGCCGGTGGAGCCCGAGGTGAAGACATCGGCCACCGGCTGGTTGCCCGGGATCAGCGGGACGTCGCAGGCTTCGCTGGCATCCGTGTCGGCGTCGGGCGGCGCGGATGCAAACGCGTCCTGGTACACAAAACCGGGCAGGTCGATGGCGTGGGGGGCATCGGCCAGGCAAAAGACGTCGGGGGCCAGCGCCTGCAACTGCCGGATCATTTCCGGCGTGTGGGTGGGCGGCAACAGGCAGATTTTTCGCGTCAGCAGCGCGGCGCCCAGGCCCACGGTGAAGTGGTAACGGTCGCTGCAGGCATTGAGCATGTGACGGCCGGCGGGCAAGGCCGCGGCCAGGTGCCGAACGTCGGCCAGATAACGGCGCACGGTGATGCTTTCGCCATAGCGCCACGCCACGACGTCGTCGCCGCGCTCGTGGGAAACCAGGGCATAGTGGGTAACAGGCATGGCGGGCTCAGGTGGGCGGTGGCGTGGCGCCCGAGCCGGTCTGCCGCCAGGCGCGTATCGCCTCCAGCGGGCCGGACCGGTCTGACGCGGGAAGCAGGACCACCCGCGCGCCGTACTCTGCAGCGAACATCAGGATCAGCAGCGGCAGGTTCAGCAGGTTGGCAAACACCGACCAGACGGCCACCGGTGCCAGCCAGAACAGCAGCAGCGACAGGCTGGTCATGAGGGAAAAATAAAGCGTCCAGGCCCAGGTGACCTGGCGGGTGTAGCGTTCCAGCGCGGGCGACAAGCTGCCGTGGATCACTGCCGCGAAGCGCGACACCATGGGCACCTGGCCGGCGCGAAGACTGCGGCCGAAGGCCAGGCCCAGCAGGCCCTGCATGCCTGCATGCTGCAGCAGGAACACCCAGTTGAAATGCTGCACCAGCCAGTGGCGCGAGGCATACAGGGCGGCACACACGCCGAGGCACAGCAGCAGCATCCAGAGCCGGTGTGCGGAACGCCAGGCCAGCACCGCGCCCAGGGCCAGCGGCGGCGCCATGGCGACGGCGGCGTCGAACAGGTCGGGGTTGGGGTCGGCCGCGGCGAAATGGGACAGCACCGAATAAGCGATGCAAAAGCCGGCAATGGCTGCCCAGCGGATGCCGCGCAGCAGGTTTGCCGTCAAGCCGGGTTTCACTTCGTTCTTTGCAGCGCGATGTGGTTGCTCAGGCTGCGCAGCGACTGGAAGATCACGGTGTTGTCTTCGTGGTCGGCACGCAGTTGCAGGCCATACCGTTTGGACACGACCAGCGCGATTTCGAGGATGTCGATCGAGTCCAGGCCCAGGCCATCACCATACAGCGGATCGTCCGGCTGGATGTCGGTGGCGGCGGTTTCCAGGTTGAGCGAGGAAACCACCAGCTCGGCGACTTCGCGCATCAGCGCCGAGTCGGCGACTGCTGGCGCAGAGGTGGATGGAGGGGAGTCTGGCATCGTGGACATGTACGTTGTTTTTTCAGGATTTGGGGGAGTCTGCGCCGTGCAGCCAGCCCCTGTGTCAGTGATGTTTTGATGGTAACTGACAATGTTTATGTAAAGCGGCGCCCGTGTAGGCGTACAGCCCAGCGCCACGTCAGCGGCTGACGAAACAAGGTGTAAATGGCGCCCGCCGGCAGGCCTCGCGCCGCGCATCCAATCCGCTGCGCCCGCCGCCGGAAATCCATGTCAACAGGGTGTCCCGTCCATGCCGGACCTGCGCAAGCAGCTATGGTTTTTATAGCGGGAAGCGCAGCCTCAAAAGGGCGCGTCCGGTGGGCTCTGGCTCGGGGTGGCAGCGGGCTTGCTCTCACCGGCCTTGATGCGTTTGGACTTGAGTGTGGTTTTTCCCGGCGCCGGTACCGCGGGCTCGTCGCCGCCCGGTGCGGGTGCGGCTTCTGCGTTGCCGTCGAGTGCCGCCTGGCGTACCGTGGCCTTGTCGCCGGCGCCGGCGAACTTGCTGTATTTGCCCAGGGTGCCGACCAGGGCGCCGTAGATGCGCGGGTTGCCGGCCACACATTCACCGTGGTCCATGAAGTCGGCCTCGCCGGTGAAGTTGCCGATCAGTCCGCCAGCCTCGGTCACCAGCAGCGAGCCGGCCGCGACGTCCCAGGGCTGGAGGTTGGCTTCGAAGAAGCCGTCGCTGTAGCCCGCCGCCACATAGGCGAGGTCCAGCGCGGCCGCGCCGGGCCGGCGCACGCCGGCGGCCTGGCTCATGACTTCGCCCAGCATGTTGAGGTAGGTCTTGAGCTTGTCGCCGGGGCGGTAGGGAAAACCGGTGGAGATCAGGCAGTCCTGCAGCCGGGTGCGTTTGGCCACGCGGATGCGGCGGTCGTTCTGGTAGGCGCCACGGCCCTTGGTGGCGCAGAAGATGTCGTTGCGGGTCGGGTCATACACCACCGCCTGTTCGACCTTGCCCCTGACTGCCAGCGCAATGCTGACGCAGTAGACGGGAAAGCCGTGGATGAAGTTGGTGGTGCCGTCCAGCGGGTCGATGATCCACACGAATTCGGAATCCCTGGCGCCGTGTTCGCTGCCTGACTCCTCTGCCAGGATACCGTGGCCGGGATAGGCGGTCAGCAGGGTCTCGATGATGGCGGCTTCGGCGGCCTGGTCGATTTCGGTGACGAAGTCATTGGTCTGCTTGACCGAGACCCGGACCGATTCCACGTCAAGCGCGGCTCGGTTGATGATGGCGCCGGCGGCGCGCGCAGCCTTGATGGCCACGTTGAGCATGGGGTGGAGATTGCTGGACATATGGGACTAAGAAAGAGCACAAGGGCTGCGGCCCGGCAACCGGGGGCAGGCGACAATAACGCCATTTTACCGGCTCGCACGGCTGTTGCCCCTTTTATCCATGAAAACGCGCTTTGTCCTGATCAACCCCAGCCACGCAGGCAATGTCGGCGCCACCGCGCGCGCCATGAAAGTCATGGGTTTTGGCGACCTGGTGCTGGTGGCGCCGCGCTGGGCCAATGTGCTCAGGCGCGAGGAAACCATACAGCGCGCCAGCGGGGCGCTGGACGTGCTGACCAACGCCCGCATCGTCGCCACCCTGGACGAGGCGCTGGACGGCATGACGCATCTGTGCGCCACCGCCATGACGCCGCGCGACTTCGGTCCGCCCACCCGCGCGCCGCGCGAGCACTTTGCGGCGTTGTTGGGCAAGCCTGATTCGCTATCAAAAAATGAGCTGCTTACGCAAGCCAGTGTTGGGCTGGAGGCCGATTCGGCTTCAAAACCCGAGGGGGTGGCGTTTTTGTTCGGTTCCGAGCGCTTCGGCATGCAGAACGAGGACGTCTACCGCTGCCATGTGGCGCTTTGCATCCCGACCGATCCGGGCTTCGGATCGTTGAACCTGGCGGCGGCGGTGCAGCTGATTGCCTACGACTGGCGCCAGGCGCTGGGCGGGTTTGCGGTGCAGCCGGCAACGCCCGAGCCGCAACAGGCCGACGCGGCCGCCGTGGCCGGCATGCTGGCACACTGGGAGCAGGCGCTGGCCGACATCGGTTTCCTGGACCCGGCCTCGCCGAAAAAGCTGATGCCACGCCTGAACCAGCTGTTCAACCGCGCCGGGCTGAGCCCCGAGGAGATCCATATCCTGCGCGGGATTGCCAAGGCCATGTCGCAACAAGCCCGGCCTGTGGTCGAAAAGGGTTCACCAGCAGACACGGCCGCCAGGCCATAAACTCGCAGCATGTTTTCCCGCCTCCGCTCCGACATCCAGTGCATCCTCGACCGCGACCCTGCTGCGCGCAGCGGCTGGGAGGTTCTGACCTGCTACCCCGGCCTGCACGCCATCCTGCTGCACCGGCTGGCACATGCCTGCTGGACCCACGGCCTCAAGTGGCTGGGGCGCTTCATTTCGCACATCGCGCGCTGGCTGACCGGCATCGAGATCCACCCCGGCGCCATCATCGGCGAGCGGGTGTTTTTCGACCACGCCATGGGTGTGGTGGTGGGTGAAACCGCCGAGATCGGCGACGGCTGCACGATTTACCAGGGCGTGACCCTGGGCGGCACCTCGCTCTACAAGGGCACCAAGCGGCACCCGACGCTGGGCAAAAACGTGGTGGTCAGCGCCGGCGCCAAGGTGCTGGGCGGCTTCGAGGTCGGCGACGGCGCCAAGATCGGCAGCAATGCGGTGGTGATCAAGCCGGTGCCGGCCGGCGCCACGGCGGTCGGCATCCCGGCGCGCATCATCCCGTCCAAAACCGGCGAAAGCGCCGATGTGACGACGGCCCAGAGCAAGTTCTCGGCTTACGGCATCACGCTGGACGACGACCCGGTGTCGCAGGCCATGAAAGGCCTGATCGACAACGCCTCCTCGCAGGAGCACCAGATCGCGCTGCTCTGGCAGGCGATCGAAAAACTATCCAGTACTGGCCACACGCATCGCGACTGCGTGCCCGACGATGCGGCGCGGCAGGAGACCTTTGAGGCTGACAAGCTGAATCAGTTGATGGGGAAGTAAGACTGCTCCTTCTGCCACAGAGCATCACGCTGCGGTTGCGGTCTGCTCTGGACAGTAGGAGCGACTCCCCACTCCCACCCCTAGCCCCTCCCTCGCCCCGCTGGGCGATGGAGGGGGACCTCATTTGGCCGCGTGTGCTGCGCTCGCGTGCACACATGACCGCCTGTTGGGAGTCCCGTCCTTGAAGCGCTGCGCGCTTCAAGGACTCCGGATTGAATTCGGTATTGGTATTTGGATGTTCTCTTCTTCCCCACCCGTCGGGCTGGGCCGAGGAGCGCAGCGAAAAATGGATCAGGGCGAGCGATTGTCTGAGCCGAAGGCGAGTTCGAGCTCGATCCCATTTTTCGCGAGCACCGCAGGTTGCCCGCAGCGAAGCGGAGGGACCCAGACCATCGGGTCGCCTTTTCTTTGCTTACTTTCTTTTGGCGAAGCAAAAGAAAGTGAGTTGCCGCCGGGCAACCCCCGGCTTGCAGGAAGACCCGCAGGTCTGAAAACTTGCAAAGGCTCAGAGGGAGGCGGCTAGACAGACGCCCAAAAAACCGCAAACCATCCCTTTGGATCGGTCCAGTAATTGATCTGCGTGAACCCGGCCTGCCGCAACAGTGCCGACATCGACGCCAGGGTGTACTTGTAGGAGCTCTCGGTGTGGATGCGTTCACCGCCGCGGAAGGCGCGTTCGCCGCCGGGCCAGCGCACCGTCAGGTTCTTTTGCGCCTGCAGGTGCATCTCGATGCGCGACTCGGCCGCGTTGAAGAGTGCCAGGTGCCGCCACTCGCGCTCGTCGAAATCCGAGCCGAGCAGGCGATTGACATGGCGCAGCAGGTTTTTGTTGAAGGCCGCGGTCACGCCCAGTGCATCGTCGTAGGCCGCCTCCAGCGTGGCCTTGTCCTTGACCAGGTCGATGCCCAGCAGCAGGCCGCGCGCTGCGCCCTGGGCCGGGTCGCTGATGCGCTGCAAAAACCCCAGTGCCTGCTCCGGTGAGAAATTGCCGAGGCTGGAGCCGGGGTAGAAAAACACCCGGTCGCTGGCCTGGACCTCGGGCGGCAACACCAGACCCGCTGAAAAATCCATGCCGATGCCGACGATGTCCAGTGCCGGAAACGTGCTTTGGAGCTGCTCGGCCGCGTCGCGCAGGAAATCCACCGAAATATCCACCGGCACATACTGCCGCGGCTGCAGGTGCGGGATCAGGCTGCCAGACTTGGCGCAGTTGCCGGCGCCCAGGTCGATCAGGCAGGGGTGGTGGATGCCGGCGCTGGCCAGGGCCCCGGCCATCTGTGCGTGGGAGGCCTCAAAAATACCGGCCTCGGTGCGTGTCGGGTAGTACTCGTCGAGCCGGGTGATGGCTTCGAACAGCTTGGAGCCCAGCGCGTCGTAGAAATACTTGGGCGACACGCTGGCCGCCACCTCGTTCAGGCCGGCGGCGAGTTCCTGCGAGGCGCTGCGCGGCTGGCCACCCGGGGTGTCGCTGTATCGGTTGATGAACCGGGGGGAGGCGGGCGCCAGCGCCAGGCCGGGGAGCTTGAGAGGTAAATTCAAAATGAATTCTTCAAAGGGAATGGACACACTGTAAAAGAAACCGGCTTTCGGCGTGTGTAGGACTGTTTCGCTTTGGAAAAAAAGTGTTTTAGCGCGGTCAGCGGGCAAAGACCTGCGCCTTCTGCGGTGAAGCGCTGCCTGCTAAGCTTGGCCGCACCCATGGACCTGTTTTTGCATTCGATTCACACGCGGCGCCGGCTGCTGCAGGCTGCCCTGCTGGCGACCGGCGCCAGTCTGACGGGACGCCCGGTGCAGGCAGCGCCGGAGCTGGCTTACACGGTGTCTGCCTGGCAGGGGTCGACGCCGCCTTTGCAGGCGCTGGACACCAGCGGTAAAACCTGGCAACTGGACGCGCTCAAGGGCCGCGCCGTGCTGATCAACTTCTGGGCCAGCTGGTGCGAGCCCTGCCGCGCCGAAATGCCGACGCTGCAGCAGGTCGCCGACCTGTATGGCCCCGACAAGTTGCTGGTGCTGGCGCTCAACTTCAAGGAACACCCGAACCGCGCGATCCAGTTCGCGGCAACCACCGGCCTGAGCCTGCCGGTGCTGCTCGATCCCCAGGGTCAGACCGCCAGGGCCTGGGGCGTCAAGGTGTTTCCGACCACGGTGCTGATCGACCGCCAGGGCCGCGCGCGCCAGCGTGTGCAGGGCGAGTTGGACTGGACCGGCGCGCCCGCCACCCGGATGATTGACGTGCTGCTGAAAAGTTGAGCAAGTGCGGGGCTGTTTTTCCGCTGGGCCGCCCCAAGGAAAAATGCGCCCCTTCGGGGGGCAGAGAGCTACACGAAGTGAGCGAACGTGGGGGCCTTATTGGGGGGGAAGCTTGATGTCCGTGGTTCCGGGGTGTACCCAGCGTGCAAACTCGCGTGTGGTGTCCAGGCAGCCGCCGTCCCGATACACGCCGCGTGCTTCGCGGTAGCGCTGCATCCGCGCCTGGATGCGCCCGCTTTCCGCCGCATCCAGCGAGGTCGCTGCCACCAGCGTTTCAACCCGGGCTTCATCCATGCGCGCATCGCCGCCCGCGTCGAGGTAGGTGGCGTGGCGCCAGTGGAAAATTTCCAGGCACTTGTCGGCCAGCGTGTAGGGCTGGTCCTGTTTCCAGAAGTTGGTGAACAGGCCCTCGCCCAGGTAAATCACCCAGGAGCCCTCATAACCCGAGGCCTCGGCCGAGGCTTCGTCCGGGTTGCGAAACCAGACCCGGTCGCCCGGCACGAAATAGTGAGGGGGCAGGGGCATCTCCATGCTGCCCTGCTCGCGCAGGAAGACCTCGTGGAATTCCCCCGACATGATGGGGCGCCGGGTCCATAAGGCCTCGAGCTGGTGATAAAGCGCCGGGTTGCAGTGGGCGAGTTCCTCGGCAATGCCCAGCAGCATCACGTATTCGGTGGCGCGGTAACAGGAGAAGGCATACAGCGTGCCCGACACCTCGGGTTGCGTGGCTTTGGCCAGTGCCGCCGTCAGCGAGACGCCGGGCAGGATGACAAAGCCGCAATCCTTTTTGTAAGTCCAGCAGTCGGCGGGCCGCTCCGCCTGGCTGGTGTGGAAGGACAGGGTGGTCTTGCGCGCCGCCTGCACGATGTTGCGCCGGATGTGCACCGCGGACACCAGCTCGTCCAGGCTCGGAAATGCAGTTTCAACCGGCGCCACCAGCAGCGCCAGCACGATTTCACGGACCAGGTCGGCCGGGTTTTGTGCAGGGTCGAGGTGCAGCTTGCGGCACAGCGCCAATGTGTCGTGGCCGGGTGCCCAGTCGGCGGCGCGTTCCGCGGCCAGGCTGAAGCGCAGCACCCTTCCCGCTGCATCCGCACCTTCGCTGACGACCACCGATGATGCGAGTTCCCGAGCATCGAGGCGAGCCAGCACGGTCTGCAGCGCCTGCGCAGCGCTGCTGCCTGCCGTCTGCCGCAGCACGATGCCGCCTGCCGGCCCGGCTGGTGTGCCCGATTGCTTCATGCGCCCCATCTCCTCCGGCCGTTTTTTTGCCGTTGTTTGCAAGGTCTGCGGCAGCCCCTCCTGCCTCCTCGCCGGTCAATATACCCCAGGTGTTTTGTCTAGGGAAACGCAGATTTATTCGCTGATGTTGCCAACTCCTGGAAGGGCTCAAACGTTATGGGTGGGTCGCCCACAACGCATAGCCAAGATGAACCCCACTGCATCGAGCCAGATCAGTTTTGCCC
>Ga0308010_1000106_pt1 | contig 78055 bp, 65 predicted proteins | sample Neamet129_FD_202368 | JGI IMG/M metagenome (GOLD analysis project Ga0308010, IMG submission 202368) | Marine microbial communities from water near the shore, Antarctic Ocean - #129 | ecosystem: Environmental > Aquatic > Marine > Unclassified | place: Southern Ocean | collected 2014-07-24 | reverse complement strand
GCAAAGTGTAAATTTAAAGTAAATAATTGTCTTATTTTTGTCAGATGTTTCAACTAGGGAAAACAATAGTTTCAGAAGATATTATAGAAAAAGATTTTGTGTGTAATCTTTCTGCTTGTGGCGGTGCCTGCTGTGTAGACGGCGACGCTGGTGCTCCTTTAGAGAAAGAAGAAGCTAAAATTTTGGAAGATATTTATCCGAAGATAAAACCTTTTTTAAGAAAAGAAGGAATTGCTGTTATCGAGAAAGAAGGTGTTTGGATTAAAAATGAATGGGGAGAAATAGAAACCCCTTTAATTAATAATGCAGATTGCGCTTATGTGATTTTCGATGAAAAGAATAAAACTTTGTGTGGTATTGAAGAAGCATATAATTCTGGAGAAATTAACTGGAAAAAGCCGGTTTCTTGCCATTTATATCCAATAAGAGTAAAAGATTACAGCGAGTTTTCTGCTGTAAACTACCACAAGTGGGAAATTTGTGATGATGCTTGTACTCTAGGTAAAGAATTACAGGTGCCAGTATATAAGTTTGTGAAACAAGCTTTGGTGCGTAAATTTGGTCAAAATTGGTATGATGAATTAGAAAAAGTAGCAGCTAAACATTTAGAATAATTTTATATTTTTTAAATAAATAAGATAAACAGCATCAAAGAAATTTGATGCTGTTTTTTTTTGGCATGTTCTTTGGTTTTAAATAGTTTTAACCTTTAAAAACAACTTAATTATGAAAAATCTAAAAAAGCAACCCACTAAACAATTAGAAAAGTTTTCTAACATCTTTATGCAGTTAGGTCTTGTTCTAGTGCTCTTTGTCGTTTTTATTTCTTTGGAGCATAAGACAGAGCAGAAAACAGTGGCAGATGAAAATTTAGATTTTAAATCTGAAGTCTATCTATTTACTCCTGATACAGAAGTTGTTTTTAGAAAAGAGCCAAAAATCATCCCAAAACAAGAAACTCCAAAACAAAAACCTGTTTTTTTTGAAAAAATAATAAAAGATGACAATCCAATAATTGAAACGGTTATTGATGTTGATATCGAAGATCCGAAAATATTAGATATTGATAGTTTTGAAGAAGAAAAAGAAGATGAAGAGTTTAGACCTGAAGATGCTGTCTCTTTTATAAACATTCAAAATGCACCTATTTTTAAAGGATGTGAAGGGCTTTCTAAAACCGAAAATAAAGTGTGTTTCGATAGAAAAATGAAACGTTTTGTACAACGTAATTTTGATGCAGGTCTTGCAAATGAGTTAGGATTAAGTGCTGGAAAATATAAAATTAGAACGCAATTTTTAATAGATGAGAAAGGTAATGTTGTAGACATAAAAATTAGAGCACCGCATAGACAATTAAAAAAAGAAACAGCAAGGCTCATTAAGAAACTTCCTAAGTTTACACCGGGACAGCAACAAAATAAATTTGTAAGAGTCAGGTATACACTACCAATAGCTTTTAGTGTCGAATAAAAAGAAAAGCCCAACCAATTGGTTGGGCTTTTTTATTTCTATTATTAAGATTTTGTTATTTTTGTAAAATGGAAATAAGCCATTATTTAGACGCAACATATTTAAAAACAGCAATTCAAGCAGGTATTACTGAAAAAGAAAATTTACAGAAAATAGTAGCACTTACAAAAGAGGCAATTAATTATGATTATAAGTTAGTTATGATTCGTTCTAATTATATAACAACAGCAAAAAAAATATTAAGTAATTCAGGCTCTAAGGTTTTAATTGGAACCGTAATAGATTTCCCTTGCGGGGATGCATCCCTAAAACAAAAAATACAAGAAGCTGAAAATGCAATTAAATTAGGTGCAGATGAGTTGGATTTCGTTGTTAATTATACTGCTTTTAAAAAAGGAAAGATAGACTTGGTAGCAGAAGAAGTAACTCGTTGCATAGCACTTTGTCTTAGCAATCAAAAAATTGCAAAATTTATTATAGAAGCTGCTGCTTTATCAAATGAAGAAATAATTGTAATTTCACAACTTGTGAAACAAATTGTTTTAGAAAATTTTGGAGAAGAAAACGCAAAAAATGTATTTGTAAAATCGTCTACAGGATTTTTTAAAACAGAAAGGGAGATTCCAAATGGGGCTACTTTTGAAAATATGATGTTAATTTCTAAAAATGCGAAACCATTAAAAATTAAGGCTGCAGGTGGTGTAAGAGATTACGAAACAGCTTTGAAAATGATTTCTTTAGGAGTAGATAGAATTGGAACATCTTCATCAAAAGAAATAATAAATAAAGAACAACACTCAAACCAAAGCTACTAATTTTGAAAGATTTTTTTGCGCACGAAACAGCTGTTATAGATACTGATTGTACTATTGGGAAAGATACTAAAATTTGGCACTTTAGTCATATTATGTCCCATTGTGTTATCGGAGAAGGTTGTAATATTGGACAAAATGTAGTGATTTCTCCAAAAGTTATTCTTGGACAAAATGTAAAAGTTCAAAATAATGTTTCTATTTACAGTGGGGTTATTTGTGAAGATGATGTTTTTTTAGGTCCCTCTATGGTTTTTACAAATGTGATAAACCCTAGAAGTGCCATTAAAAGACAAAATGAATACCAAAAAACTATTGTAAAAAAAGGAGCTACTATTGGTGCTAATGCTACTATTATTTGTGGTAACAATATTGGTGAATATGCTTTTATTGGCGCTGGTGCAGTGGTTACTAAAGAGGTTTTACCTTTTGCCTTGGTTGTTGGAAACCCTTCGAAGCAAATAGGTTGGGTTAGTGAATATGGCCATAGATTAGAATTTGATGAAAAAGGTTTTGCAACTTGTATAGAAAGTAACCAAGAATATTTACTAAAAAAGAATATTGTTATAAAATTATAATATTTTATTTTTTTAAATATATATATATTATCTTTGATGTGTAGTTCTTTTAAAGAATTACACTTTTTCTTTTTCATAGCAATTTTCCCACTCAATTTATTGAGTGGGTTTTTTTATTTATTTAACATCAAAAGCTCTAAAAACTATGGTAAATTCATATTTATCAAATATCTTTGCAAGCTAATTATGGTGATATGAATACAGCCGTTATTTCAGATAATAAAACATCTATGAAAACTATTATTTCAGACTTTAAGCAACTTACTAAAGTTGGCTTGTCTTTAAGTGTTGTGTTTTCTTCTGTGGCTGGTTATTTGTTAGCGGTAGAAACTGTAGATTACTTTATACTATTTCTTTTAGCTATTGGTGGTTTTTTCATGGTTGGTGCTTCTAATGCATTTAATCAAATTATAGAAAAAGATACAGATGCTATTATGAAACGTACGCAGAACAGACCTTTGCCAACAGGTAGAATGTCTGTAAACGTTGCATTAACGATTGCAATAGTATTTACCGTTTTAGGTATTTCAATCTTATATAGCATCAACCCTAAGTCGGCATTATTTGGCGCAGTGTCAATATTCCTATACACATGTGTTTACACCCCTTTAAAGGCAGTAACACCTTTAACCGTGTTTGTGGGTGCAATTCCAGGAGCAATTCCTTTTATGCTTGGTTGGGTTGCCGCAACTAATAATTTTGGTATTGAAGCAGGATTTCTGTTTATGATTCAGTTCTTCTGGCAATTTCCGCACTTTTGGGCAATTGGTTGGTTGCAGTTTGAGGAGTATAAAAAAGCGGGCTTTAATATGTTGCCTATGGGAACTAAAGATAGAGGGGCCATAAAGCAAATTATTTTTTATACAGGAATAATGATTTTAGTCTCTATAGCGCCAGTTTTAAAAGTTTCTGGAGCGTTTTATATTTATCCAACAACCGCAGTAATTATTGCGCTATTGGGTATTGTAATGTTACATTATGGTGTTAAACTTTATAAAAGTCAAGAAAATATAGATGCGAGAAAATTAATGTTATCGAGTGTCCTGTACATTACAGTTGTACAAATTATATACGTAGTAGATAAATTTTTACATTAAAAAAGGAAGATGGTAGAACAAACATTAGAACAAGAAAAAACTGCTAACAGAAGAAAATCTGGAAAACCAATGTTGTGGGTTTCTATGATAAGTATGGTGATGTTTTTTGCAGGCTTAACAAGTGCATACGTAATTAGTATGGAAAGAGATGATTGGGTAACTTTTGATTTGCCTGATGCTTTTTATATTAGTACTTTTTTAATAGTTGCTAGCAGCATTACAATAATCTTGTCTCAAAGATTTTTGAAGCAAGAAAAAAGACAGATGTCACTTATATTACTAGTGGTAACTTTATTTCTAGGAATTGGTTTTATTTGGCAACAATACGAAGGCTTTAATGAACTTAAAGGCTTAGGCCTGTATTTTACTGGACCAGGAAGTACAGTGTCTACATCGTTTATAATTGGCATCACGTTAATGCACGTTTTACACCTATTGGCTGGTGTAATTGTACTTTTTGTTGTTATTTATAATCATTTTAAATATAAGTACAAACCAAATGATTTACTGGGGTTTGAACTCGGTGCAATCTTCTGGCATTTTGTAGATATACTATGGATTTATCTATTTTTCTTTTTCTATTTTATTAGGTGATGAAAAATGATTAATTTTGCAAAACTATTTTTAACATTCAATCAATAGAATACATTTATGGAAGCAAATATTGCTGTACCAACTGACAAAAAGGATATCTGGAATGGCGGAGGTGGGAAACCATTTGGCGCTAGTTATGGTAAAATGATGATGTGGTATTTTATCCTATCAGATGCATTAACTTTTTCTGGTTTTTTAGCTGCTTATGGGTTAACACGTTTTAAGTTTATAGACACTTGGCCAATTGCAGATGAGGTTTTTACGCACGTACCTTTTGTGCACGGAGATTTTCCAATGATTTACGTTGCAATTATGACGTTTATCTTGATTTTTTCTTCTGTAACAATGGTGTTAGCGGTAGACGCTGGTCATCAAATGAAAAAGAATAAAGTAGCTTGGTATATGTTTGCTACGATTATTGGAGGTATTATTTTTGTAGGCTCACAAGCTTGGGAATGGAATACTTTTATTAAAGGGTCTTATGGGGCTGTAAAAACAACGGAAGGTAAGTTGTTACAGTTTGTAAAAGATGGTAAACAAATTGCTTTGGCAGATTTTGTTATTGGTAACAGAACAGACGGTAGAGTTCAGCATACTAAGAAAAACGGATTGTGGTTTGAAGAGGAGGGTACAATTGCTAATTATTCTGTAGCACAAGTAATTCAAGCGTATAATGCAAATCCTGAAATTCAAGTAAGAACAGAATTAATAGATTTAGATAAGAAACAAAAAACAATTCTTTCTAGAGAAGCAGGTTCTGCAATGCTAGCAAGAACAGATAGAGTTGTAGAAGGCGCTAATTTAGAGGAAAACGAATATGGTAATACAATTTTTGCAGATGCCTTTTTCTTTATTACTGGTTTTCACGGTTTTCACGTAGTGTCTGGAATTGCAATTAATATTATTATTTTCTTTAATGTAATCTTAGGAACTTATGAGAAAAGAGGACATTACGAAATGGTAGAAAAAGTTGGTTTATACTGGCACTTTGTAGATTTAGTTTGGGTATTTGTTTTTACCTTTTTTTACTTAGTATAACAAAAAAATAAATAGAAGAAATGGCACACGCGCACGAATCGAATACAAAAAGAATATGGATAGTTTTTGGTATCCTTTCTTTTATAACAATAGTAGAAGTATACCTAGGTATTCTTAAACCTGCAGCTTTGCATTTACAAGGCATGGGTACAAGTTGGTTAAATTGGATTTTCATCATTTTAACACTAGCAAAAGCATATGGAATTGCATGGGTTTTTATGCACTTAGAAGGAGAGAAGAAATGGCTTAGACGCTCTATTGTTTGGTCTGCCGTCTTTTTAATCTCATATCTCGTCACACTGTTTTTATTTGAAGGAGGCTACATATTCGATACATTATCACCACTTGTAAAATGGTAATATAAAATTTTAAAAGGTGGTTTTAACCACCTTTTTTTATACATAAAAGGTACACACTAAAAGAGAATTATGAAATTTTTCACTAAAAAAAGAATCGTTTTATTTTTACTATTTATTTTTCCACTGATGTGTTTTTTATTGCTGTCAACAGGAATAAATAACGCTGCTAAACTACCAATCTATGGCGAGAATACTTTAGATATCTCAATAGTTGATTCAACAAAAACATTAAAAAATAAAGTTTCTTTAATTTGTTTTTTAGGAGGTGATATTGCTAATAATAAGGGAGGTGTATTTAATTTGAATCAAAATATTTATAAAAAATTTATTGAACATAATGATTTTCAAATTATTGCGATTTACCCTAAAGGTACCGACAAAGAAGTCTTAAGCTTTAAAAATGAACTTGGTGCTTTCACAGATATGGCAAAGTGGAAGTTTACAGCCGGTTCTAGAGAAAATATAAACACATTTTTTGACAGCTTTAAAACTAATACTTCTTTAGATGATTTTTATACCTCTGATGCTTTTATAGTGGATAAAAATGGATATTTAAGAGAGCGTACAGACGATGAAGAAAAGAAACAAAGGAAACTAGTTGGATATGATATGAATTCTGTTGCAGAATTAAAGAAAATAATGAAAGATGATATAAACGTACTCTATTATGAATATTATGCTGCATTTAAAAATAAAAATAAAGCAGATAGAAAAGAAGTAGGCTTATGAAAAAGAAGTATTCATATATAGGTATTGCATTTATTATTTTATTATTTGGTATTTATACGGTACCAAAAGTAGTAGATAGGTTTAAAGCAGATACCACGTTAGAATATTTAAAAACTAATGAAGCAAACCCTCAAAAAAGAAAGGTACCTGAGTTTGAATTCATAAATCAAGAAGGGAAAACAATTACAAATAAAAATTATGAGGGTAAGGTATATGTAGTAGAGTTTTTCTTTTCAACATGTCCAAGTATTTGTCCAATAATGAATCAAAAAATGGTGACCATTCAGGATGCCTTTTTTGGCAATCCAAATTTTGGAATTGCTTCAATCTCTATTACACCAGAAATAGACACACCAGAAGTTTTAAAGGAATATGCACAGATAAATAGAATTACGCATATAAATTGGCATTTACTTACAGGTAAATCTGATGATATGGTGTATGCATTAGCAAAACAAGGGTTTCAATTATATGCAGGAAAAGGGGAAGAAGAACACGGCGGATTTGAACACTCTGGTTATTTTGCTTTGGTAGATAAAGACGGATTTATTCGTTCTAGAAAAGACGAAAACGGTAACACAATTATTTATTATAACGCTCTAGAAGATAATGGTTTTCCAGATCAAATAAAAGAAATAAAAGAAGACATTAAAATATTACTGAATGAATAATTTAGCACAAGAAAAAAAGTATAAAAAAATTATTACGGCATTGTCTGTAATAATTCCAATAGCTGTAGCGGCTTTATTTGGTGTTAATCTAAGAAGTTTGGGGTTTGATGTAGCTCCGTTAAAATTTCTTCCGCCAATCTATGCGTCTATAAATGGGCTAACTGCAGTGTTATTAATAGCAGCAGTTATCGCTATAAAAAAAGGAAATAAAAAATTACATGAGCAATTAAATACTGCAGCAATAGCTTGTTCTTTGTTGTTTTTACTAATGTATATAGCATACCATATGACTTCAGATTCGACCTCTTTTGGTGGTGAAGGACTTATAAAGTATGTTTATTATTTTATTTTAATTACGCACATTGTTTTGTCTGTAATTGTAATTCCTTTGGTATTGATTACCTACATGAAGGCAAAACTTGGGCTTTTTACCGAGCATAAAAAAATAGCAAAGAAAACCTTTCCTATTTGGTTATATGTTGCCGTTACTGGCGTTATAGTATATTTAATGATATCCCCTTATTATGTTTAAAAACAAAACACTTGTTATCTTATTGTTGATTTTTTTTACTTCAAAAACTATGTTTTCTCAATGTGCAATGTGTAAAGCGGTTGTAGAAAATGGAGATATTTCGATGGCTGAAGGTGTAAATAGTGGTATTACGTACCTTATGGTTTTTCCTTATCTTTTAATTGGTCTTTTATTTTTCACTATTTATCGCTATAATAAGAAGGTAAATAATTAACATTGAAATAAGAGTAAAACCCTGTAACATATTTTATTTTTGTTCGTCTTACCATTAGTTAACATTATATAAAATTTGTAAATTTTGAAAAATAAATTCATTCTATTTGTAGCATTATGTACTTCAGTTGCTACTTTTTCACAAAAAACATGGACATTAAAAGAGGCTGTTGATCAGGCATTAATCAAAAATATTTCTATCCAACAAAATAAACTAAGTGTAAAGCTTGCAGAAAAAAATGTTGCCATTGCGAAAGGTAATTTTTTACCAAATTTAAATGGAAGTTCATCAGGTAGATTTGGATTTGGTTCTTTTATTGATAACATTAGTAATGCAAGAATATCTACAGATAATTTTAATGCGTCTTTTGATTTGAATTCTAATATTACCATTTTTAATGGATTTAGAAATACCAACACATATAAACAAGCGCAACTGGGGGTTGAGTCTAGTTTACTTGATTTAAAGAAAATAGAAAATGACATCTCTTTAAGGGTAGTAAATACCTACTTAAATGTTTTATTTGCTAAAGAAAATTTAGGAGTGGCAAAAATTCAATCAGAAATAAGCAGAATACAAATAGAAGCTGCAAGGGCTCGATTTGAAGCAGGTGCAATTGCAAAAGGAGAACTATTAAATTTTCAATCTACCGCTGCAAATGACCTACAAAGTTTAATTTTACAGGAGAACGCACTAGATTTGGCATTGTTAAATATTGCACAGTTGTTGCAAGAACCTGTAAAAGGTTTTGATGTTGCGGCAATCGATGTTGGCACACCATCTGTGAACTTGTTATATGGGAGCTCTTCTTCAGTATTTCAAAAATCTTTAGATTATATGCCAGAAATTGCAAGAGCAAAACTAGCAATTGATAATGCAGATTTTAATATTAAATTATCAAAAGGCTCTTTTTTGCCAACAGTTACAGCTTTTGGTGGAATGGGAACTGGCTATAGTCACAGGTTTAATGAAATTTTTACGAACGATTATTTTTTTAATCAATTAAATGATAATTTAGGGTATAATATTGGAGTCTCAATTAACATTCCAATTTTTAACAGATTTCAAACTAAGAACAGAGTTGCACAGTCTCTAATTAATAAAGAAGTTTCTGTAATGAATTTAGAAAGTCAGAAATTAATATTAAAGCAAACAATAGAGCAAGCATTTTTAGATGTAAAATCTGGTTTAAAAACATTTCAAGCCGCAATAATTTCTTTAACAGCACAAAAAGAAGCATTTAAAAATGCACAAGAAAGATACAATTACGGGACTATGACATTGTTTGATTTCGATCTGGTAAGAACACGTTTGGTAAGTGCAGAAAGCGCTATGATTCGTTCTAAGTATGATTATGTTTTTAAAACAAAAGTGCTGCAGTTTTATTCTGGTGAATTAATTCTAGAGTAAATAATTAAAAATGATAAACACAATACCTCACAGAATTACACGCTGTGAGGTATTTCTTTTTTTGAAATACTATCTTTGTAAAAAACACAACAATTGGCAATAATCCTTAACATAGAAACTTCAACTAAAAACTGCTCAGTAAGTATTGCAGATAGTGGTAAAATTATAGCTTTTAAAGAATTGAATAATGGTAATTATTCGCACGCTGAGGTTTTGCATCCTTTTATAGAAAATATTCTAAAAGATGGCAATATTTCTAAGTCCGAAATAAACGCCATAGCCGTAAGCAAAGGTCCGGGTTCTTATACTGGACTAAGAATTGGTGTTTCAGCGGCAAAAGGACTTGCTTTTGCTTTAAATGCACCATTAATATCAATTGATACTCTTACATCTCTTTCTTTTGCTGCTTCTATTGATTGCGGAGTAATTGTGCCGATGCTAGATGCACGAAGAATGGAAGTCTACGCTGCTGTTTTTGACAAACAACACAAAAAAATAAGAGAAATTAAAGCGGAAATTATAGATGAAACTTCTTTTTCTAATGAGTTAGATAGGGGTAAAGTTTATTTTTTAGGAGATGGTGCCCATAAATGCAAAGAAACAATAAACCATAAAAATGCAATTTTCATAGATGATAAATTTCCATCTTCAAGGGAAATGGCAACCCTATCTTATGATAAATATAAAAAAGGGGATATTGAAAATGTTGCCTACTTCGAGCCTTTTTATTTAAAAGACTTCATAGTAATTCCTGAAAAGAAGAAGAAGCCTGCGTTCTAAATTGGTTCTATTTTTTAATTATTTTAACGAATTATAATAGGTTACAATTTTTACTAAATCATCTATTTTTTTATGAGACAATTTTTGTGTTTTCATAAATTTCTTTATTTTTTCTTTTTTACCTATAAATAAAGCATAAAATGATTTTTTTTTCCTTGGAACAATTTTAATCTTTGTGTTTTCAAAAGCAATAAAATTCTTATCTTTTTTTCTAAAGAATTTAGGAGCTACTTTCACATCAAATTGCGTGACCGCTTTTTTCCCTTCATCAAATTCAACACATTGCTGCACTAAAACAGAACTCTTTCCGGAGCTTTTTATGACAAAATAACTCAATTCATCTTTCAATGTAAAAACTCCATATTTAGTTTTTACTTCAAAAAAATCTATAATTTTATTGTCACTTTTATCTAAGTTAAATGTTTTCTGATAATTTATATATTCCATCTCATCAGTAAACATGTTATATCTTAAAAAATAGACTTCTTTAGATTCACTTATGTATGCTTTTTTATAATCTAGATGTGCAAACCTTAAATGGGCAGTTTTTTTAATATCTTCCTTATCGAACTTTGTAATTTTTTTTACCCCACCAATTTCATTTCTAACTTTATTTTTAAATTCAAAATTCGGATCTGTTTGAGCAATACTACTACTAATTGAAATGATAAATAAAAATGTAATTATGATTATGTTTTTCATGTTTGTAAATTAACACATTATAATTAAGCGGAAAGATTTTCTTAGTTAAATAACAGTCTAATTTAACTTAAAATAATTAATTATAAATTGAATAGTCACAAAGTTTTTTTTATTTAGATGCTTAGTTTTACTAACTTAATTTTAGTGTTTATTTTATTCTTTTTAGTACTCAAGTGATTTATTAAAATTAAGGATACTTGCAGATTAACCTTTTTATTATAACTTTAGAGTATCTACTAAGTATTAAGTTTTATAATTCATGTAAAAGAAATCTTCTTTACGTGTTTTAAGCTCATATTAAAAGAGTTGGCAATCTGCTCTATAATCTTCTAATACTTATCATACATTAAATAACAACCTTGAATTAGATTTTGCAACTAGAATTATTTAAATAAAAAAAAACGCTCAGAATAACTTCTAAGCGTTTTATGTATATCTTATTAAATTATTATTCTACTAATAAAGAAAACGGGATATTATAACTAACACCTACTGGTTTCCCTCTTTGTTTACCTGGTTTCATTTTAGGCAACATTTTCATTACTTTAATAACTTCTGATTTAATTCTTGGGTGCGGCGCTCTTGCTTGAATATTAACAATATTACCTTGTCTATCAATTTTAAAACCAATAAACACTCTTTTCTTACCTGGAGATAAACCTAATTCGTTAGGTAAATCTGCATCAAACTTTCTAGAAAAGTGTTTTTGTACCATTCTACTAAAACAGTCTTTTAATTCTTTTTTAGAACCTTTACATCCTGGAAATACAGGTGCATCTTCAATAATCATGAAGTTTACATCTTCAATAATCTCTTCTCCTATTTCAATTTCTACAATTTCCTCAACTTCTACAGCTTCATTTTCATCTGTTTCGGTAGACTCTATTACAGTTTCTTCTACTTCCTTTTCATCTTCTACTACTTCTATCTTTTCAGGTGCTGGTGGTGGTGGTGTTTTAGGTTTTACTGGTTCCACTCTTTCAGTAATAGGAATGTCCTCCTCCATCATTGCATTCATATTTGCAATACCTAAACTACTTGTGGTTTTGTCATAAGTTTTCTTTTCAATTGCAGCATAGGTTACAAATAAGGCTAATACAAGACCAATTTGCATAAATATTTTACTGTAATTTTCTAAATTCGATTTAGGATTCTTCTTTATTTCCATGGAATAAGAGTTTTTAATAGTTTGCTAATTTAGCTAAATTATTGTGTTAATTACAAATCTTTTCGTTTTTTAACTTCAATTTTTGTGCCAATCTTATTGAACGCAAATAAACCTAATAAAACACCAAGAGAATTCGCAATAACATCATGATAATCTCCCGTTCTGTAAGATGTTAGTTTATTTTGTAAAATTTCAATAATTATACCCAATAAAATACAGCAAACTACGATTAGCAGTTTTTTCTTCTTTTTATAAAATACGGTTAACCAAGAGATACTTAATACGAAATATGCAAAGCAATGTTGCCATTTATCTAGATGTGTAATACCCAAGTTATGAGCAGGTATTTTCATTAGGCTTAAAATCACAAGACTAAGGGTTATAGACACTGCTATTAAAAACATTTTACCCTTTAACCAGGATTTCATAAGCTGTAGCATCTAATAAATCTTCTAGTTGTGAATTGTCAGTAAATTCAATTTTTATCATCCATCCTTTATTATAAGGGTCTGAGTTCACCAATTCTGGATCATCTTCTAAAGCGTCATTAAATTCAATAACTTCTCCTGTTAAGGGCATAAACAAGTCAGATACTGTTTTTACAGCCTCTACAGAGCCAAAAACTTCACCTTCAGCTACAGTGTCATCTAAAGTGTCTACATCTACATAAACAATGTCTCCTAATTCTCCTTGTGCAAAATCTGTAATTCCTATGGTTGCAATAGTACCTTCTACCTGAATCCACTCGTGATCTTTGGTGTACTTTAATTCTGATGGAATATTCATTTTAATAAATTTATTTTGTTAATTATTTAATTACCTCCTAAATTATAGATAATATTAAATCCGCCATTTATGGCTTGTCTAGGGAAAGTTGTAGAGATAGCATACTTAGATGTTTGATGATTGTAATAAAAAGATGCTGTTAAACTACTACTCAATCTATAATCGGCTGTAAATTTAATAGAAAATAACCTTTGGCCACCACTAATTTGGTTATTATCTTCATCTACAGACCTAATTTGTGTTAAATTATCTCTTAAAGAAACATCTGCTCTTAAATTAACATCTCCTTTTAAGGTTTGTTTTTTACCTGTAAAGCGCGTATTTACTTTCACATCCTTAAAAACATACCCCATTCCAAGAATATATTCTGTCCCTTTTATATCTGTTAAAGTGCTATTATTAAAATTCATAGTAAGTGTCCTGTCGCTTTTTACTTCACCTCTAAGAGAAAATGAATTACGCATTTTCATGTCAAGTTTAATTAAAGGAGAAAATTCATCTACCAATGTAGCTGCAGAAACTAATAATTGAGGTTCATAGTTCCCTGCAGAGTTACTATTTGAAAATGCATTTGCACTATCATATTGTAAATTATTGGTAAAACTAGAAACTGTGTATGAAGATTTATAACCATGAGAAATAACAAAGCTGCTAAAGTTTCTTTTAAAGAAACCTAATTTCATGAATCCAGAGTACCGCAAAGTCCAATTTGGTATTGGTATATTTCTGAATAAACCTGTATTTATTTTATCGGGATTAGAACCAGAATACGCAGCCATAAATGCTGGTAATAATACTTGCTGACTATTTCTTCCAAAACCATCAACTGGTGCACCAGTTTCTTTAGATAGTCTGTTTGCGATGATACTTCTATACTCTTTCATTGTTTGAAATAAAGCATCTCCATCAGTAAATGCTGTCGCAATCATTGCATGACTAGTACTAAAATTCCCTGTCTCAAAAGCTGGTGCGCTAAAATCTAAAGCACCTGTAGATGATCCATTTTCTACAACATCTAGTTGTTGCGATAAATCTCTAGTTTTAATTTGATTCCCTCGAACGTCAATATTTAAATCTTTAATAGGTTTTAATGTGAATGTATAATCTAATTTATTATAATGTGTTCTACTATATGTTTTGTTGTAATACTCGCTATTATTTGGGTCTCTAGGACCTACGAGCCAACCATTTTGTAAAGCGGTGTTTCTAATATCTACTTGGCTACCAAAAGCAAATGAAGTTGGTGCACCACCGAGAAAGCCAATATCTTGCGTGTAACCTGGTAGATATTGTCCGTTATTCTCTGAATAACTTACTTTACCCTGTTTTACAGATGTTGCAACCGTATACAAACCTTTTAAAATTTTCTTTACAAGTGGTATTTTTCTACCAGGATATGGCACTCTTTTATATTTTTGTCTAATCCTTTTTGGTTTTTTCGCTAAACTATCTAATCCTTTTAAAGCAACTATTTGTTTAGGAATGGGCTTTCTTTTAGTTTTTGCCCATTTTTCAAATCCTAAACTTTTATAAAATTTTTCAAATGAAAACGTAGTATTTAAATTGTGGGTATTTGCATTCTGAATAACATTACCTACTAAATCTACATACGCAACATCAGTTCCGTCAATATCAATTGTGCTTTGCGCTGCAGCTTGCCAATCAAAATCTGCGGTATAGGCATAATCTGCTTTTATCCAGCTTAAAAAAGGAATTTTTGCTAATGGTAATTGATAGGTACCATTTAGTTTCTGATGGTAATGATTTGCTCTTCCTGTATTAAAAAATTCATCAAAAATTTGAACGTCATCGTTAGAACCAAACGTATCATAAATATAACTATTGGTGGCATTAAAATTAAATTGAAGCGATTTTGTTAAATCGAAACCAACGGTATAATCCCAATCAAATAAAAATCTACGTTGTTTTAATTCTGGTTGATCAGATAAACCCTCAACCAAATTTCTAGACTGTTGTTCTGTAAAGTTTCTATTGATTCTAGAGTTTACAGCAACATTAGACGGAATAGGATTAAAGTTAAAGTCTTTTATTAGCTTTAAATATTTACTCTTTAAAAATCCAATGTTTTTAAAAGGCTCTATAGATTTTGCTTGAAAGTTATAATTATAGTTTGCTCCGGCAGTTGCACTTTCATTACTGTATTTTTTTATATTATAATCTCTGTGAAACTCTTTGTTGTGTGCGTACGAAACAGATAGGTTTTCTACATTATAAAATTTTGGTTTTTTGGTTGAATTAGGGTTTCTATTTTTCTTTACGTTTATAAAACTAATACTACTCCTTTTCGTATAATCTCTAGAAAATTCACTATTGGGATTTTGGTCTATTGCATCTTCTAGAGTAACATCTTGGTATTGAGGGTCAAATTTTGGATCTATAAAAGTTTCACCAATACTATAACTCATAGGCAATTGTATGCCCCATTTCTTAGGTGTTAGTACTTTACCTAAGTTAATAGTTGTCGCAATGTCATACTGCCTGGTCTCGTCCAAGCTGCGTTGGTTTATCCTATCTTCTACATTACCAAAACCTACGGTAGACATACTTCCCGCTAAAGATACATTCGCAACATCTGCAAAATTTGCATCGGCATTTAAAACGGCAGCCCAACCACCCTTATTGTCAAAGCCAGCGGAGCGCAATTCATTAAACCAAACCTCTGCACTTCTATTATTTAAACTAGTGTTTTTAATTCCTAGCATAATAGTTCTTAATTGTGCTAAAGTTGGGTTTCCTTTTACGCTTATGGTATATGGAAAATCTGTATTTTGTTCTTGAGATTGGAAAACTTCAGACACAGGGAAATTAGCACCATTTCTTTCTAACTTTACTTTACCAAAAGTTTCTAAAAAGGCATCTAAATTATTAGCTTCTGGCCAAATATCTAATGCAGAGGTTCCATTTAATGATACTGTAAGCGGAATTTCAATTTGATAAAAGTTTTCATTTAAATCTGTACCTAATCTAATAATTGCAGAGATATCCCCATCATTTAAAATAGAACTTTTAATATCTTGTTGTAAGTGCATAAACATTTTTAACTGTTTAAAACGTCTTAAATCGATACTAATATTTTTATAAATTGCTCTTATTTCGTCGGGTTTTAATTGGTTTACTTTTAAGGTTACAGATTGTTCGTTTTGTAATTGTACCGTAGTACTTCCTTGCAAACGTTCTCTTTCAATTCCTGGGGGCTGTATGTAACTTCCCTCATTTTGCTCTATGCTTACAACACCAACTTCAAAAGCATTTAATTCTTCCTGTGTTAATTCTCTGTCTGTATTTGTATTTGGGTCCAAGGTTCTTACATAGCGTCTCCAGTCTCCACGAACTAAATCTAATTCACCAAAACGAATTACAATAGGCATTTTAAAGTTCGTTAAAAACATTCTGATAAAACGAATACTATTAAAATCTGAAATTCCGTTTATTGGTGTTCCGCTTCGCACAGGTACCCTAAATTGGTACCATTTTGTTTCTTGAGTACTTCCGTTATCTAAAGTAACGGTAGTTGTTTTTTCATCAACAACATACCCAACTCCTTTCTTTAAATCTGCTTGATTCATAGAAACCTTGTACTCAAAATAACTTTCTACAGTATTCATTGTTTGGTCTCTGTTAACGTCTTCTGTATCTGGATATGATGTAGATGAAGTTGGATAGGATTCTGTACTTTGATTTAATGTTTGTGAGTTTCCTTGCGTATTATTATAATCTTTATATCTCGTTATTAAAGATGCATTTATGGCATCTAAATTAGCGCCTCTAAAAAATTGAAAATTATCTGCTGCAGGGTCAATTAAGCCTGAATACTGACCAATACTGTCAAGTTGCTTTTCTTCAACATCCTTTAAACCGTCAAAACCAAGATCTTGATTTGCACGCGCAGCATCTTGCTCATTAAAGGCATAAATAATCGAAGGATTTCTAGGAACATCTCCCCAAATAGTCGAGTTTACGTTGTTTCCATCTACTTTTAAACCGTCTTCCGGCAAACCGTTTTCGTACATTTTACGGTTGTCTTTTAAAATATCTTCAGAAATATTACCTAAGTTAATGTATAAATCTCCAATTTGATTTGTAATATTATTAGGGTCTATTCCTTCTGGCAAACCTTCTTCTGCGGTTAAAGAGTAATTTTGATATGGATCCATAATCCAAAATTGCATGTATTCTACATTTGCTTGGTCAAAATTATTAGTGGTAAGCGGACGCATAATTCCACCCCAATTCTCTTGAGGTTTTAGAAGTGTAACTTTTTCGGTAGCAACATCTATTGTTGCTTCATTAGGATCTTGATTAAAATTATAAGAACCTCTTTCTTGAGGGAAATAGGCTAAATCTAGAGTTCGAACTAAAGAATTTTGTGTAATATCTAGTTGAACGTTAGGAAATAATTCTCTATAATTAATTTGTCTTGTTTCTGCTCTAGAAAGTTCATTTGCATCTACGCTTGAAGGTGTATTTCCTGCGCCATAAAATATTTGATCTACACGATACCAGGCTAGTTTTCCTCTTTTGTAATTATAAGATAAGTTATCACTTTCGCCATTTAAATTTGGAAAGTATTTTGGTGTACTTGCTTCATACCAATCTAATGCAGATAGCAAACTAATAGGTATTTGAGAAGCTTCAAAATCATCTATATAAGAAGTTGCAGATCCGGTAACGTCTATTCCACTTGGTGAACCGGGTATTAAATAAGCGATATCTCCTCTTAAAGATAAATTAGAGACTGCATCTGTATCTACAAAAGGTAGTTTATTTGCCAGTTTTGTAAAAAATGGAACTTCCGAAGAATAATCAAAGTTAAAACCTAGCATAGTATTATTTATAGGCTCTGCACCAAAATTAACTTTAGGTGTTAAAGGTCTTTCTTCTATATTTAAATAGGTTGCCCCTATAATTAACTCGTCAGAAAATTTATGCTCCACATCAATACCAAAAAATGTCTTTCTTTGTTGATTAAAAACCGCATTATTTTCTGTAGAAACACTAATTGGCACACCAGATGCGCTCAAACCAGGGTCTATTATTTGAACTCTTCCTAATTGATAATCTACTACATAATCTACACCTTCTACTAACTGTCTTCCGCCGGCAGAAACTCTCACAGAACCTCTTGGCACATTAAATGCACCAATGGGAATTCCACCAGAATTTTCTGATTTAAAATATCCTTTTAAGAAGTATTTGTCTTTACTCTGAAAATTGTTTTTTATATTAATTTTTGTGTTTAAATATAATTCTTTAAACAAGTAAGTTGCGTCTAAAGGATTTGTTAAGGCATCTTCTAAATCATTTCCAAAAGGTTCTGGTTCAGGAAAAAATATAAATCCATTTTCTGAGTTTACCGTAACTCCTTCTACATAATCGAAATAACCATCGGATGTTCTAAACTGACTTTGATCTAACTGATCTAAATTTAAAACCTGTAATAAAGGCAGGTTAGAGATGCCAGTAGTTTGGGCGTTTTGTAAAACATTAGAAGGGATTCCTGTTTGGTCATCTCTATATTGAATTTCAAATCGAAAGCCATCTTGTGTTAGTGGGAAAGCGCCTAAAGCATAAACATTTTTCATCATTAAACGCCAAGTAGGAAAAGACTCATCTAAACCGGTAGTAATATTTGGACGTTTAGTTTGTAAAATTTCTGAGCGTAATAATTTTACAGCCAAATTATTTGGTGCTAGAATTCCGTCATTTGAAAACTCACCAACTTTAAAGGAATTTTTTGTACTTCCGTTTACATTACCAGCAACCGTATATTCGTAGGCAACTGCTAAAACTTCACCATCATTTAACCTTCTATTTAATGATATAAAACCTAATTGAGGATTTAAACGATATTCATTTTGATTTAATTTTCTGGCATTTTCTAAAACGGAATAATTTGCTCCATTTTGCATGTTATAAGGTAATAAAGAACTGTCTACTGTAGAAATATCTCTAATGTTGCCGTCGGCTATAATTTCTGTACCAATTCTGTTAGCACCATTAAACGGAAGATTGTTTCCAGATACTTGTGCTTGTGTAATGGAGTTATTTAAAACGGCACCATTTTCATCAACTAAAACATTAGGTTCAGATTCACCGATATCTGCAAATGCAACAATACTTCTAAAATCTTCTGTACTTGCATTTCTATTGGTAATCCAAACTTCTACTCTTGTTATATTTATTGGACTACTTATTAAAGGATAATTTTTTAGTGAATTTGCATAGTTATCTATAAAGTACTGAGATAGGAAAAAGTGTCTATCATTATCATAGTCTGTAGTTCTTAACTCAAATTCTTGAATAGAAGCACCACCTTCTGCAACCACAGTTTTACTTTCAGAATTTTGTTGAGAGAAAACGGCAGTAATATTTGTATTACCAAATTGTAATTTTGTTTTTACACCAAATAAACTTTGCGCTCCGTTAATTAAAGAATTTTTAATAGGCATAGAAATATTACCAGCCTCCAGACCCTGTATTATTCCATCTTCATTATATTCTACATCAGATAGTGCTGGCGGTATAAATTGAATTTTTACTAAATTCTGAAAATCAAAAGATGCCTGTGTATCATAATTTGCAGTTACCTCTAGGCGTTCTCCAACTTTTGCGCGAATACTTGCGTTTATTTGTTGGTCAAAATCAAACGTTAGGTTGCTTCTGTTTTCTTCTGAAATTTGCGGATTGTCTGTATTCTGATAAATAAAGCCAAGCTTTAAGTTTAAATTACCAGTTGGTGTTACTTTTACTTCTGTACCACCAAAAATAGTTTCAAAAAATTTATTATTTATATAATAGGTTGGTAGTAAGTCTTTTTGAGCTGACTTGGCTCCTTTTTTCTTACTATTTGTTGCACTTACTTTGTCTTTAAAGTATTGCAACATGTCTCTTTTTAATCTATACTGTTGGTATTCTTTTGGTGTTAAATAAATAGGCGTTCTTGTGGCATAATTTCCAATTTTTTCAACAATAACATATTTATTTAGTAGCTTATCAAAAATAATTTCTTTTTTAGCTAAATCATCTAAGTATAAGCCTCCTTTTTGAGTATTTTTAAAATCGTAGCGTAAGTTCGTACTATCTTTTTGGGTATTATTTTGGCCGTAGGTTGATGAGCTTACTGCAAGAGTAATAAGAAGTACTAAAAAAATTCTTTTAAAAAAAGGACTCAATTGATTATAGATTTTTTAAAGCTAATTTTATGATTTGTTCAACAGTAGCATCTGTATTTTCTTTTACAATGGAAGAAACTAATTTTTCTGATTGCTTTCTTTGAAAACCTAAGACCTCTAATGCAGATAACGCTTCATCTTTATTTGTATTGTTTGCACCAACAGAAACTTCGTCAATATCAAAAGTCTTTAAGATTTTATCTTTTAAGTCTACAATAACTCTTTGGGCCGTTTTTGCACCAATACCTTTTACAGATTGTATAACGGCAACGTTTTCTGACGCAATAGCTTGCTGAATCTCTTCTGAAGTCATGGAAGATAACATTGTTCTTGCAATACTTGGACCAACGCCAGAAACAGAAATTAAGAACTTGAAAATTGCTCTTTCTGTTTTGTTGATAAATCCAAAAAGAGTGTGCGCATCTTCTCGTATAGAAAGATGCGTATATAAAACTACGTTTTCGGTTGAAGGCAGCGCAGCATATGTATTTAAAGAAATATGTAATAAATACCCAACACCATTGCAGTCAACAACAACTTCTGTTGGATTTTTCTCAACTAATCTTCCTCGAACCTGTGTTATCATAAAAATATTTTCAGACTTCTAAAGTACTGCTTTTTATTTGTTGTTTTTTTTTTCTTTTTGTTGTGCATCTACAACTGCTAAAGCGGCCATATTTACCATTTCATCTACGCTGGCACCTAACTGTAAAATATGAACTGGTTTGTTAAAACCTAAAATTACAGGTCCAATAGACTCCGCACCTTCTACTTGTTTTAGTAACTTGTAGGTAATATTTGCAGACTCTAGATTAGGAAAAATTAAAACATTTACTTTTTTTCCATTTAACTTAGAAAAAGGAAACTCTTTGGCCAGCATTTCTGGGTTTAAAGCAAAATCTGCTTGTATCTCTCCGTCTATTACGGTATCAGGAAAATAACGATGTATATAAGAAACAGCTTCTCTAATTTTTTTTGAAGTTGCTGAATTTGAAGAACCAAAATTAGAGTAAGATAACATAGCAATATTTGGTTTCATTCCAAACATATTTGCAAACCTACCAGTCATCTGTGCAATTTTAGCCAAGTCTTTTGCTGTAGGATTCTCATTAATAGTGGTGTCTGCTAAAAACAAAGGACCTTGTTTTGTTAACATTAGATTACAAGCTGCTATTCTGGTAACATCTTTGTCTTTCGCTATTAACTCTAACATCGGTTTTACAACGGTTGGGTAAGGTCTAGAATACCCTGTAATTAAAGCATCTGCTTCGCCTTCATTTACCATCATTGCAGCAAAATAATTACGCTCTCGCATTAATTTTTTTGCCTCAGAAAGAGTTCTTCCTTTTCTTTGACGTGTTTTCCAATATGCTTCTCCAAAACGGTTTATTCTCTCTTTTTCTTCATCTGTTTTTGGATCTATAATAGTAACCTCATCTGAAAAACCAATTTCTTCTTTCAATTCAATAATTACATCTTTTCTCCCTAGTAAAATTACTTTCCCTAGTTTTTCTTCGTGCACTCTTTGTGCTGCCTTTAAAACATCTAGATGGTCTGCTTCTGCAAAAACAACACGTTTTGGGTTGTTTTTTGCTCTGTTGTGTAAAAGTCTAATTTCTTTGTTACCAGATCCAGAGCGTTCCATTAATTCTTCTCTATATTTATCCCAGTCTGTAATTGGTTCTAAGGCAACTCCAGAATCCATTGCCGCTTTTGCAATGGCTGGTGGTATTTCATAAATTAATCTTGGATCAAATGGTTTTGGAATAATATATTCTCTCCCGTACGTTAAGCTCACTTCATCGTACACAATATTTACTTGTTCTGGAACCGATTTTTTAGCTAAATCTGCCAAAGCATGCACAGCTGCCATTTTCATTTCTTCGTTAATTTTGGTAGCTCTAACATCTAAAGCTCCTCTAAAAATAAACGGAAAACCAAGTACATTATTTACTTGATTAGGATGATCAGACCTTCCAGTAGCCATAATGATATCATCTCTAGTAGCTACTGCAATATCGTATTCTATTTCTGGTTCTGGGTTAGCCATTGCAAAAACAATAGGATCATTAGCCATTGTTAAAAGCATCGCTGGCGTTACTATATTCCCTGTAGATAAACCTATAAAAATATCTGCATTCTGCATTGCTTCATCCAAAGTTTCTAAATCTCTCTCTGTTGCAAATTCTGCTTTTTGCGAAGTAAGGTTCTCTCTATTTTTTCTAATAACACCTTTGCTGTCGCACATTACAACATTTTCTCTTTTTACACCTAACTTTAAGTATAAACGTGTACATGAAATTGCTGCAGCACCAGCACCATTAACTACAATTTTTACTTTACTAATATCTTTCTCTGTAATATCGATGGCATTCTTAAGTGCAGCTGCAGAAATAATTGCAGTTCCGTGTTGATCATCATGCATTACTGGAATATCTAACTCTTCCTTTAAGCGCCTTTCTATTTCAAAAGCTTCAGGAGCTTTAATATCTTCTAAATTAATTCCGCCAAATGTAGGAGCAATCGCTTTTACTGTCTGTATAAAAAGCTCTACATCTGTTGCATCTACTTCAATATCAAAAACATCAATATCTGCAAATATCTTAAAAAGCAATCCCTTTCCTTCCATTACTGGTTTAGAGGCTTCAGGACCAATATTTCCTAAACCTAAAACTGCAGTTCCATTAGAGATTACAGCTACCAGGTTACCTTTAGCAGTATATTTATAAACGTTATTTTTGTCTTTGGCAATTTCTAAACAAGGCTCGGCCACTCCGGGAGAATACGCCAATGCTAAATCATGCTGTGTTGCATATTTTTTTGTAGGAACAACTGCAATTTTTCCTGGTTTTGGCTTCGCATGGTATAATAAAGCTTCGTGTCTTTTTCTAGAATCGCTCATAAATAAGGTTTGTATTAGAACAAGCAAATATATGGTTTTCATTGGAAGAGAAAACGAAGAAACTATATCTTTTCTAAATAGAATTTTTTTTATTTGGATTCACTTTTGATCTATTTTTCTACTAAGAGAGAAAAATTTATTTGCTAGTTCTAAACAAATTTTACTAATTTTCTTGTAACATAAAGTTTATTCTTACGTCTTGTAAAAAAAGCTAGCGATGAAAAAGAGTATAATTATTTTATTATTATTCTCTGCATTTATTATGAATGCACAGATAAAAGGAAATGTTACAGATAAAGAAGGGGCGCCACTTTCTTCTGTAAGTGTTTATTTAGATAACACATTTACCGGAACCACTACAAACAACAATGGAGATTACAACTTAACTTTAAAAAAGTCAGGGAAGTATGCAGTAATCTTTCAAATTATAGGTTTTACGACTTTAAAGAAAGAAGTAAATATTACTTCTTTTCCGTTTGAATTAGATGTTGTTTTAGAAGAAGAGAATGTACAGTTAAAAGAAATTGTTATTTCAACTAAAGATAATCCTGCAAATAGAATTATAAGAAATGTTATTGCTAATAAAGATAAAAATACAGATAAGTACGCAGAATATACTGCAAAATTTTATTCACGTGGTTTGTATAAAATAAAAGATGCACCAGAAAAATTTTTAGGTCAAAATTTGGCCGATTTTGGGGGTGGTTTAGATTCTACTAGAAGCGGAATTGTATATCTTTCTGAAACTGTTTCTGAAATTAATTTTCAAAAAAAACCAAAAAAATTTAAAGAAAAAATTATTGCATCTAAAGTGTCTGGGCGGGATAACGGAATTAGTTTTAATAGGGCAGAAGATGCAAATATTAATTTTTATGAAAATAGTGTAGAATTTGGGAATGATTTGATTTCGCCAATATCTACAAATGCTTTTAGCTATTATAAATTTAAGTTAGAGGGTTCTTTTTATGATAAAAATGGTAAACTGATTAACAAAATAAAACTAATTCCTAAGCGTAAAAATGATAGAGTCTTTAATGGTTTTTTATACATTGTAGAGGACGATTGGGCCTTGTATGGCGCAGACGTTTCCGTTACTGGTGCGCAAGTAAATATTCCTGTAGTAGATGTTCTGCATTTAAAACAAAACTATAATTACTCAGTTAAAAATGATGCATGGGTTTTAATTAGTCAAAATATAGATTTTAGAGTAAATGTTTTTGGATTTAAGTTTGATGGACGGTTTTCTGCAGCATATTCAGCATATAACTTTTCACCTAAATTTTCTGAAAATACATTTTCGAATGAAGTTTTGTCTTTCGAACAAAATGCAACAAAAAAAGATACTGTTTTTTGGAATAACTTAAGGCCTGTGCCGTTAACAGCAGAAGAGGTCAAAGATTATGTAGTTAAAGACAGTATTAAAATAGTTCGAAAATCTAAAAAATATTTAGATTCTATAAATAAAAAGCAAAATAAATTAAATTTGCTTTCGCCAATTACAGGCTATAACTATAGAAATTCTTTTGAAAAATGGTCTTTATCTTTTAACGGATTACTAGGTAATTCTGGTTTTAATACCGTACAAGGTTTAAACACTTCTTTAGGTTTTAATTATTTTAAAAGATTGAATGATACAGGAAAACGTTGGAATCTGGGCGTAAAAGCTAACTATAGTTTTTCTGAAAAAGTAATTAGACCAACCTTGTTTTTTACTAAAAAATGGAATTATATTTCTAGACCTCAAATAGGTGTATCTGGCGGAGTTGCAGTGACACAATTTAACAACAGAGAACCAATTTCTGCTCTAGACAATACAACTAGATCGTTATATTTAAGGGATAATTATTTCAAAATTTATGAAAAAGAGTTTGTGAAAATCACTTATTCAGAAGAAATTAAAAACGGAATTTTATTTTCAACATCTTTAGAGTACGCAAATAGAAAGCCACTTTTTAATACCAATAATTACTCTTTTGCAAGACAAAGTAAGAATGCTCCTTATACATCTAATAATCCTTTAGATCAAACAGATTACGAGAACGCTGCATTTAGAGCTCACAAAATAGCAACTTTAAATATTGGTGCAACATTTATTTTTAATCAGAAGTATTTATCATACCCAGATAGAAAGTTTAATATGGGTAACGAGAAGTACCCTTCTTTAACTGTAAATTATAGGAAGAATTTTGGAGCGTCAAAGGCTAATTTAAATTCAGATTTATTTACAGCTAATTTAAAACAAGATATTAGTGCAGGTAATTATGGCGATTTCTCTTATAACGCTAGAGGAGGGTTGTTTCTAAAAAAGAAAGACATTGCTTTTATGGATAATTTACAGGCCAATGGTAATCAGTTAACTTTTGTCACGGATAACCAATTAGACAGTTTTGGACTTCTAGATTATTACAAGTTTTATACCAATGATAAATATGCAGAAGCGCATGTTGCTCATAATTTTAAAGGAGCTATTTTAGGTAAAATTCCATTGCTTAATAAATTGAATTTTCATCTGGTTGGAGGAGCAAAGGTTTTACTTATGACAGATAAAAACCCATATACAGAGTATGCAGTTGGATTAGGTAATATAGGTTTTGGTAAATGGCGTTTTTTAAGAATAGACTATGTAAAATCCAACCATGCAGGAATTAAAAACGATGGTTTCTTGTTTAGATTAAGATTGTTTTAATTAGTTTTGAAGTATGAATATTAAAACGCTTTTCTTTGGCATTACTGCTGATTTAATTGGTGCAACTGAACTTGATGTAGTATTATCAGGTTCAATTTCTATTGGTACATTTAAAATCGTTTTAAAAGAGAAGTACCCACAGTTAAAAAACATAGACTCTTATGCTATTGCAGTAAATGAGGCTTATGCCGAAGACACTCTACTAATAAAAAGGAATGACGTGGTTGCTATAATTCCGCCCGTTAGCGGAGGTTAAAAACTTTCTTAATCTTTAGAAAGTGAAAAACAATTTTGCACAACCTTATTTGTTAATACTCTTTATGAGTCTTCTTGTTTTTATGAACGCAATAGTATTTATTTATTTTGTAGATACTTTTTATCCACATAAAAAGTTCCAAAAGGAATGATAGAAGCAAGCACAACAATTCCTAAATTTTTTAGATTCCATTTCATTTGCTTTTGAATAACAATTGCTAAAACAACATAGCTCATAAATAAAATTCCATGCGGCATCCCTAGCATTTTTACGTAAGAAACGTCTCCTTGAAAGTATTTAATTGGTACTGCAACAAATAGTAATAATAAATAAGAGATTCCTTCTAAAAAGCTAATAATTCTGAATATGTTTTTCATAGATATTTTAATAATGCCCGTTCGAATGATTTCAATTTTTAATTGAGATTGTATCGAGAACTTTTGATTTTATAATATAACACAAAAATACAAATTTGTTTTCCTATTTTTGTTTCGCAATGCAGAGAACTTCCATAAAAATAACTTCAGATAAATTAAATTTACAAGAATGCTACCGTTTTGTAGAAGACGATTCTTGTGGCGGAATTTCTACATTTATAGGAACCGTTAGAAATGATACACAAGGAAAAGAAGTAACACAATTAGATTTTTCTACTTATAAGCCTATGGCAATTAAAGAAATGCAAAAAATTGCAGAACTAACTTTAGAAAAGTTTGATATTTATAAAATTGCGGTGCATCATGCAGAAGGAGTTTTGAAAATAGGAGACATTCCTGTTATAATTGCCGTTTCTTCTAAGCATAGAAAAGCAGCTTTTGCAGCTTGTGAATTTGCAATCGATACCCTAAAGGAAACGGTTCCAATCTGGAAAAAAGAATACTTTTCTGATGGCGCTGTTTGGGTGAATGCACATCCGTAATTAGTATCCTTAACGATTAAGTTTATACAGCGATAAAGTTTTTGAGCAAAAATTTATTTAGCGTAGCGATTCTGCAACCACAAGTAAAATTGTAGTCCGAATAAAAGCGCACCTGCTAATAAATGGATTGCCTGTGTACCAATAGGAATTTCTGCATAATACATTAAAATACCTGTAATTGCTTCTAAGAAAATTAAGAAAACAATCCAATTCACCAATGTATACCCTAAGTTTTTTATTTTATTTAGATAGAACATTCCTAAGTTTACTAAAACAATAGCAATTGTAAAAGATCTATGGAAGTAAAATTTAAAACTAGGATTCATTAGACTGTGGTTCTTATTTTCAAAACCATATAACTTTACTTGCTCGTCTATAAATTGTCTTACCTGTGTTCCCATAGCAATTTGTATCAATGAGAAAATTACAGAAATAATTAATAATTTATTAAAGAGTGCGTTGTATTTGTAAACTGTCTTATTACTAGTAACAATAAATCTTAACCATAATAAGAGTCCAATGATTATTAAACCAATTATCATGTGAACGGTAATAATTGCAGGTGTTAAATTTGTGTCTACAACTGTTTTTCCTAACCAAGCTTCAAATAGCATTAAAAAGAAGGCACCGAATGCTAATCGTGGAATTCTTTTATCAGTTTTTCTCAGTTTGAATGCTCCATGAATAAGAAATAGAAATACAAAACCAGCTAGAACAGAAACGAGTCTATTAATGTACTCTGTCCAAGTATGAAACTTATTAAATTTGTTATAACCGTGTTTTGTGTATGCCGTCCAATTTTTTGTGTTAAAGTTTTTTTCCGTTTTTAAATCGCTTTCGGCAACAAATAAAACCTCGTCTTTAATAATAATAAAACCCTCTTTGTATGTTGTATTGGGTTTCCAGGTAATTTGTTCTTCAGAAGTTGGCGGAATGTAATAACCAAAACATTTAGGCCAATCCGGACAACCCATTCCAGACCCGGTCATTCTAACAATTGCACCTGCCAAAAAGATTAAATAAACAGAAATAATAGCGATTTTCACTATTTTTGGAAACCTATTTTTCATTGAAAAAACTTTTTACAAAGATACTTCAAAAATGAACGAGCAAAAAGAAATTAAACCACTTCTCTCTATGTATAAAAAGTCTAAATAACACCTTTAAAAAACCTCTTCCTCATAATTTTATTTTTTATAATTTTTTATGTTAAAAAAATTATTTTTCAAAGTGCTTTTTAGGAATGTCAGCAGTAGCAACAACTTAGCCTTTTTTATCGATTTAAAAACTTGATAATGAGTAATTTATATAATTATTAAAATTTGTTGTTTTTTTCGAAAAAAGTCAGATTGTTAAAAACTACTAGGGTTTTGTGAATAAGTATGGCTTTCATTTAAAACGAAAAAGCCCAATCTTTGTAAGACCCAATTTAATTCTTAAATAACAATACATTATCGTGGAAATTACTCATATCATAAAAAGAGACTCTGAAATCAGCATTTTTGAGTTAGAAAAAATTACAAAAGCGATTGAAAAAGCGATGCTTTCAGTGAACAATGGTTCTAAAAGCGACGCTATTGCAATATCTTATAGTGTAAACGAAACTTTGTTAGAAACAAAGTCAGATGAACCAAAATATACACCCACGGTTGAGCAGGTTCAAGATATTGTAGAGCTTAAGTTAATGAATAGTCCTTTTCAGGATGTTGCTAAAGCATATATTCTTTACAGAAACGAGCAAACCAGAAGCAGAAAAAGAAATATTTTTGAAAAGAGACTAAACCTAAAGCCTTATGATTATCCTGCTTTAACGGATTATGTAGATGCCATTAGACACTCTTATTGGATTCATACAGAGTTTAATTATACAAGTGATATACAGGATTTTAAAGCTACACTTACAGAAGTAGAACAAGGTGCTATAAAAAACACAATGTTGGCAATTTCTCAAATAGAAGTAGCGGTTAAAACATTTTGGGGAGATATTTATAAGAAAATGCCGAAGCCAGAAATTGGTGCGGTTGGGTCTACGTTTGCAGAAAGTGAAGTACGTCATCATGATGCATATTCGCACTTACTTGAGATTTTAGGGTTAAACAACGAGTTTCACAACTTAAAGAAGAACCCAGTAATGATGAGGCGTGTAAATTATTTAGAGGGAGCTCTAAAGAATGTGAAAAGTGAAGACAATAAAGAATTTTCTGAATCTATTATTTTGTTTTCTTTATTTATAGAGCATGTTTCTTTATTTTCTCAGTTTTTGATTATAATGGCTTTTAACAAACATAAGAATGTATTAAAAGGAATTTCTAATGTGGTAGAAGCGACTTCTAAAGAAGAGCAAATTCATGGAGATTTTGGTATCGATATTATTAAAATTATAAAAGAAGAAAATCCAGATTGGTTTGATGAAGACCACAGTTTAATGGTTCAAGAAACTTGTAGAGAAGCTTTTCTCTCTGAAAGTAAAATAATTGATTGGATTTTTGAAAAAGGCGAGTTAGACTTCTTACCTAAAAAAGTAATAAAAGAATTTGTAAAAAATAGATTTAATAACTCACTGGCAAGTATTGGTATAACAAAAATATTTGAAATTGATGCCGTTTTATTATCTGAAACAGATTGGTTTGATGATGAAATTATTGGAACCAAACATGGAGATTTCTTTGTAAAAAGATCTATTAATTACAGCAAAAGAACTAAAAGTATAACCAGCGACGACTTATTTTAAATCTATGAACCAAACTGAATCCAAGATTACCCATCTTACAGAGCATGAACAATTAATTCAGGCAGCAAATACTGCAAGAAAAGATATTCTCGAAAAACAAAAAGAACCAGAAATTAGTTGGTTAACAGAAAATAGTCGCAAATTTTTAGAGTCTGGTTATTTAACAGGAGATACAACACCAGAAGAAAGAATACGTGAGATAGCAGACAATGCAGAAGGCATCTTGAAAATTAAAGGGTTTTCAGATAAGTTTTACAAGTATATGGCTGCAGGTTACTTTTCTTTATCGTCACCAGTTTGGTCAAACTTTGGAAAGAAAAGAGGCTTGCCTATCAGCTGTTTTGGTTCGCATGTAGCAGATGATATGGGAGATATTTTATACTCACAATCCGAAGTAGGCATGATGTCTAAATTAGGTGGAGGTACTTCTGGGTACTTTGGTAAGTTACGTCAAAGAGGTGCAGATGTAAAAAATAATGGGTCATCATCTGGTTCTGTTCATATTATGCAATTATTTGAAAAAATGGTTGATGTTGTAAGTCAAGGTTCTGTAAGACGTGGACGCTTTTCTCCTTATTTACCAGTTGATCATAAAGATATTAAAGAGTTTTTAGAAATAGGAACTGAAGGAAACCCAATACAAGAATTAACCCATGGTGTTACGGTAAGTGACCAATGGATGGAAGAAATGATTGCTGGAGATACAGAAAAGAGAGGTATTTGGGCAAAAATTTTACAAAGAAGAGGTGAGATAGGGTATCCTTACATTTTGTTTAGAGACAATGCAAATAATGGAACCGTAGATGTTTATAAAGATAATAAGCATGAGATTTATGCAAGTAATCTTTGTACAGAAATAATGTTACCTTCTAATGAAGATTGGTCTTTTGTTTGTTGTTTATCATCAATTAATTTGGTGCATTATGAGGAGTGGAAAGATACAGATGCAGTAGAGACTTTAGCTTTCTTTTTAGATGCCGTAATGCAAGAGTTTATTACTAAATTAGAAGTGTTTAAAGATTCTCCAGATAGAGATGATCAGTTTACATTTCGTTTTATGGAAAAAGCCTACAATTTTGCAAAAGAAAATAGAGCTTTAGGTTTAGGAGCTTTAGGTTGGCATTCTCTATTACAATCTAAAATGTTGGCATTCGATAGTCAGGAGGCGTATAATTTAAATACAGAAATCTTTAAAGTTATTAAAGAAAAGTCATACAAAGCGTCGGAAGAAATGGCAAAAATGTATGGAGAGCCAGCAGTATTAAAAGGGTACGGTAGACGTAACACCACCTTAAACGCAGTAGCACCCACAACATCATCTGCCTTTATTTTAGGGCAAGTATCACAAGGTATAGAGCCAATATGGTCTAATATTTATGTAAAAGATATTGCGAAGATAAAAACAACCATTAGAAACCCTATTTTAGAAAAACTATTAGAAGCAAAAGGACAAAGTACTTCAGATATTTGGAAAAGCATACGAGATAATGATGGTTCTGTGCAACATTTAAGTGTTTTAACAGATGCAGAAAAAGACGTTTTTAAAACGTATTCAGAAATAGATCAAAAAGTAATTGTGTATCAAGCAGCAAATAGACAAACACATATAGATCAAGGGCAATCTATAAATATTATGGTACATCCAGATATGCCAATTAAAGAAGTAAACGATGTGTATATTACGGCTTGGAAACTAGGTGTAAAATCTATGTATTACCAACACAGTATGAATGCAGCACAAAAATTTAAACAAAAGAAAGATTGTGCAAGTTGCGAAGGATAATCGAGTAGATTGTTTTTTATTACAAAATTGATAAAAAGAGAAGTCGAAAGGCTTCTCTTTTTTGTTTAATTTAGACAATATTTTATAATTATGATGAACTGGGAACAACTACTTTCTTTAAAACGCTCTGGCGATACACAAAAACGACCAAGAGAAGCGCAGGACGAAACACGTTTGGGTTTTGATGTAGATTTTGATAGAATTATATTTTCATCAGCATTTAGGAGTTTGCAAGACAAAACACAGGTAATTCCTTTATCTGAAACAGATTTTGTACATACGCGTTTAACTCATAGTTTAGAAGTTTCTGTTGTTGGTAGAACTTTGGGCAGAAGGGTTGGTAAAGTGTTGTTAGAAAGACATCCAAACTTAGTCGCTTTAGGATACACTTTTAACGATTTTGGTGCCATAGTTGCAGCTGCTTCAGTAACCCATGATATCGGGAATCCGCCTTTTGGGCATTCAGGAGAAAAAGCTATTGGCGAGTATTTTAAAACAGGAAACGGTTCAAAATATAAAGGACAACTGACAGATAAAGAATATCAAGACTTAATAGACTTTGAAGGAAATGCAAACGGATTCAAAATTTTAACTGAATCTAGAGAGGGCGTTTTTGGAGGTTTGCGTTTATCTTACGCTACTTTAGGAGCTTTTTTAAAGTATCCGAAAGAAAGTCTTCCAAAAAATCCAACCAATCATATTGTAGATAAAAAGTATGGCTTTTTTCAATCAGAAAAACAAGAGTTTTTAGACGTAGTAGAAGATTTAGGTATGTTGCAGAAATCTACAGAAGCTATTTCTTTTTATAGGCATCCTTTAGCTTATTTGGTAGAAGCAGCAGATGATATTTGTTATACAATTATAGATTTTGAAGACGGAATAAACCTTGGTTTAATTGAGGAAGAATTTGCTTTAGAATACATGATTAAGTTGGTAAAAGATACTATTGATAGTAAAAAATACCATTCATTAAAACATAAAACAGACAGAGTAAGCTATTTACGTGCTTTGGCAATTGGCGTATTAATAAATGAAGCGGTAGCTATTTTTTTAGCAAATGAAGCGGCAATTTTAGCAGGTACTTTTGAAAAATCATTGTTAGAGAAATGCGCTTATGAAGCACAAATAAATGATATTATTAAAATTAGTATTGCTAAAATTTACAAAAGTACAGAGGTTGTAGAAAAAGAAGTTGCTGGTTATCGAATTATTGCAGATTTATTAGATGTATTTGTAACTGCTTTAAATAATAAATTTGATGGGAATCCGTCTAACTTTGACAAGTTGGTTTTAAACTTATTGCCAGAAGAATACAAAATGGAGAACGTTAATTTGTATGATAGAATTATGCAGGTGTGTAGTTATGTATCGAGGATTTCAGATAGCTATGCAATTAGAATGCACAAAAAATTAACAGGAAATATTATATAATTTATTTGATTATTTTTTCAGCGATAGATTTAGCATCCAAACCAATTTTATGTTGAAGTTCTAAAACACTTCCGTGTTCTATAAAGTTATCTGGAATACCTAGTACTTGAATCTTATTTTGATACTCATTTTTAGAAGCAAATTCTAAAACAGCACTTCCAAATCCGCCTTTTATAGTGCCATCTTCAATAGTGAAAATGGTTTTGTAATTTTTGAAAACTTCGTGCAACAAACTTTCATCCAAAGGCTTTACAAAACGCATGTCAAAATGTGCAATTTCTGAAGAATTATCTACTAATCCAATGGCATTAGTAACATTTTTAGCAATTGTACCAATAGATAAAACAGCTACTTTAGTTCCTTTTTGTAATTTAATTCCTTTACCAATTGCTATTTTATTAAAAGGTTTTTGCCAATCAATAATACTTCCAGTTCCTCTTGGGTACCTGATTGCAATTGGGTTTTTTAAGCCTAATTGTGCGGTATATAGAATATTACGCAATTCAACTTCATTGCTAGGTGCAAAAACAATTAAATTAGGAATGGCACGCAAATATGCCAAATCAAAAACTCCGTGATGTGTAGCACCATCTTCTCCAACCAAACCCGCTCTATCTAAACAGAATACAACCGGTAAGTTTTGAAGTGCAACATCATGAATTACTTGGTCATAAGCACGTTGTAGAAAGGTAGAATAAATGTTACAAAACGGAATAAAACCTTGTGTTGCCATTCCTGCGGCTAAGCTTACCGCATGTTGTTCTGCAATACCCACATCAAAAGTTCTTTTTGGGAATTTTTCAAACATAAATTTTAGCGAACTTCCTGTTAACATTGCTGGTGTAATTCCTATTATTTTATTGTTTTGTGTCGCTAATTCTACAATTGTTTTTCCAAAAACATCTTGGTATTTCGTATATAAACTTGCTGTTTTTTTTATGCGCACACCAGAAATTTTATCAAACTTTCCAGGTGCATGATAGGTTACTTGGTCTTCTTCTGCTTTCTGTAACCCTTTACCTTTAGTGGTAATTACATGCAAAAACTTAGGACCTTTCACAGATTTTAAGCGTTCTAATTCAGCCAATACCTTCGGTAAATTATGGCCATCAATTGGACCAGAATAATCAAAATTTAAGGCTTTTATAATATTGTTTTGAGCGGCTAGCTTTCTATCTGTTTTTACCTTAGTTAAATATTCTTTTAGAGCACCAACAGAAGGATCTATTCCAATAGCGTTGTCGTTTAAAATAATGAGTAAATTTGCTTTAGAAACCCCCGCATGGTTTAGTGCTTCAAAAGCCATTCCGCTTGCAATAGAAGCATCGCCAATAACTGCAATGTGTTGTTTTCCGGTTTCACCTTTTAGATTAGATGCAATCGCCATTCCTAAGGCTGCAGAAATAGAAGTGGAAGAATGCCCTACGCCAAAAGCATCAAATTTGCTTTCTTTTCTTGATGGGAATCCTGCAATGCCACCAAATTGTCTGTTGGTGTGAAAAACAGCCTTTCTTCCCGTTAAAATTTTATGACCGTATGCTTGGTGTCCAACATCCCAAACGAGTAAATCATTTGGAGTATCAAATAAATAATGGATTGCAATGGTAAGTTCTACAACTCCTAAACTTGCGCCTAAATGCCCTTCTTTTGTGGCAATAACGTTAATAATAAATTCACGTAACTCTTTGGCCAACTGAGGCAACTGAGTAGGATTTAGTTTTCTTAAATCTTTCGGATTTGATATGTTGTCTAACAAATTCTTCATTCGGTTACAAAAATACAACTTCCAATTTTATATTGATAAAACAGTTGCTTTATAAATACAAAGCTATCGCAAATATTTTACTTAATTTTGTCTTTCTTAATCAATACTTCATGATACAGCCTTTTGATGATATTTATTTTATGAAAAAAGCCCTTCAGGAAGCAGAAACAGCTTTCGGTAAAGGCGAAATTCCTGTAGGTGCTATAATTGTTTTTAAAGAGCAAATAATTGCAAGAGCACACAACTTAACAGAAATGTTAAATGATGTAACAGCGCACGCAGAAATGCAAGCATTTACTTCTGCAGCAGATTTTTTAGGCGGAAAATATTTAAAGGACTGCACGCTGTATGTTACTTTAGAGCCCTGCCAGATGTGTGCTGGCGCAAGTTATTGGACTCAAATTGGTAAAATAGTCTATGGAGCCTCAGAACCCGAAAGAGGGTTTGTTAACTTAAAAACAACACTTCACCCAAAGACAAAAGTAGTTTCCGGAATTCTAGAAAACGAGTGCGCGCAGCTTTTAACTCGTTTTTTTGCTGAAAAACGGAATTTAAATTAAAGCTAAAAGATATATTAATCAGCTACAAATGCTAAAATATCTGCAGGCTGGCAATCTAAAGCTTTACAAATTGCTGCTAATGTAGAAAAACGAACAGCTTTTGCTTTGCCAGACTTTAAGATGGATAAATTTGCGGTGGTAATGTCAATAATTTCTGCCAATTCTTTGCTTCGCATTTTACGTTTGGCAAGCATTACGTCTAAGTTTACAATGATGGCCATATTATATTGTTAAGTCGTTTTCTTGTTGAATAACTTCTCCGCTTTTAATTAGTGAAGAAATTATTAAAATAAAAATAGCGATCATAAATAAGTATAATCTTTTTGCAATTATAAACCCAAATGTGTACCCTAAATAATAGGAAAATGTTTCTTTAGTGTCTGTTTCATTTATTAGCATTGATAATTCTAGAGGTATTTGAATAAGAGTTAATACTAATGTAAAAATGAAAACTCCAACTCCTACAGAGTTTAATTGTTTTGCGTTTTTAGCAGTAAAAAGTAAATTCTTATTTAGATTAATTGCTATTTTTATAAGTGTAAATAATAGATAAGAAAGGTAGATTAATAAAAAGAAAATTAAGAGGTTACTGAGCCACATTGCAAGATTACTTATGTTTTCAGGAAACTTTATGGCATAGATAGTGTAACTTATAGTTCCGCTATTCTTGATAGAAAATAAGTTTACTAACTGTAAAAAGATTAAGTAGAAAGTTTTAATTAAAAATAGAATTGTTAGCCATTTTAATAGGTTTGTTTGTTTTTTCATAACTATATTGTTAAGTCGTTTTCTTGTTTTGCTTTTTTAGCTATTTTAAATATTTCACTTAAAACTAAAAAGAATAAGCCCAAACAAATAAGTACTAAATGTTGATTTAAACCAAATTCTAAGGAAACTTTTTGTTCAAAATATATTTTACCAATAATTGAAATTATCAGCGAAATAAAACCCGAAAACGTTAATAGGTTTCCTATTTTCTTAAAAGAACCAATTACTACCTCTTCAAAAACTCTTACCCGTACAAAATTGGTTAATACTTTTCTAAAAAAATACAAAGCCACAATAAGTAATAAATAATTTAAAGATGAAATAACAAATAATATTTTTGAAAAACTGCTATTTGGATTAATGTCTAAAGTATTTATTGTGATATTTAAATCACTTAAATCGATAAAAAATGTTGTGAAGGAAACTCCAATAATTATCAATACTACGGGCATAGAAAATATCCAAAGTAAATCTACTATCGTTTTTAATATATTTATTTTTTTCATAATTTCTATTTTTATAGCCCTACAAATATATAAAAATTATTGTAAAACAATAATAAAATATTATTTATTGATAATAAATTTACTTTTTAAACAAAAAAAGACAGTGCTTTTTAGCACCGTCTTTCTATTTTTTGATATAACAATTAAGTTTTAATCTCTAGACATAAATATCGATAATACATACCAAAAAAGTAGCATCAAAGAAGCAAATAAACCTAAAGAAGCAGGTATGTAATCTTCAGTACCATATTTATTTACCAAGTTAGAGGTTTGGTATAAAATAGAGCCTCCAGCTAATACACACATACCAACAGAGAACCATAAACCTAAATTAAAACCAAATAAAGATCCGGCAACAATTAAGCCCATTGCAATAAAAAAGCCAACAGTTAAACCAGCCTTTAAGAAAGAAAAATCTTTTTTAGTAACCATAACAACGGCAGAAATACCTGTAAATAATGCTAAAGTTACAATAGCCGCCTGTTCTACTAATTCGGCACTCTCTGTGTAATAAATTGCTATGTATAAAAGAGGTACAAAAATAATGGCTTGTGCAAAAACATAGAGTGCATATGCCATATACTGTTTATTTTTATCTGCAGTTTTTAAAACGGTACTTTCGGCATAATTAGTAACAAACATAAAACCACCTAACATTACAAGCCAGCGCCAACCTTGCGTCATAGACATCATAAAGTTTACAATGACATCGCTTTGCAGCAATAGGTATTCAAAAAAAACAAATAATAAAACTCCACCAGCAACATGCTTGTAGGTCTTTTTATAAAATTCTACACGAACTTGATCTGCAGAGGTACTTAATAATATTTTGTTTTCTAAAGTGTTTTCCATAGTTTTATTTAAATTAAGAGATTGTTTTTTTTAAAAAGAGAAATAGAAATTTAAACTTTTTTAATAACATTTGTTACAATGCCCCAGACCATAAAATCATTCTCTTTTGTAATGTTTATAATGGGGTAATTAGGATTTTCTGGTTGCAACCAAACTTCGTTTTTTTCTACACGCAAGCGTTTTACAGTAAATTCTCCATCTAAAAAGCAAACGGCAATTTTATTATTCGTAGGAGCTAAACTCCTATCAATTACTAACAAATCATTATCATCTAAACCAGCACCAATCATAGATTGCCCTTTTACCTTTGCATAAAATGTGGTGTCTTTATTTTTAACCAATTCTTCATCTAGAGAGATTCTACTTTCACTAAAATCATCTACAGGAGAGGGAAATCCTGCAGATATACCTGTGTCAACAAATATTGCTCCGTTTCCAGAGGGTGGTTTTGGGGTATAAAAAGTAAGTGTTTTAGTAGTTTCCATTTGAATGCAAATTATAACTTTTCTTTAAATCTAGGTCTATTTTATTTTAAAATATTACGCTACATTTATTGCAGATCTTTCTGGTTTTTTCAAAAAAAGGGAACAACATATAGAAAACATTTTTTCTTTGTATTGGTGCAATTAAAACGCGATTAGAATTACAGTTAGGACAAGAGAAATTATTTCCGTTCTTGTCTTTTTGATAGCCTCTAATTTCATTATAAATCTCTAATGCCTTTTCAAAATCGTCTTTATGCACTAGTAATTTTACACCGCCAATTGCATTGCTTATTAAAGGATCTGAATCTATGGTTTTCTCATCCATTAACATCGTTTGCAAACCCTCTGAGTCTAATTTCGATTTTGTAATGTGAGCTTCTGTAGAATATTCGAAAACAGCTATAATTTTATAATTACTATTCATGTAAATAGGGTTTATGAATTAAAGATTTTATAAGAATCAATTGTTTAATGTTCACTTTTTTTTAGAGTTACTTTATGATAAGCATTTTTTAATTTTTGAATAACAGCTGCTATTTCCGCAGTATTTAAATGCCCAAACCCAAAACGAATAGCACAGGTGTTTTTATCCTGATAAAGGATGGTTTTGGGAAGAAATAAATTATTTTTTTCTGCTTCCCTAGCTAATTTTACTAATGATATTTTAGGATTAAATTGTAACCAAATTGTCAATCCTCCAGAAGGTGTTTTCCAATATGCAATATTTTTAAAGTGTTCGGTTAATAGTTCGCATAAACAATCAAGTCTTTGTTTATAGATGACTACATTTTTTTTCATCAGTCGATAAATTTCACCTTCAATAATTAATTCAGATAACATTTGTTCTTGTATAAAATCTCCTTGTTTGTCTAGCAATTGCAAATAATTTGTGGCTTCAGAAATTAGGTTTGCTGGCGCTACCACAAACCCTGTTTGAAAACTAGGAAATAAAGATTGTCCTAGTTTTCCTAAATAAATAACCATACCATTTGTACCTGCGCTTGCCATGGGTAACATTGCAGAACCTTCAAACTGAAAATCATAATCGTAATCATCTTCTATAATAGCAAAACCAAACTCTTTAGCAAGTTGCAGCAGCGCTAACCGACGCTCTGCGCTTAAGGTTACCGTTGTAGGGTAATCTCTTTGAGCGCAGATGTAAACGCATCTAATACTGTTTTTTACAAAATGTTTTTTAATATACTCAATATTTAAACCTTCCGCGTCCACAGGAATGGTTTTGATATTTGCACCTGCTTGTTGAAAAATCATATTAGAAGCATAATTACTCAAATTTCCTACGAGTACGACATCATTTTGTTTTATTAATAATTGAGACACAATGTATAAGCTCATTTCTGAACTTCGGGTGCTTAATAGATTATTTGGACTTATATGAAAACCTCTCGTTGCATTTAAATAGTTACAGAGCTGTGTTTGAAATAGAGAATAGGAATGTTCCTTTGGTTCGTTCCATTTCTTTATCAATGTTTTACGCTTCATAGCAGCGCTGTACCACCTTGTAAATTGATGTACCGGATGCAAACGTACATCTGGTTTTCCATCATTAATACTATATTTAGCATTTGTTAGTTGCACTGTAGATGCTAAATGAAAGGATTTTTGAAAAGGAAACCCTGTTGTTTTAGCGTAGGAGTAAGCTCCCTCTATTTTTTGTGATGATACCTTAATTTTTTTTGTTTTCCGACCGGGCTCTAAAATAAATGTGCCTTTATTTGGTATGACTTCTACCCAACCTTGGGATGCCAACTCTTCGTAAATAGCAACTGCAGTATTTCTATGTACTTTTAATAAGTGTCCTAACACACGGGTTCCTGGTAGTTTAGTACCTTTGGTTAGATACTTTCGCTGTATGGCATTTGCAATTTGTTGTGAAACTTGAATATACACAGGTTGAACCATTGCTTTATCAAAATCAATGAGTTGTTTTAGTACTATATTTACCGGACTATCAATCATTTCAAAACTGGACTAGTTTAGTCGTCCGGAAAGTTACGACTTTTGCACTGTATTTAAACTAAAATAACACTTAAAATGAACCAAAGTAAATTACTAATTATTGCACTTTTAATCTCGCATTTAAATATTTTTTCTCAAGAAAAAAAGGAAATACAGGCTCTAGATACTGTGTTAATAAAATCTACTAGAATAGATTTACCTTTTAAAGAGAATGCTAGAACCATACAAGTTATTTCTGCGGAATTTATTAAAAACAGTGCTGCTACAAACGTTGCAGATTTGTTACAGCAAGTTGCTGGAGTAGATATTAGGAGAAGAGGAACTGCCGGTAGCCAAGCAGATTTATATATTAGAGGCGGTGGTTTTGATCAAACATTATTGTTAATAGACGGTATTAAAATGGATGATGCACAAACAGGACATCATACAATGAATGCCGCTTTGCCAATTGAAGTTATCGAGAGAATAGAAATTATTAAAGGTCCGGCTGCAAGAGTTTTCGGACAAAATGCATTTACTGGCGCTATAAATATTGTAACAAAAAGTACATTACCAAACACTGCTTCTGTAAATATAGAAACAGGTTCTTTCGGACAATTAAATGGTTCTGTAACTGTTGGAAAAGAATTTGAAAATTCATCAATAATTGCACATGTTGGTATCTTAACTTCAGATGGATATAGACATAATTCTGATTATGAAAATAAAAACTATTTATTAAAAGGTGTTTTTAATAAGAAAGAACAACCTATCGAAGTAATCGCTACTTTTTTCGATAAAAAATTCGGAGCAAACGGATTCTATGCAAGTGCAACTGCAACAGAACAATATGAAGAAACACAGAGTAGTTTGTTAGGTGCTTCTACTACTTTTAGAACGGAGAAATTTAAAATTACTCCAAGAGTTTATTGGAAAAGAGGTCAAGATGAATATGTCTATATAAGAGATAACCCAAGTGTTTATAGAAACTTACATATTACGAATAAAGTAGGTGTAGAAACAAATGCTTCTTACACCTCAGATGCAGGTATTACTGGTTTTGGTGTAGATATTTCTAGAGTTTTTATAAGCAGTAATAATTTAGGAAAGAGAAATAGAACCATGGCAAATTTGTTTTTAGAACACCGTTTTAAAGCATTGAATGATAAGCTAGACATTACTCCAGGAATTGCTGTTACTTATTTTTCTGATTTTAAATTTCATGCATTTCCAGGGTTGGATATTGGTTTTAAATTGTCTGATAATTTAAAAGCATACGGTAATTTAGGTGTTACTTATAGAATACCTACGTATACAGATTTGTATTATAATGATAGAAGTACAATTGGAAATTCTAATTTAAAACCAGAAGAAGCCTTTGCTCAAGAAATTGGATTGAAGTTTAATTCTGGAAGATTTACATCTTCTGTGGCTATTTTTAATAGAGATGCTGATAATTTAATTGATTTTATTAGACCAGATGTAACATCAAAGTATGAAGCAACAAATATTGCAAAAGTAAATACCAAAGGTTTTGAGTTAAATACAGATTATCGTTTTAAATTAAATGAGTTTAATCAAACGTTGTCTTTTGGATATAATTATTTAAATGATGATATTTTAGATCAGAATAAAGACTTATCAAGGTATTCTTTAAATACCTTAAAGCATCAATTTATAACTCGTTTTGAGAGTAAACTATTTAAGAATGTAAGACAAAATATAATCTATAAACATGCAGAGCGCACAATTGGAACAAGTTATAATGTTTGGGATGCTTCTGTAATTGTAGCTGTTAATAAATTTAATTTTACGGTTACTGCAAATAATATATTTAATGCAGAATATATAGAGTCTGGTTTTGTACCAATGCCAACAAGTAGTCTTTTATTTGGTTTGCGCTATAATCTATAAAAGATATAATCTGAAGTAAAGAAATTTATTCTTTTATGATTAAGGATTTTTAAAGCTAATAAAAAGCCTCACAAATTTAATTTGTGAGGCTTTTTAATTTTTAAGGAAGTTATTTTTTCTAAAAATAATCTTTTAAGTGTCTATATACATCATTCCCATTTGCAAAAAGTAACAAGGCAATCAGTAAAATAAAGCCAACAACTTGCGCATACTCTAAGAACTTATCTCCAGGCTTTCTTCCGGTAATCATTTCCCAAAGTGTAAAAACTACATGTCCACCGTCTAAAGCAGGTATTGGCAATAAGTTCATAAAACCTAACATGATAGATAAGAAGGCTGTAATCTCCCAGAAAGATTGTGCGCTCCATTCACTAGGGAAAATACTTCCAATAGAAATAAACCCACCCAAACCTTTATAAGCACCTGTGTTTGGATTAAAGATTTTCTTTAACTGCTTCATGTAATCTGTTAAGGTTTTTATAGACTTGTTCCAACCTGCAGGAATTGCTTCTAAGAAAGAATATTTAAAATCTGCTAAATCGTAATACCCTAATTTTTCTAAATCTTTAAGACTAGTTCCACTAAACACAACTCCTATATTTCCGTAATTAGAAACCTTTACAGGTATTTCTTTAGAGGTTGCACCTCTTTTTACCGTAATAGAAATATCTTGACCTTTAAACTCCGCTAATGCTTGTTTAGCCTCGTCATAATAAGAAATAGCATTTCCATTAATTGCTGTAACAATGTCTTTAGGTTGAATATCTGCGCCGCCATTTAAAGAATCTTTTTGAACATTTGCAATTACAAATGGGTATCTTACATTTAAAAAATTACCAGCACTTTTACCTCTATCCATTAACTGAGAAATAAAATCTTCTGGAATTTCTTGATCTAAAACGGCACCATTTCTTTCAATTTGATAATTATTTCCGTTGATGAATTCTAGCGGTAAACTGCGAAATTTTTTCACTTTTTCACCATCAACACTTAAAATTTTATCACCTGTTTTTAAACCTAAGTTCTTAGCTAATGCATTGTCTGCCCAAATTCCGTCTTTTACATTTTCATTTGGTAAATACCGCTCACCATAAGACCACATTAGCATAATGTAGATAAAAATTCCTAAAATAAAGTTTACAAAAACACCACCTAACATAACAATTAGGCGCTGCCAAGCTGGTTTAGATCTAAATTCCCAAGGCTGCATTGGTTGCGCTAGCTGCTCGGTATCCATACTTTCGTCTATCATCCCAGAGATTTTCACATAACCTCCTAACGGAATCCAACCAATACCGTAAACAGTATCACCAACTTTTTTCTTTAAAATTGAGAACTTATAATCAAAAAATAAGTAGAATTTTTCTACCTTAATTTTAAATAATTTTGCGGGTATAAAATGCCCTAATTCGTGCAAAACAATTAGTAAGGATAAACTTAATATAAATTGAGATGCTTTTATTAATATTTCCATTCAGCGTTAATTCAGATTAAAAAAGATACAAATGTAAGGTTTTCAGCAGAGGTGTAAAAGAACTATTAAAGGTTGCTTTTTTAATTTAACAAATATTTTAGATAGCATTTGTTTTTGTTTGCTTTCCTAGGGTGTTTTTAAGTCGTATTTTTGTAAAATAAAATAAAACCATGGAGCTTAAATTCTTTAAAAAATCGATTCCAACATTTATTTTTTTAGCAGTTTTTTCTGTTGTTGTTATTCCTGTTTTTTATCAATTATTAAAAGTAGATGAAAAATTGAAAATTTACAACCCTGCAGATGTAAATCCACGTTTGGTAGATTTTTCTATGAAACACATTACCAAAGATCATACAATTGCAGATTTTGAATTGACTAATCAGAATGGTGAGAAAATCACGAACAAAAACTATAAAGACAAAATTTACGTTGCAGATTTCTTTTTTACGCGTTGCCAAACTATTTGCATAGCTATGGCATATAATATGAGTGAATTGCAAAATTTATATAAAAAGGATACGGAGATCATGTTTCTTTCTCATTCTGTAACACCCGAAATAGACAGTGTTACTGTTTTAAAAGAATATGCAGATAGAAAAGGGGTTATAGATGGTAAGTGGAATATAACTACCGGAGCAAAAACTCATATTTATGAGCTTGCTAGAAAAAGTTATTTTGCCGTTTTAGATGAAGGCAATGGAGACGAAAACGACTTTATACATACAGAACAATTTGTATTAGTTGACAAAGAAAAACGCATTAGAGGTTATTATGACGGCACAGAAAAAGAAGATATGGAAAAGTTAAAGAAAGATATTGTTTTGTTAAAGGAAGAATATGCCTCTCAATAAACTGTTTAGAATCATTCTAAATGGCTATATTTGCTCTCCAAATAAAAAACGTTGAATACAATAGCATCTTTACATATTGGAGAAATGGGGTATATTTCTGAAGAATCTCTAGACTCTATACCATTAAAATTATTAGAAATGGGTTGCTTGCCGGGTGCTGAGGTGCAGTTGGTGCAAATAGCCCCCTTAAAAGACCCTTTATATATCTGTGTAAACGGAAGTCATTTGGCAATTAGAAAAGAAACAGCTTCAAAAATAAGAATTCTAAAAAGCGAATAATTCATGTCTAAGAAAGATATAAAAGTTGCTTTAATAGGAAATCCGAATACAGGGAAAACCTCACTTTTTAATCAACTTACAGGTTTAACTCAGAAAGTAGGAAATTATCCAGGAGTAACGGTAGATAAAAAACAAGGAACCTGTAAATTGTCTGCAACACAGAATGCAGTAATTACAGATTTACCAGGAACTTATAGTATAAACCCCACCTCTGTAGACGAAAGTATTGTTTTAAAAACCTTACTAAAAAAAGATATAAAAGAATCTCCGGATGTAATTTTAGTAGTTGCAGATGTAGAAAACTTAAAGCGAAATTTATTATTATTTTCTCAAATTAAAGACTTAGAAATTCCTACGGTTTTGGCTATAAATATGGTAGACCAAATGAACAGGAAAGGAATTTCAATAGACCTAACAGCATTAAAAGAAGAATTAAACACAGAAGTTGTTTTAATAAGTGCTAGAAAAAATCAAGGAATTGAAGCTGTAAAAGCTGCTATTATTAAGTGTCATGTTGCCGCAAAAGCAACACCAATGTGCGATAATAAGAAGATAGATCCTGCCTATTTTGAAGAGTTAAAAGCAATTAACCCAAATTACACATTGTATGAGTTGTGGTTAATGGTTACACAAAAGAATTTTCCAGAAGAAATTTCTAAACAAGAAAAAGAAAAACTACTGTCTTTTAACAAAGATGTTTCTAAATTAAAGAAATACCAACACAAAGAAACTATTTATCGCTACCAAGAGATCAATAAAATTTTAAAAAATACATATCTAGTAGACAAGAGCAAAGCAAAAGATTTAAGGGCTAAGTTAGACAAGGTTTTTACACATAGAATCTTTGGATATTTTATTTTCTTATTCGTTTTACTGTTAATTTTTCAATCTATTTTCGATTGGTCTTCTTTACCAATGGATTTAATTGATACCACTTTTGCAGAACTTTCAGACTTTGCAAGAAGTAGTTTACCAACAGGTGTTTTATCAGATTTAATTGTCGAGGGAATTATTCCGGGTATTGGTGGTGTTATTATTTTTATACCACAAATTGCTATTTTATTTTTGTTTATAGCTGTTTTAGAAGAAACGGGTTATATGAGTCGTGTTGTTTTTCTAATGGATAAAATTATGCGCCGTTTTGGAATGAATGGAAAATCTGTAATTCCATTAATTTCTGGAACAGCCTGCGCAATTCCTGCAATTATGGCAACAAGAACCATTTCTAGTTGGAAAGAACGTTTAATTACTATTTTAGTAGTTCCTTTTACAACATGTTCTGCAAGACTGCCTGTTTATGCAATTTTAATTTCATTGATTATACCAGACACAAAAATATTTGGATTTTATAATCTACAAGCTTTTACATTACTAATGTTGTATGCTCTAGGTTTCGGGACTGCAATTTTAGCAGCTTATATTCTACAGAAAACTTTGAAGACTAAAAGCAATCCTTTCTTTGTGGTAGAGATGCCTAATTATAAATTACCCTCTGTAAAAAATTTATTGTTTGATGTTTTAGAAAAAACTAAAGCTTTTGTTTTAGGCGCAGGTAAAATTATTTTAGCTTTGTCTGTAGTTTTATGGTTTTTAGCTTCTAACGGACCGGAATCTTACAAGAATGCTGAACAAAATACCATAGAAAAAGTAGCGAATAAAAACTTAGGAGCCGATGAATTGCAACAAAAAATTGCAGCGGTAAAATTAGAAAATTCTTATATTGGTATTATGGGTAAGTCCATAGAACCGGCCATAAGACCTTTGGGGTACGATTGGAAAATTGGAATAGCCTTAATTACATCTTTTGCAGCTAGAGAGGTGTTTGTAGGTACTTTAGCTACTATTTATAGTGTGGGTTCAGATGATGAAAACACTGCTACTATTAAAGAGAAAATGCGCTCAGAAATTCATCCAACAACGGGAAAAAAAATATTTAATTTCCCAGCAGGAATGTCTTTACTTGTTTTCTATGCATTTGCAATGCAATGTATGGCAACTTTAGCCATTGTAAAACGCGAAACCAAAACATGGAAATGGCCTTTAATTCAACTTTTTGGGATGACAGGTTTGGCCTATGTTTGTTCATTAATTGTTTTTCAAATTCTTAAATAATGCAAGAAATAGCCGTTTATGTATTGTTGATTTTAGCTTTGTTTTTCTTGATAAAGAAATACATATTTCCATCTAAGAAAAAAGGAAATTGCAATACAGGTTGCGATTGCCACTAAAAGTTAACAAAAAATTAATAGAAACTAATGTAAGGTTTTCTGTTTTTTATGACAAATTTGAAGATCAATAACAATAAATTATATAAGAATGAAAAAATCAATACTAGCAATTGCAATTTTTGCAATCACCTTAATTAGTTCAACAGAAATTTCTGCACAAAAATTTCCTAAATTAGATTTAAGCCCTTTGGATGCAGCATCATATCCAAGTAGCTATAAGATTTCAGATAAGGTTGCAAAGGTTGTTTATGGGAGGCCGCAATTAAAAGGAAGAGATTTAGCAAAACTAGCGCCTAATGATAAAGTTTGGAGAACAGGAGCAAACGAAGCAGCAGAAATTACATTTTATAAAGATGTAACTTTTGGAGGGAAAGCAGTAAAAGCAGGAACATATTCTTTATTTACAATACCTTCTTCAGAAGGAGATTGGATAGTAATATTAAGCACAGCAAGAAATGTTTGGGGTTCTTATTTTTATAAACAAGACGAAGATGTGGTTCGTGTTTCAGGAAAAATTTCGAAATCAGAAAAAAGTATAGAAGCTTTTTCTATGCTATTTGATAAAAATATGACATTAAAAATGGGTTGGGAAAACACGGTAGTTTCTGTGCCGATAACATTAGCAGGGTTAGAAGATTAATCTTTCTGTATATTTTTTTAAAATTCTAGTTATTTAGATTGTATAATAGCGAATCAATACAATTTGAAAAGAGGCTTCCAATACAATTTGGAAGCCTCTTTTAATTTAAAGTAAAGTAGCTTTTCACTTAGAAAGATTAAACGTAAATTTGTCGCTTAATTAAGTATATAGAAATGCAATATAATCACAAAGAAATAGAAGAAAATTGGCAAAATTTTTGGGCGGAAAATCAAACTTTTAAAGCCTCAAATACTTCCGAAAAGCCAAAATATTATGTACTAGATATGTTTCCCTATCCAAGTGGTGCAGGTTTGCATGTTGGGCATCCTTTAGGGTATATTGCAAGTGATATTTATGCACGTTATAAGCGTCATAAAGGTTTTAATGTTCTGCATCCGCAAGGGTATGATTCTTTTGGTTTACCAGCAGAACAATATGCAATTCAAACTGGCCAGCACCCTGCAAAAACTACAGAAGCAAATATTGCTACCTATAGAAAACAATTAGATAAAATTGGTTTTTCTTTTGATTGGAGTACAGAAGTAAGAACTTCAAATCCTGAATATTATAAGTGGACACAGTGGATTTTTATTCAGTTGTTCAATTCTTGGTATAATAAAGACACAGACAAAGCAGAAGACGTTTCTACTTTAATTTCAATCTTCAAAAAATCTGGAAACGCGAAAGTGAATGCTGTATCAGATGAAGATATTACCTCTTTTTCTGCGGAAGAATGGAAAGTATTTTCAACGACAGCACAAGAAGAAATTTTATTAAAATACCGCTTAACTTTTTTATCGGATACAGAAGTAAATTGGTGTCCTGGTTTAGGAACCGTTTTAGCAAATGATGAAATTGTAAACGGAGTATCAGAACGTGGGAGTCATCCAGTTGTTAGAAAAAAGATGACCCAATGGTCTATGCGAATTTCTGCCTATGCACAGCGTCTACTAGATGGTTTAGAAACGATAGATTGGCCACAACCTTTAAAAGATTCTCAAACAAACTGGATTGGTAGATCTCAAGGTGCTATGGTTTCGTTTGATGTAGCTAATGGTTCTGAGAAAGTAAGCTCTGAAGTAAAATTATCTTATAAAGAACTAGAGGCTTTAAAGGAACTAAGACAAAACTTATCGAAAGCAGAGGCAGTTCTTTGGGATGAATTAAAAAATAAAAAAGGAGCTGCAAAATTTAGAAAAAAATATACTATTGGTGCCTTTTTGGTAGATTATGTATGCTTGGCAAAAAATATAATTATAGAGTTTTCGGGCAAAGAAGATGAAGCAGCAAGAACAACTTATTTTACAAATGAAGGCTTTAATATAGTTCATTTTTCGAATGAAGAAGTAATTGAAAACGTGCTTTTAGCAGTCTCTAAAATTAATACTTCAATTCAATTTCCAAAAAAGATTGAAAAAACTGAAAGTAAAAAAGAGGTCTCTTCTAGCGCAGTCGAGAAGTCTTATAAAATTGACGTTTTTACCACAAGACCAGATACTATTTTTGGTGTTTCTTTTATGACGCTTGCTCCAGAGCACGAGTTAGTTTCTAAAATTACAACAGCTGCTCAAAAAAGTGCAGTTGAAAAGTACATTACTGCAACTGCAAAACGTTCTGAACGTGATCGAATGGCAGATGTTAAAACTATTTCTGGTGTATTTACAGGAGCGTATGCAATACATCCTTTTTCTGGTGAAAAGGTTCAAATTTGGATTGGAGATTACGTACTAGCAAACTACGGAACGGGAGCTGTAATGGCAGTACCTTGTGGAGATCAAAGAGATTATGATTTTGCTAAAAAGTTCGAAATTCCGATTCCTAATATTTTTGAAGGGGTAGATATCTCTGAAGAAGCACACACCGGTAAAGACGCAACAAAAATTGCAAATTCAGATTTTTTATCAGGATTAAAATATAAGAAAGCATTAAAATTATCCATTTTTGAAATGGAGAAACGTGGGTTTGGTTACGGCAAAATAAATTACCGTTTGCGAGATGCTGTTTTTAGCAGACAACGGTATTGGGGAGAACCATTTCCTGTTTATTATAAAGATGGGATGCCTCAAATGATTGACGCTAAGTACTTACCAATTGTACTGCCAGAGGTAGAAAAGTACCTGCCAACAGAAGATGGGAAACCACCTTTAGGAAATGCAACAGCATGGGCTTGGGACTCTCGTGCAAAGAAAGTAGTCTCTAATGAGAAGTTAAAAAATAAGACGGTTTATCCTTTAGAACTAAATACAATGCCAGGTTGGGCAGGAAGTTCTTGGTATTTTAATAGATATATGGATGCTACCAATACAGAAGAATTTGCAAGCAAAGAAGCCTTAGATTATTGGAAAGAAGTAGATTTATATATTGGAGGCTCAGAACACGCAACAGGGCATTTATTGTATGCGCGTTTTTGGCAAAAATTCTTATTCGATAAAGGAATTGTGCCTGTAGATGAATTTGCGAAAAAATTGATCAATCAAGGGATGATTTTAGGAACTTCTGCTTTTGTGAATAAAGCAACTGCTTTTGTAAAAGAAGGTTGTGGTTGTGCTGATCAAAAATCGAATGATGACGTTCTAAATAAAATACCCACAGTATTTGTTTCTAAGAATTTATTTAGTTCTGACGACGAATTTGAAACAGTAGTTAAAAGCTATCTAATGGATAAAGGATTCTTAAATCCTTTAAATGAAGACATGGTAATGATTGTGAGAAATGCTATTCATGCAGATGTTTCTTTGGTAAATGCTTCTGATGAGTTGGATGTTGATGCTTTTAAAAATCATGCTTTAAATGGAGATTATAAAAACGCCGAATTTATTTTAGAAGAAGGGGTTTATAAAGTAAAGCGGGAAGTAGAAAAAATGTCTAAGTCGAAATACAATGTTGTAAATCCTGATGATATTGTTGCCCAATATGGTGCAGATGCATTGCGTTTGTTCGAAATGTTTTTAGGTCCTTTAGAACAAGCAAAACCTTGGAAAACTTCTGGTATTTCTGGAGTTTCATCCTTTTTGAAGAAATTATGGAAACTTTATTTTAACGAAGAAATTTTTGAAGTTTCAAAAGAAAAAGCAACAAAAGAGGAGTTAAAGGTTTTACACAAAACAATTAAGAAGGTTCAAGAAGATATAGAGAGTTTTTCTTTTAACACTTCTGTTTCTACCTTTATGATTGCGGTAAATGATTTAACTACTTTAAAATGTAATAAGAGGGCTATATTAGAACCTTTATTAATTTTATTATCTCCGTATGCACCTCATATTTCAGAAGAATTATGGAGTAAACTAGGGAACAAAAAGTCTATTTCTACTGCAGATTTCCCAGTTTTTAATGCAAAACACTTGGTAGAAAGTGCTAAAAATTATCCGATTTCATTTAATGGTAAAATGCGTTTTACATTAGAGCTTCCGTTAGATTTATCAAAAGAAGAAATAGAAAAAACAGTTTTAGAACACGAAAAAACAATTCTACAATTAGAGGGTAGAACTCCTAAAAAAGTAATTATTGTTCCAGGAAAAATAGTAAACATAGTGGGGTAGCAAATATAGTTGCAGTTGGTGCGCATTTTTGATTCTAATCTTTTAGAAATGACAAATGAGCGTAATTAAAAAATTAAAAAAAAGTGGTTAACGTTTACGAAATTATTGGTTTGTTGGCAGCCTTCATTACGACGGCATCATTTCTGCCACAAGTAATTAAAACGTATAAAACGAAAGATACTTCAGGGTTATCTTTAACAATGTATATTACTTTTTTTATTGGAATTGTTTTATGGTTAATTTACGGAATTCATCTAAACAGTTTGCCAATGATTTTAGCGAACTTTATCACTGCAATTTTATCTTTATTTCTAATAATTATGAAATTAAAGCATAAATAAGGAGTGAAGGTATAAAAACTATAAAAGTTATTACTGCGCAATTTCTGAGTTGTAATAACTTTTTATTTGATTATCTTTAGCCCATTTAATACTATTAATGTCTTTTGGAATAGTTTTTGAAGCAAAATAAAAAACTCTAAAATTTGATTCGTTTAACCAGTATCTCTTTAAGAATTCGTATTTTTTTATCCATGATTTTATTGGTGTTGTTAACATCTATTTTAATTTTGGTAGTAACGGTTTACCAGTATGATGAACAGACAAAAGCTTATAATATTCAGCGTTTTGAGCGTAAAGAAGTTATTGCAAAAAAAACGATTGAATTAGAGCTTACAAATAAAACTACACACGCGGTAAATACAGATAATTTATCGAAGATTTTTCAGGATAGAATTTATGAGATATCTTCCATAAACAAATTGAATATTACAATTTATAACTTAAAAGGAAACTTACTAAAAACTTCATTTGGTAATGCGTTTGAAAAAATAGATACCACGCCTTTAACAGATTATATAGTTTCTGAATTGGCACAAAACTCAAATCATAGAATTTTAAAAAATAAAGAAATTGATGGTACAAGTTATCAGACCTCGTATTCTTATATAAACGGTCCAAAATTTAAACGAATAGGTATTTTAGAATTACAATTTACGCAAGATAACTCTGAAATAGAAGCAGAGCTTAAAGAGTTTATTTACAGATTAAGTTTGGTATATCTACTTATGTTTTTGTTAGCAATTTCTTTTGCTTATTTTTTGTCTAGTTATATTACACACTCTATAAAAACGATTTCAGATAAAATGCAGCATACGCGTTTGAACGAAAGAAATGAGAAAATTATATTAAATAAAGCAAGCTCAGAAATTGAGATTTTAGTAGATGCTTATAATAATATGATAGATCAGTTAGAAGAGAGTGCTGCAAGATTAGCTAAAAGTGAAAGAGAACAGGCTTGGAGAGAAATGGCAAAACAAGTGGCACATGAGATTAAAAACCCACTAACACCAATGCGTTTGTCTGTGCAAAGTTTTGAGCGAAAATTTAATCCAGAGGATGAAAACATTAAAGAAAAACTAAAAGAATACAGTCAAACTTTAATTCAACAAATAGATGTTATGAGTTCAATAGCCTCTGCTTTTTCAGATTTTGCAAAAATGCCAACTCAGAAAAAAGAAAAAATTGAAATTATAAGTATTGTAAAATTAGCATTAGAGATTTTTAACGAAAAATCTGTAAAATACCAAACAAAAGAAAAGGAATTATATGCTTTTTTAGATAAAACACAGCTGATTAGAATTGTAACTAATTTGGTTAAAAATGCAATTCAAGCAACAGAAAGTGAAGAAAACCCTTTAATAAATGTTGAAATAATATCTAAAGGGTCTAAAATAAAAATAGTAGTTTCAGACAATGGAAAAGGAATTTCTGAACAGGTAAAAGATTTAATATTTGAACCTAAATTCACTACAAAAACAAGTGGAATGGGCCTAGGGTTGCCAATGATAAAAAATATTATCGAAGCGTACGATGGCACTATTTCATTTAGGTCAAATAAAGATACTGGAACGGTTTTTACTGTAATTTTACCCAAAAAATAAAATAAACTTAAAGAAGAATTTATAGTTTTAATGCCCATTTTAAATAGATAACAAAATGATTTTCGAAAACATCTTAGTTCAAAAGACAGCTGCTTTAGCACAAATAACAATCAATAGACCAAAAAAATTAAATGCCTTAAATAAGGCAACTATATTCGAGCTACACAAGGCTTTTGATGCGCTAGAAAGTGATTTAAATATAAAAGTAATTATACTTACAGGTAGCGGAGAAAAAGCATTTGTTGCGGGAGCAGACATTTCTGAATTTGCCCATTTTACTACAGAAGAGGGTGCTACTTTAGCTAGAGAAGGTCAAGAAATACTATTTAATTTTATTGAAAATTTAGCGACACCTGTAATTGCTGCAATTAACGGTTTTGCATTAGGTGGTGGTTTAGAACTAGCAATGGCTTGCCATTTTAGAATTGCATCAGAGAACGCAAAAATGGGCTTACCAGAAGTTTCGCTTGGAGTAATTCCGGGCTACGGTGGTACACAGCGTTTACCGCAGTTGGTGGGTAAGGGAAAAGCAATGGAAATGATTATGACTGCCGGGATGATTTCTGCAGACGATGCTAAAAACTGTGGATTGGTTAATCATGTAACACCGCAAGAAGAATTAATTCTATTAGCAGAAAAAATTGCAAGTAAAATATTAAGAAATTCACCTGTAGCAATTAGTGCTGCAATTTTAGCAGTAAATGCTAATTTTGAGGACGGTGTAAACGGCTTCGATACGGAAATTAGTGCTTTTGGAGACTGCTTTGGAACCGAAGATTTTAGAGAAGGGACTACTGCTTTTCTTGAAAAAAGAAAACCTAACTTCTCTGGGAATTAAAATAAAAAAAAGCGAGTCTTAATTGACTCGCTTCACCATTAAACTTTAGCATTAGCTTAATGAACAGCTAATTAAATTATTTATATTTTAAAACTTTTACTATATTTTTTTTCATTAGTACTTATTGCTACTGTATAATTACCTTCTTTATTTTTTAACAATCTAAAGACTCTATTTAAAATTTTAGCATCTTTAGTATTTTCAGTGTAAATAACGTCACCTTTATAGTATAGCGTTATTTTTACAGGCTGGTTCTCTAAAGACATTTTAGAAATAAGTAGTAAATTATCTTCGATTCTAATGACTGGCTTAAAAAATGTTTTATTTTCTTCAGGTAAAAAAGTAACTAGTCTATTTTCTACTAAAAATGGCTTTATAATTGTTTCAAAATTCTTTTCTAGTTCTATTCTGTATTTACCGTTTTCTAAACCTGTTAAATCAAATGTTCTAGCATAATTTCCAGCCATTTCAATAACACCGCTATACATTATTACACTATTTGCATTTTTTATAGATAAAACCTGTCCTTTTCTTACTGCTATAAATTCAACCTTAACTTTTTTCCCATCAATAGGAGTAGAAATATTATTTTCTGTTGCGTAGTTTGCTAAGGATACTAGTATTGTAAACGTTACTAAGTATTTATTAATTATTGTTTTCATTTTTTTTATTTACGTATTATGAACACTACAAAATTAGGGTAGATTTAGGTCCTATAAAACAGCTAAATTGACGATTATATGCTCTAAATTATCACTATATCAAAATTTAAATGATCGTTAAGTTAATATAGCTCACAATTAAGTTAATTTTATATATCATATTACTTTTTAGTATTGTAATTTTGTATCAAAAGGGTAACCATTGAAGACAAAACCTACATTAGAAAAAATCACACCAAGTTTTGGTAGTTCTTTATTAGTAAAAAAGCATGTTCAGTTTTTAAAAACGAATAAAGCTTTTTGGCATTTTCATCCAGAAATAGAAATTGTATATGTTAATAAAGGAAAAGGAAAAAGACACATTGGAAACCATGTAAGTTATTTTAACAATAGCCAATTGGTGTTAATTGGTTCTAATTTGCCACATTTAGGTTTCATGGACCGTTTAACAACCAATGGTTCTGAAACATTAATACAGTTTAAACCAGAGTTTTTAGGAGTAGATTTTTTTAAAATCCCAGAGATGGTCGCTATCGCACAGCTTTTTGAGCGTGCAAAGAAAGGAATTCGATTTAATATTGAAATAAAAAAGAGAATTGGAGCTAAAATTGAAGAGTTAGTAGATTTAGAGGGCCCTAATAGAATTATTTCTTTTTTAGATATTTTAAGAGAATTAGCCCAGACAGATGATTATACGATTTTAAATGCAGATGGTTTTGCTTTTGAAACGCAGCCCCAAGACAGTAGTAAAATAGATATCATATTTAAACATATAAATGAGAATTTTAACCAGCATATAAGTTTAAACGAAATTGCCGGGTTGGTAAGTATGACGGTACCTGCCTTTTGCCGGTTTTTTAAAAAAACAACTTCAAAGACATTTACGAAATTAGTAAATGAGTACAGGGTTGTGCATGCTACAAAATTGCTGTCCGAAAGTAATATAAGTATTACAGATATTTGTTTTGAGTGTGGTTTTAATAATTTTTCTCATTTTAATAAATTATTTAAAGAGTTTACGGGCAAATCTGCATCAAAATATAGAAGTCAAATCTTAAAACTGATACAATAAAATAAAACCCTATTAAAATGAAAACTAGCAAAGATAAAATTGAAGAAACACTAAGCTATTATACTTTTAAAAGTTTTGATACTTTAAACTTTATAAACTCCAATTCTAATTTAACAGTAGAAGAAATTATAGAAAAGGCAGAGGAGCTCTCAGTTTTAGAGTATAAAATTACAGCTTTAGAGGCAGCGAATGAAAATTAAATTACTTTAAACCATCCCATTCATCATAAAACTGCTTCAGATATGTTTCCATAAAAGCGTGTCTTTGTGCGGCTATTTTCTTTCCAGAAAGGGTGTTCATACTATCTTTTAACAATAATAATTTTTCATAAAAATGATTAATCGTTGGGGTATCAGAATTTTTATATTGCTTTTTTGTCATATTTAAATTCGGAATAATTTCAGGATCGTACAACCCCCTGTTTTTAAATCCGCCGTAATTAAAACAACGCGCAATGCCAATAGCACCAATTGCATCTAACCGGTCTGCATCTTGCACAACCTTTAATTCTATAGAAGTAAATTTTTTAGATTCTTTATCAAAAGAATTTTTAAAAGAAATGTGTTTTATAATATTTACCACATGATTTATAATTTGCTCATGCACCTCTTGTTCTTTTAAAAACTTAGTTGCTACTTTTGGTCCAACAGTTTCATCTCCATTGTAAAATTTAGGATCTGCAATATCATGCAAAAGGGCTGCTAAAGAAACTACAAAGACATCTACTTTTTCATCTTTAGATATTAAAATTGAATTTTTAAAAACGCGCTCTATATGAAACCAATCGTGGCCGCCTTCGGCATTTTTTAATTCCTTTTTTACAAAGGCAATGGTCGTAGTAATAATTTTTTCTTTGTCCATTATTTTATGATTGTAAACCACATATCGCGAAATATAAGTATAATAATATTCAGGTGGTTTTGTAAAAATAAAAAATCCACTCTAAACAGAGTGGATTTTTTTTAAAAGTCTTTATTTAAAATGATACTAGCAAAATTCATCATAAGCTTGCGCTAAATTCTGAGCAATCATTTGTGCAGATCTACCTTCTATATGGTGGCGCTCTAACATGTGCACTAAGTTCCCATCTTTAAACAATGCAATTGCTGGTGAAGATGCTGGAAAAGGAATCATAAACTCTCTTGCTTTTTGTGTAGATTCTTTTTCTACACCTGCAAAAACAGTGGTTAAGTTAGTAGGCGTCTTTTCTGCAGCTAAAGAAGCAATTGCTCCCGGTCTTGCAGTACCAGCTGCACAACCACAAACTGAGTTTACCATTACTAAAGTGGTTCCTTTTTTAGACATTGCGTTATCAACGTCTTTACTTGTATATAATGCTTCAAAACCTGCGTTAGTTAATTCTTCGCGCATTGGTTTTACTAATTCTTCTGGATACATAAATGTTATAATTTTAAAAGGCAAAGATAAGAATAAGTTCAACAAAATTCAAATTTAAAGGCATTGTTGTTATAATGCAAATATCAATAAAATTGATGCTTTTAAAATAGTCCTAAAAATACTACTTTTCATATCTTTGAGAAATATAAAAAAGAATTATGGGAAATTTTACAAAATGGTTAGGAGCAGGTTTAGGATTTACTTTCGGTGGCCCAATTGGTGCTGCGTTGGGGTTTGCTATTGGTAGTTTTGTAGATGGTTTTTCTGAAGCAGATTTAACCCAAGAACAAAGAGCGTACCAGCAAAGAGCTGGCAGCAGCAGAGGTGGCGCTGACACCCAATCTGGAGATTTTGAAATGAGTTTACTTGTTTTAGCCTCTATTGTTATTAAGGCAGATGGCAGAATAGACCAGAAAGAATTGGATTTTGTGAGAGCACAATTCACAGGAATGTATGGTAAAGAAAGGGCAAACAGTGCTTTTAAACTTTTTAAAGGTATTGTTAAAAAAGAAATTTCTGCAAGGCAAGTTTGTATGCAAATAAGAAGTCATATGCCACATGCTTCTCGTCTACAATTGCTTCATTTCTTATTTGGTATTGCAAAAGCAGACGGTTTTGTTACAGAGAGTGAAGTGGAAGAAATAAGAAAAATTGCGGGTTATTTGTATATTAACGATAGAGATTATACCTCTATAAAGGCAATGTTTTATGATGAATCTGACAATGCATATAAAATTTTAGAAATTACAAAATCTGCTTCTACCGATGAAGTAAAGAAGGCGTACAGGAAAATGGTTAAGAAATACCATCCAGATAAATTAGTAGGTTTAGGAAAAGAGCATTTAAAAGGAGCTAATGAAAAATTTCAAAGTATTCAAGAGGCATATGATAGAGTGAAAAAAGAGAAAGGAATGTAAATTGATTTTAAAAAGCTTGTTTTCTTATTCCTTTTATGCAAAGAAGTAGTGCTTCTAATTGCTTTGATTCAAGCTAAAAAAGAAGGTAAGAAACACCTTTTAAATGTGTTCGTTTGTAAAAGTGACAATTTCAATTTCTTTGCAACTCTGTAACTTTGCTATCTAATTTCTCCATCAAACTCAAAAAATTGATTAATTTCGCATTCTTATAAGAAACAATACATAATGAGCGCGAAATTCCCTGAATATAAAGGACTTGACTTACCAAAAGTAGCAGAAGAAATTCTAGATTACTGGCAAGAGCATAAGATATTTGAAAAAAGTGTAACTACTCGAGAAGGCGCAGAGCCTTATGTTTTCTTTGAAGGACCCCCTTCTGCAAATGGATTACCGGGAGTACACCATGTGTTAGCGCGCGCTATTAAAGATATTTTCCCACGTTATAAAACCATGAAAGGATACCAAGTAAAGCGAAAAGCTGGTTGGGATACCCATGGTTTACCTATAGAATTAGGAGTAGAAAAAGAATTGGGTATTACCAAAGAAGACATTGGTCAAAAAATTTCTGTAGAAGATTATAATGCCGCTTGTAGAACAGCAGTAATGCGTTATACAGGTATTTGGAATGATTTAACAGAGAAAATGGGATATTGGGTAGATATGGAAGACCCATATATTACCTATGAGCCAAAATATATGGAATCTGTTTGGTGGTTGCTAAAAGAGATTTATAATAAAAAATTAATTTACAAAGGCTATACAATTCAGCCATATTCGCCAAAAGCAGGAACGGGTTTAAGTTCTCATGAACTAAACCAACCAGGAACCTACCAAGACGTTACAGATACAACGGTTGTTGCACAATTTAAAGCGATAGAAAACACATTGCCAGACTTTTTACAAAACGAAGGAACGGTTTATTTTATAGCTTGGACAACAACTCCTTGGACGTTGCCAAGTAATACCGCATTAACAGTTGGCCCTAAAATAGAATATGTTTTAGTGTCTACCTTTAATCAATATACATTTGAACCGATAAATGTAATTTTAGCTAAAAAACTAGTTGGAAAACAGTTTGCAGGTAAAAATAATTTTCAAGTTGAAGATCTAAATACCTTAAATGATTATAATTCTGGCGATAAAAAGATACCTTTTTATGTAATAAAAGAATTTATAGGTAAAGACTTAGTAGATATTAGATACGAACAAATCTTAGATTATTGTCTTCCAAATGACAATCCTGAAGATGCTTTTAGAGTAATTGTAGGAGATTTTGTTACCACAGAAGACGGAACAGGAATTGTACATACAGCGCCAACTTTTGGGGCAGATGACGCGATCGTTGCAAAACAAGCATCACCAGAAATTCCACCAATGTTAATAAAAGATGCTAATGATAATTTAGTCCCGTTAGTAAATTTACAAGGAAAATTTAGACCAGAAATGGGTGAATTTGCTGGTAAATATGTAAAGAATGAATATTATGCAGATGGCGAAGCACCAGAAAGATCTATTGATGTTGAGCTAGCTATTAAATTAAAAATAGAAAATAAAGCCTTTAAGGTAGAAAAATACAAGCACAGTTATCCTAATTGTTGGCGAACCGATAAACCAATTTTATACTATCCATTAGATTCTTGGTTTATTAAAGTAACCGATGTAAAAGATAGAATGCATAGTTTAAACAAAACTATTAACTGGAAACCAGAGTCTACAGGAACTGGGCGTTTTGGAAACTGGTTGGCAAATGCAAATGATTGGAACTTATCGCGTTCTAGATATTGGGGAATTCCCTTGCCAATCTGGAGAACAGAAGATGGTAAAGAAGAAATCTGTTTAGGTTCTGTTGAAGAATTAAAAAATGAGATGGCAAAAGCTGTTGCAGCTGGCGTTTTAGCAAAAGATATTTTTGAAGATTTTGAAGTTGGAAATAATTCTGAAGAAAACTACGCAAAAATAGATTTACATAAGAATATTGTAGATGAAATAGTATTAGTTTCTGCTTCGGGAAAGCCAATGAAACGTGAAAGTGATTTAATTGATGTTTGGTTCGATTCTGGTTCTATGCCTTATGCACAATGGCATTATCCGTTTGAAAATAAACAGAAAATTGACGAAAATGAATCTTTTCCAGCAGATTTTATTGCAGAGGGAGTAGACCAAACAAGAGGTTGGTTCTATACCTTACATGCAATTTCAACGATGGTTTTTGACTCTGTAGCGTACAAAAACGTAGTTTCTAACGGTTTAGTTTTAGATAAAAATGGACATAAAATGTCTAAGCGTTTAGGAAATGCAACCGATCCTTTTACAACATTATCAACATACGGTGCAGATGCAACCCGATGGTATATGATCGCAAATGCAAATCCTTGGGATAATTTAAAATTTGATTTAGACGGAATTGAAGAGGTGAAACGTAAGTTTTTCGGAACATTATACAATACGTATTCATTTTTTACTCTATACACAAATATTGATGGTTTTTCATATGAAGAAGCAGATATTCCTTTAGAAAAAAGACCAGAATTAGACCGTTGGATTTTATCAGAATTACACACTTTAATTCATAAAGTAGATAAGTTTTATGAAGCATATGAACCTACAAGAGCTGCAAGAGCAATATCAGACTTTACACAAGATTATTTAAGTAACTGGTATGTTCGTTTGAGTAGAAGACGTTTTTGGAAAGGAGATTACCAGACAGATAAAATTTCTGCGTATCAAACTTTGTATACATGTATGAATACAATCGCAAAATTAGGCGCACCAATTGCACCGTTTTTTATGGATCGATTGTACCAAGATTTAAACTCTGTAACTAAGAAAGAAACCTCAGAAAGTATTCATTTAGCAGATTTTCCTGTCTATAATGAAAGCTTTGTAGATAAAGGGTTAGAGCACAAAATGGAAAGTGCGCAAACCATCTCTTCTTTAGTACTTTCGTTGAGAGCAAAAGAGAAGATAAAAGTAAGACAGCCACTTCAAAAAATAATGATTCCTGTTGACAGTGTAGCGCAAAAAGAGGCTATTTTAGCTGTTGCAGACCTAATTAAGAATGAGGTAAATATTAAAGAAATTCAGATTTTAGACGATGCATCAGAGATCTTAATTAAACAAATTAAACCTAATTTTAAAACGTTAGGTCCTAAATTTGGAAAAGATATGCGTCTTGTAGCTGCTGAAATTCAAAAATTCAACCAAGAAGATATTAACAAAATAGAGAAAGATAAACACATTTCTATTGAGGTTAACGAGAAAAATATTATTTTGGATGTCTTAGATGTAGAAATATCATCTAAAGACATAGAAGGTTGGTTGGTTGCAAATGAAGGTTTGTTAACAGTTGCTTTAGATGTTACTATCTCTGAAGAGTTGCGAAAAGAAGGAGTTGCTAGAGAATTGGTAAACAGAATTCAAAACGCTCGAAAAGATACAGGTTTAGAAGTAACAGATAAAATAAAGTTAACGATTTTAAATTTTGAAAACTTACAAAAGTCTATTTCTGATAATAAAGAATATATTATGAGTGAAACATTAACTAAGGAATTGGTTTTTGTAGATGAGTTAAGCAATGGTACAGAAATTGAATTTGATACCATTAAAAGTAGAATATTAATCGAAAAAATGTAACAGTATGTTGGACGTTAAATTAAGATATTCAGACGAAGATTTACAGGAGTTCAGAGTAATTATTGATCAAAAAATAACAAGAGCAGAGGCAGATTTAGCTTCATTAGAGAGTGCTTATAAAAATAACGCGGGAAACGGTACAGATGATACATCACCGTCATTTAAATCTTTTGACGAAGGTTCTGAAGTAATGAGTAAAGAAGCTAATGTGCAACTTGCCATAAGACAAGAGAAGTTTATTAGAGACCTTAAAAATGCCTTAATGCGAATAGATAACAAGACATACGGTGTTTGCAGAGTTACACGTAAATTAATTCAAAAAGAACGTTTAAAACTAGTGCCTCATGCTACTTTAAGTATTGAAGCAAAACGCAAACAATAACATTTAAAAGCTTCCTTTTGGAAGCTTTTTTAGTATTATAAACAGTAGTTAGTTTGGTGATTTTACAACTAAAATATAGTTAATGGATATTGGAAAGAATATTTTACTAAAAACACTGTCTTTCTTTTTTCTAATTTCTAGTAGCACTTTCTCTCAAAAAAAAATCATAAAAAAGGTTACAAGCACCACTAAAGAAATAGCTATTTTTACCAAGGGTCTGGATGATTTAGTTTTAGAAAACTCAACCTCTGAATTTATAGAAATTTTGTTATATGCGGAAGACCCAAATAAGCAGCATATTGTAATTCAAGAAAAAAGTATCAAAACTGATATAAAATTTAAGATTCCCGTTTTTAAAAGAGAAGAGGCTGTCTTTAGGAAGTACATTACAAAAAGATTAAAAAGAGCATCTGTAATTATTAAAATTCCAAAAAATAAGGAGGTTTCTATTTTTGGAGAACATATAAATATTTCTTCTAAAAGCTACAATGGGAATTTAACTGTTTTGATAGAAAAAGGCATTGTTAAGTTAGATACTATTCAGCAAAACGCGGTCTTAAAAATGTATGAAGGAAACCTTTTTGGAGTGCTTAAACAATCAAATTTAACAATAACTTCTAAGATTGGTAAAATTAAAATTGATACTGTTTTTTATAAAAAAAAATATGAAGAAAATAGAATGGATACTGGCAAAGAAATATCAATTACTACCTTAAAAGGTAATATTTTCTTAACACACCAATAAATCTAATAATAGTGTTATTTTTGTTATCATAAATTTAAAAAAAATGTCAAAAAAGAAGCTGGCAATCTTTACTATAATTATTGCAATTTTATTAGATCAGATTATAAAAATATACGTAAAAACGCATTTTATTTTGGGCGAAGAAGTAGTGTTTTTTGATTGGTTTAGAATCCATTTTACCGAAAATAACGGCATGGCAATGGGTTTTGAATTTGGTGGTAAAGCAGGGAAACTTTTTTTAACTTTATTTAGAGTGGTTGCTGTGTCAGCAATTGTTTATTGGTTGATGGGTGTTATAAAAGCCAAAACACATAATGCTGTAATTGTGGCTATTTCTTTAATTTTTTCTGGTGCAGTAGGTAATATTATAGATTCTATTTTTTACGGAGTTATTTTTGACCACCCTACTCGAAGCCTAGCGAAAATATTTCCAGAAAATACTACGGGAGAATTATTCTATGGGAAAGTAGTAGACATGTTTTATTTTCCGCTTTGGCAAGGAACTTTGCCAGAATGGATACCTTTTATTGGTGGAGATTTTTTTACTTTTTTTCAATATATTTTTAATCCTGCAGATGCTTTTATTTCTGTTGGCGTTGCTTTGTTATTTATTTTTAGCAAACAAGCTTTTCCAAAATAAGGGCAATAGCTATTTTACAGAAAAAAGTAGAGATACGAATTTCACGAGTTATTAAAAAGAGGTTTTTTTTAGAAATATTCTCTGAAGGATATCTACTTTCTAATAAATTTCAAAGACTATCTATGAATTCAGTTTATCAATTATAAATTTGCGTAATTTCGTAGTATGTCTGCATCTTTAGAACTTCAAGTAAAAACCTTGCCAAATGAACCTGGTGTTTATCAATATTTTGATAAAAATGAGGTAATTATTTATATTGGGAAAGCTAAAAATTTAAAGAAAAGAGTTTCTTCTTATTTCTCAAAAACGCATGACAACGGCAAGACCAAAGTTTTAGTAACTAAAATTGTAAGTATAAAACATATTGTTGTAGAAACTGAAACTGATGCGTTATTACTAGAAAATAACCTCATAAAAAAACACAAACCACGTTATAATATTTTACTAAAAGACGATAAAACATATCCTTGGATTTGTATAAAAAAAGAACGTTTTCCTAGAATTTTTATGACACGCAGGGTTATAAAAGACGGTTCGGAATACTTTGGGCCTTATACTTCTATAAAAACCGTTCGAATTTTATTAGATTTAATAAAAGAACTGTATCCTTTAAGAACTTGCAATTATGACTTAAGCCACCAAAACGTTAATGAAGGCAAATATAAAGTCTGTTTAGAATACCATTTAAAAAATTGTAAAGGAGCTTGCGAAAACTTAGAAGCAGAAAGTCATTATAATAATTCTGTAAAAGCGATTAGAAATATTATTAAAGGAAATTTTAAAGAAAGTTTAGAGAAGTTTCAAGAAATGATGTTTGTTTTTGCACAAAAAATGGAGTTTGAAGAAGCCCAAAAGATTAAAGAAAAACTGAAGTTATTAGGGAATTATCAATCGAAAAGCACCATTATAAATCCGTCTATAAACAACGTAGATGTATTTTCTATTATTTCTGATGAAACCCATGGATATGCCAATTTTTTAAAGATTGCAAATGGCGCTATCATTCAGTCTCATACCACAGAAATTAAGAAAAAATTAGACGAGACAGATAAAGAATTGTTAGAACTTTTTATTGTTGACATCAGGCAACGTTTCAATTCAATTTCACCAGAAATATATGTGCCTTTTAAAGTGAATGTAGGTGAAAACTTAAAAGTAACCATTCCTAAGTTAGGGGATAAGAAAGGCATTGTTGCACTCTCTGAAAGAAATGCAAAATACTATAGGCAAGAACAATTTAAGCAGACACAAATTGTAGATCCAGAGCGTCATGTAAAAAGAATCATGGGTCAGATGAAAAAAGATTTGCGTTTGCATGTAGAACCGCGCCATATAGAATGTTTTGATAATTCGAACATTCAAGGAACGCACCCGGTTGCTGCTTGTGTAGTTTTTAGAGATGGAAAACCAAGTAAAAAAGAATACAGACACTACAATATAAAAACAGTGGTTGGACCAGATGATTTTGGTTCGATGGAAGAGGTTGTGTATAGAAGATATAAGCGCTTGTTAGAAGAAAAGCAATCATTACCACAATTGATCATTGTAGATGGTGGAAAAGGACAGTTATCCTCTGGGTTAAAAGCTTTAGAAGATTTGGGTTTGCGTGGTAAAATTGCCATTATTGGTATTGCAAAAAGGTTGGAAGAAATATACTATCCAGATGATCCTATTCCGTTATATTTAGATAAAAAATCTGAAACTTTAAAGATTACACAGTATTTAAGAAACGAAGCCCACAGATTTGGTATTACATTTCATAGAAATAAACGAAGTAAAAGCGCCATAAAATCTGAATTAGAACAAATTCCTGACGTTGGTGCACAAACAATTACAACTTTATTGCGCAAATTTAAATCTGCAAAACGTGTAAAAGAAGCTTCATTAGAAGAGCTAAAAGTAGAGATTGGCCAAGCTAGAGCTGTAAAAGTTCATACCTTTTATCATAAAAAATAACCATCCTTTTTTTAATTTTAAAGCAAAAAAAAACCATGAAATTAATCATGGTTTTTAAATAGTTACTTTTATTTCTTATCCGTTTTGTTTTGTGCTTAAGTAGAATTCTTCATAGGTATTTAGAAGATTCATTAAGCCCGAAATTAAATCTTTAGTTTCTAGCAGTAAACTGAAGTAAAGCGTTGTGTTTTTAGGACTTGTTTCGTCTGTTCTAATTCTAGCGACTTGCTTTTCTATAGATGCTGTAACATTTGTAAACAACTCTTGCTTTTCAATTAAAATATCACCTAAATTATCAAAAGTTCTTTTTTCAAAAACATCTGCCACCTTTAATAATAAAGCAGATAATTCTTCATCTATTTGCTTAAGATCATTTAATTGTCCTTTCTTTAAGTTTTTATGATTGTTATTTACGTGCTTGTAACTAGCTCTAGAAATATAACTAATAGATTGTGCAACGTCTTGTAAATAACCTAATACCATAATATAAAACCTACTTGCCTGAACAGAAGTTTCATCTAATGACTTAATAAAATAGAAAACACCATCTTTTAATGAATCAATTTCATCATTTAATTTACCAACATGTTTGTCTGTTTTACGTAACTTATTTAAATCATGTTTTGCTAAATCATCTACCACATTGGTGTATAATTTATTTACTCTATTCGCAACGCTAGAAATATGATCTGCACTTTCTTCAATTACACCATTTATGGTAATTAACTCTGCTCTTTCAATATAAACTTGTTGTTGTTCTTCCTTCTTTCTTCTTCTATGAATTAAAGTATTTCTTCCAATTAAAAAAGTAACTAGTGCTAATAAAATAGGAATCATAACCATATCATAACTAATTAGGTATGCAACTAAAGCTGCAGCTAAAAAGGCAGTAATAGCAGTTAAAAACCAACCACCAATTACGTTTAAAACTCCCGCTACTCTATATACTGCACTTTCTCTACCCCAAGCTCTATCTGCTAAAGAAGTACCCATTGCAACCATAAAGGTTACATACGTCGTAGATAGTGGTAATTTCATTGATGTAGCAATCGATATTAAGATACCTGCAACAATTAAGTTTACAGCTGCTCTTACCATATCAAAAGCAGGTAATTCATATGTTTTGTCTTTAGGCAATGCTATAACTGGTTTCGTAAACTTTGAATCTATAAAAGCTAAAGTTGGTTTTGGTATTACAAATCTAATTCCAGCATTTATTGTCATCGCTAATCTTACGGTAACTCTAGATAACGGATTTGGCTTAAATTTCTCATGCCCTTCTCCTTGTCTAGATAAATCGATACCTGTTTTAATTACATTTTTAGCTTTGCTAGAAGTCCATAAAGTAACTACCATAATTGCACCAGCTAGTAACAATAACCAAACATTAGAAGGCACTTTTTTAGCTAAAACACCCATAGAGAACGCATCTGCAGAAACACCTGAAACACTCCAAGCCTCATAAGAATTCCAAGCAGCAATTGGCACCCCAACAAAGTTTACCAAATCGTTTCCAGAGAAAGCCATTGCTAAAGAAAAAGTTCCTATCCCAATAATTAATTTTAAGATATTAATTTTAAATGCTTGTATTAGAACTTGAGATATAATTGCCCAAACTACAAAACTACCAGCAATTATTATTATTGTATTTCCTTCAATTAAAAATTTTACATCTTTATAAAAAGGAGTCCCTTTCATTCCTTTTATAATAATAAAGTAGGTAATGGCAGTAATTGCAAAACCACCAAATAATGCACTAATATACGTTGGTCTCTTATCAAAGTTAAATGAATAAATTACTCTTGAAACAAATTGTACAATAGCACCAACAGAAAAAGCAACAACTACGGAGAGTAGAATTCCGAGAATAATTTTAGTTGCTGTTTCATGATTTATGTAGTTCCAAATATCTGAAAAAGTTTGTGTATCATTTGTAGAAATCTTTATTAGAGAAATACAAACGGCAGCACCTAACAATTCAAATACAATAGAAACGGTTGTCGATGTTGGCATACCTAATGAATTAAAGATGTCTAATAAAAGAATATCTGTAATCATTACTGCCATAAAAATAATCATGATATCTTGGAACATAAACATGCTAGGGTTAAAAATCCCTTTACGCGCAACTTCCATCATACCACTAGATGTTATTGCTCCCATGAATACTCCTAAACTAGCAATAATCATAATATTTCTTACAGATATTGCTTTTGAGCCAATTGCTGAATTTAAAAAATTTACAGCATCATTACTAACTCCTACTACTAAATCTACAATAGCTAATACAGCTAAAGCAACTAACATTAAAATATATGGATCTCCCATTTTGTTTTATTAAATTAAATTAAGCAAATTTACAAACACAGAAAGTTGTGAATGTTACCTTTGTGTTATGTTACGTATATTAAAAATGAATATCTACTTGCACTCTATAAAGTAATTGATTTGTTTTAAAACCAATGTCTGTATAGCTTACATCTGTTTGAACCTTTAAATTATGTCCTGAAATGTACTTAGATAACCCCAAAGTATATTGATTTTCACTGCCTTTCCCAGTAATTTCTCTGTCTAAAGATATATTCGTGTAGCGTCCAGAAAACTCTACAGTTTTAGATAATAAATACCCAGTTTGTATATTTAAACCATTACCAACTTGCACCTCGGCCCCGGTTAAACTTCCGTCAGAATTCTTTGCAAAGGCATCGTCTGCAGTTCTGTTTGCATATTCTGCCATTAAAGAAAACCCTTGGTGCTTATACATTGCATCAATAAATAAAGTAGAAATATTTGTTGAATAAAAACCCGTATCATTCAGCATATAAGAACCTTGGTTGCTTCTTGTTTTAGAAGCATTATTATTAAAATCATATGCAACACCTAAAGATAATTTAGGGCTTGGTTCAAACTTTAAATCACTTCCTTTATAATCTCCTTTATTTTTAAAATCACCAAAAGGAAATAATTCTACTCTTGTGGTGTATTGATGACCGCCCACATTACCTGTAGTAATATTTCTTCCTTCACCTTGGGCAATAGAAAATATTTCTTTTACTAAAAAAGTGTCGGTTAAATTAAAATGGTGTCTTAGTTGTATACCTATATCTCTGTCTATTGTAAATCTACTGTTTAATAAAGAACGGTCTACTTGCTGCAAGTTTGCAGATGATATAACGCGCTCTCTGTTTCCTGGTAGTTTTGTTTGCCCAAACCATAAGACAAAGTTACCAGAGAAATTCCATTTTAAAACAGCATCTAAAATCTGCCTAGATGCATTACTTGTGTATATAGATGCTCCAGATTGATCTCTATTAGACAGCCCTAATTCTACTTTATATTTTAATTTTGGTGAAAATGCAAAACCATCAAATTTCAAACGAGAACGTCTAATTAACATGGAAGATTCTGGATTGGATAATCCATTGTTAACATCCCATTTACTTGTTGCAAGTGATTGAAAACGAAGACCAACTTTCATAGACCAAGTACTGTCTTGCCCCATTAAATTAAAAAGTCCTTTTCCAAATTTGGGTGCGTTTGGTTCTTGAGCATTGGCGCTATAAAACGCACAAATACAGCTTAGAGTTACTACACCGCGTAGTTGAGATAATTTCATTACTATTAGTTTTTGTCGCTACAAAGAACTGATAATAATGTTAAGGCAATGTTATCTAGAAGTTACTAAAATATAAAAAAACTGCCTTAGCTAAAGGCAGTTTGTCATATAAAATAGTCGACAAAAACTAATAAATTATAATGACTTTTTATCTCTAAAGATTGCCACAAATATGCAACTTGAAGTTTAATTTAGTGTTTCATCTAAATTAAAAAATAGTTAAGAGATCTTGCGAATTAACCTTTAATTGTTGTTTCTATAATACAACCATAATTTACAGCTAACATATACTTTACAATAGAGGTAGACTTTTGTGTAAGTAAACAACAACTATGATGAAAAAAATAATTTGTATTGTTATTATAGCATTCAGCCAATTATTAAGTGCACAAAATAAGGCCACTTTAAAGGGTTTATTGACAGATAAAGAAGCAAATAATGAATCTTTACCTTTTGCCAATGTTTTTATATTAGGAACGAATATTGGAACAACCACAGATTTTGATGGGAACTATTCTTTTAAGATTCCTGCTGGGACACATATTGTTTCTTTTAGTTTTTTAGGGTATAAAACAGTAGAAAAAACAATTACAATTGCAGTATCAGAAACACTAGTTCTTAATCAAATAATGTCTGCTGAAGAAGGCGTTGCTTTAGATGAAATTATTGTAAAGTCTTCTTTGGGTAAAGAATCTGTAAACGCACTTTTGTTAGCGCAAAAGAAAGCGACTGTAATAATAGAAAGTATTGGAGCGCAAAGGTTAGCAAAAACTGGAATTTCCAATGCAGCAAATGCGACTACTAAAATTTCTGGAGTTACTAAAAGTGAGGGCTCAGGTAGTATATATATAAGGGGTCTGGGAGATCGTTACCTGTCCACTACTATGAATGGTTTGCCAATTCCTTCAGATGACGTAGAAAATAAAAACATCAATTTAAATTTATTTTCTACCAATATTATAAAGAACATTGGTATTCGTAAAACATACAGCACAAATGGCTATGCAGATCAAGGTTCTGGTAACGTAGATGTAAACTCTAAAGAATACTCTAAAAAAGGATACTCTATTTCTTTTTCAGGCGGAACAAATACAAATGTTGCAGGTCTTTCAGATAACTTTAGAACAACAATTACCAATACAGATGTTGCTTTAGGTTTTCATCAAAAACAATTTGCATTACAAGATTTAATTACAAGACAAGGTTGGGATACTGAGACATTATCTGCACCCATAAATTTTAATGCTTCTTTTTCTGTAGCGAAGAAATTTGAAGTATTTGGTAAAGGTGTAACTGTATTTTTCACAGGTTCTCATGCCAAAACTTTCGATTATCAAAAAGGATTATTTAGAGCTTACAGGTCCAATGTTCTAGATAGAGAGTTTACAGATGTAGAGCAATATGCTACAAATTCTAATACTACTGGGTATGTAAATGTTGGTATAAAGTTAAATAACACCAACAAAATTAAATACAATACACTTTTTGTAAATACAGGCGTAGATAACTTATATGAGCAAGGTAGAAACGGTTTAGGATATGTTTTTGATCAAGATCCTCAAGAAATAGGTGCCTTTGTAAGAGATCAAAATTTTAGACAAACTACCTTATTTATCAATCAACTTTTAGGAGAACATAAGTGGAGCGAAAACAATACTTTAAATTGGGCTGGAGGGTATAATTTTGTCTTGGCAGAGGAGCCTAATAGAATTAGAAATGAAGTAAATATTTTAGAAGTTACTGTTTCACCAGAGATACAATATGCACACGTAGGTGATTTTCAACAAAGAAAGTCTAGCCAGAAAATTCAGGATAAAGAATACAACGCTTTAATTGATAATAAATGGGCTTTTGGATTGAAGGATGAAGATGATAGCAAGCCCTACGCTTTAAACTATGGATTAAATTACAGACAAAAAGAAAGAACGTTTAAATCTTTATTTGTGGGTGTTAGAGCAAAAGATTTTATAGCACCTTCTGTAGACGAATTATCAACAACGTTTAACAATCCTAATTTTAATAATGGTTTAACTTTAAGGCTTAGGGAAGCAGATAGATACCAAGCAGAATTAGACATTGTTGCTGGTTTTGTGAATTTTGATTTTCAATTAGAGAATAAATTATCAGGTAATTTAGGAGTGCGTTTTGAGAGAGATGAAATAAATGTAATTTGGGATGTTGCTAATTTTGTAGGCAGAGTTGGAGTTCTAAACAGAACTTATGAAAGTGTATACCCAAGTATAAATTTAAAATACGAATTAGGAGAAAATAAATACATACGTTTTGCTTCTAGTATTACACAAACACTACCGGAGTTTAAAGAGTTATCTCCTTTTGAATATGTTTCTCCAACCGGGCGTGTAACGAAAGGAAATCCTGATTTGGAGAAATCAGAAATTTATAATTTCGATTTAAAATATGAAGCATTTCCAAAAAGAGGGCAACTTTTTTCTGCTGCTGCTTTTTATAAACAAATTAATAGTCCAATTAATTTATCACAAACAAGAGGTTCTTCTGGTTATTTTATATACTCAAATATAGGAGAAAAGGCAAATGTGTATGGTTTAGAATTTGAAGTAAAAACAGATTTATTAAAAAATGATGAAGATCAAGGTATCTTAAATATTACCGGTAACGTAACTAAAATGTGGTTAGAGCAAGATTTGTTAAAAGAATTTCAATATAAAGACATCACAACTTCTAGTTTACAAGGCGCGTCAGATTTTATAGCAAATGGTACTTTGAGTTATAGTAATAAAAAGGAAAACGAATTTATTGCAACGTTAACTGGTAACTATTCATCAGATAAGATTTTTGCATTAGGTTCTCCAGAAGATTTTGCAAACAGTGCTGCTTTATATAACGATGAAATTATAGAAAAAGGATTTGTAGCCTTAGATTTTGTTGTTAGCAAAGCCTTAACAGATAGTCTATTGATCAAGTTCATAGGTAGAAATATATTAAATCCAGAGATTAAACAAACTCAGAAAGTTAAAAGTTTGATTACTAGTATAGAAACTAATGAAACAGTACTTTCTTATAAGAAAGGTAGCCAATTAACAGTAAGTATCAAATATACATTCTAGGTAATTAACCATTACTTAACAAAAGAACTTGTTTTATCAAAAACCTAACATACTATTAATATTTAGTTAAACAGAGATAGAGAATAAGACAATAACTTTGTATAAAATAATAATTATACTAAACTAAAATGAAAAAATCAGTTTTTAAAATTTTAAACATCGTAACATTTTGTTTTGTTACTTTAACATTTATTAATTGCGGTAGCGAAGAGCCGGATATTATAATGGAATCAACAGATTCTGTAGTAATTGAAAGTTTAAAATCTGGAATCATGAACGGTAATCTTGATGAAGATTTTACGTTAGATTCAAATCAGACATACAATTTAAGTGGTTCTTTTATCGTAGAATCTGGAGCAACATTAACAATTCCTGCGGGGACAATAATTATGGCTCTTAATGGAGGTACAAGTGTTTATATAGCAGTTTTAAAAGGAGCTAAAATAAATGTATTAGGTACAGAAGCTAGCCCTGTATTTATGACGTCTGCTTCTGAGAATCCTGGAGATTGGGGTGGTTTAACAATTTGTGGAGACGCAACAACAACTTCAGGTATAAATGCAGAAGCAGAGGTTGGTGGTTTTATTTACGGTGGTACAAATGATGCAGATAATTCTGGCGCTATCAACTACTTAATAATTAAAGGAACAGGTGCGCAAATTAATGCAGACTCTCAATACAACGGTATTTCTTTATACGGTGTTGGTGCTGGAACTTCAATTAGCAATGTTGCCGTAATTAATGGTTCTGATGATGGTGTTGAGTTTTTTGGTGGTACGGTTTCTGTAACAAACTTGTTTTTAGAGAATAATGAAGATGATGCTGTTGATTGGACAGAGGGTTGGAGTGGAACTTTAACAAACGCATATATTACGCACACGGTTTCTGGTTTTTCAACTGTTTTTGAAGGGGATAAAGATAACGGAAACCCTAAATTTAATAATATTACTGCAGTTTCTACTGTTGGGGGTACAGCCTTACAATTTAAGAAACAATCAGGAGCTACAATAACAGGTTTGTCTTTAACCGGCTACGATACTTCAATTGATATGAAAGATGGTGGAGATTTAGCAAACGTTCTTATAGAAGGAGCTATTGCAGATCCTTCTTTAGCTTATACAAGTACAGCCCGTGTTACCGCAGTAAATTTTAATTGGGTAAATTCTAGTGTTTCTATTACAACTTTACCTTTACAAGGAACTATTGCTGGTAAAGTTACCTTAAATGCTTCTATAAAATACATCTTAAACTCGTCTTACATTGTAAAGGCTGGTGGTGAATTAATTATTCCCGCAGGAACAAATATTGAGGCTAAATCCGATGGGTCAGCAGTTTATATTGCAGTTTTAAAAGGTGGTAAAATTGATATTCAAGGAACAGAAAATAATCCAGTTATAATGTCTTCTACGAATGCTAATCCTGGAGATTGGGGCGGATTAACAGTTTGTGGAGATGCAACAACAACCGCAGGCATAAATGCCGAAGCAGAGGTTGGTGGTTTTATTTATGGTGGTTCAAATGATGCAGATAATTCTGGTTCAATTAAATATCTAGTGATTAAAGGAACAGGTGCTCAAATTAATGCAGATTCGCAATACAACGGGATCTCTTTATATGCTGTAGGTGCAGGAACTACCATAGAAAATGTTTCTATAGTTAACGGTGCAGATGACGGTTTAGAGTTTTTTGGAGGAACAGTTTCTGTAACAAATGTGTATCTAGAAAATAACGAAGATGATTCTGTAGACTGGACAGAAGGTTGGAATGGAACCTTAACAAATACCTATATTTCTCATACAGATGCTGGTTTCTCTACAGCTTTTGAAGGAGACAAAGATAATAATAACCCTAAATTTATAAATTTAACAGCTATTTCTACAGTAGGAGGTACAGGTTTGCAGTTTAAAAAGACTTCTGGTGCAACAATAACTAATATTTGGTTAGAAGGGTACGAGAAAAACATAGATATGAAAGATGGAGGCGATTTAGCAAATGTTATAATAGATGGCGTTGCAGCTTCTATAAATGCAGATTATAAAACAGGAACTAAAGTAGATATTAGCACTTGGACTTGGAGAAATACAGGTTTATAGGGCACCTTATTATGGATTGGGAGAAAGAAGAAAACAGGTTTAAAACCCTGTTTTTTTTGCTTTTATAAATTTAATTATTACTTATTTTTATCTAGACAGCAGGCCATTTTAAAGTCTACTTTGCATTCCATTTTAGTGGTTTTTTGCTCTTGTTTTCTTTACACATATCAAAACATTCATGTGGTTATTTATAACCAGTAAGTTTTATGATGCTTTCTGAGGCTTTGTATAAATTTCCACCAGCAATCCCATCTATAAAGGTAATTAACTCTTTCTTAGAAGTTGTATTTCCATTAAACTCTATCGTTGCAATACTGTCTGTAAAAACAACTTTTGCAGCTATTACACCCTCTTTTTTAGATAATTTAGATTGAATTATTTTTGCACAACCAATCTCGCAAGTCATTCCAGAGATTGTTAACGCAATACGCTCTTTTTTCACTTCTTTATTTTCTTTGCATCCTGTTATCATAAAACAAGCGATTGCTATTGCAAAAAATATATTTTTAGTGTTCATGTATTTTTTTATTTTTACAAATTTATATATAATGGGGCTGATATCTAATTTTTTGTCGGATTTTTGACAAAAAATTAACTAAAACATGAATAATCAACAACAAAAGTGGCTGTATTTTAGTTTACTTTCTTTGGTTTGGGGAAGTTCATTTATATTAATGAAGAAAGCATTGTTAGGTGTTACTCCTATTCAACTAGGCGCTTTAAGAATGATTTTTACTGCAGTTTTTTTACTTTCTGTTGCTACTCCGTCTTTAAAAAAAATAGAAAAGAAACATTATAAATATATTTTTTACACTGCTATTGCAGGTACTTTTATTCCTGGGTTTTTATTTGCATTTGCAATTACAAACATAGATAGCGCTGTTGTTGCTATTTTAAACTCCCTAACCCCTTTTTTTACTTTAATTCTGGGTGCAATGATGTTTGGATTTGCTTTTAATAGAACTCAATTTTACGGAATTATAATTGGTTTGGTAGGAACGCTAATTCTAATATTAAAAGGTGCAGACTTAAATCCAAATCAGAATTACTGGTATGCTCTGTTAATAATTATAGCGTCTTTTGGGTATGCACTCAATGCAAATATGATTAAGAAATATTTAAACGATTTAAACGCACTTTCTATTGTAACTGGTAATTTTTTAATATTACTTATTCCTGCAATTATTGTTTTAACTTTTACAGATTTCTTTAGAACGTTTGATTTAAAAAATGAGATATTAGTTAGATCCTTAGGTTATTTAGCAATTTTATCAATTGTAGGAACTGGTATTGCAAAAACTATTTACAATAAATTGGTTCAGGTTTCAGATCCTGTTTTTTCGTCCTCTGTAACCTATATAATTCCTTTAGTTGCCATTTTTTGGGGGGTTTTAGATGGCGAAAAATTAAGTACACTTCAAATATTTGGGGGAGTTGTTATTCTTTTAGGTCTTTATTTGGTAAATAAAAAAAAGTAGTTTTTTTACAAGTAAAAGGCAATACTATAATTTATAAATACGTGTGCTTTCTGCTAAAACTAATATTAAAAAAAAGAGTCAAAACGCACTGTTTTGACTCTTGATTTATTTTCTTTACGTGCTGTGTTGTTTATTTAAAATCTGCATCAGAAACACCTTCGTTTACTTTAATTTCTTGTACTACGAAATCTAAATTCATTGGGCCAGATTTAATTCCAATTGAATGTGGAAACTTTACACCGTTTACTTCTTTGTAATCAGCATATACAGTAGGTACTTTTATCTTTTTGCCATCTGGTCCTGTTGCTGTTTTTACTTCTTTTACTTTTAAACCAGAAGTCATATCATAATAAATTTCGCTATCCTTATATTTTAAAACAATAGCATTTTCACCTTCTAAAGGCTCAATTCTTAACAACTCTCCAGAAGCATATGTTAAATCTTTAAAAATACCGCTTTCAGTTTTTGCTTTCGCAATTTCTTCTGCAGTCATTTCTTTCTTTTGACCTCTTGAAGAAGAGTACCCTGTAGTTCCGTTAAAAACAGTTTTTTGCATGGTGTTGCCCATTACAGAAATTTCTTGTGAAACTTTATTAGGTGCGGCAGCTTTCATTGTCATTACCAAAGGTGTTCCTTGAATTGTTGCATTTGCAACAGTCATGGTTGTTTTAACAGCCATCACTTTATCTTTACCACCAATAGCATCGATGTATTTATCAACTACATTTTCTGCAGTCATTCCTTCAGGAATTGGTAATGTCATTGCTGGCTTCTCTGTTGGATTTCCATCTACATCAAAATAATTGATTATATAATCCGTTTTCTCTAGATTGTCAAGCACATCAATTCCTTTTCCAGTAATAATGATTCTTGCTTTATCGCCAGTAAAATAGTTGATTGCAGCATTTTGAACTTCTTCCAATGTTACTGATTTTATCTTTTGAATATAGCTTTCATAAAAGTTTACTGGTAAATTATAACGTTCAATATTTAAAGCGAAATTTGCCACTGTTCTTGGTTTTTGAACATCCATTACAAAATTACCAACATAAGACTCTTTGGCGTTTCTAAGCTCTTCTGCGCTCACCGTTTGATATCTAATTTTATTAATTTCTTTCTGTAATTCTACAACGGCACTATCTGTTACCATATTTCTAACGCTGGCGCTCGCTTTAAAAGTTCCAACATATCTACTTTGGCTTAGATTGGAATAAGAACCATATGTATAGCCTTTGTCTTCCCTTAGGTTCATAAACAAACGCGCGGTTCCGCCTCCACCAAGAATTTTGTTGGCTAATAAAGCGGCATAATAGTCTGTATCTCCTAAAGTTATATTTACTGTATTGATAATTGCAATTTCAGATTGTACTGCATTATCCATGTTTATAAAGTCAATTTCTGCGGTTGCTAAAGTTGGAACTTCAGGCATGGTATACTCAGGAATTTCTCCTGCTTTCCAATCTGCAAATAAACGGTTTACAAGTTTTTTGGTTTCCTTGACATCAATGTCTCCTTCAATTACTAAAATCGCATTATTCGGCTTTAGGTAGGTGTTGTAATTGCTTTTTACATCCGCTAGGGTAATTCTTTTCACACTCTCTTTTGATGTAAATTCACCATAAGGATGGCTTCTACCATACGTTAATACATTTTCTACACGCCTTGCTACACTAGTTACGCTTTTTTCGTTAGATTTTAATCCATCTAAAGTAAGCTGTACTTCTTTGTCAAACTCCTCTTGGGAGAAAGTTGCATTTTTAATTCCATCTGCCATAAGAGCCAGTATTTCAGGAAAATACTTTTCTAAAGAAGATGCAAAACCTCCAGCGCTATAAAAGTTTACACTCGCTCCTAAAAAATCCACCTTTTCATTGAATGCATCTTTCGTTATGCTCGGGGTTCCTCTGCCAAGCAAGCTCCCCATCATTCCGGAAACACCTGCGATTTCACCTTCAAAATAAGGTTTATTATCGATGGATAAGTTTGCAGAAACTCTTGGTAATTTATGGTTTTCTACCATAATTACTTTTAAGCCATTGGGCATATTAAATTTTACAGGGACTCCTAACTTTACAACTGGGTCTGGTCCTGCTTTTGGCATTGTACTTCTATCTATCTGTGCACTTGAACTAATTGTTGCTACAAAAAGGACAAGGATTGCTAAAATTTTTGTTTTCATAATTGGTGTTATATTTTAAGAAATCAATCAACGATTTAATTATATTATTTTGTTTTCGGTAAATATTCTAGAATTAAGCGCTGATTAGGATTTAGATATTTTTTGGCTACCGCTTGAATTTCTTCCCTCGTGATGGATCTGTAGATGTCAATCTCAGAATTAATTAAATTGGTATCTCCGTATAATACATGGTAGCGCGCTAAAGAATTTGCTACCCCTTCTAAACTTGAATTTGAGTTCACGTAGTTATTTTCAAATTGATTTTGTAGTTTTTGATAAGACCTGTTTGAAATTAACTCTGTTTGCATAATTGCAATTTCTTCATCAATTTCTTTAATTAAATCTTCTAGTTTAGTTTCCCCTTGAGGCAACCCATACAAAATATAGGTTCCATAGTCTTCCTGACTGGCATTAATAGCGCCTGCCTGAATTGCCATTTTTTTGTTATCAACTAACTTTTTATAAAGCACAGAGCTTTTACCAGTGCTTAAGTACGAAGAGATCATGTCTAAAATTCGAGAGTCTCTTGTTTTCATTGAAGGGGTTCTGTAAGCGGCCATGATCGCTGGAATCTGAATGTTTGGATCATATCCTTTTGCTGTCATCGCCTCTGTAATTGGATCTTCCTGTGGGAAGTTTTTTTCGATTGCTGCTCCTCTTGGGATAGGACCGAAGTACTCTTTAATCATTTTTTTAGCAATGTCAATGTCAATATCCCCGGCAACAACTAGCGTTGCATTATTTGGAACATAGAATT
>Ga0308010_1000097_pt1 | contig 82384 bp, 77 predicted proteins | sample Neamet129_FD_202368 | JGI IMG/M metagenome (GOLD analysis project Ga0308010, IMG submission 202368) | Marine microbial communities from water near the shore, Antarctic Ocean - #129 | ecosystem: Environmental > Aquatic > Marine > Unclassified | place: Southern Ocean | collected 2014-07-24 | reverse complement strand
CTATCTCGGTGAGTTTTTTGCATCAAGCTCTTTTTTAACCGTGATTCCAACCCATCGTCTGAGCGACAAATCGGCATTGACCCGTTTGCGAAAAGACCACGGGCTTGAGGATGCTTTGGTTAAATTGACGACCAATTCAAAGGCCTATCAGGAGCGACTCGCCGACATTGGTATTGCCTATGCGTGGGCACAGAAAAAATGTGATTCAGGGTTTTCGGTGCTGTTGGGGCACTCGATGGGGGCAGCCACGGTGATGCTGGAGGCTGGAGCTACAAATTTGATGGGCTTAAGTGGCAAGGATCGATTCGACGCTTACATTGCACTCTCACCTCAAGGAGAGGGCTCCATTTTTAACGCGAAATCATGGAGTTCAATCCAAAAACCTGTGCTGTCCATTACAGGGACTAAGGACGATGAATTAGGCGGCAATTCCTGGAAAAACAGAACACAGCCTTTCAAGAATATGTCCGCCGGGTGCAAATGGTTGGCTGTCATTGACGACGCAACGCATTTGAATTTTGCAGGACTGGGGTTTTCATATCGGACTGAGAAATACGCCACAGAAGTGATTGATGCTTTCCTGGCAAGTATTAACAAGGGGTGTACCGCCCCGACATCGTTGAAGTCGGTTCAGGGTCTACACGTTTCAATCAAGTGATAATTCTTATTCCTGCTGCTTGCTAGTATGACCTCACAGGTCATCGTTCTATTAAATAATAAGCTTTACACTCTCCTCAATTGTTAATCCATTCTGAGGAGTTCGAATGAGCTTGTTTCGCATTCATCTGGTTCTGTTGATTATTGGACTGGGTGCCTACACATTGGTTGTGGGATCAAATCACGGGTGGAATCTCCTTCCAATTTTTTTCAGCAATATCACCGCAGTAGATTGGCAAGGTCAGTTCAACCTTGATTTTATAACCTTTCTTTCTTTATCTGCTTTGTGGGTCGCATGGCGACACCAGTTCAGTGCCGCAGGTTGCTTGCTTGGAGTCATCGCTTTTTTCGGCGGCATGATGTTTCTTGCCCCTTATTTGATCTGGGCCAGTTTTCGTACTAATGGAAACATCAAAGATTTGTTGATTGGGGGTAATAAGGCTTGAATTGGATGATTGCAAGCAGGCTTGATCAATACTTGCACGCAGATAAAAAAGTAATCGATCATCCATTGTTCATCACTAGCTAATTTTCCTTTAAAAATTAGTATTCACATCACAACGTCTACCTTTACTGTGAAGCAGTTAAATTATCCATGATCCTTATTTGATCTTTGTCCGGGCTACATAGTTTCTTTTTTCCAAGATTGTCAATTCGACTTTCCCCACTCTATCTTGATCTCTCATTTGGATATCCAGAGGAGTTGGGTATGAAGATTATCTGTCGCTGTTGTAAAGGTCTTTTTGAACCAAGGGCCAACATACGCAATCAACGTTACTGTTCATTGCCAGAATGCCAAAAGGCTCGCCACTTAGCTTGGCGTCCTAAGGAGGGAGTGCAGACAGAAGATAAACTTGCAGCCAAGAAGGCTGCTCAGAAGTTATGGCGAGATAAGAACCCGGATTACTGGAAACGCTATCGAAAAGATCACTCTGAATCCAGTGATAGCAAGTCGAAAAATAAGACCCTAAAACGGAGTGAATCTGCCCACACTCAGCTAAAGAACGGGTTTTTTGAGCTCAAAGTTGTTCGTCAAAATCGGTCTGTAAAGTCTGGCGTGTACCTGGTGGAACTGAGGCTACTCAAAGATTTGAAGGGGGTTGTGTAAAACGCAAAGATTCGGCGTGTTAGGCATTTCCTCATACTTGGATTTAATCTCCCTGAAAACAATACCTTAGGGGGTAAGTTGACCATCTAAGGAGTTTTAAAGTTGCTCTATTCATGCAACTTGTATTTCTGGAGAGGTTGGGGATGGTTCAAGACTTTGATGATGATCAAAGCTCCGATAAGGGCGTGATCAAGCTAAAAGCTGCCCGTTATGTGCGCATGTCAACGGAGCATCAGCAGTATTCCACGGAGAATCAGTCTGACAAGATCATTGAATATGCACTTCACCGTGGAATCGAGATTGTCAAAACTTATGCCGATGAGGGCAAGAGTGGATTAAAGATCGCCGGAAGAGCGGGTTTGCAGCAACTAATAGAAGATGTTGAATCTGGAGATCCTGGTTTTAACTGCATCTTGGTATATGACGTTAGTCGCTGGGGGCGTTTTCAGGATGCTGATGAGAGCGCCTACTATGAATATATCTGCAAGCGTGCGGGCATTCAGGTGTTGTACTGCGCAGAACAGTTTGAAAATGATGGCTCTCCGGTCTCGACGATTGTAAAAGGCGTGAAACGCGCCATGGCTGGGGAGTACAGCAGGGAGCTTTCAGCAAAAGTTTTTGCTGGCCAGTGTCGACTGATTGAGTTGGGATTTCGGCAAGGCGGTCCTGCTGGCTACGGACTTCGCCGAATGCTTATTGATCAGTCAGGTAATCCCAAAGGAATGCTGAGGAGAGGTGAGCACAAAAGCCTCCAGACCGATAGGGTAATTTTGGTTCCAGGCCCTGATTCTGAGATTGAGATTGTCAATCAAATCTATCGATGGTTTGTGGAAAGTGGCTTCCAGGAAGCACGAATAGCTGAACTACTAAATGCACAAGGGATTCCGAGTGAATATGGAGGACTGTGGAGCAGGGGTTTGGTGCATGAGATCCTCAGTAACCCCAAGTACATCGGCAACAATGTTTACAACCGAAGATCTTACAAGCTTAAAAAGCAAAGAGTTAAAAACACCGAGGACATGTGGATTCTTAAAGAGTCGGCGTTTGAAGGAATCGTGGATCCGGCCGTTTACTACACCGCACAAGGAATAATCCGTGCACGCAGTATTCGGTACTCTGATCAAGAAATGCTCGATAAGCTCAAACGGCTTTATCAGCAACATGGCTATCTCTCAGGATTTCTGATCAATGAAAATTCCGAAATGCCATCCTCATCCTCCTACAATCATAGGTTCGGAAGTCTGATTCGTGCTTATCAAGCCGTTGGTTTTGATCCGGGTCGTGACTATGCCTATCTAGAAATCAACAAGCACCTGAGAAGCCTGCATCCAACGATAGTCATGAACGTTCAGCAGAGAATTGTGGCCTTAGGCGGCCAGATTCGATTAGATCCTGTTTCTGATCTATTGACGATCAACAACGAGTTCACCGCATCAATCGTATTGGCAAGGTGCCATCGGCTGTCAACAGGAACATTGAGATGGAAGGTGCGGCTGGATACTAGCCTAAAGCCCGATATAAGTATTGCTGTACGAATGGATGAAGACAACATGAGTCCCTTGGATTACTACCTTCTTCCCTCAATCGCCTTTTCAACTGAGAAGGTTTCATTAGCCGTACGTAATGCGGTTGAATTTGAGTCTTTTCGGTTTGACAACTTGGATTATTTTTTCGGAATGGCTGAGCGATATCGGATACGGAGGGCTGCGTGAAACAGAAGAGCAGAGATTATCGTCTCGCTGAGATTGCGGTTGACTCGATTGAGGTGCTCAACAGTAGGGATCGCAACCAGGAAGTTTTTCAAACAATTGTTGAGAACATCCGAAAGGTTGGTCTCAAAAAACCCATCACGGTGACTTCGCGTATTAATCAGCACGGATTAAAGCAATTCATCTTGGTGTGTGGGGAAGGACGCTTACTCGCCTTCAAGCAACTTGGGCAGACCCATATTCCAGCGATGGTTGTTGAGGCAACTGACGAGGATGCATTCGTCATGAGTCTGACGGAGAACATAGCGCGCAGGCGGGGATCTCCATTGGAGACGATTCGAACAATTACTCGCCTGATCGATATGGGCTATAAGCCAAAAGAAATCGCCAAGAAAATTGATATGACTCAGGATTATATTGAGGGTATAGCCGAGTTGATGGCTCATGGTGAGGAGCGTTTGGTTGCGGCTGTCGAAAGCGGAAAGATCACCCTGACTACCGCACTGCGCATTTATCAGGCGGCTGGAGACGATAAGGCTGTACAGGCGGCCATGCATGAAGCCTTTGAGTCGGGTGAGTTGAAAGGAAAGCAGTTTGTACAGGTGCGACGATTACTTGACCGGCGAGCAAAAGTGGGTAAAGACATGAGCAAAAGTCTTCCTCGAAGAAACGCTGGTTTGAGCTCTGATGTTCTGATTCGAACCTATAAAAATGAGGTGGAGCGCCAGCGGCAAATGGTTCGACGATCTGAGTTGACCCGAGAAAAACTGCTCTTTCTAATCCAAACCATGAAAACCCTCTGCAGCGATGAGGACTTCGTGACTCTTTTGCGAGCTGAGGGTTTGGACAGCCTTCCAAAGTATTTGGCTGATCGAGTACTTCGAAGGGACGTGACCTTATGACGACTAAAAGCGCGGTTCAGATTGCCTTTAGTTTGGTTCCGGTGGAACTGAGCATTTCATCCATTTTGCCGAGCAAACAATTTGAGGCACGAAAACTTAGTAGCAGCTCCAAGTTCGACAAAATTGAATCTTCTATCAAAGTAGTTGGAATTATTGAACCGTTGATCGTTTTTCCCGCTGGGGATGGCAAATACATTTTATTGGATGGTCACCTAAGGTTAGAGGCCTGTAAGTCTTTGGGTATAGATAAAGTGACTTGCCTTGAAAGCACCGATGACGAATCTTTCACATATAACCGCAGGGTCAATAGGCTTGCCACCATTCAAGAGCATTTGATGATTAAGCGTGCCATTGAGAGGGGGGTGTCAGAGGAGCGTATCGCCCAAGCTTTAAGCATGCATATCGGTCAAATCAAGAAGAAAGCTCAACTTTTGGATGGAATTTGTAAGGAAGCAGTACATCTGATGAAGGACATGTCGTTTTCAGCGGAGATTTCTAGCTATTTGAGAATGATGAAGCCAGCTCGCCAGGTTGAAGTGGTGGAGCTGATGATCGCTGCGAACTCTCTGACCGTTCCATATTGCAAGGCACTTTTTCACGCAACTGACCCGCAGTTTTTGGTGAATCAGAAGAAGCCTAAACTGAGGGGACTTTCACCAGAAACGATTGCCAGGATGGAGCAGGAAATGGCGAATTTAAGCGAACGATATAAGTTCGCTGAGCAAAGCTATGGGGAAGATGTACTGAACTTTATTCTTGTCAAAGGCTACGTAGCCAAATTGCTGGAGAATGATGCGGTCACCCGATGGATCGTGAAACGTCATTCAGACCTGATCGAGCAATTGCAGGCCATGGCTAGAAATGAATTGGTCGACTATGATCCAACTTAGTAGTAGCAAAGCTAACAAAATCACCCGAATGGGGGAGTGCCAATCTGTTTCGCATCTAATAGTCTACAGAGATGAACGACGAAGATATTCTCAAATTGCACGCAAAGAACATGACCTTTGAAGAGATCATGATTCTTATTGGCATGGAGCCAGATCCACAAAAAAGGAAAGTATTAATTGAATTTTTACTTCAATTGACCAATGGTTAAAAGACTGCCCTGAATCACCCCGCTTTCCCAGGCACTTTTCTCTCAATGTAGACCACCCCTCCTATAATGGAAATTTTAATCGGTACCACTAAATATCTAGTTTACGGTTACTCAACATCGAGCACTCGTATCAAAACGAGTTCACCACTGAATCGCTCCGCTTTCCCTAGGCACTTTTTATCCTCACAATACCTGCATGGAGAAATGTACAATGTCCAAGAAGCAATTCACTGAAGAATTCCGTCAAGAAGCGATTCGTTAAATTGTTGACCGAGGCCGCCCAGTGGTCGAGGTCTCTGCCGCATTGGGTGTGTCCACCCACAGCGTGTATGCGTGGCCGACTGGGAATCAAGTACGCTGCTATATCCCTGCGAAAAGCTGTGATCTGGCTTACTTCTACTCTGCACTGCTGATCAGAGGTGCATTTTACTTTGCGTTGTAAGGTACACGGATTAAATTTGACTGAAACGAGCAGTTTACCTCGGTCAAATTTGTTGCAAAGGAATGTTGTGATGAGAGCCTCCCAGAACGCCAAAATAAAAAAGTCAAAAGATCCTAGCCACTCGGTCAAGGCCTTTGTAATTGATAGTGGTTACAGTTCAAGAGCCACGATAGGAAAGATCTCGGACGCAACCCAGGCGGAGAATTCAGCTAGTTCTGAAGCTGGTTATAGCCAAAATGATTGCAGTATCCAAATAAGTCAGCAAAGCGGTTTTGCGACATATAAGCGGATATTCGATAGGCACGACGAATGTGGAGCTGAACTTTTCCAAGGTAGAGATTTATGGCTTGTTGCGGTCCAGGTTCAAAGTCAACTTGAATTGATTTCGAGTCAGAACCTCGAAATTGTCAATCCACATGCCTACGCAAAGGCACCAGAGCTTTTGATTTGTAAAGCGTTGGCTGATGTTGTGAATGAGAAGTCCACAAAGAAACATGATTTAAAAGTCTCAACAATCCTGAAGTCGGGTGCGTTGATATGCTTCATCAGTTCAAGTCCTTCCCGTGTACCTAGTTCTGAAGAGACACTAGAATACATGAGCTTTATAAAATCAGGCATACAAGAATTCGGTGCTTCGGTCCCGCAGCATGAGCAACTACAGGAATCTCCTTTTAAGAGATCGATACAGTGCCTAAATGGACACTTACTAATTCTAGAGAAAAACGCTTCGCATGTTATTCAGGGCATACAAAAAGGCACACAACTTTGCGATCTCGGTGAAAAACGAGTGGTAGTTGAATCAATCTCAAGTATTGGGCGCTCTCACTTTGTTGGTAAAACTAATCTTGTCAAAAACGGATCACGAAGCCAGAAGTTCAGCTTTGATCCGGCATTTAAAAATTTTATTCTTCTTGTGGCAAATCAAACAAACATATCCTTGGACTTTACGCACATCCAAACAATCGACCGGGATCATTTCTCTCTGAAGGTTTCGAAGAAGATCTCTCAGGCTACTGATGAATTGAATTCACTTCTGAAGAAATTTGCTGAAGGAGGAGATTTGTTCGAATGACGAAAGCGCAAACTTCTATCGAAGTTGTATTGGGAGAGATTCAAGGCCACGTGAAGAAGTTTTTTTCACCCACAATACAACAGCTAGAATAAAAAATGCATACGTTTCAGAAGGACCATTATTCTCATTTATCCATTTTAGTCGCAGCCTGCACATACCTTTAGTCAGCTTCGCGTGTGTTACTTCGCTCGCAAGATTCTTTTCAGACTCTTCTAGTTTGTACTTGCGGAACTCTTCCTCTCCAATTCCAAAAAGCTCAGAGTAGTTGAAGTTGAACACAGAACCACCTGTGGCCTTTGGCTTCTCGAATGAGATCAACATTGGCCCGAGTCCGAGAATTCTAATCCAGGAAAAATCTGTAGCAGTTGATATTAGAACCTCGCCGCCTGACGAGATTATATGTTGCAGGAAGCTAGCATCTTTCCTATCCACATCTTTTATCCCATCCCAGACCGACTTTAGATCCTTAAGGATTTTTTCGAACGACTTTGGGGTAAGTAAATTCTTACTCGTTCTCGAAGAAAAGTTGATTTTTATTGATCTGTCTTTATGGTAGGTTGTAATTATTGGTGCTGAATGATGAAACTGTAATGGTCCTTGTATCAATGCAGAAAAGATTTGAAATTCGCTCTGGGTAAGCGATATCTTTCCTGTCTCTAGAAATAACCTAAACTGATAAAAGTCATCGAAGCTTTTCGAGCTCTGATTGTATGTCTCTATCGTTTTTGGTCGACCAGATTTCCGCAAAGCGGCTGGTGTGGGCAACTCAAAAATCCAATCATGCTGACCGGAATATCTTTTTGAGGAGCCTCTTCGAATCCCTCGGGTCTGATGCTCGGTGACTTGATCAACAACGTGAATGTAGCTAACCCAGCTCGTTTCAATTTTCGAGTGTCCGAGCCCAAGTCGGATTAGATCTAATGCACTGCAGGATTGTTTGATTTGACTGGGAACTTCATTCTGTGTGGCTACTGACCTAGGTGATTCGAAGCACCTGAGGGCCCTTCTGTTCGCAAACGAATGTCGGAAAGCATGAAAGGTCAATTTTTGATTTCCTGTCGTTCTACGGATAATTTCTAGAAGTTCAAGCAAAAATTTTGTTGTTCTGAATGATTCATCAAATAGAAAAAGCCCTAATTGTTCTTTTCCGTTCATTAGCTTTCTTTCTGAGATGAGTTCTCGCCATGCAAACTTTTCCAGCTCATTCAACGGATCTTGCGGGTTCACAAAGACATTGCGCGGAGGTTTTCTTGATTTGATATTTCGAAATCTATTCTTTTTGACTCGTATGCCAACAAGCTGATTTGAGATCGAGTAAACATCATCAAATAATGAGAACTTTGCCTCGTTGAGTCGTTCGCCAAACCGATACATAGCACTGATGAATGCAATCACCTGATTAGAATTCGACTCAAACTCAAGTTGTAGTGTGTAGAGAAGATTGACATATTCAGTCTCGGAGATCCATTCCGCACGAACACTCTTATCTCGTACTTCATGGCATGCTAAATATATATCATCGAACTCTTCGTTGACATTTTCGGCCAGATAATCGATGTAAGAGTTCAAGCCAGAGACGAAAATTTGTCTGTCTTCTCTCGCAATGATGGACTCTTCAAACACTTCAACCATAATTTCAATCTCATCGGTTTCCAATTCCTCGAAAAGTATTTCTCCGACGATCTCTGTAAATATAAACACCGCGCCAAGGTATCTCGCTACTGTACTCGCTTTTAATTTTTTACTTTGATTCTGATCTATAGAATTAATTGCCCACTGGAGGATTTCCGCGTAGTTTCCCATCGCATATACAAAGAATTCATCACTTTTAATTTTTTCAAGTTGTACTTTAGTTACTTTCCAATCAGCATGATTCAGTGCAGCGTAGATATCCTTCTTTAATCTTTTCAAGAGCGGTGATTGGTCACTTTGGCTAGATCGGTTGAGAGTTTTGATCGGTCTTGCAGCTTGTTTTTTATCCGCTATTTTGCTGTCACACTTGTCGTTAAGTATGAAGATTGAAGTCCAGTTGGTGCTTGATGTGGGTGGGCTGTTTTTGAAATTGTTTGCAAGATATGCTGGTTGTTCAAAAAGTGCGATGTCGAGGGCCTCAGCCTGAATCCTCAAAAAAACTTCTGTTGGATTTTGATTCTCAGTTAAGCCAAAAATTTGTACGAGGTCATCATCGATTTCGTTGATATTAAAACTTTTTAGAAGTGTGCAAAAGTTGCAGTCATTCATCCAGCTAGCTAGTTTAATCCGGTAACACTGATGCCTTGTTTCGTTTGAAAACTGATGTCGTCTTGCAATCTCAAGATATCTGTGCTCCTTTTCATTCTCGACTATACGCGTCCAGTTCTGATCAAAGAGTTTTTGTAGGTCCTTTGGGTTCAGTAAGTTGTATCTATAGATCAACTCCACCACGCAGCAAAAATCGTAGGTTTGTTCTTTTATTGTATTTCTATTTGTTCTAAGCCAGCTTTCAAAGCTGTCACGTGTTCTGTTGTGGATGAATAAATTAGCGCTTGGAAACAATTGCTTTATTTCATATGTATCCAGGACGAGATCCCAGCCTACTTCCTTGAGTGCTTGGTTGATTCGTTTGTTGCCAAGTGCGATTTCACTCCTTGTCAGTTCTTTAAGGAAATTCTGTTTGAAATTCAATCGCAATTGATTTATTTGGAACTCCTGTTCTGGTTCACTTGTCTCTGACGTCTGTAATTCCTCTAGGCTCTCTTCTGTGGCTTTAATTTTTGAAATTAACTTATCGTACACTCGATTCGATTCCTGTTCTCGATTTGCCTTTCTCAGTTCACGCCCCCACAGCTTTGGGAATTCCACTGAATTTCGTGTCTCCCCTTCGAGGTCAAGCCTCAGTTTCACAATCAAATTATCAATCGCGCTCCAGAAATTATTGGTGTCTATACACAGGTTTGATGCTATCTCCTCTGCATGCTTGGCGATCTCGTTGAGATCGTTTTTTCTGCAGCGATTTGATGTCGGTCCGTATACCATCCTAAGCGAGTCGGAATGCCCAGCGAACGCCATTGTTAGTTCATCGGCTTGGCTGGCTGCATGTAACTGTTGTATCCAGTGATGCCTGAAACAGTTTTGAACGTCTGCTGCTTCATGGGCGAATTCCTGAAAAGTTAATTTAGGGTTTACTTCGCGTACCTTTATCACATGTGAACTATTGGTATCTCGGAGAAATAGAGCCGTTATGGGCGCATTCGTTACCCTCGAGTTTTTGCTACATGCTTCTAGGTAATTCTTTACTTCCAACGGTAGGTATTCAATGGCCTGTAACTTTTGAAGAAAGCGAAAGAAATTTTGCAACTCATCCTTGAATTTGTTGGGAACATATGCAATTCGCCCCTCTTCATATCCTTTTACATGTTTATCTTGAATATAGGCCAGTTGATTCTTGATATCTAACTCTGCACGATCCTGAATTCCAGTGCTTACAGGGCGTCGGCCTAGAAAGATGAGTTCACTCATCCATATACGTTTTGAAGCTAGGTTTGCCAGATCTGTCCAATGATATTTCTTTGTCTCCAGGTTTTTTGCGGCTTCATTAAATCGATTTGAGATCGTTTTCGTGAAAGATGTGATTCCCGTGATCGTGAAGGCAATTTCGCTACCACAGGTATTAATGCTATCTTTGATCAAGGCTGCATAAGCAGTCATAGCGGAAGTAGACTGGTCGGGACGGGCTAGTGCAAGTTCAGCGATGGCCGCATTGTTGAATTGCGAATTTAGTAATCCGTATGATTGATAGCGTAGAGATTTCAGATTAAAGAAGCTTGAATCAAACAACTCATCGAATAATTGCTTTTCAAGAGATTTTTCTTTTTCGGCAAGATTTTCCGGTCCTTTAATGATCTCGCTCCAATTGTGCTGCAGGTCTTGTAGAGCAATTGGGCCAGATTCGCATCGCTTGAAGAGTAGTTGATGAAGATTGCTCTGAAAGCCCTTGATGTCGATCCTCAAATATTCACCGAGTTCGAAACAATACTTTTTCAGTTCTTGTGGCAAAGCTCTAGAATTTATGCGCTTTGGCCTGGCTCGACAAAGCTCAAGTTTTCCTTTCTCAGAGCGAAAATGCCAGTCTTTGAAACTGGATTCTGAGTCGTTTGCTGTCACGGGGAGTTGTATTACTTCGGCACCGGGAAGACCGGTTATCATCACAGTTTCCAGAACTAGCGCTTTTAGTTGGCTACGTGCTGTGAATCGGTTCTTCAGATCATTGAGGTAAGTTTCAAACTTAGTTTTTGCTTCTGCTGGCCAAAAGTGGTTGTGGTGATGATCTACCCGCAGTAGGTTTTGACTGATTCGGAATGCTCGACCGAGGTTTGCCCGTGCGGAGCCATTCTCTCTAGTGGCATTTTTTTTGTTCTGAACAAAGACACCATCGCCATTCGTCTGCCGTTCGTCATTCCATGGCGAGGATTCATCAAATTGAGACAGCTTGATTTCAATGAACTCAACACTAGCTATCCCTTTAGCCGAAATGCCCTGAAAGTGGTGATTGGCTAGATCTGTTAAAGCCTGTGCTACAGCCTTTATTGATTTTTTGTCTGATGGGATTTCGGTTTTGATCGCTTGGCTCAATAACAGAGCCCATAGCTGGATTTTGCTCTTTATGTCGAGTGAATTGTCAAGCCTTGTGTACCGCTCGACGATTGTGCCGTTAAGCTTTCCCCGGCCTGTCAATGCGCTAATTAGAACTTTACTTATAAGCTCAATGTTCTTGTCTCCGAGAGTGCCCAGTTCTCTGGCTGTAAAGGCTCGTTCCAGTAGGAAAAGACGAAGCTGGCTGATCTCAAATGCTTTTTGAATAAACTGGTTTTGGTTGGCTGTAAAAAGTAAGTTCCGAAGGTTCTCATAACCCGTTCCGCCAAGGGTCTCGGCAAAAAAATGCTTGGGATTTGATCCTCTCCGATCTCCATGTAACGGAATAAGATCTGACAAGCTTATTTTGATCGGAAGGGCAGCGCTAATCGAAGAGTCATCGTCTCCTTCTACGTCGATCCCATCGTTTGCCAGGTACGCCAGAGCAAGAGTCGCGAATTTCTGGGAACGCTCGGCGCCAAGCGGCTCTAGCCCGAGGAGTGTAGCAAGGGAGTTGTGGTTTGCTAACATGATGGCTAGAGTGAATGTTCAATGAACCGATACTCAAGCTATCACCTTATGATGTAAAAGTAAAATGTTATTAAAATGTGTTAATCGTTCAATCCGCGTCTTTTCTAGAAATTTACTTGAATAGTTCAGCAAAACAAAAACTAATAAAAACAATAAGTTAAGAACACTAGCCCCACAAATATTTGCGTTTGGTGTATTTTAAGACTATTGAGAAATAACGGACTTCTAAGCCATCGCCCCAAATAAAATAAGGACTTAGCGTGAGTGATCCGCTAGGTCCTTTTTCATTTATGATTTCGTTTCGTGTAGTTTGCAGTACAGGCAGTAATCATGACGAAGCGAAATTCGATGAAGCAGGTCGTAAGCCCGGATCAATTGTCAAACCTGGATGAGTTGGTCGTTGACAAGCGTTATGACAAACGCGCGAAAGCCAAGAAAGCGCGACGCAATCGACACTACGAAAAACAGTTTTTGCGCAACGCAGTTACCTCCGGAATTCTTTCTGAAGACCCGGCTTGAGCGATAAGTGACACGGTCAGTGTCAACATCGTGAGTTTGTGTCAGCTAATCGACATTGTCAAATTCTCACCTGTTCTACACTTTCCGAAACAATCAAAAATCGGAGACAGAGATGGGACGAGCAGCCTCTTGTTTGGTGTGGCTTGGTGTGCTTCTTTCCTTGGCAGGCTGCCTGGGGGGCGGTGACACTTCATCCACCTCAAGTACGCGGGTACAGGCTGGGCAAGCTGACTCGCGGCTTGATCAATTCAATATCGCCAATCAGTGTTTTTCAGTTGCCACAACCGATAGGCGTTTCTTGAATGCAAGCGGCAGAATGTATGGCATCGGTAACGCACCTTCACCCTTCTATTTCAAGCCAAGCCGCTTGGGCCAGTACTTGTTGTTTGACAGCAATGCAAGTTTTTTGGGGCTCTCCAATTCAAACCCTTTTAACCAAGCGCAACTAATCCAGTTTCTCCGAACTGGCACTGATTTTTTGTCAGGTCTTGGTGATCTCGCGGAAGTGATTGAGCCTTTGAAGCCGGTCAGTGATGGCGTGCGTCAGGCTGGTGGGGCTTTGGGCGAGGCCGTCGATCAGCAAAGTGCAGAATCAAGCAGTGATGCAACGCCCTTTGCACAGGCTGAGCCTGGATTTTTAACCGTGTGGGAAATCATTCCCGCATTACAACAGAATTCATTTCGATTCAGGCAGCTTGTCACCCAACAATTTCTGGCTGTTCAAGGTGAGGGGCTAGCCTTGGTCAGTGGTGAGGCAGAAGCCAGCATGTTTGTGTTGCAGCCGGCTTCGGGATGTGCCGTGTTTCCTGAAGCCGAGTTGAACGCAGCAGGTACACCGTTCAAGGGCACCACTTCGAATGGGGAAGTGGTGGGTTGGGTGGACACGCACATTCACATCGGGGGCAGCGAGGCCTTGGGGGGCAAGCTTGCGCATGGCCGCCCCTTTCACCCTTTTGGCATTACCAAGGCCTTGAACAGTTGTGAGGCTGACCATGGCCCGCAGGGCACCTTGGGTGTATTGGACAACCTGTTGGCCACTGGCAGCCCTGTTAACCAACATGCCACGGATGGTTGGCCCACTTTTAGTTATTGGCCCAACCCAAGATCTCAAACCCATCATCAAACTTATTACGTGTGGATGAAGCGCGCGTGGATGGGTGGGCAGCGCATTATGGTGAATCACTTTGTGGCCAATGAGGTGATTTGCCAGGTGTGGCCTTTGAAAGAACATGATTGCGATGAAATGGAAAGCGTGAAATTGCAACGGCAATTGCTGCTGGATTTGGAGGAGTACATCGACGCCCAGGAGGGCGGCCCAGGAAAAGGATGGTTCAGGATTGTTTACGACAGCGCCACGGCGCGTGACGTGATCGCCGACGGCAAGCTTGCTGTGGTGATGGGTATTGAAAACGAAAAGCTGTTCAACTGCGGCGAATTCATGGGCATGCCCGAGTGCACAGAGCAGCAAATTCTGGAGCGATTGGATGAGTTCTATGCGCTGGGTATTCGCAGCGTATTTCCTCTTCATATATTCGACAACGCGTTTGGCGGCACTGAAATTAGCCGCTTCACCAAGGATGCTGCGTTGATGCAGGTGTTCAATGCCGGCAATATTTGGGAAACTGGTCACCCGTTTGCAAGCACCACCTGTGAAGACATTGACAGTGCTGAACCTGCGACAGTGGACAGCAAGGACTACGGTTTGTTTGAATTGGCTTTGCTGCAATTGACCAATACCCCGCCCACTCCCGAAGATGTGCCGGGACGGGAGTGCCAGCGCAATTCCCGTGGTTTGACAAAACTGGGTGATTTTCTAATCGATGCCTTGGCCAAAAAAGGCGTGATTGTTGAGACAGACCACATGGGCGCTCTGTCGCGCAAGCGGGTGTTGGCCATGATGAAGGAACGTGGCCTGCCAGTGGTGTCCGGACACTCCGGCACCATCAGCGCTGCGCGCGATAGCCAGCGCATCGTCGATTCAGGCGGACTTATTTCTAATTTGCCCGACAAACCTTCTCCCACGGCTGTGGACTACCTTCAAAAGCTGAGTGCTTTGTATCCAGCTGGCAAAGCACCTGCGAGCGGGTTTGGTTCAGACATCAACGGCATTCACCAGCAGGCAGATCCCCGCGCTGATGCAGTTGAAAAGCCCTTGGTGTATCCCTTCAAATCGCCAATGGGTGATGTGGTGTTTGAGCGCCAGAGAACAGGCGAACGCGTGTATGACTTGAACACCGATGGTGTGGCCCACTACGGCTTGTACCCGGATTACATCGCGGACATGATGATGCAGCCTGGCGGTAAACCTGCTGTGGCCACTTTGTTCCGGTCGGCTGAAGCGTATTTGCAGTTGTGGGAGCGGGTGGAGGAGTTCAGCCGTGCCCGGAAGTAGCACTATTTAGGATGCAGGCCAGCGCAGTTATCCAGTCTGTTCAGCAACAAGCTCCCAACTTTGCTGAACTAATCTCTTGTTCAAATGGTATGGAACTGCCGCATCCCTCAAAAATTCCATAGTGTTTGGAAAAGTCACCGATGAACTGAAAGTGCTCTTTGAAACGGGTGTGTTGCAGCATTCGGAATGTATTGCCACACACGGGGAAAACCTTGCCGGTTTCCATGAAGTGGTGTTTGTCCAGAAGAAAGCCGTGTGCCTGGTTTTCGCTGGTGCCTCGGTAAATCACTGCTTGGCCGTAGTCTTCACACGCAGTTTCCAAATCGGCCAGCTTGAACAGTCGGTAGGTGGCGGAGTAAAAGCGTGTTTGCCCAACCAATTGACTCAAGCGTTCATCGGTTATGTCTAGCGGGCGGTCTTCGACCAAACGCGGGTCGGTAAAGCCGTTTTGGGTTGCAATCCTCAAGAAGTCGTTCCAGTACATGGCACCCCCCAAACATTCGCCATAGAGCACCGGGTCGCTGGCCACTTGAGGCGCTATTCTGCGATCCGAATACACATCCGAGAAATAAAATTCGCCACCTGGTTTCAGCAGTTCATAGGCTTGGCGCATGACAGCGTCTTTGTCAGGTGAAAGATTGACCACACAGTTCGAAACAATCACATCAAAACTGTTTTTCTCCAGACCCAGTTCATCGAGTCGTTCAATGTATCCTTGCAAGAAGGTTACATTGCTGTGCGAGTAGCCAAATTTCTCTCGATGGTATTCAATGTGGCGGTTGGCCACTTCCAGTTGTTCTTCGGTCATGTCGACACCCACCACTTCGCCGGTTTCGCCGACCAGTTGTGCCAGGGCATACACATCACGCCCGGAGCCAGAGCCCAGGTCAAGAATACGTTTTCCTTTCAAGTCTGTTGGGCACACCAAACCACACCCGTAGTAGCGGCTAAGTACTTCGTCGTGAATATTTGACAGCAAGGGTTTCAGCCACGCGGGTATGGATGAAAAATCACAACAAGCTGTGGTTTTCAGATCGCTGCTGCTTTGTAGTTCTTTGCCGTAGTAATTCTTGACTGCGTCGTACATGGTTTGTTTCCGTGAAATTGAAGATTTGACTCTGCCTGAATGTGTAGTTCGCACTTGCCACACAATAAGTTACTCGCTTTAAACAGCGCGTGTATTTGATCGAAGTTCTACAACACTGTGTTATTTTCTTTTTTGGATAAGCTCTAACAAGAAAATGCACATGATCAAAGAAAACAACAGCCACAGTATCGTCATCGGATACATCCTCTGGATTTTCGGTTTCATGGGCGCACATCGTTTTTATTATGGACGCCCCATTTCCGGCATCATCTGGTTTTTCACGCTTGGCCTGTTTTTGATTGGCTGGATTGTCGATCTGTTCTTGATCCCGGGCATGGACAAAAGCGCAGATCGCCGTTTTCTAATCGGCCCCATCAACTACAACATTGCCTGGGTTTTGCTGACTTTTCTGGGTGTGTTCGGCATTCACCGGTTTTACCAACGCAAGTGGATTACCGGTTTGATCTACCTGCTCACTGTGGGCCTGTTCGGCATCGGTGTTATTTACGATTGGTGTACGCTGAATGATCAAATTGACGAGCTGCACCGTGACGGCACCTTGAATTAACCGGTTGATATCTGCGGCCACTTTTGGCCTCAGTGATTTGCTGGATAGCTGTTGAGGGTTTCAGTAACAATTCGCAAGGTGTGCTCCAAGCGCTCGTCATTTAGATTGCCACCCAGGGAAAGTCTCACAGCGTTGGGTGTTGCACCTTCCAGGCAGAACATGTCTGCGCTGGCAATGGCGATGCCTCGATTGAGCAGTCGCCCACAAAATGCGGACTGGCTCCAGGCTGATGGAAGATTCAACCAGAGGTGAAACGCTTCCGGGTTTGTTTCGATTTTGAAATCTCCCAGTATTCGCCTGGCGATCAGTTGCCTTCGCTGGCTCATCAGTCGAATATTGTCCAGACACATTTGCGCTGTGCCATCGAGAATCCATTGTGTAGCAAGTGCTGAGCACATTGGGCTGGCCATGATTTGCGTGGCGCGCAGTGAGGAGGCAATGCGTTTGGATTCGAGTTCGGTTGGGCACACCAGAAATGCAATCCGAAGGCCCGCACTGCAGGTTTTGGACAATCCGTTGACGTAGTACGTCAGTTCTGGCGCGAGGCTGGCCAAGGATGTCGGCGGGTTGTGCATCAATTTGCTGTAAGGGTCATCTTCAATAATCTTGAGGCCAAAATATCGGGCCACTTCTACAATTTCACGCCTGCGTGTTTCGCTGATGGTGCGGGTGGTCGGATTCTGGATGGTCGGGTTCAGGTACAGCGCCCGAACTTTGTTGATTCTGCAGTGTGCCTCAAGAGCATCTGGAAGAATACCTTGGGCGTCGCCGGGGATGCCCAGTGTGCGTATGCCCAGCAAGCCCGCCATTGCTTTTACGCCAGGGTAGGTGATGGCTTCTGCACACAGTGTATTGCCCGCACCGACCAAGCCATTCATCAGGCCAGCCAGTGTGGCCTGAATGCCTGGTGTCACCAGAACCGTGCGCCCCTTGTGATGTGGGCTGACACCGTTTAACCAGACAGCAGCAGCCTGTTGATCGTCTTCAGTTCCCCCGAAATCCTGATACCGGGTTAGCCGGTGAAAGTTTCCTTGCTCTGTCACATGCCGTGCACCGTGGCGCATGCGCGCAAGTAATTCGGGCTCTTGTGGTTCAGGAGCCATGTTCATGGTCATCTCGATCAGCGTGGGTTCTGCTTCAAGCTGGTTTGAGTTTCTTATCCGGACGTAGCTGCCTACGCCTGCCTTGGACGTGATCAGGCCGCGGTGCTGCGCTTCCTGATAGGCACGTGCAACCGTGGTGTAGTCCAGATTCAAGCCTTTGGCCAGTTCACGAATGGGTGGAAGCCGGTCGTCAAGCTGCAGCACGCCCCGTTGTATTTCGAGTTCAATTGCTTCGGCAATAGCCAAATAGGCAGGCTTGTCGCAACTGGAAAGCACCTTGTTCCAGTCTTCCAAAAGAGTTGATCTGCTTCGCATGTTCACTCGCTGTGCCTGTCGGTTTCAAATGGGTGCAAGCAACTTGCGCGCCCGGTGCATTGCACTTTTCAGGTGCGATGTTTTTGACTTGTGTGGTGATGTCAGCTCTCAGGTTTGAGAATGGAACTGGCTGGAGAGTCGCATGAAATGGATTTGATTGCACATTGATTGGATTTGGAGAGCTTGAATTGGTACAGGCATTGCGACTCTGTGAGCGTGCGCCGGCACAGTGCAATTCACTTTCACGGTGCCCATTTGTTGATGACTCTGGAGATCATGAAATGCCTAAAGTAAATCACCCCGCTCATGTTGATGGCGATTATTTTGTCGATTATGAAGAAAAAGTATTTGAGGATGTGAAGGCCGAGTCAGGTCAAAAAGCGCTGGTGACTTTTCACACAGTGGCGTTTGAAGGTTCGATTGGTTTTGTGAATCTGTTGCAGGCTACACGATTGCAGCGCAAAGGCTTCGAGACCTCGGTGCTGCTGTATGGCCCCGGCGTTACTTTGGGTGTGCAGCGTGGATTCCCCACCTTGGGCAATGAGGCGTTTCCTGGTCATTTGAATTTCAACAATCAAATCAAGAAATTCATGGGTGAAGGCGGCAAAGTGTACGCGTGCCGTTTTGCGTTGCAGGCGCTGTATGGCCATGGAGAGCCTTCCCTGATTGAGGGAATTCGACCCATCAACCCCCTGGATGTGATGGACCTGGTGCTGATTCACAAACGTGACAGTGCCGTGATTATTGACACCTGGACGTTGTAAACGCGCAGTGGGGTCGCCCACCGGCGCCCCACTTGATGGCAGTTGAGGTGGAGTATACGTGCATGACCCAGCCCAGAATAATTCGCGCAGCAGCGGCGCAGATCGCACCTGATCTTCAGGACCCTGCCCAAACCATCCAACGGGTTTGTCAAACCATGGAGGAGGCTGCAGCCAAAGGCGTACAAATTATCGTGTTCCCGGAAACCTTTGTGCCTTACTACCCCTACTTTTCTTTTGTGTCGCCGCCTGTTCAGCAAGGCAAGGATCATCTGCGGCTTTACGAGTATGCGGTGACGGTGCCCGGTGCAGAGACTGAGGCGATATCGGCTTTGGCTGCCCAGTACAACATGGTGGTTGTTTTGGGTGTGAATGAGCGGGACCATGGCTCGCTGTACAACGCGCAAATTATTTTCGACGGCAATGGCGAAATACGCTTGAAGCGCCGAAAAATTACACCGACCTACCACGAGCGAATGGTGTGGGGGCAGGGCGATGCATCGGGTTTGAAAGTGGTGAAGACGAGTGCAGGGCGTGTGGGTGCGCTGGCCTGTTGGGAGCACTACAACCCTTTGGCCAGGTATTGTTTGATGGCCCAGCACGAGGAAATTCACTGCGCCCAGTTTCCTGGTTCTTTGGTGGGGCAGGTATTCGCCGATCAAATGGAGGTGACGATTCGCCACCACGCGCTGGAGTCGGGCTGCTTTGTGATCAACAGCACTGCCTGGCTTTCCGAAGAACAGGTTCAAAGTATTTCGCAAGACAGCACTTTGCAAAAAGGCCTGCGTGGTGGTTGTTTCACTGCGATTGTCAGCCCTGAAGGCAAGTTGCTGGGCGAGCCTCTAACCGAGGGTGAAGGATTGGTGGTGGCTGATCTTGACATGGCACTGATCACGAAGCGCAAACGGATGATGGATTCGGTTGGTCACTATGCGCGGCCCGAGTTGTTGAGCTTGTTGGTCAGGGATGAGGCTTCAAGTCCCATGAGAAGAATTTCGGGAGTGCAGCATGCTGAGTACTGATCTTCAAACCTATGGCTTGAGGCTGGAAGACCCGTCTGCGGGGGTTCAAAGCCGGCGTGGTGGTGCTGGCCCTTCCGATCACAAAGCGGTTGTGGTGGATGGGCAAACCGTGATGATTCCTGTTCATACGCATACGGCATGGGACTCTCCTTTCATGGCCAGCAAGCCCGATGCCAACGGGAAAAGCGAGCTTCGCAAAAACGGAATTCCAATTGCTGTGATTGATTTTCCAAAGCAACCGAAGTTCTATGGCCTGAAAACCGCAGAGGGCATTCCTTACGAGCAAATTGCCACACTGCACAGCAGCGATGTATTGGCCACCACCGTGCTGCAAACCTGCATTCGCTACCAAAGCAGAAATAAAACATGCAAGTTTTGCTCGATTGGCCAGTCTTTGGCGGCAGGCCGAACCATTGAGCGAAAAACACCACAGCAACTGGCTGAAGTGGCGAAGGCTGCTGTCGAGCTGGACGGTGTGAAGCAAATGGTAATGACCACTGGCACACCAGCTACGCCTGACCGGGGCGCAGCAATCATGGTTGAAAGTGTATTGGCGGTGAAAGCTGCGGTGGATTTGCCGATTCAAGTACAAATTGAACCTCCAGATCGCTTTGAATGGTTTGACGAATTGAAGCGAAGCGGTGCCGACACTTTGGGCATGCACCTGGAAGTGATTTCAGATGCAGCGCGGCAAGCAATGATGCCAGGCAAGGCCACAGTGCCGGTGAGTTACTACATGCAGGCATTTGATGCTGCGGTGAAGGTGTTTGGTCGCGGGCAGGTGAGCACTTACATTATTGTTGGGCTGGGCGATTCACAGGTTGAAATTATTGACATGTGTCGCGAACTGATATTGCGCGGGGTTTATCCCTTTGTGGTTCCGTTTGTGCCAATTGGTGGCACTCCTTTGGAAAGCCACCCGGTTCCGAGTTCCCAATTCATGCGGGAGGTGCTTCAACCCGTTGGCCAGATGTTGCGGGAAGCCGACCTGTTGTCCAAAGACATGAAAGCTGGCTGCGGAAAATGTGGTGCGTGTTCAACACTGAAAACTTTTGAAGTCTGAGCCTGTGAGTGAGGTGCTGCCATGTTTATTACCGAAATGAATGTTGAGGAATTTGCGCACAGTGAGTGCCACATCAAATTGGCCGTAGATGACTGGGCGTTACGAGAGGCGCAGAAATTGCGCAACGATGTTTTTGTGGTTGAGCAAGGCATTTTCCAGACCAGTGACCATGATGTGTTTGACAGCAGCGCCTATACCCTGGTGGCCACCATCGGTTTGCTGGGTATTCCCGATGCTGTGGTGGGCACCGTACGAATTCATGAGCAGGCTCCGGGTGTGTGGGTGGGCTCGCGCCTTGCTGTGGATCAGGCTTATCGATCAGTCAAAGGCCTTGGAAAAGCGCTGATTGCCATGGCGGTGAGTAGTGCACGCGCGCAAGGGTGCACTGCCTTTTATGCGAATGTTCAACTGCCAAATGTGGGTTTGTTTCAAAAGCTGGGTTGGCAGGCTTTGGGTGAGGTAAGCGTGCACGGTGTGCAGCACATGTTCATGCAAGCCAACCTTGACATGTACCCGGTAGAGCACGACCCAGGCCGAGGATTTATTCACCTGTTCAAGCAACCATCAAGCAAAGCACGGATTGAGAGGCGTGTATGAGTTGGCTACAAACACTGGTGCACAGCATTCGGGAAAGCAAGGGGCTTGCGCATAAAAAAGACATTGCGATTGCCATGGATGAATTGGCGAGCGCTCAACCTTGCGATTCTTCATGCCGGGTGGGTGATGACTGCGCCGTGTTGAAGTCGGCGGATGGTTCTTTTCTTCTGTTTGCCATTGAAGGCTTCATGAACGAGTTTGTTCAAGAGGACCCCTGGTTTGCAGGCTATTGCGGCGTGATGGTGAATGTCAGTGACATCGCCGCAATGGGTGGGCGCGCCACGGCGGTTGTGGATGCAGTATGGACCGCTGATTCATGGCAGCTGCAAAGAATTCTCCAAGGCATGGCAGCAGCATCGGCTCGATACAGGGTGCCCATTGTAGGCGGGCACACCAATGCCAGAAATAAACAAGCTCAACTGGCTGTGTCGATTATTGGTTCAGCAAACGCCGTGTTGAGCAGTTTTGATGCCAAGCCCGGTGATGTGTTGATGAGTGTGATTGATTTGAGAGGCGGTTACCACGGTGCTGGAAACAACTGGAATGCCAGTACAGACTCGCCAGCGGAACGCTTGCGGGCAGATCTGGAACTGCTGCCACAGGTGGCAGAAGGTGGTTTGGCGGTGGCCTGTAAAGACATCAGTATGGCAGGTGCTTTGGGCACCACATTGATGATGCTGGAATGTTCTGCATGCGGTGCTGAAATTTGGCCAGCTGCATTTCCACGCCCACAGGAAGTCTCTGTAGAACGCTGGATGCAAACCTTCCCCAGTTTTGGTTTCGTGTTCAGTGTGCCATCGACTTGTGTGGAGCGGATGAAGCAACTTTTTGGAAGCAGGGATTTGCGTTGCGAACCCGTGGGGCATGTGATTGAGGGCTCCATGGTTTGGGTAAATCATGAAAGCGAGCGGGAACTGTTGTGGGATTTTTCTGGCACACCACTGTTGGGTTGCAGCCAGTTGAATCACGCAACTGATGTGGTGGGAGAGGCGCATGCCTGTGGTTCGATTTGATGTGATGTGGCCAGATGCCACGGTGATGAAGTGCCAGTCGCCTTCCACGGTGATTCGAAATTTCTTGCATGAGGGGCAACTTGTGTCTTTGCCCGAGTTTTTGAAAATTTCTGAACTGGGGTTGAGTGCGGCCAGCGAGCGTGTGCGCGAAAAATATGGGTTTGCCTGCTCAGCAGCCATTGATCAACTGGAAATCATCCTTGCCAAGGCAACTGATTTTCAGGGTTGGGAAGCGGCTGTGGTGCAAGTCATCCGAATGGATTGAGGGAGAAGAATGTGAGTGCTGAACCACGTAAATTGAAAGATCATTATTCTGTTGTTGTAATCGGCGGTGGCCAGGCTGGGCTCTCGATGAGTTATCACTTGACTCGCAAAGAGATTGATCATGTTGTGCTGGAAAGAAACCAGATCGGGCACAGCTGGCGCAATCAGCGATGGGACAGCTTTTGTTTGGTAACCCCAAACTGGCAATGCAATTTGCCTGGCTTTCCGTATGCTGGGCCTGAACCAAAAGGCTTCATGAAAAAAGCGGACATTGTTGCGTACCTGGAGGCATTTGTTGCTTCGTTTCAGCCACCTGTGTTCGAAGGTGTCGCAGTGAAACAGCTGCGCAAGTTAAGCGATGGCTTGTTCGAAATTCAAAGCACGCACGGAACATTGACGGCGAAGCAGGTGGTAGTGGCTGTGGGTGGCTACCACAAGCCAAGAATTCCAAGGGTGTCAGAAAAAGTACCTGCGCATATCCGACAGATTCATTCTTCAGAATATCGGAATCCTGCTCAGTTTTCAGAGGGCAATATTCTGGTGATTGGCTCTGGCCAAAGTGGTTGTCAAATTGCAGAAGACTTTCATTTGGCAGGCCGACATGTGCACTTGTCAGTGGGCAGCGCTCCCCGTGTAGCGCGCCGCTACCGTGGTCGCGATGTTGTGGAATGGCTGGCCGACATGGGGCACTACGACATGCCCGTGGAGTTGCACCCCCAGAAGGAAGCGGTCCGAGCCAAGGCCAATCATTACGTGACTGGTCGCGATGGTGGCCGGGACATTGACCTGAGAGTGCGGGCGAAGGAAGGTATGCAACTTCATGGCCGTTTGATCAATTGCGTGGATGGTGTGATGCATTTTGCAGATGACCTCACGAAGAATTTGGACAACGCGGACCAGAGCAGCGAGAACATCAAGAACATGATTGATGGCTTCATTGCCGAGAATGGAATTTCGGCACCGAACGAGGCCAGATATGTTCCTGTGTGGACGCCTGAGGATGGAGGGTCATGTATCGATTTGATTGCTGAAAACATCACTGGAATTGTTTGGTCCGTGGGTTTTGAAAGCTCGTTTGACTGGATCGATTTACCGATCTTCAATGGCAAAGGTTACCCGAATCATTATCGGGGTGTTAGCCGCGAACCAGGTGTTTATTTTCTCGGTTTGCCGTGGTTGCACACCTGGGGCTCGGGGCGTTTCTCGGGTATTGCGCGTGACTCTGAGTTCCTGCTTGAGCAAATTGAACAGCAGCTTCAAGCTGTGCTTGAAGGCGTCAATTAACCGCCCGATAAGCCTCAACAAACCGGCTCGGTTGCTTTTTGGGGCGGCCGGTTTTCATGTCAATGCACACCCATTGAGTGTGCCCTTGCATCACGGTGGCGTGGTCGCTTTCGCGCACAAACTGGTACTGGCGAGTCATGTCGGCTTTGCCTTCGTTGTGGCTGATCCAGGTGGCAATCCACAGCGTATCGCCTGCAAAGGTGGGGCGTTTGTATTCCAGGTGATGCTGGCGTGCCACACAGCCGTAGCCCAATTCTACAAAGTCTTGAAACGTTAGCCCAAGTTGCCTGGAATGAAGTGCCGCAATGGCCTGCATCCACACCAGGTAAATGGTGTTGTTGGTGTGCTCGAATTCGTCGAGATGTTCAGGCTGCACCGTTAACTTGCCCACACATTGTGGGGTGCATGGCCACACGCTTTGTGGTGTGTCGCTGGTGGCGATGGTTTGGATATCGCTGACTTTGAAAATGTTGGAGTTGGTCAATTCAGGCGCTCTTTCCAAACCTTTCTTTGGGCAGCTTTTGAACTGCGATCAAGGATCGATTGATGTGTTCCGCCAAAATTTGCGTGGCCAGTTCGCTGTTGCGGTTCAGCGTGGCATTCAAGATTTCTTCATGTTCAGAATGCACGTCGCGGGGAATGGGCTTTTCCGAGAGAATCAGGCGACGATAGCGTTCGGATTGCATGTACAGCAAATGCTGGAACTGTTTCAGCCAGCGGGAAGGGCAGGCGGAAATGAGTGTGTCGTGAAACAAGCGGTTCTTGCGTTCCCACTCGCTACGGGTTTCTACAGTTTCTTCACCCAAGCGTGATTCTGCGCGGCTTAGCATGTGAAATGCGCCCATCACTTCGGCTTCCCACTGGTCGTCCCCCAAGGCGATGGCTTGGCGCAGGGCCTCTGTTTCAATCATTACACGGGTACGGGTAATGTCCTGAAAATCCTCTGCAGACATTGGGGCGACTGTAAAGCCACGGTGTCCCTGCGCTACCACCAGTCCGTCATTCAGTAGCAGTTGCAGTGCTTCACGCAAGGTGCCAGCACCCACCTCATAGTCGTCCTTCAGATGTTCAACGCGCAACTTGGTGCCGGGCTTGTGTACGCCTTCAATAATGTCGCTGCGCAGCTTGCGGTAAGCGGTTTCGGCCAGTGTCAGGCTTTCCCCGTTGGTGACGCTGCCCGGCAATGAGACCACTTCATTCATACACACCCCAAAAAATTCTTTCCGTTTCGCCATTGTAGACGAGTTGCGGCGTTAATCAATATTGTCGAAGAAAAATAAAAATCTCGAGAAAATATATCAACGTCGAGAAAATATATTGACGTCGAGAAAAATTAGTTTTATCGTTTGTTCATGGTTTAATCGATTGGCAAGGAAGACTGCAATGAAAGAAGTTTTGAACTTCATCAACGGGGAGTTTGTGGCAACGGGAAACACATTCCCCAAGCATTCGCCCTTGAACAACGCGGTGATTGCGCAGGTGCATGAAGCGGGCCGCGCGCAGGTGAACGACGCTGTGGCTGCCGCCAAGGCCGCGTTGAAAGGTCCTTGGGGCAAGATGGCGTTGACAGACCGGGTGCAGATGTTGTACTCCGTAGCCGATGAAATTAATCGCCGGTTCGATGACTTTTTGCATGCTGAGGTTGCCGACACCGGCAAACCGGTGAGCCTGGCCAGTCACATTGATATTCCCCGTGGGGCGGCCAATTTCAAGGTGTTCGCCGACACCATCAAGAATGTACCCACAGAATGCTTTGAAATGGCCACTCCGGATGGACGTGGCGCGCTGAACTATTCCATTCGTCGCCCGGTGGGTGTGGTGGGCGTGATTTGCCCCTGGAATCTCCCTTTGCTGCTGATGACCTGGAAAGTTGGCCCTGCGCTGGCTTGCGGCAACACGGTGGTTGTAAAACCTTCGGAAGAAACCCCACAGACTGCTGCGCTGTTGGGTGAGGTGATGAATAAAGTGGGCGTCCCTCCTGGCGTATACAACGTGGTGCACGGCTTTGGTCCAGATTCCGCGGGTGAATTCGTGACTACCCACCCCGATGTGAATGCAATTACCTTCACCGGCGAAACACGCACTGGTGCCGCAATCATGAAAGCGGCTGCGCAGGGCGCGCGCCCTGTCAGCCTTGAAATGGGTGGAAAGAATGCAGCCATTGTGTTTGCAGATTGTGATTTTGATGCCGCCATTGAAGGCACCATGCGCTCCGTGTTTGCCAACAGCGGGCAAGTGTGTTTGGGCACTGAACGCGTGTATGTCGAGCGTCCCATTTTCGACAAATTTGTGGCTGCCATGAAGAAGGGCGCGGAGAGCCTGAAGCCCGGATTGCCAGACCACAAAGACACTGGCATTGGCCCCGTGATTTCTCAAGAACACCGCGAGAAAGTGCTGGGCTATTACCGAAAGGCGGTGGAGCAGGGCGCAACCGTGGTGACTGGTGGTGGCGCATTTGAGATGCCTGGCGAACTGAACCAGGGCGCTTGGGTACAGCCCACCATCTGGACCGGCTTGGATGACGATGCAGCTGTGTGTGTGGAGGAAATTTTCGGGCCCTGCTGTCACATTGCGCCATTCGATTCTGAAGACGAAGTTGTGGCGCGAGCCAATAACAATGTGTACGGCCTTTCAACCGCTGTTTGGACCCAGAACCTGGCCAAAGCGCACCGCGTAGCCGCATCGATTGAGGTGGGTTTGGCTTGGGTGAACAGTTGGTTCTTGCGCGATTTGCGCACACCCTTTGGTGGTGCCAAGCAATCGGGTATTGGTCGCGAAGGGGGTGTGCACTCGCTCGAGTTTTACACCGAACTTAAAAACATTTGCGTGAAGCTGTAAGGAGTCCACGATGAACGCACCCGCTTCACCAGAAATTGGATTGAGCATTGAGGCCAACGGCCTTCAAACAAATTATCACGATCAAGGCCAGGGCACGAACCTGATGTTGATTCATGGTTCAGGCCCTGGTGTTTCGGCTTGGGCGAACTGGCGCTTGGTGATACCCGGTTTTGCAAAACAATTCCGTGTGGTTGCCCCAGACATGGTGGGCTTCGGTTTCACTGAGCGCCGCCAAGGCTACCAATACAAGCTGGACAACTGGGTGGCGCATGCCGTAGGCGTGATGGATGCGCTGAAAATTGAGCAAACAGACCTGATCGGCAATTCCTTTGGTGGTGCTGTTGCGCTGGCCTTGGCGATTCGCCACCCCAGTCGTGTTCGCAAACTGGTGTTGATGGGCAGTGTAGGTGTCCCATTCCCGATTACTGAGGGACTGGATGCAGTATGGGGTTACCAGCCGTCATTCGAGAATATGCGTCGCATTATGGATTACTTCGCATACGACCGTGGCCTTGTGAACGATGAACTGGCTCAGTTGCGTTTTCAGGCCAGCATTCGCCCCGGTTTTCAGGAAAGTTTTTCAGCCATGTTCCCCGCGCCACGACAGCGCTGGGTAGATGCCATGGCCAGCCATGAAAGCGATATTCGAGCGCTGAATAAAAGCACATTGATTGTGCATGGCCGGGATGATCAGGTCATTCCATTGAGCACTTCGCTGTGTTTGCACGAAATGATTGTGGATTCGCAACTGCATGTTTACGGCAAGTGCGGTCACTGGACCCAGATTGAACACGCTTCGCGCTTTGAGCGCTTGGTGACTGACTTCCTGCAAGAGGCTTAAAGCAAATGGACGCTACTCAAATTCGCGACTTGGGCGATGAACTTTACAACGCATGGACCCAACGGCACACGATTGCACCGCTGACCAGCCGTGATTTCGATATCACGATTGAAGACGCCTATCACATTCAACAGAGGATGATTGCGCGACGCTTGGACAACGGCGAGCACATTATCGGCAAGAAAATTGGCGTGACCAGTGCTGCCGTGATGAACATGCTGAATGTGCACCAGCCCGACTTTGGCTACCTGCTCAATGGCATGGTGTACAACGAAGGCGAAGCCATTGAGGCGGCAAGCCTGATTCAACCGCGTGCGGAAGGTGAAATCGCATTCTTGATGAAACGCGATTTGATGGGCCCCGGCGTAACCGCCGCCGATGTGCTGGCTGCCACAGAAGGCGTGATGGCCTGTTTCGAAATTGTGGATTCACGCATCGCTGATTGGAAAATCAAGATTCAGGACACCGTGGCAGACAACGCCTCTTGCGGTGCCATTGTGTTGGGTGACCGGGTTGTTGATCCACGCAAAGTGGACCTGTTTACTTGCGGCATGGTGCTGCAAAAAAATGGCGACATCGTGGGCACTGGCGCTGGCGCTGCTGCACTTGGGCACCCAGTGAATGCGGTTGTTTGGCTGACCAATACGCTGGGTCGTCTGGGCATTGGCCTGAAGACAGGTGAAATTATTTTGTCAGGTTCTCTGGCAGCACTCATTCCCGTGAAGGCAGGCGATTCGCTGCACATGTCGATTGGCGGCATTGGCAACTGCTCTGTTCGCTTCGCGTAAGTTACAACGCAAAACGCAAAAGGAATTCGATGATGAAAAAGATCAAATGCGCACTGATTGGTCCCGGCAATATTGGTACTGATCTCTTGATGAAGCTGAAACGCAGCAGTGTGCTGGAGCCTGTGTGGATGGTGGGCATTGACCCTGAATCTGACGGCCTGAAACGTGCGCGTGAAATGGGTATTAAAACAACCGCTGAGGGTGTGGATGGTTTGCTGCCGCATGTGGAAGCAGATGGTGTGCAAATCGCATTCGATGCGACCAGTGCTTATGTGCACGCCGAGAACAGTCGCAAGCTGAATGAACTAGGTGTGTTAATGATCGACCTCACGCCCGCAGCAGTTGGGCCTTTTTGCGTGCCTCCTGTGAACCTGAGGGAGCATGTTGGCAAGCGTGAGATGAATGTGAACATGGTGACTTGCGGTGGCCAGGCGACCATTCCCATGGTGTATGCCATTTCACGAGTTCAGGCAGTCAGCTACGGCGAAATTGTGGCCACGGTGTCGTCGAAATCCGTAGGCCCGGGTACCCGCAAAAATATTGATGAATTTACCCGCACCACAGCTGGCGCTGTTGAAAAAGTGGGCGGAGCAAAAAAAGGCAAAGCCATTATCATCATCAACCCGGCCGAGCCACCTTTGATCATGCGCGACACCGTGCATTGCCTGGTGGAAGGTACACCTGATCAGGAAGCAATTACCAAGTCGGTTCACGACATGATCAAGGAAGTACAGAAGTACGTGCCTGGTTACACGCTGGTGAATGGCCCTGTATTTGATGGCAACCGTGTGTCGGTGTTCATGCAAGTGGAAGGCTTGGGTGACTACCTGCCGAAGTACGCCGGTAACCTCGACATCATGACGGCTGCGGCAGCCCGCACGGCTGAAATGTTTGCCGAGGAAATTCTTAGCGGCAAGCTGATCCTTGAACCTACTGTGAGCGCCTAAGGAGAACCCCATGAGCTTGAAAGGAATTGAAATCAAAGTGCATGACATGACGCTTCGTGATGGCATGCACCCCAAGCGCCACTTGATGAGCCTGGAACAAATGCTGAGCATTTCAAAGGGGCTGGACGAGGCGGGAGTGCCACTGATTGAGGTGACCCATGGCGATGGTTTGGGTGGTTCTTCGGTGAACTATGGTTTTCCGGCGCACAGCGATGAAGCCTATTTAAGCACCGTGATTCCGGCGATGAAGCAGGCCAAAGTGTCCGCATTGTTGTTGCCTGGTATTGGTACTGTGGATCATTTGAAAATGGCCAAAGAACTGGGTGTTCACACCATACGTGTAGCCACCCACTGCACCGAGGCCGATGTGAGTGAGCAGCACATCACTTATGCCCGCAAGCTGGATATGGACACTGTGGGTTTTCTGATGATGGCCCACATGGCCAGTGCTGAAAAACTGGTTGAACAAGCCAGGTTGATGGAAGGTTACGGTGCCAATTGTATTTATGTGACTGACTCTGCTGGCTACATGCTGCCCGAAGATGTGTACGCAAAAATCAGCGCAGTGCGCGATGCACTGAAGCCCGATACCGAAATTGGTTTTCATGGTCACCACAACCTGTCGATGGGCGTTTCAAACTCCATCGAAGCCATTCGTGGCGGCGCTCGCCGTATTGATGCAGCCGCAGCCGGTTTGGGTGCGGGGGCAGGTAACACACCGATGGAAGTGCTGGTGGCGGTGTGTGAACGCATGGGCATCAAGACGGGTGTGGATGTATTCAAGATTTCCGATGTGGCAGAGGACCTGGTGGTACCGATCATGGATCACCCCATTCGAATTGATCGTGACTCTATGACTTTGGGTTACGCCGGTGTGTATTCAAGCTTCCTGTTATTTGCTAAGCGAGCCGAGAAAAAGTATGGCATCAGCGCCCGTGAAATTTTGGTTGAGCTTGGGCGACGCGGCATGGTGGGCGGTCAGGAAGACATGATTGAAGACACGGCCATGACAATGGCCCGTGCAAGGAGCGTTGCATGAAACTGGATAAGAAAACCATCTCTGCACTGGCGGAGCACCTGGAAAGCGCAGAACTGAATGCGCGCGATGTGGTGAAGATTACCGATGACCACCCCGACATGGATTGGGACGACGCCTATGCCATTCAGGATGAAATTCGTGCCCGCAAAGAACGCCGTGGCGTGCGCATTGTGGGTCTGAAAGCTGGTTTGACTTCGCATTCCAAAATGAAGCAGATGGGCGTAGACACACCCGTATTCGGGTTTCTGGCTGATTACTACAGCGTGCCGGAAGGTTCGGCCGTGAAGGTGAGTGAGTTGATTCACCCAAAGGTGGAGCCTGAAATTGCCTTTGTTACCAAAGCTGATTTGCGTGGCCCAGGTTGCAACATTGCCACTGTGCTGGCGGCCACTGACTTCGTGATGCCAGCCATTGAAGTGATCGATTCACGTTTCCGCGATTTCAAATTTGATTTGAAAAGCGTGATTGCAGACAACACGTCCGCTGCACGTTTTGTGGTGGGTGGCACCATGAAACCAGTCGACGGCATGGACTTGAAAACCACTGGCATTGTGTTGGAAAAAAATGGTGTGCCCGTGGCTTTTGGCGCAGGTGCCGCAGTGGTGGGTCACCCGGCAGCAGCCATTGCCATGTTGGCCAATGAACTGGCCAAGCGCGATCAGTTTGTGCCGGCAGGGTCGCTGATTTTGTCGGGTGGTATTACCGAGGCCGTGGCCGTGGAAGCCGGCGACAACGTCACCTTGCATGTGCAGGGTTTGGGCCAGGTCGGCCTGCGTTTTGAGTGAGGGCGAACACCATGCCATTTGCACAAATCAATTTGATTGAAGGGCGCACGGAAGAGCAAAAACGTGCGGTGATTGAGAAGGTGACCCAGGCCTTGGTTGAGGCTGTGGGTGCACCGATTGAAGCGGTGCGGGTTCAGATCATTGATGTACCCAGCACCAATTGGGGCATTGCAGGCGTGTCTGCAAAAGACCGGGGGCGATAAGCCAGTGAGTTAAACCGTTCGCATTCCAGCTGCACATAAAAACCACAGCAGCTTTTCATTTGCCAAACAGAGAAGGCAGGAGACATTGTGAATATTCAGTATTCAGGGGCGCCTTTGCGCCTAAAAAAATCAACAATTAGCTTGGCACTGCTTGCAGTGGTCGGTGCTGCGTTGTTGAACGCTTGTGCTGATAGCACGGTTCAATCTGGCAGCAATTCAGCGCAACCCCCAAAAACTGTTGAACGTTTTGAGGTTATTCAAACCTTGAGCGCTTCCGGCAAGACCGTGTTGGGTGGTACGCAAACCGGTGTTGTGACTGTGTCTACCGACGCTGGTAATACGTGGAGCCGCAAGCCGGTATCGGACACCGCATCGTTCATTGATTCGACATTTTGCCCCGATGGCAGCGCTGCCATGCTGGATGTGTACAACACGGTGTGGATCTCATCAGGCGATTTTAAAGATTGGCTGCCTACCAAATTCGACAAGCCCTCTAGCCCGGTGGCAATAGAGTGCCACAGCAGTGGTTTGTGGGTGGTCGGTTCTGGTTCCAACCTGATCAACTCCACTGACCAGGGCAAAAGCTGGCGCGTTGTCAGCTTCGATGAAGATGCACAGTTCACGGCACTGGCTTTTACCAGTGATACCCATGGAATTGCTTTTGGTGAGTTCGGCATGCTGGCGTTTACCGATGATGGGGGCCAAAACTGGCAACGCGGTGAACCGATCGCCGGTGATTTCTACACCTACGACGCTTTGTTCACTGATCCTTCCACAGGTTATGCAAGTGGGCTGGCAGGTCAGGTATTGAAAACCACGGATGGCGGGGTGACTTGGGCGCGCTTGGTGAATACCACAGAGGCTCCGTTGTATCGCCTTTTCATGCACGCAGGGTTTCCACATGGTGTAGGCGCCAATGGCACGCTGGCGAAGCTAGAAGGTGATCAATGGGTGCGCGTGGCCTATGACCGCCCAGTGTTGTCTTTCCTTGGCGCTGCTGTGTCAGGTAATCAATCTATTGTTGTGGGCGGCCCGGGCGGTCTGCTTCGCACTGTTCAAAGTTCCAACTCCAGTCAGGCGGACCCATCATGATCAAGTCATTCGCCGATCGTTTGATCGCACAAATTATTCGCGCCGAGGAGTGGTTGTTTGCCAACCCGAAAATTGTGTTGGGCATGATCATGCTGGTCACTTTGGGTTTTGCCGCAGCCATTCCGCAGCTGAAGGTGTATTCCGATTTCTCGGACTTGTTACCGCAAAACCACCCCTATATCAAAACCTACAACCAACTGAAAGAAAACTTCGGTGGCGCCAATATGGTGGTGATGGCGGTGGAGGTGAAAGAGGGCACGATTTTCAACAACGATACCTTGAAGTTGATTGAAAAAGCGACCCAAGGTGTGGACAACCTGCCGAGTGTGAACCACAACCTGGTCAGCAGCTTGACTCACCGTTCCTCTCGAAAAATTTATCTGGATGAAACCGGTGCCTTTCTTTCCGACACGTTTTACGACAGCAATAACGGCGAGTTAAGTGATACCCAACTGAAACAATTGCAGAAAGACGTGACCGCGAACCCCACCATTTACGGTTTGCTGGTGTCGCCTGATATGAAGGCCGCCTTGATTAAAGCGCAGCTGAACGAAGGTGACATTGATTACGAAAAAACATTCGGTGCGCTGATGCAACTGCGCAGTGAGTTGACCGACGACAAACACAATTTGTACACCACGGGTAACCCTGTGCTAACCGGTTGGGTATACACCTATCTGGATCAATTGGTGGCCATCATGGCCTACACACTCGCTTTGCTCACGCTATTGCTGATTGTGTATTTCCGACGTTTCTACGGCATTGCCTTGCCTTTGTTGGGAATCGCTTTGTCATCGATTTGGGGTTTGGGTTTCATGGCCATGGTAGGTATTAACCTTGAGCCGCTGTCACTGCCCATTCCATTTTTGATTGCCGCTCGGGCCACTTCGCATGGTGTGCAGTTGGTGGTGCGTTATTACGAAGAACTGGCTATTGTAAAGAACGGAAAGAAGGCGGCACGCAATGCGCTGGAAGCACTTTTCCGCCCAGGTTCACTGGCGATTATTGTGGATGCCTTGGGTATTGCCGTGCTGGTGCTGGGTGCTGCACCTTTCAACTACAAGCTCGGTATTGCAGCCGGCTTCTGGGGCTTCTCGGTCATTTTTACAGTGCACTTCATGGTGCCACTGGCGCTGACCATTCTTCCCCAACCCAAAAATACCAAAAACGAAAACCAGGGTATTCGTGATGCACTGGGCAGTATCACCAGCAAAACCGTGGCGCGTTTCAATGGCGCACTCACTGTGTTGATCGCCACCGTGGCATTTTCAGCGGCGGGGCTCTATTACGTCAAAGATGTACAGATGGGCGAATCCGAGCCAGGTTCTCCAATTCTGAACCGTGATCATGACTACAACCTGGGCACCAAGGCCATCAACGACCTATTCCCAGGTTCCGAAGAATTGCATGTGTTGGCACGCACGTCGGAGAAGGGTGGCATCAAGCGGCCGGAAGTGATGGCAGCGATTGAAAAATTTCAGGCACACATGCTTAGCGACCCTGAGTTGGGTGGCACCAAAGCCATTCCTGGTGTGGTTCGAGTGGTGAACCGATTGTTGCACAACGATGATCCGCGTTGGGCACAGCTACCCGACAACGAATCTGAAGTGGGTGGATTGATGTTCGCCTATCAGGTGTCAAGCCCGATTCCAGGTGCGCTGAAAGAGTTTGTAACGCCCGATGAGAACGAAGCCAACATGGTTTTTTACTACAAAGACCACAAGGCCAGCACCATCAACCGCATTGTTGCTTTGGCTGAGGAAGGAAAGCGGATTGCCGAAGCCGAGGTACCCGGACTGACCATTGAACTGGGCGGCGGCATTATTGGCGTGACAGCCGCAGCCAACCAGGCTTTGCACACCGACCACATGATTATTATTCCTGCCGTAATGATCATGGCCTTCACGCTGGTCATGGTGTATTACCGCTCCGTTCATGCAGGCTGGCTGATGATCATGCCCATGCTGTTTGCCACGCTAATGACCTACGCCTACATGGGTGCATTTGGTATCGGTATCAGTGTGAACACTGTGCCGGTGATTGCGGTGGGTGTAGGTGTCGGTATCGACTATGCCGTGTACTTCATGGACCGCATTCGCGAAGAAATGCATGTCGTCAAAAATATCAAGCAAGCCGTGATCAATGCCGTGGCCTCCACAGGCTATGCCGTCAGCTTCACTGCCGCCACGCTGATTGCTGGCGTGGTGTTGTGGATATTCATGTCCGATCTCCGATTCCAGTCTGATGCGGCCGTGCTGCTGAGTTTCATGCTGATTGTGAATGCCATCGCCGCCATGTTGATTGTGCCGGCGTGGTGTGTGGTGTTCAAACCGAAGTTTGTAATGGGTGAAGTGCACATAGAAAAGGCACAAGCCGCTGATTTGAAACTGGCGAAAGCCGCCTGAAAAATTATCAAGCAGTACAACAGCAAAAAAGGAGAAGGGGCAACATGAAAAAGATGAGACAAAAACCCGCCTTGCGTTCTGCGGTGTTGGCAGCAGCGGTACTCGGCGCATGGCCGTGTGTTGCAACTGCGGCAACGTTTGAAGGTGAGGATTATGAGGTGGACATGTTCTACGAAAACCACTCGGTGTATCGCGGTGAAGACAACACTGGCGAATCGGTGGGCATGGCCAAATTCAGAAATACACTTATTGCGGAAGGTGAAAAGACAGGCAAGAACGGTTGGCGTTACAACGGCACGTTCCGTGGTACCTACGATGGTGTGTATGACCTGAATAAGGACCAGTTTGGTAAGTCTGCGGGCGGTCCAATTCAACTTCAAAGTTCAATTGGTCCCGGTGGCAGCGTACCGCATGGCGGTGGTGTACCTTTGTTCAATGGCGCAACTTACCCCAATAGCCCCAATGAAGGATTCCGTGTATTGGGTGACCGCTGGCATGGGCAAAACGGTGGTGTGGCTTTTGGTGTGCCGGTGCGTCCGTGCGACTACGATTCACGGGGTTGCGTCGACTTTGGTGGTTACGGTGATTTGACGTTGAACGAGTTGCGTCACCCGGAGTTCAACAGCCGCCTCGACTTCATTCGTGAAGCGTATGCAACCAATAGCTTTGCATTGAAAGATGGAACGGATCTATTTGTTCGCGTGGGCAAGCAGCAGGTTGTGTGGGGACGCACCGATTTGTTCCGTGTTCTTGACGTGATCAATCCAGTTGATTTTTCCCGCAACAATATTTACGACGAGCTCGAAGACATTCGCATTCCGATGTGGATTGCTCAGGCTGAGTGGCGTCTTGGTCCATCAGAAACCATGCAGGATCGCAACTTGCAGGTCGTTTGGAACTTCGATAAGTTTCGCCCCAACAATCTGGGGCAGTGCGGTCAACCCAACGTGATTCTGGATGCGGGTTGCCTGTTTCGCGGTTTGAAAAACCTGTGGGACAACGGTGGTACTGTGGCCAACTTTTTGCCCGATGGTGGCGGTATGCAGACCATTGCTGCCAACTTTGGCCCTGGTCAAATTGGTATTCGAAATGTGCATTTGCCCGACTGGAAACTGGACAACACCCAACTGGGTATCAAGTACGAAGGCATCACTGCCAACGGCACAGGCTTTTCTCTGAATGCACTGACTTATCGTTCGCAGTTACCATCGTTGCGCGGCATTACCAGTGGCGCTGTGAACGTAGGAACCGGTGCGCCTCAAGGCCCCGACAACACGCACTTGATCGCATTTGATTTCGTGTATCCACGTGTGAACCTGGTGGGTGGATCACTCGACTTCCAGATTGAAGCTGCTGCAGCTGCTGTGCGTGTAGAGGCCGCATTAACCGAAGGTGAAGAGTTTGCCAACACGCTGCAGCCGCAGTTGTACTCTGAGAACAATGTATTTCGTGCAGTGGTCGGTGTAGACCGCCCAACCTTTATCGACTGGATCAACCCACGAATTGCCACACTCATTTCTGGTCAGCTGTTTGTTCAGCATATTTTTGATCACGAAGTGGCACAGCGCCCGCAAGGTATTGCAGGTATGCCCGATTGGGAAACCAATGCAATTGGTACTTTGCTGGTGAAAGGTTTTTTGCAGAACGGCCGTGTCAGCCCAACGCTGATCATGGCACACGACTTCAAGGCAGAAGCTACCGCAATTGCGCCATCGGTTGAATGGCTTTACAGCGATAACCTTAAATTTGTGTTCGGTGCCAACTTCAAAGTGGGTGAGAACAACAAGTACCAGTTTGATGATTGCCGTTCTTGCAACCCATACCCAGGCGTAACTGGTCCACCCGGATCTACTCCTGGTTCAGCTGGTTTGGGTGGGTTTGAACCACTTGGCCGATTCCGCGCAGGCCCGATTGGCGCGGCATTCAAAGAAGACGATCTGTTTGTGCAGATGCGTTACAACTTCTAATCAGACAGGAGACACACCATGAAACTGAGAACTCTCGCAATTTCCATCGCCACTGTGGGTACCTTGGGCTCGGCCCAGGCCGCCACCGAAGCTGACTTGCAAAATTCATTTAACCCTTACAAAAGCGGCGTACCCTCCGTGCCAGGTTTACAGCCCGGTACAGTGGTGAACAAATCCAATGTGGAGCAGTTTAAAGAAGTACTCGACCCTGGTATGTACATGACTGTGAAGAATGGTTGGTACGACATCAAGGTTGGAAAGACCACCAGCTTTGACGTGGACAAATTTTATGTGGAAGCTAGCCGCAAGAATATGGGCAAAACGAAGTTAGGTCCCAAGAATGGTGACTTGACTGGTTTTGCTGGTGGTCGTCCATTTCTTGAGGAGCCGGATGCCAAGGATGCACGTGCGGGCGAGAAGCTGGCCTGGAATTACAAGTACGGCATCAACTGGGGCGATGGCGCCGCAATTTATCCCTTCTACTGGAAGTTCCGTAACCTGCAAACCGGTCAGCTTGAGCGCACCATCAAGTACAACTTTCACTTTTTGAATTTCAAGCATCGTGTTCAACACTCGCCGACACCCGAGGTGACTCCGAATCCTTCAGACTTTTTCCGTGCAATTTATGTGAAAGTGCTTGAGCCTCAGGATTTGAAAGACACCCAGTTGTTGATTCAACGTTATGACGATGATCAGAAGCTGGACGAAGCCAACTTGTACCTGGGTTTTCAGCGCCGAGTTCGTCGCTTGGCCACTGGGCAAACCACAGATTCATTCCTGGGTTCTGACCTGATGATTGAGGACTTTGAGGGTTACAACGGCCGGGTTTCTGACATGAACTGGAGTTTCAAAGGCACAAAGAACATTCTGATGCCGTTTTACAATCACACCGAGATGAAGTTGACAGACGAGTTCAAGGAAGCTGATGGCTTCAAGTTCATCAACTTCACTGGGCAAGGGCAGTGTTTCCCCGACATTACCTGGCAGTTGCGCAAGGTGTATGTGCTGGAAGCCAAGCCTGTGAATCCTTCGCACCCCATCGGCAAGCGTGTGATGCACGTAGATGCGCAAACCTTTGCTGTGTCCAGAACGCTGGTGTATGACCGAAAGAATGAGTTGTGGAAAAGCTGGACGATTGGCAAGAGCCATCCTGATTTCCACCACCCTATCAACAAGGGCACAGGTGTGGCGATTGACGACAGTTTCAGCATGGTTGACGTTCAAAGCCAGCACTGCACCACAGGCCAATTCAAGGGCCTGGTTGATCCCAAGTTGACCCCACCAGAAATGATGCGCGTGCAGTTCATGCGTGGTGGCAATTGATCTGTTCATCCGCTAGTGTCCGGTAGCGTCTCGCCGGAACTGATCCTCCTCCAGGAGGCTTTCAGGCAAATTTCTGATTTTCAGGGATTTGCCTTTTTTTATTACTCCAGCGGAATGCCTTCTTTCTTCAGCCGGTAAGCCAGTTGTGGGCGGGTAATACCCAACACCCGTGCAGCTTGAGACAGATTACCTTTGGCCTGTTTCAATGCAGTTTGCATCAGCCGGCGTTCCAAGGTGTCCAGTCCCACATTCTTAGTCAAAATTTCATTGCACAGGTCATCTATAGGGCGCGTTTCAACTGGTGCCAATTCGCCTTGCGCATTAAGCTGCGATTTTTCTTTGCAGGGCTCGATGCGGTCATCAAACAAGTGGCAGGCCTCCACATACCCCCCGTCGGGAGCCAGCACCACAGCGCGTTCAATCAGGTTTTCCAGTTCGCGAATATTGCCGGGCCATTCATAGCTCATCACCTCTTGCATTGCTTTGTCGGTCAACCCTTGCAGCTTCTTGTTATAGCTCGCACAGTACTTGGTCATGAAGCGGTTGATCAGCGGCGAAATATCGGCTTGGCGTTCGCGCAGCGGTGGAATTTTGATGGGGAAGGTGTTCAGCCTGTAGTACAAATCGATTCGGAACTTGTTTTCGCGAATGGCCTGCTGAAGTTCCACGTTTGTTGCTGCCACAATGCGCACATTTACTTTCTGTACGCGCTCGGAACCCAACCTCTCGAACTCGCCAGTTTGCAACACGCGCAGTAATTTCACCTGGGTTGACAAGGGCAGGTCGCCTACTTCATCAAGAAACAGGGTGCCATGGTCGGCACGTTCGAAGCGGCCTGCACGCGGGGTATGTGCACCCGTGTAAGCGCCTTTTTCCACACCAAACAACTCTGCTTCAATCAGTTCATGCGGAATGGCCGCGCAGTTTACGGCCAGAAATGGACCTTTGGCGCGCGGGCTGTTGTCGTGTAACCAGCGGGCAAACATTTCCTTGCCCACGCCGGTTTCGCCCAGCAGCAATACGGTGATGCTGCCCTGTGCTGCACGCTGCAGCAATTCGAATGCATTCATAAAGGCAGGAGATACGCCCACCAAATCGTCATTGCTGCGTCGGCGAACCAGGGCCGTATCCAGCTTCTCTGCACCCATGTGGTATTCAATCAATTCTTCGGCAAAGGCCTGTGCCTTGAAATACTCCTCGTAGTCGGGGTCGTTCCAGGCTTCAGCACTTTGGCCGATGATCAGGCACTGTGAATCTCCCTGGCTCATGCATTCCATCTCGCGAAACAGCACCAGCTTGCCCATGAAGGCGCTGGTGTAACCCGACGCGTAACCAATCATGGTCCAGCAGGCAGGTTCATCGCCTTGGCCATAGTCGGCCACATGAGCTTCGTCTTCCCACGAGTTCTTCCATACAAATTCACCGTAGAAGTGTTTGGTTGGCAGATTAATTTCCATGCTGAGCTTTTCAACCTGCACCATGCCCTCAAGGGTGTGCAGTTGCGGCCCCAGCATGAAGGCTTCCTCGACAGAGCTTCCGGCGCGCCTGTGCTTCAGGGCCACCTGACCATCGCGGATACCCGAGGCAAAGCCCAGCCGAACCAGCAGGCCGCGCGCGCGTTTTAGGCCCAGGGTTTCAAACAATTCCTTGCGCAGCGCGCCCAGTGCGCGGGCATGCATCAATAGCATGCGTTGCTCGTCCAGCCAGATGTGGCCGGATGGCAGATTGAATTTCAACAGGGATTGCAGGTCGGTCACAGTATTCATGTCTCCAATGTGCCTTTGGCTTTTTCTTTTGATTATGCCTTGTTTTTCAGCCAAACAATGTAAAAAAGCCCAAGCGGGTTGACTACCCCGTTTGGGCTTTTCAAGGCCGCAAGAACGGCCCACCGAAAGCAGTCTGTTGCTTAGGTGAATACGCCCAAAAAGTTCTCGTTGAGCTTTCTGTCATGGTAGAAAATCGCTCGGCCAAGATCGTCGCTTGTCCAGGTAATTATTGGCTTGTCCGGGTAGTGGATGTAACCTCCCGCAAACACCTCGTTGCGGTTGCCCGAGGGGTCGAAGAAGTAAATCGTCTCACCACGGGTAATACCATGGCGTGTGGGCCCAAGGTCGAGTGACACTTTCTTTTTGGAAATGATGTCGGCTGCGCGAAGTACCTCGCCCCAGTTGTCCAGAATAAACGAGGCATGGTGAAACGCCCCTTTCATGGGCTGTCGAATGAAGGCCACATCGTGCGGCTTGGTGGAACAACTCAAGAATACGCTGATGCGGAAGTCGTGGTTGTCCTCAGCCACTACTTGTTCAGTGATGTCGAAGCCTAGTACCTCTGTGAACAGTTTTACCACGCCATCCAGATCATCGCCGTACAGCAGGCAATGGTCAAAGCGGGAGGGGCCCATGCCCTTCAGGTCATCGGGCCAAGGGTCAGGGTTCACCAGCGGCAGGCAGTTACCCACTTTGTTTTTCTCGGCCAACAATTCCATAGTGTGGCCTGTGGTGGTGGTGAAACGAAAGCGCTCGCCGGTTTCCAGGTGTTCCCCGGCGGGAATCCAGCAGCAATCGGTCGCAAGACCACTCTCGCCCACTTTTTTCGAAAGGTCTTTTAACGTTTCAATGCTGTCGACGCGCCATCCCATGTAGTCCATGCCGGCGGCGTCCGCTTCACGCAGCACTACGCTGTGGTGGTCATGCTCATCCCATGCTTTCAGGTACACGCGACCTTGTTTGTCGCGCCCGGTTTCCAGCAGGCCTAGCACATCGGTGTAGTGCTTCACGGCTGGTTCCAAATCCAGCACCCGAAGCGCCACGTGGCTTGGCCTTAATACGCCTGTCATTGCCATGTTGATCTCCTTATCCCTATGGTTTTATAGCTATGTGTGCATGGGTTGCTTGGCGAAATGCTTTGCAATGCACTTTTCCATTTTTCCGATTGCCGACAGTTCAAGGTCGGTCAGCGGAAAACATCTGCAGGCCAGCACCACACCTTGGGCTTGTTCTTCAGCAGTCACATGCTGTCGACTCATTTTCAGGGTGCGATATTCGCCCGATTCAATCCGGACACGGCATACGCCGCATCCACCTCCACGGCACCCCACCGGGATGCCTTTGCGGTTCAGTTGCTCCATGCCTTTCAGCAGGTTGTCCTCTGAGCTGCAGGTGTACTCTTCCTTTGTGTTCTGAATGGCCACGCGGTGCATGTGTGCGGCCCTCCATCACACGTGTTTGAACAGTGGACTTTTCTTGGCCAATCCCTCTGCATCGGCCGAGGTCAGGAACCGTTCGGTGTAAATGTCTCGTTCAAATAATTGCCCTTGCATCAGCGTGGAGATACACGCTTCAATCATGGGTGGTGGGCCGCACATGTAAGCCTTGTGGCCCCGAAAATCATTGTTGAAGTGCGCCTTCAATGCCTCGTGTACAAAGCCTTTTGCACCTGTCCATCCTTCGCCGATGTCTGCGTCCGATAGCGCTGGAATGTAGGTGAAGTTGGGGTGTTTTGCTGCCAGTTCCACAAAGTAGTTGTGGTAGTACAGTTCGGCTTCGTTGCGCGCACCTTGTACCAATGTGATGGGCAGTGTGCAGCCTTCGTTGAACAGCTCTTCAATCATGGCCTTCGGGCTTGACAGGCCTGAACCACCAGCCAGAAAAATCATGGGCAAGTTGGCCGATTTGCGTGTGAAAAAGCGACCCAGCGGGGCGGTGAATTCCAGTGTGTCACCCACCTTCAGTTCGTCATGCAGCCAGGTGGTGGCCGCACCGCCTGGTACTTTTCGAATATGCAATTCAACCAGGTTTGTGCCCGGGGCATTGCCGATTGAAAATGCACGTTCGCCTTGCACGCCCGGTACTTTCAGCATGACGTACTGCCCAGCTTGAAAGTGAACTGGCTCATCGACTTCAAGCCAGATACCGCGAATGGTGGGGGTGAGCATGTCAGCTTTGACCACACGCCCGGAGAAGTCCTGAAGTCCGATGAATTGCGCATCCGGGTCTTCGTCCACCTCAGCTTCAATCACGGTGTCGCATTCAACGGTTGCGCAGCACGCCAGAATTTTTCGTTCATCGCGTTCAAAGTCCATCAGCGCAAACGGCGAGGCTTCCCCATGTTCGAATTCACCTTCCACCACTTGTACCTTGCAAGTAGCGCACAGGCCATGACCACAGGCGTGGGGTAGCCAAACACCTGCACGAAGGCAGGCGTCCAGCACGGTTTGCCCTTCCTCGATGTCGATTGTTTGACCAATCGGTTCGATGGTGAGTTGATAGCTCATTGCGGGTTCCCCTTTGCGCTTACGCGCCCGAACCAGACAGGCCTGTCAAGCCGGGGGTGGTGAAGCGCAACACCGACTTGTGCGTCAAACCGTTTTCATCCAGCGATTTGCCCAAGTCGGGAGTGAAGTTTTCACGCCCGTGTTTCCACTGAACGGTACTCCAATCAATTTTTGCAAAGTCGGGGTGACTTCCGTATAGCGAAGGCAGTACCTCATTCACCAATGCCCCGAAGGGCATGGCGGGTGGCAGTGGCAAGGCCATGGGTGCGCAAAACATCAGGTGGTGTTCCCAGTTCACGAACAACAAGCGGTTGCCGTGAAAGTTCTCTTCAAGATCGCGTACCACGCCGGTGTAGCCCGGCTGCAATGAAACGAGTGCCATGTTGTTCTCCTCCTTGTTGTTGTCAGGCCGCCGGTGCGTCTTTGTGGTCGCGCCCTGTCCATTGCTCCCAGTTCATCTGGTCCTGACTGCCCATGTACTCGCCGTTGTCCTGGCCGGGCACCAGGTTGTAGTACTTCAGTACATTGTCCAGTCCTTCGCCGCCGCAGTTACCCTGGAAGATTTGATGCACCGGCAGCCAGCTTTGAACGTACTTCTCGGGCTCGTTCTCGAAAATGTCTTTACAGCCATCCGAGCAGAAGTGGTACTTCATACCGTGGTAGGTTGTTTCCCGCAGGCAGGTGGTTGTGGGGTCATCGGGTTCCGTGAAAATTGTCGGCACCTGGCACAACTGGCACAGCATCGGCAGGCCAGGGTTGCTCCAGCGCTTACCTTCTTTCTGAAGGGCATCCCAGTGCTCAAAACGTGGACGATAGTGCTTGTCGAAAGTGTCGGGGTACTTCTCGCTCAACCACTTCAGTTCGCTTTCTTCGGGTACCCAAGTGTGAAATGCAGCGGCATGGCTGAAGTTGTAGAAAGTAGCCCACACTTCATGGCTCAAACGGCTTTTCTCTTTGCTGGCTACTTCGTGGTACTTGGGCATACGAATACCGTAGCGGCTCAAGTCTTCGAACAGTGCGCCACCGTTTTTCTCGAAATAGGTTTCCCATGCTTCCTGCCAGCTCATCACGCGTTTGGGCAGCATGTAGTCCATCATCATCGAAACCAAGGCCAGCAAGCGGTAACCGCGCCAGAACCACTTGTCGATCCACTTTTGAACGATGTCTTTGTTGCCTGGGTCTTGTTCCAACATGAACTTGACCACCTCAAGACCAAGTGTCATGTGGCGGGATTCATCTGATTGGGCGGAAAAGCCGAAAGTAACCGTGGCCATATCGCCGTTGTAGGCAGCACCGCTCATGAATGGCATAAACAACAGGTTGGTCAATACATACTCAAAAGAAAACGAGATGGCTGTAATGAACTCAAACGGGCCTGCGGATTGTGCGTCTTCAAAATAGCTTTTGGGCACGCTGAGATACCAGACACGATCGTGCATGTGGCGGAAGTCGTGCAAACCATTGAAGAACTTGTTGTAGTGGCTGATGGTGTGCACTTGGGTTTGCGCGTGGCGCAATTCATCAATGGCCTGCATCTGCGATGCGATTCGTGCACTAACGCCACGGAAAGAACGACCCACGTGGGCATAGCCACGGTGCGCTGCATATTCCAGTGGTGATACACCCGTAAGGAATAACTTCAATGTGTTGATGTAGCGAGCATCCGTTACATTGAACTGACCATTGTTCTGAGCAAACGCGTCAATAATGGCGTACAGTTTTTTCTCTTTTTCGCCCTGGAATTTCCAGTAGGCGTCCATGGTCAAGCGGAACGGATCTTCCCACTTGTCCCAGTCATGGATTTTGATGCCTTCGAACTGGTCGTAAGGGAATACATCGTCCATGGCCTGGTAGGTGGTGTCCCAGCCAAGTCCGCGGGTCATCATGCCGTATTTCTCTTTCAGGCCCAGTTTTTTGTTGCCTGTGTTCTTGGGTACTGCGCTCATGTCTCTACTCCTTCAAATTGAAAGTTCTCTGTGGCTAAGTTGCGTTTAAGCGGCCTGGCCCCAGTAAAGTTCAAATTCATCCTCGGTTTCATTGATGCTGCCCGACAGGGAAATCAGGTTCAGGTGAATTTCCTGAAGATCCCAGTCACGCCCCATCAGGTCGGACACGCTTTGGCGCTTGACCACCAAACGGCCGGGCGACTCGATCTTGACCATCGCCGGGAACTCCTCAACCGTGGCTTGCGGGTTGTCTTCCCGAATGGCGGCCACGATATTGCGCGTGTCGTCGTTGGTGACAAATGCGATGAACACCGGCGTTTTCGTGCGTTCGGGGGTAGGCGAGTTCATGCTGGGACTCCAGGTGTTTTCAAACCGATTTTTTTGGCGCGCACCAGCAGCTCTTCCTTGATCTGCATGAAAATGCTGGCGGCTTCTTCTGCAAACAATGCGGTCATCAAAGGCTGCAATGCGCGTGTGGTTTCAGTCATCCAGATGTCGAACCAGCGGCTCAGTATTTCCTTGTTCTCTGGTGATTCATCCACTGCGGTTTTGATGGTGGAGTCCACCCAACGCTGGGTCTCTGCAAACCATTCCTGCATGAAGTTGGTACACATGGAGAATGTTTGCCCAGCCATCGGATTCAGGCGTGTTTCCAGGTGCTTGTAGAACATGGGGTACACCAGTCCGTCCATCACAAAATTCTGGGCTAAAAACACTTCAAACCAGTCTTTCGTTACAAACAGGTTTTCCATGCTGCGGCGAAGTTCTTGCCATTCGGGGGTGTGCAGCCAGTGTTGCTTGCCAACTTCCAGCGAGTCGCCCGTGTTGCCATCCAGCAGCAAACCAAGGCGGCTGACGTATTGCGCCAGGCCCAAACGGTCCATGGTGTTGTACATGGTGGCCTGTGTAATTGCCGCACCGTACCCAAAGCTGGTGCAGAAGCAGTTGTTCATGTTCGCGCCCCACTCGTAGTGGCGTAGTGGTAGCACTGCGAAAATCAAATGCTCTTTTTCTTTCTCGGACAGGTTAAAAAACACACCACGCTTTTCTGCAAACTCAAACTGCTTCTCGGCCGCATCCTGTTGCTTCGCACGGTTCATGGTGTATACGCCGTAGTAATACTGGCGTGGATCTTTGAAGCTGTACCAATCAGCCATTTTGATGGCTGTGCGGGCAGTGTCGTACAGGTCGTACTGTGGGTCCCAAATGGGGCGGTAGTGGAAGTTGGTGTCCGACTGCATGTCGAACGTGGCTTCCTGATACCGTGATGCAGGTTTGTCTGCACCCAGCCTACGGGCCACATGTGAGAACGTGTTGCGCAGTTGTTTGATGTTCGACGTTTTGATGTCGACTTGCATGATGTCTTCTCCTTTCCTCGATTTATTTGGTTTTTTTATTCGCTAACGCCGGCTTTTCCGAATTGCCATTTCAGCCTTTCGTAATCCAGCCAGGCGCATTGCTCGGCGGTTAGTTCCACCGCGCGGTGTTGCCTGCAGAACTCACGGAACTGCTCAAACTGCATCACCAGTTCCACACATAACTCGGGGTCGCCGATGGAAAATTCAAATTCGACGAAGCGGTTGTCCAAGGTGCCCGTCACTCGCACATAGCGCGGAATGGAGGCCTCCAGAATTCCGTTCATCTCCGGTGGCGGGGTGTCGCTTTTGGATGTTTTGACTTCTTTGATCATTTGGAACCCTCTTGCTTGATTTCCCTGTACTAGGGGGCAAGGGGTGTGCCAGGAGATCTAAGTGATTGAAATTATGCGTTTTTGAAAAAATAGAGGGGGAATTCTAAGAAATTTACGGGTATTGAAAAGATCAATTGCTGCGGTGCAAGTTGATCAAATGGTGAAGCGAGGGCAGCAGGGCCCTCTCTTACGCTTTATCCGTCAATGTTGCGGTAGGAGACGAGGAGCGGAAATACTCAATTTCTGCTGCTTTGAGCAGATACCTTGTGAATGAGATACCAATCGTTCACCTTCGTAGAACGCTGGCTTGATGGGCACGACGGTCTTGTTAAACGCGAAATCCTCGTCTTCATCGCCCGTATAGACATCGAATACTGATTCTTGTTTTGATCAATTCATAGCTTAAAATTTGATCCAATCCCCAACAATGTGGCTACACCAAGCGCCGCAAACATCGCTGCAGCAATTCGGTGCACCAGCTTCATCGGAATTTTTTCAGCCAGCTTGTCGCCAGCAAACACCGCAGGCACGTCGGCAATCAGCATGCCCAATGTGGTACCCGCAACTACCATAAGCACATCGTTGTAGTGTGCTGACATGGCCACTGTGGCGATTTGGGTTTTGTCGCCCATTTCCGCTAGAAAGAAGGTGATGAAGGTGGCACCGAACACGCCCAGCTTGGTAGCCAGCTGAGTTTCTTCATCTTCGATTTTGTCAGGAATGAGTGTCCACACTGCCATGGCGATGAAGGATGCGCCAAGCACCCAACGCAGAATGGATTGATCCACATTGGCGGTGATCCAGCTACCCACCACGCCAGCCAGGCCGTGATTGATCAGTGTGGCCAAGGTAATGCCAATGATGATGGGAATTGGTTTTTTGAAACGTGTGGCCAACAGAAATGCAAGAAGCTGGGTTTTGTCCCCAATTTCAGCGAGTGCAATTACACCGGTGGATACGAGAAGTGCCGAAGACATGACATAAGTTCCTGGGCCTGGAAAAACCGAATGACCACGCAGCTTCTCCAGGCCAATCTGGAAGCCGTGTAGTCAAAGGTCTTGCCAAGTTCTAGAACCGCTTACGCCATAGCCTGTAAATGATGATAGGCCAAGTGTGTTGGCGTAAGCCTTTCCTTGCGGAAAGAGGCTACTCCCCAATGAGTGTCGCAATGATAGGACTTGGCATTTAAAAAATCAAGTCAATCGAGATTGGCCTCAAAGGGAAATCGACAAATCGTTCAAGGGGTGCAGCCCGAGAAATCGTGGTTTCAAGAGATCGTGAATAGTTGCTTCACTCACCTCACTTAACTTGCCTGGGGTCCATTTTGGCGATTTGTCTTTGTCCACCAGCAATGCACGCACGCCCTCCGGAAAGTCTGGATGTACGCAGCAGCCCACGGAAGCCTGATACTCCAGCCGCAATACATCGGCCAGGTCTGCGCCTGCATGGCGCTTCATCAATTCAAATGAAAGCGCAGCCGAAGTGGGAGAGCCATGCGCATATGCTTGAGCAGCTTTGGCCAGCCAGGCCACCTCGCTTTGTTGCAGCGCGCGCAAGGACACGTCGATTTCAGCCAATGTGTCATGGTTCATTACGGCATCAATTTCTTTTGCATGGGTATGTAACAAAGGCGTAGGTGCGTCCACTTCAAATTGTTTCAGCAGGGCAGACAATTTTTCCTTGTCCGATTTCAGCTCACCCTGCCAGCTGGTGTTTTCAATGGCATGCAGTACATTTGAAAACTGCGCATGTTCTATCACTGCATCGGCCCATTTGCCCAGCAACGCATCACCCGCGTTGATGACCGCGCCAGTCAGGGCCAAAAACAAACCCGTGCGCGCGGGCATGCGATGCAAGAACCAGGTGCCTGCCACATCCGGGTACAAACCAATGTGAATTTCCGGCATGGCAATGCGTGCATTGGGGCTGACTACGCGGTGGGAGGCACCCACCATCAAACCCACGCCACCACCCATCACAATGCCGTGTGCCCAACACAAAATGGGTTTGGGGTAGGTGTGTATGCGGTAGTCCAGCCGGTATTCACGTTCGAAAAAAGCCTCGGCTTCAGGCGGTACTACGCCTGCCCCTACGCGCTTGCTGGCGTGGTGCAAACTTACCACGTCTCCGCCCGCACAAAAGGCTTTGTCGCCTGCTGCACTCAGCACCACACCTGCAATCGAATCGTCTTCCGCCCAGCTTTTTAATTGGGGGTCGAGCAGGTCGATCATGGGCAATGTGAGCGCATTCAAGGCTGCGGGGTTATTAAGCACGGCGTGGCCAAAACTGTGGCCGCTTGCGGTTGGGAAAGTGCCGAATGTGACAGGTGCTGACATAATGTGATTGGAATGTAAGGTGTAAACCGACTGCAAACAATACACCGATTCCAGGGACAAATAAAAAAAGCCCGGTGCTTTCACACCGGGCTTTTTCAGCTACCAAGTCAAATTAATGGTGCAGATCAAATCGATCGGCATTCATCACTTTGTTCCAGGCGGCCACGAAGTCGTTCACAAACTTCTTCTCGGCATCTGCACCGGCATACACTTCGCACAGTGCACGCAGTTGCGAGTTGGAACCGAAGCACATGTCGGCCAGGGTACCTGTCCACTTCACTTCGCCTGTCTTGCGATCACGGCCTTCCAAAACACCGTCGGCGCTGGTTGACTTGCTCCACTTGGTGCTCATGTCGAGCAAGTTGGTGAAGAAGTCAGTGGTCAATGCCTCTGGGCGCTTGGTGAACACACCATGCTTGGCACCACCCACGTTGGCGTTCATGGCACGCAAGCCACCCACCAACACGGTCATCTCAGGTGCGGTCAAGCCCAGCAAGCTGGCCTTGTCGATCAAACGCTCTGCCGCTGTGCCTTCCAAGCCTTTGCGGGCATAGTTGCGGAAACCATCTGCTGTGGGTTCCAGAACTTCGAAGGAATCGACATCGGTTTGATCTTGCGTTGCGTCGGTGCGACCCAGCGCAACTGGCACAGTAATGCTGTGACCCGCTTTCTTCGCAGCCGCTTCAACACCGGCAGCACCTGCAATCACGATGAGGTCGGCAATTGAAATTTTCTTGCCATTGCCTGCATCATTGAATTGCTTTTGAATGCCTTCCAGTTGCTCCAGTACCTTGCTCAGTTCTGCAGGGTTGTTGGCTTCCCAGTTTTTCATGGGGGCCAGGCGAATGCGGGCACCGTTGGCGCCGCCACGCTTGTCGCTGTTGCGGTAAGTGGAAGCAGAAGCCCAAGCTGTGCGTACCAGTTGAGGAATGCTCAGGCCGCTGGCCAGTACTTTGGCTTTCAGGGCTGCAACATCAGCATCATCTGCATGCTTGTAATCGGCTGCGGGCACTGGGTCTTGCCAAATCAAATCTTCCGCAGGCACCAATGGGCCAATGTAACGGCTCTTTGGACCCATGTCGCGGTGCGTCAGCTTGAACCATGCACGGGCATAGGCGTCCGCAAACTCGTCAGGGTTGTTCAGGAAGTGACGAGAAACTTTCTCGTAATCCGGATCCATGCGAAGCGCCAGGTCAGCTGTGGTCATCATGGGTGCGTGGCTCTTGTTGGGGTCGTGTGCGTCCACTACTGTGCCTGCACCTGCGCCACCCTTGGGTTTCCACTGGTGTGCACCAGCGGGGCTCTTGGTCAATTCCCAGTCATATTTGAACAAGGTTTCAAGGTAACCCATGTCCCACTTGGTGGGGTTGGGTTTCCATGCGCCTTCAATACCGCTGGTGGTGGTGTCACCGCCCTTGCCAGAGCCATGCTTGTTGATCCAGCCCAAACCTTGCTCTTCAATGAGTGCACCTTCGGGCGCTGGGCCGACCAGGGCCGGGTTGCCTGCACCGTGTGCCTTACCGAATGTGTGACCACCCGCGACCAGTGCCACTGTTTCATAGTCGTTCATGGCCATGCGACCGAAAGTAGTGCGAATGTCGTGTGCTGAAAGCTTGGGATCGGGGTTGCCGTCCGGACCTTCCGGGTTCACGTAAATCAAACCCATTTGTACAGCAGCCAAGGGGTTTTCAAGGTCACGCTTGCCGCTGTAGCGGCTGTTGGGCTTGTCGCTGGTGGCCAGCCACTCAGCTTCTGGACCCCAATACACTTCCTCGGGCTCGTACACGTCTTTGCGGCCAAATGCGAAACCAAAGGTTTTGAAACCCATCGTGTCCATACAGTAAGTACCGGCCAGGGTAATCAGGTCGGCCCATGACAATTGCTTGCCGTACTTCTGCTTGATGGGCCACAACAGTCGACGTGCCTTGTCCAGGTTGCCGTTGTCGGGCCAGCTGTTCAGCGGTGCAAAACGTTGCATGCCGGTGCCAGCACCGCCACGGCCATCGGCGATACGGTATGTACCTGCGGCGTGCCATGTCATGCGAACGAAGAACGGGCCGTAGTGACCGTAGTCTGCGGGCCACCAGTCTTGAGAATTGGTGTACAGCGCTTCCAAGTCCTTCAGAAGGGCAGGCACATCGAGTTTCTTGACTTCTTCCACATAGTCGAAGTCTTCGCCCATGGGGTCAGTCAATGGGGAATTCTGGTTCAACAATTTAATGTTCAGTGCGTTGGGCCACCAGCTTGCGTTAGTGGGTGTGCCGGCAATCGCTGTTTTGGGACCATCGCCCGTGAATGGGCACTTTGCATCATTTGACATACATCTCTCCTTGGTTGCCGTTAATTATTAACTGCTGAATTCAGTGTAGGGTGCTAAATCCTATCAATCAAGTTGTTTTTATAAATTTACCCTATAGGCAGGGGCAATTGATATTTTTGACCTTCAGCATGTCTTTCATATTAATACCGGAAAAAAAGTTGGTCACTCCTCGTCGAAAGAGTCGTACTTCTCGCAAAGAAAGTCGATCAACGCACGCACCGCAGGCAGCATGCCCCGCCTGGAGGGGAATACCACATGAATGATTTCACGACGGGGCGACCAGTCGGGCAATAACTTTACCAGCTCGCCGCTGGCAACTTGCTTGGGCACCATGAGGTTAGGCAACTGAACCACGCCCACACCCGCCATGGCGCTGGCCCGCAAGGCCACCATGTCGGTGGTCACCAGCCGTGGTGAATGGGGTATCACGATTCGCTCACCACTGGCGTGGGTCAGGCACCATTCAAAACTGGTTTGTACCTGACCTTGGGTTTGCCCCAAACCCAGGCTTGGCCAGTCAATCAAATCGTTGGGGTGTGTGGGCAAGCCCTTTTTGTTGATCAAGCAGGGCGATGCCACCAAACACAGGCCACGGTCTGAGAGTACCTTGAGCACCAAGTCACTGCTGTCCAAAGGCAATGGGCGAACCCGTATCGCCAGGTCAACACCCTCTGCCACCACATCCACCCGCCTGTTGCTGGCTTCCATGTGCACTGTGACTTGCGGATGTTTCACCAGAAATTCCGCCAGCATGTCGCCAATGTGTGCATGCAGCAATGCGATGGGGCAAGTCATGCGGATCAGGCCACGTGGCTCGGAATGATTTTGTTCAATCAATTCCTGCGCACTTTCTGCCTCAATCAACATGGCCTTGCAGTGCTGGTAGTAAGTTTTTCCGATTTCTGTGATGTGCAGCTTGCGGGTGGAGCGATACAGCAGTTGCGTGTTCAGGCGCTTTTCAAGCTCGGCAATTCGGCGGCTAATTTTCGATTTCGGGACACCCAGTGCGCGTGCCGCAGCAGAGAAACCCTGGTGTTCAACCACTTTGGCAAAGTAGTACAGGTCGTTGAGATCCATGTGTGTTTGCCCCTTATTGTTCCTCATGCAGAACGATCTGTTGAGTTTTTGCGTGCTTATCAATGATTGTTTGTTTCAATAGCATATTGCCATTATTAACTGTCAATGAGAAGGAAGACACCATGAGCAAGCCCTATGTTCGTCTTGATAAAAACGATGCTGCTGTGCTGTTGGTTGATCACCAGGCCGGTTTGCTGTCGCTGGTGCGGGATATCGATCCCGATCGTTTCAAAAACAATGTGTTGGCCTTGGCCGATTTGGCGAAATATTTCAAATTGCCCACCATTTTGACAACCAGTTTTGAGACCGGCCCGAATGGCCCTTTGGTGCCCGAGTTGAAAGAAATTTTCCCCGATGCACCTTACATTGCACGCCCCGGTCAGATCAATGCCTGGGACAACGACGAGTTTTTGGCCGCAGTCAAAGCCACTGGCAAAAAGCAATTGATTATTGCGGGTGTGGTCACCGAGGTATGCGTTGCATTCCCAGCCTTGTCGGCCCTTGAAGAAGGATATGAGGTGTTTGTGGTGACCGATGCATCGGGTACATTCAACGAACTGACACGCCACTCTGCCTGGGAAAGAATGAGCAACGCAGGAGCACAGTTGATGACCTGGTTCGGCGTGGCTTGTGAACTGCACCGTGATTGGCGCAACGACATTGAAGGATTGGGTGCCTTGTTCTCGAATCACATTCCAGACTATCGCAACCTGATTACCAGCTACACAGCACTGACGAAGTAAGCGCAAACCGTTATGATTTTGACATGAACAAGATCAAGCGAATTGAACTTCGAAGTGCCGATTTGGGCGAAGGCATGTTGGTGAAACGTGCCTTGCCCAGTCGCCACCAGCGCATGGTGGGGGCGTGGTGTTTTCTGGACCATGCCGGCCCCGTGAATTTTGCACCTGACAAGGGTATGCATGTGGGCGCACACCCGCACACTGCATTACAAACTTTCACTTGGTTGATCGATAGCGAAGTGCTGCACAAAGACAGCCTGGGCAATGAACTGATTATTCGCCCAGGGCAGGTGAACCTGATGACCGCAGGGCGTGGCATTGTACACACCGAAGATTCGGTGGTGAATGGTGGCCGCCTGCATGCAGCACAGTTGTGGATCGCCTTGCCGCCAGAACTTGCAGATTGCGAACCCGATTTTGCCCATTATCCGGAACTGCCAATTTGGCATGTTGAGGATGTTCAATGCACCTTGCTGGCAGGCACCTTCAATGCATTCACTGCGCCCACGGCAGTGCGTTCGCCCATGTTGGGCATGGATTTGTTCAGTAAGCAGGGCGGCACAGTGAATCTGAGTTTGAACCAGGATTTTGAGTACGGATTTCTGACTTTGACAGGGCAGGTGAACGTGCAGGGCGAGACTTACACACCCGATGAGTTTGCCTATCTGGAACCTGGTTCAGAGAACCTTGAGATGACCCTGAGCACCGATGCGCGTGTCTTGTTGCTGGGCGGTGTGCCGTTTGAAACACCCGTGCAAATGTGGTGGAATTTTGTTGGCCACAGCAAGGAAGCCATTGCACAAGCTCAAAAAGATTGGGAGCAGGGCGATCCGCGTTTTGGCGACGTACTCGACGAATCAGCAAACACCGGTGTTGCTGCTCGACTGGCTGCACCAGCACTGCCCTGGAAATAGGGTTTTTAAAGCCATTTCAGGGTTATCCATAGGCACGCTGACAGCTTGCATTTGGGCAGCCGTGTTGAAGTCGATTACAGTAGATGTATCGACTGACACGGAGTGCCCCATGGATTTTTCCCTGACCCCTGCATTGAAATCGCTTCAAGATGAGGTGAGAACTTTCATTGCCGAACAGATCATTCCTCTGGAGAAAGACCCACGTCAAACCGCGCACGGACCTTCTGAGGAACTGCGCGAGGAATTGGTGAGTTTGGCCCGCAAGGCAGGTTTGTTGACTCCGCATGCGTCCAAAGAACTGGGTGGGCGCGGCTGGAGCCACATTGAAAAAGCAATTGCATTTGAAGAGGCTGGTTACTCCACCTTGGGGCCCACGGCCATGAATATTCATGCGCCCGATGAAGGCAATATTCACTTGCTGGAAGTGGTGGCTACACCCGAACAAAAAGAACGCTGGCTCAAACCCATGGTGCAGGGAAAAATTCGTTCGTGTTTCGCCATGACTGAGCCCGCGCCCGGCGCTGGTGCTGACCCTTCGATGATGCAAACCACCGCAGTGAAAGATGGCGACCACTATGTGATCAACGGTGACAAGTGGTTTATTACCGGCGCGGAAGGGGCAAGCTTTGCCATCATCATGGCGAAGATGGAAGACGGCACAGCCACCATGTTTTTAAGTGACATGAATGCCCCCGGGATTGAGTATGTGCGCACCATGGATGCAATGGACGCCTGTTTTACCGGTGGGCATGGCGTGTTGAAGTTCAACAATTTGCGTGTGCATGAAAGCAGTGTATTGGGTGAAATTGGCAAGGGGTTTCGATATGCGCAAGTGCGCCTTGCACCGGCCCGTTTAACCCATTGCATGCGCTGGCTGGGCCAGGCACGTCGCACACACGACATTGCATTGAACTACGCCCGCAAACGGCAGGCCTTTGGTGTGCAGTTGGGTGCGCATGAAGGCGTCAGTTTTATGTTGGCTGACAATGAAATGGATTTGCATACGGCGCGTTTGCACATTTGGCACACCGCCTGGATGCTGGACCAAGGCGAGCGATGTAATTTTGAATCGAGCCGCGCGAAGGTGGTGTGTTCAGAAGCCGAGTGGCGGGTCGTGGATCGCAGCGTGCAAATTCTGGGTGGGCAGGGCGTCACAGGTGAAACCATCGTAAGCCGCATTTTTACCGACATGCGCGCATTTCGAATTTACGATGGCCCCAGTGAAGTGCACCGCTTCAGCATGGGTAAAAAACTGATTGCAGGCCTGGACAAAAAATAAGGAAAAACCATGAGCAACAATGATCTGTTTTCCATGCAAGGCAAATTGGTGCTGGTGACTGGTGCTTCGAGTGGCTTGGGAAAACACTTTGCACAGGTGCTTGCCGGTGCAGGGGCAACCGTGTTGTTGAGTGCGCGCAACGTTGAAAAACTGCAGCAAGTGTTGGATCAAATTCAGGCAGCCGGTGGCAAAGCGTATGCGGTGGCCATGGATGTCAGCAAATCGTCTTCAGTGAACACAGCCATGGCGAATATTGCTCAACAACATGGTGTGCCCGATGTGTTGATCAACAATGCCGGCCAGTCGATTGCCAAACCCATGTTGGAGCAAACCGAAGACGATTGGGACCAAATACTGGATACAAACCTGAAAGGTTGCTGGCTGGTGGGCACTGAATTTGCGCGCGCCTTGGCTGCTGCGGGTAAACCGGGGGCGATTGTGAACATTGCATCCATTTTAGGTGAGCGCGTGGGCGGTGCGGTGGGGCCCTATGCCATTTCAAAGGCCGGGTTGGTGCAGGCCACCAAGGCGATGGCGCTTGAATTGGCCCGTTACCATATTCGCGTAAACGCCATTTTGCCTGGCTATGTGGCCACCGACATGAACAGCGACTTTCTGGCCAGTGAACTGGGCGACAAATTGCGCAAACGAATTCCGACACGGCAGTTTTGTGAGCTTGGCGATTTGACTGGGCCGCTATTGCTGCTGGCCTCGAATGCAGGGGCGGGGATGACTGGCGCTTGCGTTGCAGTGGACCGCGGGCATTTGGTCAGCGCTTTGTAGGGCGCCATGCAATGAACGATACTCAAAAAAAGTCTCTGGAAAAATATTTGACGCAGGCATTGCTCGCAGACAGGGTTGAAATCTTGCAAGCAGCATTGCTTTCCGGTGGTGCCGTACAAGAAAACTGGGCACTGGATTTGCAGGTCACTGGTGGTGTTCATGGAAGTACTCAAGGTGGCCGATTGAACACTGTATTGCGTTGCGATTCACCCACTGCAGGTGTGGCCATCAGCCACGGTCGTGCGCAGGAATTCGCTTTGTTGCAAACCGTGTTCAATGCAGGTGTAACCGTACCGCAACCCTTGTGTTTGTGCACCGACACTTCCGTGTTTGGGCGCCCGTTTTTTGTGATGCGCAGAATAGGCGGCACAGCGGCTGGCCATGTATTGGTGAAGAACACCACTTACGCACCCGATCGTGTTGAACTGGCTCATCGTTTGGGCAAAGAATTGGCGCGTATCCATTCGATCAGGCCGCCCCTGGAGGCACTGAGGTTTTTGCATGCTTACGCTGAATCGCCCGCGCAGTATCGGATCAATACCCATCGCGAGTTTCTGGATCAACACCACACCGCTTACCCGGCACTGGAATGGGGTTTGCGCTGGCTTGAGCGCCACGCGCCAGCACGCGACTTGATTACACTGGCTCATGGCGATTTTCGCACCGGCAACTACATGGTGGATGAACATGGGCTGACCGGTATTCTGGACTGGGAGTTTGCAGGTTGGAGCGATCCGCTGGAGGACGTTGGCTGGTTTTGTGCGAAATGCTGGCGCTTTGGGCAAGACGATTTACCGGCAGGCGGCATTGGTCTGCGCGAACATTTTTACCAGGGTTATGAGGTCGAATCTGGTCGCACGATTGATCGAGATCAAATTCATTATTGGGAAGTGATGGCCCATGTGCGTTGGGCGGTGGTGGCCATTGAGCAGGCACAACGCTTTTGTTCCGGGCAAGAAAACTCCCTGTTGCTGGCTTTGACTGGCCACATTGTGCCGGAGCTGGAATGGGAAATTTTGAACATGACGGAGCACAACTGATGCGTGAACAACCCACTGGTGAATTGCTTTTGCAGTGCGCGCGCGAGCTGCTTAAGAGCAAAGTGTTGCCTATGTTGCAGGGCGATGCCAAGCGAGATGTGTTGATGGTGATGAATGCCATGTCGATTGCGCAGCGTGAGTTGCAGCAAGGCGCCGCACTTGAGGAAGAAGAGCAACGCGGATTGGCCGAAGTATTAGGTGAACCTGTATTCGATGTGGCCCGGGCAAACTGTGTATTGGCGGCCCGCATTCGTGCTGGTGTTGCAGACCCTCACAACCCAGAGCGTACTGAAGTACTGAGCCACTTGCGTGTTGTGGGTAAAAACCGTTTGCTGGCCAGCAACCCCAAAATACTGACGAGCCACAAAGTATGAGCACCTTGGTGTTGATGCGACATGGTCAGGCCTCGTTTGGGGCCGCGCGTTACGATGCTTTGTCGGAACTGGGACAAGCCCAGGCGCGAGCCACCGGGCTGTGGATGCGCAATCAAGGCATACATCCAAATGCGGTGTTGCACGGACCCCGACAAAGGCAGGCTGACACCGCAAACTTGTTGCTCAAGGAAAGCGGGTATCCAATTTCTGGCAAACAATCTGAGGCATTGGATGAGTTTGCCGAGGGTGAAGAAATTTTCAGTGCAGCAGAGCAATTGCTTGGGCGCAGTATGGCACTTGATTCGGGTCGGTCACGCCTTGAAGTGCTGCGTGATTACGATGCAACCTGCCGGGCCTGGGCCAATGGTGACGTGCGTATCCCGGGGCGATTAAGCCTTGGCGAATTTCGTGAACAGTTGCGCGATTGGTTAAGTTCGCACACACAGGCGCAACATGCCAACGGGCAGATTGAAGTGGTGGTCACATCTGCCGGATCTATTGCAGCACTGGTGTGCGAAGTGATGGGCTTGCCCGATGCAAGCTGGTACAGCCTGCTGCGTGTAATTCGAAATGCATCGCTCACCGAGGTACTGTATTCAAAAGGCAAAGTCAGCTTACTCAGTTTCAATGGTGTGAGTCACTTGCCACCGCAATTAAACACGTCCATGTAATTTAGCGGCAGTAAACACAGATCAGGCAGTTTGCTTGCCTCCTGCGGCATTTCCATGGCTCACCAGTTCCCGTGCTGGGCGCACTTCAATTGAGCCATAACGGGCGGGCGGAATTTTCTCGGCCAGCGCAATCGCTTCATTCAGGTCTTGGGCTTCCAGCATGTAAAAACCTGCGAGCTGTTCTTTGGTCTCTGCAAAGGGGCCATCAGTCGTGTGGGTCTTGCCATTTCGAACCCGCACGGTAGTGGCGGTATTGACCGGCAACAAAGGGCTACCTGTGATGAAGTGCCCCTTGTGGCTTAAATTTTCAACGCAGGCGATGCACTCGTTGTTCAGTGCATCCCATTCCTGTTGCGACATGCTGTTCATGATGTTCTCGTCGTAATACACCAAGGCCAGATATTTCATATTCAATCTCCGTAGCGACAATCTTCGCGAAGTGATTCTTCAATCGGACGAATTTCGATCGTACCCAATCGCGCAGAGGGCCATTGCGATGCAATTCGCAAGGCCTCGTTGAAATCATGGGCTTCAATCAGAAAAATACCACCCAGTTGTTCCTTGGTTTCTACAAAGGGCCCGTCGGTTGTTACCAACCTTTGATTGCGCACCCGCACCAGCACACCATGGTTGGCGCTCTGAAGTGCATGGGTGGTAATCAAGTGGCCGCTTGCTTTCAAGGATTCCACATAACTCAATGTTTCCTGCCTCAAAGCCAGCCATTCTTCATGTGGCATGGCTTTGAACAGGGCCTCTTCCTCATGGGCAAGGCAAAGGTATTTCATGGCAGGTTGCCTCTCAAGGTTGGGCATCGAAAATGGCTTTACCGCTTTCAGGGTCGAATGGCGAAGAAAAATGCTCATGCACAATTTTCCATTCATTTTTTTCCTGACGCAGACACACGGTGGCACGCATCCAGCCAACGTTTTCATTGCCAAAGTCTTGAACCGAACCACAACGCGACAGGTAATGGCAGAAGGCCAGTTTGCCGCTGCTTTGAATGTTCAATTGATGAATTTCAAAGATGATGCCGCCACCGCACAACTGCATGCAGTATTTCCAGTGTTCTGCGTAATTGGCTTTGCCGACGATGTGCAGCACTTTGACTGCATCAAACGACACCACATTCTCGCTGTAGTGGCTCATGATTTTTTCCAAGTCTTCGTCGACCACCGATTGTTGCCAGCTTTCCAGTACTGCCTTGATTGCGTTCATGGTTTCTCCTTTAATTGGGGGTTTCATGAATTAGTCGAACGGCACTTTCTGAAATCGACATTGTTTGAAATTTTTTTTAAATTAATTTTTCAGTCTGCCCAAGTCATCCAGACGTTGTTGTAAAAAGCGCTGCTCCGGCCCTTGTCGAGTCAGACGAAGTGCGTCTTGATAGGCATCACGGGCTTCCTTTACGTGGCCCATTCGCCTGTACAGGTCTGCGCGTGTGGCGTGGGCCAAGTGGTAGTCGTGCAGGTGGCCTTGCTCCATCAGCTCGTCGACCAGTGCCAAACCGGCTTGCGGGCCATCGCGCATGGCCACTGCCACGGCACGATTCAACGCAATAACCGGCGAATGGGTGTGCTCCAGCAGCGCATCGTAAAGGCCAACACTTTGTATCCAGTCTGTTTTTTCCGCGCTGGGGGCTTCCGCATGCACAGCACTGATTGCTGCCTGCAGCGTGTATGCGCCAAATCGGCGTGTGGCCAAGGCCTGCAACACCAACTGGCAGCCTTCGCGGATCTGGGCCTGATTCCAGAGTGTGCGGTTCTGGTCTGCCAGCAAGATCAGATCACCATTGGGTGTGCAACGTGCTGCCTGGCGGGAGTCATTCAATAACATCAAGGCAAGCAGCCCAACAGCTTCGGGTTCTGGCAACAGTTGTACCAGCAGGCGCCCAAGGCGGATAGCTTCGCTGCAGAGTTCTTTGCGAATCAATGCTTCGCCGGTCGAGGCCGAGTAGCCTTCATTGAACACCAGATAGATCACATGCAGTACGGCATGCAGACGTTCTTGAAGCTGATCGGCTTGAGGCACTTCGTAGGGAATTTTGGCATCGCGAATTTTGGTTTTGGCGCGAACAATTCGTTGCGCCATGGTGGGTGTAGTGCTTAAAAATGCGCTGGCGACTTCTTCCGTGGAAAGCCCGCACACCTCCCGCAAGGTGAGCGCCAATTGGGCTTCAGGTGACAGGCTGGGGTGACAACAGGTGAAAATCAACCGCAAGCGATCGTCTTCAATGGTTTCGTCGGCGTAATCGGGTTCATGGTGTAGTTGCTCGGCGAGATCGTCGGCAACGTCTTCAAACGAGGTGTCGAATTTTGCACGGCGGCGGATTTGATCAATGGCTTTGAATCGGGCGGTGGACACCATCCAGGCCCTTGGGTTGGTGGGGATGCCTTCGACTTCCCACCGCTGTAATGCAATTGAAAATGCTTCGTGCATGGCTTCTTCAGCCACATCAAAATCGCCAAGCAAGCGAATGAGGGTGGCCAGAATTCGGCGGGACTCCTGTTGGTAAAAAGTATCTAGCCAAGGTCGCAGGGCAGTTCTCATGTACTTAAATTAACATTCGTTAATACAAATGATAATAGTTATCATTATAATTGGTGGATTGTCCATTCTCCGAAGTTTCTCATGATCTCCCAGAATCCCAAAGTCAGCTTCTTGGCTCTCGCAGTATTTTCAGCCCTGTCATCCAACGCATTCGCCCAAGCCAACGAGTTACCTGCAGTGCAGGTCAATGCCAGTGCCGATGCCTCAGCCGACGGACTTGCACCTGAATACGCAGGGGGCCAAGTGGCCACAGGCGGACGTGTGGGTTTGTTGGGCACGCAATCAAATATGGATTCGCCGTTTAACCTGACCAGCTACACCTCGAAGTTGATTCAAGACCAACAAGCATCCAGCGTTGGCGATGTGTTGTTGAACGATCCGGCAGTTCGCGTGGCGCGTGGTTTCGGTAATTTTCAGCAGGTGTACCTGGTGCGCGGCCTGCCCATTTTCTCGGACGACATGTCGTACAACGGATTGTATGGTCTGCTGCCCAGGCAATATCTGGCCGCAGAATTGATCGAACGCGTTGAAGTGCTGCGTGGCGCGAACGCGTTTTTGAATGGTGCAGCGCCCGGCGGCAGTGGCTTGGGTGGTGCGATCAATGTGGTGCCCAAGCGCGCGCCGAACTACGACATTAACCAGGCCACAGTGGGTGTGCAGAATGGTGGAGAAACTTACCTGGCTGGCGACTTTGCTCGCCGTTTCAACGATGGGTCTACCGGCATGCGGGCAACCATTGCCAGGCGCGATGGCGACACCAATGTTGAAGGAGAGTCGCGTGAACTTTCCTTGTTCGCAGTGGGCGCAGATTTTCGCAGTGACCATCTGCGAATCTCCGCAGATGTGGGCTATCAAGAGCACAAGCTTCAGGCTTCGCAGCCCAATATCACAATCGCCGCAGGCCTCGCCATTCCAACCACACTGCGTGCAGACCGCAGCATTGCGCAGCCCTGGACCTTCTCCAACGCAGAGGACACATTCGGCACTGTACGTGCTGAATATGATTTCAATGACACGGTGACTGGCTGGTTGGCCGGTGGTGCAAGGGAAAGCAACGAGGCCGGGAATTTTTCCAACCCCACCGTGGTGGATGAACAGGGGAATACCAACGCCTTGCGTTTTGCAAATGTTCGTGAAGACTCCGTGCAAACTGCCGAAGCAGGTTTGCGCTTTAAGTTCAACGCGGCTGGGGTAAAGCACACCGTGAGTACCACCGCTTCAGTGTTTGAACTTGAGTCAAAAAATGCTTTCGATTTTTCCAGCTTTACCGGTTTCTCGAACAATATTTACAATCCAACAGCAGTTCCCGAACCCGCATTGGGCGCATTCCCCAGTGGCAATTTCAACAATCCTTTGCTGACCGAGAAAACAGAAACTTCAAGCCTCGCTGTAGCAGACACCATGGCGTTTTTGAGTGAGCGATTGTTGCTGACCGTGGGGGCGCGCCACCAGCAAATTGAAGCCACCAGTTTTAATGGAAACACCGGTGAGCAAACCGCCAATTACTCTGAGAATGCCACCACACCGGTGGCGGGCGTGGTATTCAAACTTAGCCCCAAGTACTCGGTATATGCCAACTACATTGAAGGACTGGTGAAGGGTGACACCGCACCTGCCACTACTGGCGCAGGTGCACCTGTGGCCAATGCAGGAACTGTGTTCAAACCTTACATTACTGAGCAGGTTGAGCTGGGCGTGAAATATGACGGCGGCAGCGTGGGTGGTTCAGTGTCGGTGTTCCAAAGTGAAAAGCCCAACTACGGCATTGACAGTTCCAATACTTTTTCACAAGTAGGCGACCAAACCAATGAAGGCCTGGAACTCATGGCGTTTGGCAAAGCCAGCAAAACAGTCACCGTGCTTGGTGGCGTGAGTATTTTGAACACCGATGCTGATGGCCGCGATGCGATTGGCGCCCCTTCAACACAGGCCAACGTGGGGCTGGAATGGAGCCCGGCGCAGGTGCAGGGGCTTGCATTCGAGACAAGGGCAATTTACACCAGCAGTCAGTACGCTGATGCAGCCAATACACAAGAGGTGCCATCATGGACTCGCCTTGATTTGGGTGTCAGGTATGTGATGCCGGTGGGCAATGCGCAAGCGTTGACACTGCGAGCCCGTTTGGACAATGTGACTGATCGGAATTACTGGGCCTCTGCGGGTGGCTTCCCTGGTTCGGGTTACTTGACGATTGGCAACCCGCGTACCTTGACAGTGTCTGCTTCGCTGGATTTTTAACAGAGCATGTTGCGGCGCATGATTGACCATGCGCCGCGAATGGCTGATGATGTAACCGCTCAGTTACATCTGTGTTGCAGTACTTTTTCCCTTCACTGGAACACCGCCATGCTCACCCGCTTTCTGCTTGCCTCACTGGCCTTTGTTGGAACTGCGGCTTCCACGCCTGCACTTTCACAGGTCAAGGGACCGGAAATTCCGCCCAACCTCATCGGCAATGTCTCTCGCCAGCTTATGAAAGAGATGAAGCCATTGGACAAGCCACTGCACATCAAGATTTGCATTTTCGATATTTTGGGCAAGGCTGGGCCGGTGTTCAGCGTGGCGCAAGACATTGCTTTGGAAGCACGCAAGTGGAATGTGTTCGCCGAGTTGATTCCTCACACCAATGAAACGGTGGCCACCGAGTCCTTCAGGACAGGGCAATGCGAGGCGGTGGGCATTACCACCTTGCGTGCGCGTTTGTTCAATCAGTTCATGGGCAGCTTTGATGCAGTGGGTGCGCTGCCCTCTTACGATCATGTAAAAACTGCTTTGCAGGTTTTGATGGGTAACGACGCTTTGTACGACCTGTCAATTCAAGGCAAGTATCAGGTGGTTGGCATGGCCCCATTGGGTGCAGCGTATGTGATGGTGAACGACCGATCCATCGACTCGATTGAAAAGGCTGCGGGCAAAAAAGTGGCGGTGATGGATTGGGACAAAAGCCAGGCCAAAATGATTCAGCAATTGGGCGCACAGGCTGTGCCCAGCGATATTACCAACTTCGCGCAAAAATTTAATAACGGTGTGGTCGATATTGTGGCTGCGCCCGCCGTGGCCTTTGCACCGCTCGAGTTGTACCGTGGCTTGGGCACCAAGGGTGGTGTGTACAAAATGCCGCTGTTGAACGTGACAGGTTCGGCCATTATTAACCGCACGCGCTTGGAGAAAGAAATTCCGGACCTCGATGAGCGTTTGAAAAAAATGCGCAAGTTTGGCTTGGGCTTTATTGATCAAGCGCTGGATGCTGTCAGGCTGATTGAGAATCAGGTGCCTGCCAAATACTGGATGAACGTGACACCAGTGGATCAGGAAAAATACAATGTGATGATGCAACAGGCGCGTGTGCAGTTGACGCAGGAAGGTGTATACGACAAACGCATGATGAGCCTGCTGAAAAAGGTACGCTGCCACCACACACCCAGTGCTGCGGAATGCAGCACGAATGTGGAGTAATGCAACGTTTTATTGTCGCAAGAAGCTGGCCGCTTGACGCTGTGCAAGCAGCACCAAATTGCCTTGCGCAATTGACACATCAATCAGGTGAAGTCCCCAATTCGATCCGCCAATAAATTCACCGGGATAGTCGTCTGCGCGCGGATCGTCGGGGTTTGCCACGATACTCGCTTCAAGATAACTGACACCATTCGGCCCCACCTTGCATTCTCCTTTCACTTGCCCGGGCATGGAGTAGTAGGGGGTGGGAATGGTGAAGTTGCTGATTGGATTCGCGTAGGGGCCGCCAGGTCCACGTGGAATCAGTAACACACGAAATACCGGTGGCTGCTGGCGAGGCACAATAGGAAACAAATCTGCTTGTCCGCCTGCCAGTGCTGCGGGGTTTGTGCACAGCGCTTGTTGACCTTCTTCAGCGCTTAAACCAAAGCGTGGATCTTCAAGCTGAGGATCGCCTGCGCGGTAGGTCACATAGGCCACTACGCAGCCCAGTTGGTTGGCATTTCGACAAGCGGGTACCGTTTGAAACGATCCGCCCACATCGCGACCCTTGGGCACCAGCACATTGGTACCGGGTATGTGGGCTGAAATGAAACGGCTCATCAGCTCGGGTCTGGTTTCAATTTCCTCTGCAATCAGCCTGCGCAAAATGCCCGAACCTTGAGAGTGCCCCACCAAAATAAAACCGCGTCCATCGCTTTGATTCGCGATGTATTCCTTGAAGGCGTCCAGTACATCGGCATACGCCACTTCACCGGCATTCGGTGCAATGTCGATACCGCCCAGTGCACCCGTGAATGTGGTCAGGCCCAGCGCGGTCAATGTGCGCTGTCGGTAAACGGGTGCGAACTGACGACACACCTCGCCATAACGGCCAAATTGCAGTGCAGTGGTTTGTTGTTCTTGCAAGTCATCATTCAAGTCTGAGTTGCCCATCAGGTCGATGCTGGTGGTTGGGTAGACGTAGAAACAATCCACTTGGGGCGCTGTGGCAGATGCGTAGCTTAGTGTGGTAGCAGTGGCATCTGCAGCCACTGCAGTGCTGTCAAAATTGCCGTTGCACACGTTGCTGGTTCCCATCAAATCGGGGTGACACAACCAATTGCTGGTGCCTGTGTACAAAGTGCTTTGGTAGCCCGGGAACGGGTTGCTGGTATTGGCGGCACTCGCGCCTACTCGTGTGGCAGCACTGCTGGTGCTGCTTGAGTCTCCACCGCATGCGGACAGCAACAGCGATACAGTCGCAACGCTCAATAAAAATGGATGAATCACATTCTTCTCCCGTCACTGCAGGTGGCACCTGTAGCCGTTACATCAAACGCCTCGCTCACACCTTCAAATGGCTCGGGCGACCCCGCTGGTACGGCAACACCCCGGTGCTTGATTCGATATTTACCCGCAGGCGTGTTGGCCGGAATTTTCCATTCCGCCAAGGCGGAGGATACAAAGCCGGGCAATGGAATCGGGCTTAAGTACGGCGTGGGCTCGAAGGGCTGCCAGCGGAAAATCAGTTCGGGCGAACGGTCGTGGGTAAAACTTTCCCATTCACCGTTCGCATTCATTCGCTCCACTTCCACAATCGCCAGCCCACGGGTTTTCATGTTGCGCGGATGAGCGCTTTGAAATTGTGCGGTCACCGTGTTGCCGGCCGTCACCGTGGGTGTGGGTTGGGCCAATACATCGCCAAATGCGGCACTGGGGGCCTGATCAAACGGCACATAGGGTGGGCGGGGAATCGGGTTGCTGGTCACTGTGCGGGGTGGGCCGGCAGGCGGTTGATTTTGCTGGGCCAATGACAGGGCCAGCCTGCGGCTTTCCTGTTGCACGGCGGCCAGCGTCCAGGGTCCAAATTGCGTGGAGGCGCCCTCATATTGCTGAATGGAATATTCTTCACGCGTGGTGAGGTAATTGACAAAATCATTGCTCAGGCCACTGATGATCACCTGGTCAATGCCTTGTGGCTCCAACACTTCCAGCACAGTTTGACGAATGCGCCGCCCGGCCATGGTGGTAATTTCCCAAGGCAAGCCCAACACTGCCACATTGCCAATGGTGAACAACTGAAATGGCAGCACATTGTTGCTGAAGTTCAGGGGCGGGCCGAGTACAAACAGCACGGGTTTTTCAGCTTGGCAACTTAGGCTGGTGCCAGCGGGCACCGCGTCAAATGGAAGGTCATTCAGGTTGCACAGCACGGCGGTGGCCAATATTTCCGGTGGCAGTTTGCCTGCGGCCAGCGCAGCCAGGTCGCGGGTGAGGCGGGCCGGGTCGGTGCGGCCGTTGCAGCTCGCGCCTTCCACTGTGGGGCCAGGGCCGTCTTCAGCGCCTGCACCAAATGACACGCCCATGGCGGCGGTGCAGGTTTTTTTCACGGCGCTGTTCAGTGATTCTGGGTGGCGCAGTGAATTCAGCACCACGGGGTCTGTAATTTCCACTTCGTCCATCTTCACGTGGAATTGTGCAAAATTCACTCCACCACGCACCAACTGGTTGGCATCGCGGTACAGGGTCAGTGCGCGCGCCAGTTGCTTGCTGCCGTTGATTTCCACAGCCTTCAATTCATCGGTAGAGCCACCACGTTCCTCAAAAGGTTTGTCTTTGAAGAAAATATTGGGGCTGCTGTCACCTTCATCGGTTTGTGCAAATGCAGCCACGAAAGTGTCTTTCCCGGCCGGTGCCTCGTATTGTGTGCCCATCAATTTTTCAAAGGCCAATGCTGCCCAACCTTTGTTGTCTGAGGAAATCAAGGGATTGGTGTTGCCTGTGGTGGTGGGGTGCACACCAAACCAGTTGATTTGCCCGATGGGTGTGCCATCGGCGCGGCGCAGTTTCAGCAGTGCCATTTCCTTGTTCACATTCTGGCTTTCACCACGCTGGTTCAAGTACTGGTTGCGTTCTTCTTGCGGGTTTTGATCGTATGCAATCGCAGAGCGATTCACATTGGCATTCAACAATTCACCATTGTTGACCAACAGGCGACCTGGCTCTGGGTTGGCTTGCAGGTTGGCATGTGCACGTCGAATGGCTTCCACAATGCCGTCTACGATGAAGTTGTAAACCTCCTCGTCATGCCCCAAACGGAACGCATTGAAAGCGGTGAAGTGCGCATAGCCACCGGGTCCGGCGTGGGTGTGGGTGGCGTTTAGCATGATGTTCTGCTCGTTGTAGAACGGTGCCAATTGAGCATCGGCTGCCACCTTGTTCAAAACCCCTTGGCGCACAGCATGGAAAATCATGCCGAGGTCGTTGACCACATACACCACGCGGTTACCGTTGCATGGTGAACCAATCACATACGCGCGGGAAAACTGGCGGGTGTGCAGGCCAAGGCTGGCGTGGGTGGGGCTTTCATAACCCATCATCACAGAACCCGCCGCGGGGCCAGTGATGTCGACAATACCCGTGCCCATGGAAAATGCGGTGTTGTTTTTGCAAGCGCCACTGTTCAAACCAGTGCTGGGTTGAATATTGCTGTTCGGTGTACTGGCTGGGGTCAGGGAGGGGCTGTCTTGCCCTTCACCGATCAACAGGTTTGGATCGCTTAGCGCACATTGCAAACCTGCGGTGTCAACAAACTCAGCGTTGCCGGGGTTTTCATTGGGGTTGGTGCGATTGTCGGTTTGGGTCAGATCGCTGCTTTCGCCAAGGCAGCCTGCCAAAGTGGCTGCGGCCAGCAAAACTGTGACAGCGCGAGTTGTGCGATGCAAATGGATGTTCATTGTGAATACTTGTTGTGTGTGTCTCCTTTGATTCTTACTGCTTCGTTGTTGGCACAGATTCAGGACAGGGCTCCATGTGACGTACTGTGTCGTGTAACCGACACTAGTCACTTTTGAAGCCCTGAAGCGGGGGCGCTTAAAAAGTGTTGTTCACCAGTACTTCGTCCAGGCTGAGCTGGCCGGGCTTTGGCCAAGGCGCTTTGGTTCCTTTTCCAATGGCCACCATGGGGCCCATCACATGGTCAGCAGGCAAGTTGATCAACTTGGCCACCGCTTCAATGTCAAATCCGATCATCGGGCAGGAATCCAGGCCAATGCCTTTGGCGGCCAGCATCAGCGTTTGCATGGCCATGCCAATGGATCGTTGGGCTTCATCGCGCTGCAACCAATCGCGACCATCGTGGAAAGGTCCCATCCAGCCAACCAGCAAATCTGCGACTTCTTTTGGCGCCTGCACCCAATAGCGTGAAGGGTCTTTCTGCCAGGCTTTCATGTCGGCGGTCATGATGACCAGCAAGGATGAGTCCGTGATTTGGGTTTGGTCGTTGCCCAGTTTGCGCATTTCTGCACGCAGGACCTTGTCGCGTACCACCACGAAACGCCAATGCTGAATGTTGAAACTGGTCGGTGCCTGAATGGCGGCCTCGAACAGTTTTTTCTCATCGTCTGCGGAGATGATGTGCTCGGGATCAAATGCCTTGATGGCCCGGCGTTGATAAATTGCGTCAAATAATTCCATGTACTGCTCCTTGTGGACTGCTGTGCACCGCATAAAAAAAGCCGGAACCCTGGAGGGGGAACCGGCCAATAGTGTACAGGCTAAAAGGGAAAGTCGTTTATTTGGCCAAACGACGTGCCTGTGACACTGCGTAGCTGCCTGCCCGTGCTGCAAGCAAAGGATCATCCGATCCTTCGATACCGGTGGGCAATACCAGTGGGTTGAAGTTGATGCCGTCGCAAGCGGACTTGTCTGTCACTGCGGTTACTTTCAGGCGACCGGCCACTACTTTTTTACGGTCGTCAGGCCAGGCCACAGTGGCGTTGTCGGTGGGGTCTCCAGCTTCAGCCAGTTGCAGCACCATGTCGAATTCCACTGGAATTTGTGACACTCGGCCTTTCAGTTCATCTTCAAGAAACACCTTGGCGTGTGTCGCCAGTTTGTCTTCGGCAATGAATTCCTGGCCTGTCACGGGTACAAACATCCACTTTGCGAACTGGGTTTTGCCTGCTGCATTGGTGAACTTGAATGCGTTTGCGCTCCAGTAGTTCACTGCACCGTAGCTGGCAGGTACGCCAGTTTTGGCAACCCATTCCATTTGCGGTTTGAAGTCAGGGTACTTGGCGGCCGCCGCTGCTATCTTTGCAGGATCCGGTTTTTTAGTTGCAGGGTCTGGCTTGCGTGCCTCCAGGAAAGCAAGGAAACCGTCGGGTGTGGCAGCCGTGAAGAAGGGGGATGAAATGTTGGCCATCAGCCATTGCTCGCCATTCGGCAAGTCAAATTGGGCGGCCAGGCCGCGTACGCCTTTGCCGTTTTCAGGCGCATTGGGATTGCCGCCACCCACGGAGAAGCGCAGGGTAACCGGCACTGGTTTGCCGGAAAAAACAGACGCTTTGGAAACGGCCGAAGCTGCCTTGTTGCCTGTGAATGTGCCCGCTGCGCAAACGCCGCGAGCGCCTGACCGGCGCGAACCCGCATGCGTGCCAAACACACCTTCAAGGCCGTCCACCAAATTCACTGCGTTGGCCGGTTCGCTGGGAATTGCAGTCTGAGCGACCGCTGTTTGTGTGCCAAGGGCGGCCAGTGCCGCAACAACTGCCAAACCAATTGCTGTTCTCATTTCCTGCATCCTTCTTTTGATGGTCATCGATCTCGCAACCCACCCGGTGAGCCGGATGGTCTACGCTATAGATCGCTGACGCGAGAAGGAAGTTACAGTGTCACAAAAATATAATTTATTGGGTAGGCAGCAGGTTCTTGATCACTGACTCGGCGACGCGCTGATTCATGTAACGCGGTACCGCATAAGTAAAGCGGGCTTCTGCGATTGCAGACTTGGCCACAGTGGGAATGTCAGTTGCTTTCAAGGCAGCCAGCTGGGTTGGAATGCCAAACTTTTCATTCATGGTGCGAATACGGGCAATAAAGGCCCTGGCCAGGTGTACGTCGTCGGCACCTTTGTCACCAATGCCGCACGCGCGGGCCAGAATGGCCAGGCGGTCGGCACAGTTGGGCAGGGAATAGTCCAGCACATGGGGCATCACTATGGCATTGGCCAGGCCATGGGGCGTGTGGTACAAGGCACCAAATTTGTGAGCAATGCCATGCACATAACCCACTCCGGCTTGTGTGAAAGCAATGCCAGCCAGGTGCGATGCCCGAGCCATTTTCTGGCGAGCTTCCAGGTTGCTGCCGTCTGCAACAGCAGTTTCCAGGTGCTTCATGATCAGCTGGGTTGCTTCCAGGGCTTTTTCATTGGTTTTTCGGGTGGCATTGCGTGATACAAAGGCTTCCACAGCGTGGGTCAAGGCGTCCATGCCCGTGGCCGAGGTGATGTGCGCAGGCAAGCCGGTCATGAGCGATCCATCCAGCGCGGCGGCCGTGGGCAACAAGCGAATGTCCATGGCGGCTACTTTGCGTTTGTTTTCTGTGTCGCTGACCACGGCCGCAATGGTGACTTCTGCACCGGTACCAGCGGTAGTGGGTACGGCAAACAAGGGAATCATGCCCTTGTGCACCCGCAGCAAGCCGGTCAGTTTCAATACAGGCTTGTTGTTCTTGGCGCGGGCACCAATCATTTTGGCGGCATCAATGGGGCTTCCTCCGCCCACTGCCAAAATGGCCTGGCAGCCGTTTTCCATCAGCATGCGATAACCGGCTTCAATTTGCTCCACAGTGGGGTTGGGTTCCACGCCGTCATACACCACGTACTTCACGCCCTGGGTTTCAAGCTCAGCCTTCATTTTTTCAAGTACGCCAAGCTTGACCAACACAGCATCGGTCACGATCAATACATTGCGGTGGCCCGCGTCGGCCATGTGCCGAACCAAGTCCAGTGAGGAACCGGTGCCTTCGAACATGCGGGGCCACTTGAAGGGCATCAGTGCAGTGACCACTTTGAAAATGGCCATATAAATGCGTAACGCGAGCACTTCGAGTGCATGCAACATGCGGGTGTCTCCTAACTTTTATTGTGGGGTTAACAGTTGTTACTATGATTGTACAAAGAGTAGGCAGTGTAGAGGCAGAGGAAATATTCCACTTTTCTTGACGATCGGGAAAATTTCACGAGCCCTTTCGGTCAAGCTTGCCGCACTGTCAACAACAACATTCAAGAGACATTGTTCATGAAGCACCGCAGTACACCCTTAATTGCCGCCTTGGCCACCCTCAGTATTACGCAACCCGCACTGGCACAAACCGAAAACCTGGACACCTTTGTGGTCTCGGCCACCCGCGAAGCACGCGACCCGTTTGAGGTGCCAGCCTCGGTCGACAAGATCAACCAGAACACCCTGGAGAAAGCGGCCAGCTTTCAAGTGAATTTGTCGGAAACACTGACCCGTGTGCCGGGTTTGGTCATCAACAACCGCAATAATTTTGCGCAAGACCTGCAAATTTCAATTCGGGGCTTTGGGGCGCGGGCCACCTCGGGGGTGCGAGGCGTGCGTTTGTTTTCCGATGGCATACCCGCCACCATGCCGGATGGTTCCGGCCAAATTTCCCACTTCAGTTTGAGCTCAACCGAGTCAATAGAAGTGCTGCGCGGGCCGTTTTCATCCCTGTATGGCAATTCCTCGGGCGGCGTGATCTTGCTGACCACCGAGAACCCGCGCGTGGGCACTGAGCTGGAGGTGAACCAGATATTTGGAACCGACAGCACCCGCAGAAGCGGTATCAAGCTGAACAAGGGCAATGAGGAAGTGGGCATTGTGATTGATGCATCCACTTTCCGAACCGATGGATACCGCGACCACAGCAAAGCACGTCGAGACAATTTCAACAGCAAAATGGTGTGGAATTTAAGCAGCGACACCAGGCTGAGTTGGGTGGTGAATTATGTGGACATTCCACTGGCGCAAGACCCGGCTGGCTTGACCGCTGCCCAACTGGCCAGCAACCGCCGGCAGGCTGGCACCAACACGGTGGCCAACAACACCAATAAAACAGTGGAGCAAAGCCAAACAGGCATTGTGTTGGAGCACAAGTTCAGCCCCGGCACCAATATCACTTTCAGCCCTTATTACGGGGACAGGAAGATTCGCCAGGTGTTGGCCAGCACTGCGGTGATTGATTTGAAAAACGAATACAGCGGCGCCGACCTGCGATTTGGGCACCAAACCAGCCTGCTTGGGAAACCCTTGTTTTTGAATGCGGGCTTGACCGTCGGTGAACTGGAGCAGGCTCGTTTGGGCTTTTTTGGTGCCAGCACCACACCCAACCGGGATGAGGCCAACACGGCCAGCCAGTTCGATCAGTACCTGCAGGCGGAGTATTTTTTCACCGACAAATTGAGTGTGCTGGGCGGGGTTCGAAATTCGTCCATCGAGATCGAATCCAATGATCAATTTTTGAGCAACGGCGACGGCAGTGGCAGCAAAAAGTACGATGAGGTCACCAGCAATGTGGGCTTCACCTACCGTTTGCAACCCAACATCAACACCTATATTTCATACGGTGAAGGATTCGAGACCCCCACCTTGCTTGAAACTGCGTATTTGTCAGTTGCACCACCCAGTCCAAACTTCAACTCCCAGCTGGAAGCCGCAAAAAGTGAGCAACTTGAAATTGGTGTTAAAGCCAAATTTGGTGGCACCTTGGTGAATGCAGCGCTGTACACGGTAGACACCGACAACGAGATCGTGGTGTTGGCTGCGAACGGTGGTGCCACCTCATTTCAGAACGCTGGCTCGACCAGTCGCGAAGGTGCGGAACTGGCCCTGCAGCATGCTTTCAACAGGCAATGGCAAGCCAATGCGGCGGTGAATTACATTCGTGCCACCTACGACACCTCGGTTAACAGCATTCAGGCCGGCAACAGCTTGCCCAGCATTCCGAAAAAAACCTTCTTCGGTGAGCTGGTCTACAAGCCTTCAAGCCTGTATGAGGCAGCCACAGAATTGCGGTATGTCGACAAGCTGTTTGCCAACGATGCGAATGATGCGTTTGCCCCTTCCTACTCGGTGGTGAACCTGCGCGCCAGCAAGGACTGGCCTTTGAATGGTGGCTGGAATGTGCGCACCTATGCCCGTGTGGACAATGTGTTCGACAAGGAGTATGTGGGGTCAGTGATTGTGAACCAGGGGGCAGGGCAGTTCTTTGAGCCTGCCAGCGAACGCCAGTTTTTACTGGGCGTTACCGTGGGTTTGAAGTGGAAGTAAGCACTCATGTGACTGTCAGGTAACTTTAGAGCGCCCACACCACTCCCCGTGGCTTGGGCGCTGTTAGAATCTGACACACATAATTTTCACAATCAGGTTTGCCGCCATGTCCACTGCACTCAGCCTTCGTCGTATCAGCCACATGTCCAGCAATGGCTGGGATCGCTTGTTCAAATCAGAATCCATGGTTCGCGCGGGTTTGCAGCCGTTTGAAATTGTTCACCAAAGCGGCATTCACAGCGTTCGTCATTACTTGCCGTTAACTGAAGAAAGCATCACCGTAGGTGACCAAACGCTGCCAGTGAGCAAGAAGCGCAATCAAATTCCGCTTGTGCTGATCGCACCCCTGGCCGTGAACATGTATGTGTACGATTTGCTGCCCGAGCGCAGTTTTGTGCGCTACCTGATGGCGCAGGGCTTTGATGTGTACCTGATCGATTGGGGCAAGCCCACGCGCAAACAGGCAGGTTTAACCCTTGAGAATTACATCAAGGAATTTTTGCCTGCGTGCCTGAATGCCGTGCGTGAACACAGTGGTTCCAAAAAGCTGAATCTGCAGGGCTGGAGTATGGGCGGTGGCATGGCCTTGGCTTACACGGCCTTGTTCAAAGACGAAAACATCAACAAAGTGGTCACCTATGGAACGCCCATCGATGGCCACGCCAACGGTGCCATCGGCCAACAATACAAACGCTTGGCGAACCTTCTGAAGTCGGCCCGAATCAATTTTAGGAAGGTGCCCGCCCAATTGCTGTACACGCCGGGCTGGGCCAACGTGATCGGTTTTAAATTGCTCGACCCTGTGGGTAGCCTGAAAGGTTACTGGAACCTGATTTCACAGTTGCACGACCGTGAGTTCGTGGCCCAGCATGCCAACCAGGCGGCATTTATTGACAGCCTGGAGGCCTACCCCGGTGGTGCATTGCGAGACTGGTTTGCGAGCATTTGGCTTGAAAATGAAACAGCGCACGGCCACTTCAAAGTGGGCAAGGCCGTGGCCAACTTCAAAGACATCACTTGCCCGGTGTTGGGTATTGCAGGCAAATCGGACAACCTGGCCAACGTGGCGTGCTGCAAGCCGATCACCAAGGTTGTTGGCTCGGAGAAGTCCGAATTCTTTATCGGCCCGGGCGGCCACATTGGCATCATGAGCGGCAAGGAATCGCCCAATACCATTTGGGCGAAAACCGTGAGCTGGCTAAATAGTTAACACTGTGCATCCACCTCCGCTTTTGGTTATAGTGAACTCACTCAGCACCAAAAGCAGTAGGAGGTGGCATGCTGAAATCCAGACGAAAAATTCTTCAGGCCAGCGCAGGCCTTGTGCTTGCAGGCCCCATGTTTGGTCAACGCCGTGCCTTGGCGCAAACACCTGCATGCGATGACAGCCCTACACCCCGTCAAATCGAAGGCCCGTATTACACCCCGCAAACTCCCCGGCGCAGCAACTTGATCGATGGTTTGCCCGGAGAAGTTCTGATATTTGAGGGCAGGGTATTGAGCACCGTATGCCAGCCCGTTCCCGATGCAATTGTCGATTTGTGGAGTTGCGATGCCCAAGGCGTTTACGACAACTCAGGTTTTAAACTGCGCGGGCATCAAATCACGGATGCACAGGGTAGGTTTCGTTTTCAAACTCTTGTGCCCGGGTCTTACGGCAATTCCAGTTTCAGGCGCACACCGCATTTTCATGTAAAGGTTCAGCCTCCGGCAAGCCCTTTGCTGACCACGCAACTTTATTTTCCAGATCATCCATTGAACCAGCGCGATAGTTTTTTCAATCCAGCCTTGCTGGTGAAGATTGAAAAAAAGGTGCAACAACCCAAGCTGGCCTTGTTTGACTTTGTAGTGCCTGTGCAGGCTGGGGGATAAGTTCAATGGCAGTACCCACACGAAGTTTGTTCGCCCTGTGCGCTGTGCTGGTGGCAGCCGCCTGTTCAACGCTGCCCGCTACGCGGCCGGCTGCGCAAGTTGCGCCAACCGTGTGGCTTATGGGCGAGGTTCATGATAATCCCCAAGCCCACCGGGCCCGTTACAACTTGATTGCCAGCAAAGTGAAAGCAGGCTGGCGACCCGCCATAGCCATGGAACAGTTTGATCGCGAACACCAAGGCTTGTTGCGCACCGCCCAAGATGAATGTAAAACCGCTGCCTGCATTACCTCCAGGCCGTGGGTCGAAAAATGGCAGTGGGAACTTTACGAACCGCTGATTCAACTGGCCCTGGACTATCAATTGCCTTTGCTGGCGGCCAATGTGTCGCGCGAAGATGCAAACCGGATTGTGAAGGGTGGCTATACCGCTGCCCTGGACCCTGACACGATTGCCCACTATGAATTAAATAAGCCTTTGCCAACGGCTCTGGCCGAACAGCACCGGCAAAACATTGTGGAAGGGCATTGCAATATGTTGCCGCCTCAGGTGGCCGAGAAGATGATCCCTGCGCAAGTGGCCCGAGATGTCTGGATGGCCAATGTAATCGAGCAGCAAGCCGAACAGCGCGATGTGGTTTTGATTGCGGGCAATGGCCATGTTCAAAAAGATGTCGGCGTGGTGCATTGGTTGCCCGTTACACTACAAGAAACAACAACCGTGTATGGTTTCATTGAGAATTCGCAGGCGGGTGGCTCTGAGCAATTCGATGTACTGGCGCAGGTGCCGGCACATCCCCGTGAAGACCCTTGCGAGGCATTCAAGGCCATGATGAAAAAATAAGCCACACACAGGCAGGGGGCAAACAAGTGGGTAGTTCATTGCATTGGCGGTGCGCTGGCGCGCTCCTGCTTGGCGCAGCGGCGTTCTATTCGCAACCATTGAAAGCCAATGGGTTCGAAGATTTCGATGACGCTGAATTGATTGATCACATCGCAGGCAGTGTTGCACGTGGCTACGGACGCATGTATGGCTACGGCGTCGATTTCAAACTCATCGGAAAAGAAACGCCACATCAGTCGCCCTTGCTGGTTCAATACAATGCGCCGCTGAAGCGATGTACTTTTTTTATCAGTACGCGCGATAAAACATGGCACAGCTTTGAGCAGTACCTGGAATTTTTTGAAGGTTTGCCCAAGCAAGTAGTCTACGAGGCCTTCTTCGCACATGAATCAGGGCATTGTGTCCAGATGAATGAGCAAATCGATTTTGGTCCGGTGCGGCGCCGTCACCGTGAGGAACTGTACGCCGATGTGTTTGCCCTGTCGCATGTAGAACGTTATTACCCCAAGCATCGCAAAGCATTTCAAGAGGCGCAGTTGAAAATGCGCCGTGCTGCGTTGGGCATTCAAAACGAATATGACTTTTACAAAGAATTGCTGAAGTTGCATTACAGTCCTGGCCTTCAATCGGCATTGAAAGTGAAAAATCCGCAAGAAAGAGCGTACTCAATTGCCAAAGCGGTGGATCTGTTGTGATAGTTTGTTATCGTGATAAGTAATTAGGCTTAATCCCAAGGAAGCACAGGAGTAGTGAACATGGATCAAATGAAATTTGGCTTGGCAGAGAAAATCAAGGAAACAACCGTCAGTCGCCGGGGCTTTTTGCTCACTTCGCTGGCAGGCGGTTTTGCGGTGGCTTCAGAGCCTCTGTTTGCCCAAGCCATCAAAACAGACACACAGGGCATTACCGCCGGTGAAGTGAAAGTACCTGTAAAGGATGGACAAATTCCAGCCTACCGCGCCATGCCTGCCAAAGGTAAAAACTTTCCGGTCATTCTCGTGATTCAGGAAATTTTCGGTGTTCACGAGTACATTCAGGATATTTGCCGTCGCTTGGCCAAGCAAGGCTACTATGCAATTGCACCCGCGCTGTTCAGCCGCGAGGCCGATGTGTCCAACATGAGCCTTGATGCAATCTTGAAGGAGGTGGTGCCGGTGGTGCCCGATGCACAAGTGATGACCGACATCGATTCCACGGTGGCTTTTGCCAAAGCCAGTGGCAAGGCCGACACTGCCCGCTTGGGGATCGTGGGCTACTGTTGGGGTGGGCGCACCGTGTGGCTCTATGCCAATCACAACCCTGCAGTTAAGGCAGGCGTGGCTTATTACGGTCTGCTGGCTGGCTTGAAAGGCCCCAACAAGCCGGCTGATCCGGTTGATGTGGCTGCAAACCTGAAAGTGCCAGTGCTGGGCCTGTATGCTGGTGAAGACAGTTTTGTGCCCGATGAAGTGGTCGACAAAATGCGCAACGAGTTGGGCAAAGGCAACAGTGCTTCTGAAATCGTGGTGTTCCCTGCGGTAAACCATGGTTTTCATGCGGATTACCGACCCACTTATGACAGACGAGCGGCCACGTATGCCTGGAAACTGACTTTGGACTGGTTTAAAGAGCGTGGCGTGTAAACAAGGGTTCGGATGAGGGGGATTTGAGTCAAATTTGCTGAATTTATCCCGGATTGTCTTGGATTGACTTAGACAAAGATGACTCAATTCGCTCAAGCGTTTACACTTGAAGCACCCCAATCGTTTGGTTAAAACTCCAAAAACATGAAAACCGAGAATCCTTTAGCGCTAGACAACCAGCTTTGTTTCTCTTTGTATGCCACCTCCTTGGCAATTACCCAGGTTTACAAGCCGCTGCTGCAACCCTTGGGCCTCACCTTTCCACAGTATTTGGTCATGATGATTTTGTGGAAAGAAGACGGTGTCAGCTTGATCAATGTGGCGCGCCAACTGGGTCAACAGCCCGGTGCACTCACGCCAGTCATCAAACGCATGGCCGAACAGGGCCTTCTGACCCGCAACCGAAGCGCTGACGACGAAAGACAACTGCAAATTTATCTGACTGACGAAGGCAAACGGATTCGGGAAAAGGCACTGGATGTTTATGCGTGTGTGGTTGAGCAATGTGGCATGACACCCATGGATATTCATCGATTGAAGTGCGAATTGGATGCTCTGCGCGAAAGGCTGTTGAAAGCCTGATTGCTTGTCCGTAATTAATTATTGCGATAACATTCCCAATCATTGATGTTTCTTATTGAAGTGTCTCTTCAAATAGTTATTGCGATAACTATTTGTTTGTTCATCCATCCAATCACAGGAGAAAACAATGCAAGTCGTGTACTCAACCAAAGCCACATCCACCGGCGGTCGTGAAGGGGGCTCAGCCACCGAAGACGGGCGCTTGAAAGTACAACTCAGTACCCCCAAAGAATTGGGTGGAGCAGGCGGTCCAGGCACCAATCCTGAGCAATTGTTTGCCGCTGGTTACTCGGCCTGCTTTATTGGAGCCATCAAGTTTGTAGCCGGGCAAGACAAAATCAGCTTGCCTTCCGAGCCTGAAATTACTGCCACAGTCGGTATTGGTGGCAACCCCAACGGTGTGGGTTTTGCAATCACTGTGGACATGAGCATCAAGTTGGAAGGCATGGACAAAGCCGCAGCCAACGCCTTGGTGGAAAAGGCGCACCAGGTGTGTCCGTACTCCAATGCAACCCGTAACAATGTGGATGTAAAGTTGACGGTGGTGTAAGCACCAAAAAGCCACAAAACCATTGATCAGCGGTGGGCTTTTGTAAGCAGCCCATCGCTTTTGTTTTTTTGCAGGGAAACATTGAATGCACAAGCACTATGCCAAACCCGCGTGGATGAACAATGCCAAGGGCGATGTACGCTGTGCAGGGTTCGAGTTGGAGTTTGCCGGGCTCGATTTGCAAACAGCAGCCAATGCAGTCGCGAAGGCTATCAACGGCGAGGTGATCAAAGACACCCAAGCCGAGTGCAGGGTAAGGCATCCGCAGTTTGGTGATTTCAAGATCGAACTGGATTGGAGTTTCGCCAAAAATATGGCACGCAAGCGGCTTGAAGAGCAGGGTGCAAGTGAAGATGCGGTACTGGCGCTGATGACCGATCTGGCTCGGCAAATTGTGCCTCTTGAGGTGGTCTGCCCACCTGTTCCAGTTGATCAACTCCAGGTGCTCGATGGCATGGTGAAGGCCTTGCAACAGGCCGGTGCCTTGGGTACTTCCGATTCACTGATTTACGCATTTGGTGTGCACATCAATACCGAATTACCTGCCCTGGATTCGAAAACACTGGTGCCCTATTTGCAGGCCTATTGCGTGTCGCAGTACTGGTTGATGAAGGCACATGACGTGGACACACTGCGTCGGTTAACGCCTTATATCGACACCTATCCCAAAAAGTACATCCAGGAGGTGATGACCTACACGGCAGATACACCTTTGCAACAAATCATTGACGATTATCTGGAATACAACCCGACCCGAAACCGGGGCATGGATTTGCTGCCTTTGTTCAAACAGATCGATGAAGCACGTGTGTTGGCTGCGGTTCAGGATGAGCGTGTCAATGCTCGTCCCACTTTTCATTACCGTTTGCCAAACTGTGAGATTGAAAAGGCCGGTTGGGGTTTGGTCGACAGCTGGAATATTTGGTGTGTGGTGGAACACCTGGCCGCGGACCCGGTCACATTGAAGTCCATGTGTGAACAATGGACTGATTACAACGAAAACCTGATCAACTTGAAGGAAGAACCTTGGCACCAGGAATTGGCGCACATTCACGAAAACCTGTTGTCGGTGTAACCGGCAACGCCAAGTGGTGGTCACCGTCGTGGTTCAGCATTTGGTTGGCAGTGTGGCTGGCCGGTGGCAAAGCCCGACGCATTAGCGTGAAGCATCCGTGGCCGATTTCGCAAATTGATGCCTTGATTGTGAGTGGTGGTGATGACATTCACCCCTCCCTGTATGGCGAGGAGGAAGCACCCAAAGCCCATTACGACCCCGATCGCGATGCCTTGGAGCAGGCGCACATTGCCTGGGCCTTGAAGCACCAGTTGCCCATGCTGGGCATTTGCCGGGGCACCCAGTTGATCAATGTCAGTTTGGGCGGCAGCCTGCACATCGATATTCGCGCAAAGCGTAAATTAACCTCGAACAGGGGCACGGTGTTGCCACGTAAAACCGCCGCCTTGCGGGCCAGCAGTTGCTTGGCTTTGGTAACCCGCGCCAGCCGCTTGCGCATCAACAGCCTGCATCATCAGGCGATTGACCAACTGGGCGAAGGTGTTCAAATTGTAGCCCGCGACCTCGACGGCTTTGTACAAGGCATCGAGCCCACCGGCCCCTGCCACTGGCTGGGTGTGCAGTGGCACCCGGAATATTTGTTGTACCGCCCGCAGCATCGGCGCCTGTTCAAATGGCTTGTGCAACAATGCAAGCAAGCTTCCCTCCGCGTGTAACCCATGTCGTATCTTTTGCTGTTTGCCTCTGCTTTTTTGGCGGCCACCATTTTGCCCTTTTATTCCGAAGTGGTTCTGTTTGCCATGATTCGCGCTGGTGAACCCGCTGGTTTGTTGCTGGCCGTGGCCGCAGTGGGCAATACCCTGGGTTCGGTGGTGAACTGGGTGCTTGGGCGTTACCTTTTGCACTTCCAGCACAAAAAATGGTTTTACTTCAAGCCTGAGCAAATCGAGAAAATGCAGGCCTGGTTTCAGCGCTATGGGGTTTGGAGTTTATTGTTGGCCTGGATGCCCGTTGGAGGTGACCCGTTGACGCTGGTCGCCGGTATTATGCGAGTGAACCTGTGGCTGTTTATTGTGCTCGTCGGTATTGGAAAAACATTGCGTTATGTGGCGGTGATTTATTTTTCTGAAATGTCGGTGGCCTGGTTTTAATCAAATTCAAACAAGAAGGAAATGGTGTTGTCATGAACCCGAGTGATTTGCCCAACCTGGATGCCAACTGTTTCAAGCAGCCTGATCGTGACCTGCTGGGCGACAGCTTGTTGCACCCGCCACGGATTCTGATTTTGTATGGCTCGCTGCGTGCGCGTTCATTCAGCCGTTTGGCAGCCGAGGAAGCTGGGCGCTTGCTAACCTTGATGGGTGCCGAGGTTCGGTTTTTTAACCCGGAAGGTTTGCCTTTGGTGGATGAGGCGAATGAGCAACACCCCAAAGTGCAAGAACTTCGTGAGTTGGCAGATTGGTCGGAGGGCCACGTGTGGAGCTCGCCCGAGCGCCATGGTGCCATGACAGGCGTGATGAAAACACAAATCGACTGGTTGCCCCTGACTGGTGGCGCCAAGCGGCCCACTCAGGGCAAAACCCTGGCTGTGATGCAGGTGTGCGGTGGTTCGCAATCGTTTAATGTGGTGAACCAGTTGCGCGTGTTGGGCCGATGGATGCGCATGATCACCATTCCCAATCAATCTTCGATTGCCAAAGCATTCATGGAGTTTGATGAGAACAACCGCATGAAGCCTTCGCCGTATTACAACCGCTTGGTGGATGTGATGGAAGAGCTCATGAAATTCACCTTGCTGACGCGCGGGCATGCGCAATACCTGGTTGATCGCTATTCCGAGCGTGTAGAGTCTGCGGAGGAGTTGTCCAAACGTGTGAACCAGCGCAGCATTTAATTTTGAATAGGTAGGCGAAACACTGTGTTGAAAACATTGACCTGTTTTGTTTTACTGATCAGCCTGGGCGCAGCCCATGCAGGCAGCGCTACAGTTGCCGCTGCAGCCACTTTGCGCTACGCGCTGGACGAAATTTCCCTCCAATTTACCAAAGCCACCGGGCACAGCTTGAAGGTGGCGTATGGTTCGTCGGGCAACTTTTATAGCCAGATTAAACAGGGCGCGCCGTTTGATGTGTTTTTGTCTGCCGACATGGTTTTTCCCCAAAAGCTGGTGGATGAAAAACTGGCTGCATTGCCGGTATTGCCCTATTCTGAGGGGCGTTTGGTGTTGTTGCTGCCGCGTAAAACTCGTTTGAAACCCGATGGCTCTTTGGCAGACCTGGCCGCTGCGCTGAAGGACGGTCGCTTGAGCAAGCTGGCCATTGCCAACCCCACCGTGGCACCTTATGGCATGCGTGCGCAAGAAGCGCTGATGCATGCTGATTTGTGGGCAAAGGTAAAGCCACGCTTGGTGATGGGTGAAAACATAGGGCAGGCTACGCAGTTCGTGGCATCAGGTGCAGCACAGGCCGGGCTGGTGGCGTTGTCGCTAGCCCTTGCACCCGAGTTGGCCGTACGCACCCAATATGCCCTTGTGCCCCGTGAATGGCATCAACCCTTGGTGCAAGGCATGGTATTGATTCGCCCCGATAACCCGGCTGCAAAGGCATTTGCGGATTTCATGAACACGGCACCTGCTCGCGCGGTGCTCAAGAAATACGGCTATGACGAGGTACTTGGGCGATGATGGATTGGTCTGCGTTTTCGCTGTCCATTCAATTGGCCCTTAGCACTTTGCTGGTGTTGTTGCCCGTGGGTTTGTGGGTGGGGCGCTGGTTGGCTCGCACAGCGTTCAAAGGGCGCACATGGATTGAGGCTGCCATTTTGCTGCCTCTGGTGCTGCCACCCACGGTGATGGGTTACTACCTGTTGGTGGCGGTGGGGGGTGGTTCGCCTGTGGGGCAGTGGCTTCAAAACACCTGGGGCATTTCGCTCACTTTCAATTTTGCTGGCCTGTTGCTCGCTTCCGTGTTGTTCAATATTCCTTTCATGCTGCAACCCATTCAGCGCG